>ERZ1035025.691-NODE-691-length-20619-cov-8.778642_pt1 | contig 20619 bp, 8 predicted proteins | sample MGYA00520619_ERZ1035025 | MGnify/ENA primary metagenome ERZ1035025 (study PRJEB33766, sample SAMN09781742) | gut metagenome | biome: gut microbiome | host: Homo sapiens | place: Madagascar | study: EMG produced TPA metagenomics assembly of the PRJNA485056 data set...
ATCAAATATCTGTTGATGAGATAAAATGCTAATTCTTAACTTAATGACATTGCAGTCCTTGTGGCAAATATCCAGATGTCAGATAACGTACATTCCGCATTGTTTGGTGTGATGGCATATACAGTGATTCTGTGTTTCAGTCTGATGAAAACAGGTAATTTTGCAAAAAGTGTGTTTAATGCCCATTAGCAGGAAGGGGGAAAATGATGGCTTTTGTATCTGTACCAAAAGATCTGACCAAAGTAAAAAACAAGATTATTTTAAATCTTACCAAAAGACAGCTTATCTGTTTTGGACTTGCAGCAGCAGTGGGGGTACCGTTTTATTTTTTAACCAGAGGAGTGATCGGTTCCAGTAATGCTGCAACCGGAATGTGTCTTCTGATGCTTCCGGCATTTGTATTTGCCATGTATGAGAAGGATGGGCTTCCGTTAGAAAAAGTTCTGAAGAATATAATTGTGGTCCGGTTTATCCGGCCATCTGTAAGGAAGTATCAGGTGGAAAATATGTATGAGAAAAAACAGAGGATAGTCAGAAAGAAAGGAGGCAGGGAACGTGTTAAAAAGAAAAAATAAGAAAGCGTTGCCAGAACAGTTGGAGGACAGCTTATATCCGGATGATTACTGGCTGGATAAGGAAGATGGGCAGGAAGTTTCAGAACCACTGCCAGATGGAGAAAATCCAGTAAGCGGAAAGTTACGCAAAGAACCGATGGTAACAGGTTATGAAGCACTGGAAAGACAAAGAGGTGTCCGCAGACCCAAAAGGAAGATAACCAGAAGAGAAAAGAAAGCATTAAAACAGGCACAGAAATATGAAGCAAAGCTGCGTAAAGAGCAGGAAAGGGCAGATAAGAAAAGTGAAAAAAGAGAAGCAAAACTTGCTGAAAAAGCAGAAAAAGAAGCCATGCGTCAGGCAAAAAAAGACGCAAAAAAGAGAAAAAGTAAACCGGCTTCCACATCCGGGCAAAAAGCGGCAGGAAACAGGAAACCTGTAAAGACAGGGACAAATAAGACAGCAGTGAAAGCAGATACAGCAAAGGAAAAACAGATTTCAGCACAGCAGTCTATTCCATATCATGAGATGGCAAAGGATGGGATCTGCCGGGTGCAGGATAAGTTCTATTCAAAAACGATCCGGTTTTATGACATCAATTATCAGTTGGCACAGAATGAGGATAAGAACGCAATCTTTGAAAACTGGTGTGATTTTTTAAATTATTTTGACAGCACTATTCATTTTCAGTTGTCTTTTATCAATCAGCACAGTAACATGGCGGAATTTGAAAAAGTTATCCTTATCAAGCCACAGGATGATGAATTTGATGAACTGCGTATGGAATTTGCACAGATGTTAAAGAATCAGCTTTCCAAAGGAAATAATGGATTGCTCCGTACCAAATATATTACATTTGGCATTGAAGCGGACAGCATCCGGGAAGCAAAACCGAAGCTGGAGAGGATTGAATCGGATATTCTCAATAACTTTAAGATTCTTGGAGTTTCGGCTTATCCACTAAATGGAGAAGAAAGACTTCAGATCATGTATGAAACCTTTAATCAGGACAGTAAGGTTCCGTTCCATTTTTCTTATGATGATGTGCTTCGGACAGGACTGAGTACCAAAGATTATGTTGCTCCGACCAGTTTTGTGTTTAAAAACAGCAGAGATTTTCAGATGGGCGGTACGATAGGTGCTGTCTCTTATTTGCAGATTCTTGCACCGGAACTTACTGACAAGATGCTTGCGGAGTTTTTGGAAATGGACTGTAACCTGATGGTTAATCTCCATATACAGTCTATCGACCAGATGAAGGCGATTAAACTGGTAAAGAGTAAGGTAACAGATATTAACAGGATGAAAATTGAGGAGCAGAAAAAAGCTGTACGTTCCGGATATGACATGGATATTATCCCATCAGACTTAAATACATACGGTGGGGAAGCAAAAAGGCTTCTGGAAGATTTACAGTCCAGAAATGAGAGAATGTTCCTTGTGACGGTATTGTTTTTAAATACTGCACAGACGAAGCAGGAACTTGAAAATGTGGTATTTCAGACTGCGGGAATTGCACAGAAATATAATTGTGCGTTGAAACGTCTGGACTATCAGCAGGAGCCGGGACTGATGAGCTGTCTGCCCCTTGGAATGAATCTGGTTCCGATCAAAAGGGCACTGACTACAACATCCACAGCAATTTTTGTTCCGTTTACCACACAGGAATTATTTATGGGAGGGGAATCTATTTATTATGGATTAAATGCTCTTTCCAATAATCTGATCATGGCAGACAGAAAGAAGTTAAAGAATCCGAACGGTCTGATACTTGGTACACCGGGTTCTGGTAAATCCTTTGCTGCAAAACGTGAAATTGCCAATGCTTTTATTGTAACAAGGGATGATATTATCGTCTGCGATCCAGAAGGGGAATATTACCCACTTGTCCGGGCATTTCATGGACAGGTTATCAGGATTTCACCAACCAGCCATGATTATATTAATCCGATGGACATTAATCTTGATTATGCAGATGATGATGACCCGTTATCTCTAAAGTCAGATTTTATCCTGTCTTTATGCGAGTTGATCGTGGGAGGTAAAAATGGTCTGGAACCAGTGGAAATGACTATCATTGACCGATGTGTACGGCTGGTCTATCAGGATTATCTTTCTGACCCAGTGCCAGAGAATATGCCAATACTGGAAGATTTATATAATCTTCTCCGAGAACAGAAAGAGCAGGAAGCACAGCGGCTTGCCACTTCCCTTGAAATTTATGTTAATGGTTCTCTGAAAGTATTTAATCACAGAACAAACGTGGAACTGAATAACCGTATGGTCTGCTTTGACATTAAAGACCTTGGAAAACAGTTGAAAAAACTGGGGATGCTCATTGTACAGGATCAGGTTTGGAATCGAGTGACAATCAACCGTTCTGCAAATAAGAGTACCCGATATTATATTGATGAGTTTCATTTGCTGCTGAAAGAAGAACAGACAGCAGCATACAGTGTGGAAATTTGGAAGCGATTTCGTAAGTGGGGTGGTATCCCGACAGGTATTACACAGAATGTCAAGGATTTGCTTGCATCAAGGGAAATTGAAAATATCTTTGAAAACTCTGATTTTATCCTGATGCTGAATCAGGCTTCCGGGGACAGACAGATTCTTGCGAAACAGTTGAATATTTCTCCACATCAGCTTTCCTATGTTACCAACAGTGGAGAAGGTGAGGGACTTGTTTTTTATGGAAGTACGATTATTCCATTCAAGGATAAATTCGATAATTCACTGATGCTGTATGCACTCATGACTTCCAAACCAGATGAAGTAGAAAAGCGGGAGCGTCTTGGAATCGGGGAAAGGGATGAAGAGTAGTTGTAAAAAAGATAGTACAAAACAGAGAAAACGGAGGATTACAGAATGGAAAATAATTGTATGGCAAATCCATGTGAAGGATGCACAGAAGAGGCTTGTGTAGAAATGATGAAAAAACTGCAGGCCGATAAAAAGGTCAAGCAGCTTTTAGAGACAGGAAAGGACAGCAACGGTGAAGAAGTATTTGGTGAAATGTTGGATGATATGCTTTTCCTGTCAGAAATGATTGACTTACAGCAGGTGCTTTTTTATCTGAGAGAAAAGGAAGGGCTGAGTGAAAGGATGCTAGATATGCTTTTGACTTCGATTCTTTCTAATGTAGACGAAATCTCACATAAATGGGAAGTATACAAGGATAAAGCGAATTAAAGAGAAACCGCAGCAAAGGGGATGGTGAAATTGCAGGAACATGAATATAAAGCCAGAGATAAAACCGTCCATAAGATGAGCAGGGATGGTCTTAGAGAAGAAAACCTGCATAACAAGGAAGAAAAACGAATCACCAGTCGTGATGAGGATATAGAAGTTTCCAGAAATCCAAAAAAAGAAGAAGATTTCGGAAAAAATCGACGGGAGCGAATAACGGAAAGTAAAGATATACCGACCAGAAAGAAACCCTTTGATATAACCAGATACAGTATAGATGAAGAACAAAAAGTGAAAATGGAACAAGATCTGGGAAATGAGGATGCGAAGGAAGATATATCTTTAATGGAAGATTCCGGAACAGATAAACATGCCGTATTTCGTACAGAAAGTATCCGGGGACAGCCAAGAAATGAACGTGCTGCTCTGGAAACCGCAGTAGACAGCAGAAAACTTAGACAGAGAAAAATGGTCAGAGATTATGCAGAAAGAGAAAAGCGGAAAGAAAAGGAGGCTTCCAGACAACAAAAAACTGCGGAAAAAGAAAATATCCGTTATCGTGAAACATCTCAGGTGACAGAAGAATCATTGGAAGGATTTCAGGATGAGATCAAAGGTAAGGTAAAGCGGGAGCGGATACTGAAAGAACAGAAAAAACAGTCCCGGCTTTTTTTGGGAGATGAAGGGGATGGCATGGTACATGGAGCAGGAACTGGAATCCACAAATCAGCTTCGGCAGTAAAAAATTCTGCTCTTACTGTGGGACACTGGAAAACCCATGAAGCAGAAGATGATAATGCTGCTGTGGAAGGGGCACACAGGATGGAACTTGCAGGGGAAAGTCTTGCAAGAAAGTCTATTTATGTCCGGCAGCGACTGAGGGAAAGCAGGAAACAGTCTGCCCGTCTGACAGAAAATATGCTGGATGAAGCAGAAAATAGCAGGCTGATGTTTGATGCTGCTTACGGAAATCAGGCAAAAAATGCAGTGAAGAGAGAAGCTGACCAGAAGAAAAAATCAGCACTTCAAAAATTACTACAGAAAAAACGATACCAAAAGCAGTACCGGGCGGCAAAAGAAAGTAAAAAAGCCAAAGATGCGGCAATCACATCGGCACAAAGATTTACAGAAAAAACAAAAGATGCAGTCAAAATGGTGGCGGCACAAAACAAAGGAATCTTTGCTACAGTAGCTCTTTTTGGACTGATTTTTGTTCTGATAGCAGCCAGTTTTTCCAGTTGCAGTGCAGTTTTGCAGGGTGGTTCTTCAGCAATCATTTCAACCAGTTATTCCAGTACGGATGAAGATATTTATGCTGCAGAAAATGCGTATAAAGCTCTGGAGGAAGCATTGAACACACAGATCAATCAAATAGAATCCAGGCATCCGGATTATGATGAATACCGTTATCAGATTGATGAGATTGGACACAATCCATATCAGCTTATTTCTTATCTGACAGTGAAATATGGCGGTTTTACTTATGCGGAAGTCGCAGATGAGATAAAAGAGATTTTTCAGCAGCAATATGGAATCAATACACAGTCTACCAGAGAAACCGTAACAGAAACAAAGACTGTCCGGGTTGGAGAATCATTGGGACAGGTTGTTACCAGTGGATATTGCAACTGTTCCATCTGCTGTGGACAGTGGAGTGGCGGACCGACCGCAAGTGGAGCAATGCCAACCGCAAACCATACGATTGCCGTAGATGCGACAAATCCTTTTGTTCCGATTGGTACTCATGTAGTGATGAATGGCGTGGAATATGTAGTAGAAGATACCGGAGCTTTCGCAAGATATGGTGTGCAGTTTGATGTTTATTATGATAATCATGCGGCGGCATCTGCTCATGGACATCAGACATGGGAGGCTTACATAGCTGACAGCAACGGAAGTCAGGAAGTAGAAGTGACAACAACAAAAGAAGTGAATCGTCTGGATGTTACTATGACCAATCATAATCTGGATACGGTGTTAAGAAGCCGTATGACAGAAGAGGAACAGGAAAGATACGATGCGTATAACAGATATTATGGAAACAGGGATTATCTGTTTGACCTGAATTCCATTCCGACAGGAAGTAGTGGTTTTGGCTATACGATTCCTGGTGAAGCGTTATCTGACCCGCAATTCGCAAAGATGATACGGGAAGCAGAGAAATATCTGGGAGTGCCTTATGTATGGGGTGGTTATTCCCCAAGCGGTTTTGACTGTTCTGGATTTGTAAGCTGGGTAATCAATAATTGTGGAAATGGATGGAACATAGGAAGGTGTACTGCCGATGAACTTCGTTCTCATTGTTCACAGGTATCCCCATCAGAAGCAAAACCGGGAGATCTGATTTTCTTCCAGGGAACTTATAACACAAGCGGAGCGAGTCATGTAGGCATTTATGTTGGCAACAATATGATGATACATTGCGGAAAGCCGGTACAGTATACAAGCATTGCAAGTTCTTACTGGCAGGAACATTTTATGGCATTTGGTCGTCTGCATTAGGAGGTGACAGGGCAGATGAATATGAAGTTAAAAAAAGTTCTGGATGATATTCAGAAAACAGAAAAAAAGATTGCAGAACTGCAGAAGCATCTGAAAAAGCAGAATGATTTAAAACAGCAGATGGAGGACATAGAAATTATCAAATCTTTCCGTTCACTGAAGCTGGACAGCAGGGAACTTCTTGTACTGCTTGATGGGATTCAGAAAGGAACAGCAACGATTCGGCTGGATGAAGAAGGTGGTATTGCAATAGAAGACGCAGGAGAAAAGAAAGACGGAAACAAAGAAAATAACAAAGAATCTGATGTACAGATACCGGAAAGAGAGGGCTTAGAACATGAAAAATAAAGTAGTAAAAAAACTGATGATGATTGTAATGGCAGTTACAATGCTTTCGGGATTTTCGTTTGCAACTGTATATGCAAATGCTGATCCGCCTGCGGAAGAAACAACTACCGAGGTTGTGGCAGAAACATCATCGGAAGCAACCACAGAAGAAAATACGGAGGATACGGGCAGAGTGATCGCAGAAAGTGATTCCTCTGCCTTTTCTACGCCGGGAAATGCACAACTGGTCGATGATAAGGAAAATGATGATACAAAGCAATTCCTTACCATCCAGACAAAAAAGGGAAATACTTTTTATATGGTAATTGACCGTTCCAGCACATCAGAAAATGTCTATATGATGTCGTTGGTTGATGAAAATGACCTTGCAGAATTCCTGGATGAAACAGAAGACAGTAAGACAGAGGAAGAACAGAAGGTAGTGATTCCGGAAACAACCACAGAAACAACACCTGCTGTGGAAAAAGAAACAGAAGAAACAACACAGAAAAATACAGGCGGTGCAGACATCTGGAAACTCTGTACCATTGTATTAGCAGGGGGACTTGGTATTGGTGCAGTGGTTGTATATCTGAAATATGGTCGTAAAAAAGAAGATGGTTTTGTCAGTGAACAACTTGAATTTACAGACGGACCGTTTATCAATGAAGAACAGGAAAATGAAGATGGACAGGAAGAGTAAGATTTTGATTCTATGAAGTTTAGCACAGAAAAATAAGATGCAGGAAAGGGACAGCTAATCTGGCTGTCCTTTTCAGAAAGGATGAAAAATGGCGAGATTTTTAGTGATTGCAGAAAAACCGAGTGTAGCACAAAGTTATGCGAAAAATTTGTCTGCATATAAAAAACAGGACGGGTATATGGAGGGAGAAAACTGCCTTGTGAGCTGGTGTCTTGGACATCTGGCAGAATATGCACGACCGGAAGAATATGATGAAAGATATGCGAAATGGCAGTTTGATGACCTGCCGATCATTCCTGAAAAGTGGAAATTACAGGTGTCAGCAGATAAAAAGAAGCAGTTTTCAGTATTAAAGGATCTGATGAACCGGGAAGATATAGAGTATCTGGTAAATGGCTGTGATGCAGGACGGGAAGGAGAATTGATTTTCCAGAGAGTATATGATCTGTCCGGATGTAGAAAACCAGTCAGACGATTATGGATCAGCTCTATGGAAGATGAAGCAATAAGAAATGGTTTCCATGAGATGAAAGATGCCGATTTTTACAGTAACCTTTGTATGGCGGCGGTATGCAGGGCACAGGCAGACTGGCTGATTGGAATGAACGCTACCAGAGCTTATACGACAAAGTATTATAAAAAACTGGTAGTTGGAAGAGTACAGACACCAACTCTTGCCATGCTGACGGAACGGCAGGACAGGATTGAGCATTTTCAGAAAGAAACCTTTTACAGAGTGGAACTGACAGATGGAAAGCTCGTTGCCGTATCAGAGAACATTACCAATAAAGCAGACGCAGAACTTCTGGCAGCATTATGTGACGGTTCTGAGGCAATTATTACAGAGCTAAAAAGAGAACAGAAGAAAGTATCCCCTCCTAAATTATATGATCTGACAAGCCTGCAGAGGGAAGCGAACCGGTATTTTGGATTTACGGCAAAGAAAACGCTTGATCTTTTACAGGAATTATATGAAGAAAAGCTGGTAACGTATCCGAGGACAGACAGCCGCTTTGTTACAGAAGATATGATTGGAACAGTAGAAGAACTGGCAGGGAAAATGCCGTTGATGCTGCCTTTTGTAGAATATGGGCAGTTAGGACATAACATAAAAAGAGTTGTAAATAATGCAAAGGTATCTGACCATCACGCTATTCTTCCGACAAAAGAGGCTGTGGAAAAAGGAATCAAGGATTTGCCGGTAGATAAAAAGAATCTGCTGATGCTGATTGGACAGCAGGTAGTTCAGGCAACCGGGGAAGATTATCTGTATGAACAGACAGATGTTACTGTGAACTGTCAGAAAAATGAATTTACTGCCAGAGGAAAAACTGCGGTACAGATGGGATTTAAAGACGTGGAAAAAGCCTTTCGCAGTCATTGTGTGAAAACGGAGAAAGAGGATTCAGATAGACAGTTGGAAATCCCATACGGATACCAGAAGGGTATGCAGCTTTTTAATGTCAAGGCAGAAACAAGTATCCATTATACTTCTCCACCGAAACCATTCAATGAAGATACGCTTCTTGCAGCAATGGAAACAGCAGGTAATAAAGAATTTGATGAAAAGACAGAGAAAAAAGGGCTTGGAACACCTGCAACGAGAGCCAGTACCATTGAAAAACTGGTGGCATCCGGTTATGCACAGCGAAAGGGGAAACAGATTATTCCAACAGCGGAGGGCAGGGAACTCATTCGTGTAATGCCGGAGAATTTAAAATCTGCAGGACTGACAGCCGAATGGGAGAACAGGCTTTTGCTGATGGAACGAGGGGAGCTTAATGGAGAACAGTTCATGGATGATATTGTAACCATGCTGGAAGAAATCCTGAATGGCTGCAGAAAAATCCCAGAGGAAGAAAGAAATCGTTTTCAGACAGCAAAAGAATTAATCGGGAAATGCCCGGTCTGCGGTTCTGATATTTTTGAGGGGAAAAGGAATTTTTACTGCTCGAACCGCCAGTGTGATTTTGCTCTTTGGAAGGATAACCGATTTTTAGAAGGTATGGAGAAGAAACTGGACAAGAAAATGGCAAAAGAACTTCTGGATAAGGCTTGTACCCATGTAAAAGGGTTATATTCCAAAAAGAAAGATGCCAGGTTTGATGCAGATCTTCTGATGACATTGGAAAATGGAAAACCGAAATTTCATTTGGAATTTCCGAAAAGAAAACATAAAGGATAAAGCAAAAATTAAAGATTGGAGGAAGAGACATGGCAAGAGTACAGGAGATTCGTGGCATGGCAGAATGGTATGCCACTGACATAGCCAGTTCCCCGGCAGACTGGATGAAATATCTGGATACTGCCGCCAGATTATACCGTTATTCCTTTACTGACCAGCTTCTCATTTATGCACAGCGTCCACAGGCAACTGCATGTGCATCCCTGGAATTGTGGAATGAGAAGATGATGAGATGGGTAAACCGAGGGGCAAAAGGAATTGCTCTGCTGGATGAAACAGGAACAAAAGCAAAAATCCGGTATGTGTTCGATATAAAAGATACCCATATGGTACAGGGCGGCAGATCACCATACCTGTGGCAGCTTCAGGAACATCAGAGGGGAGAAGTGCTTGCACATCTTTCTGATGTTTATAATCTGGAAGAAAAAGATACGGCAGATCTGGCAGATGCGTTGATGTCTGTGGCAAAAGAGATGGTCAATGAAAATCTGGAGGATTATCTGGATGGCTTATCGTATGCAGCAGAAGGAACCTATCTGGAAGACCTGGATGAAGGGACGATTCGGAACGATTTCCGTCAGCTTGCAACGGACAGTGTATATTATATGCTTGCAAGAAGATGTGGACTTGATCCTATGTTGCTTCTTGAAGAAGAGGATTTCATGCACATCACCGATTATAACAGGCTTTCCGTATTGACTTTTCTTGGAAATGCTGCAAGCCAGCTCGCTGAGAGTGTACTGATTGATATTGGAAAAACGGTACATAAAATTTCTCTGGAAGAAATCAGGAAAGGTCTTGAAAATTCAGAAGAGAGGAATTATAATAACTTTAACACGTTAATGCGTGAAAATAAAATACAGGACACAGAAGAGAGAATAAGTGATATTGAGGATAATGAAGGAGGAACTGACTATGGAACTGACCTATCATCGCAAGGGGGACTACCTGTTTCCGAATCTGACCGTAGAGGAGGAAGAAGTAACAATCGGGAAATACGGGATGCTGAGGAGAACATTTCTGAAGGAACACAAGAACAGCCTTTACCAGAGCCTTTTCCTGACAGGGAAGCTGAACCAGCATCTTATGGAGATCGAGAAAGCGGCTCAGGAGAGAATGGAGAGCCAGATGGAGAAATTGCTGAAGAACAAACCGGCACCGGACAAGGAAGCCGGTCCGATGGCATGGACAGCACATATGAACGCACTGACAGCAATAGCAGAAGAGAGCATCTTGACGGAATTGGTATACAGTTAGTTACAGATACAGGAGAAGATGGATTGAGTGAAGCAGAGGAAGAAATCGCCTCTGCTTTATCTTTGCCCGAATTACCAACTGTAAATCAGCAGATCCGGAAGATTGAGGAGCATATGTCTGCCTTGTATGCCGGGGAAATCCCAATTCCGGAAGAAGTTGTGGATGAAATCCTCCGTACCGGAAGTAATAAGAGTAAAAGCCAGTTACGGCTTATCTACAATTTTATGAGTGAACAGTTAGAAGAAGATTATACAGAATTTGTGAAGCGTGAATATGGCATCGGTGGCAAAGGTCTTAAAATTAATGGAAACGAGTATTCTGTGTGGTTTGATGAAACAGGGATGCAGATTGCCGTAGGACATACGGTGAACGATCGACTTTTAGATAAGGCTTTTTTATCATGGGAGGATGTCAGTGGACGTATCCATCAGCTATTAAAACAGGGAGAATACGCACCACAGTCTGTCCTTGATGCAGCAAGGGAAAATGCCTTGCAGGAACACGCACAAGTGCTTGCCTACATGGAAACTGATATTGTGGATGATCTGTCTGAACTGGTATTTTCAGCAGATGATATGAAGATTTTTCATAATGGGTATCCGGAAAAGACAGATGCTCTGGCGGAAAAGCTGGATGATGCAGAGTGGCTTTCCGAATTAAATGAAAGACTGGAAGGTCTGGCTGAAATGTATGACATAGACAAATCCATCATGCGTTTTCATTATTATAAACCAACCCTTGTTTCTGAGCAGTTTCAGAAATTTGCCGAAGAAGTTATTCCCTATCAGGCAAGAGAGGGATTTGCTTGGAAAGAACAGGAAATGTTTATCACGCAGGATGAGATTGATGCTTTTCTTGCAAGAGGTGGAGCTTTTTCAGAAGGAAGGCTTCGCATATATTCTTTTTATCTGCGGCATCAGGATGAACAGGAGAGAACAAACTTTATGAAAGAGCAGTATGGCATTGGAGGACAGAGCCATGCCCTTTCCAGAGCGGACAATTCCTATGCAGATTACAATGGAAAAGGATTACAGCTTTCCAGAGGAAATCCGGGTGCATACCATACAAAAGAAGAACTGAGCTGGCAGAAAGTGGCAAAAAGAGTGGATTATCTCATAAAAAATGACCATTTTCTTCAAGCCGGAGACTACGCTCATATGCCGGAATATGAACGATACCAGATGGCAATGCGGGTGATTAATTTTTATAACAGGCTGCCACAGGAAATTGAGCGTCCATTTACGGATGAACTTTTGCATGAGGAAGCAAGAAAACAGGTGCCAAGGATGCTGGCAGATGAAGAAATGGCACAGGAATTGTTACAGAAGATGGATGCAGCTCTTGCAGAACTACCCTTGGATTTTGAAGCCTATGGGACAAATTACAACGAGAAAGCACAAAGTCTGTCAATACTCCATCAGTATGTAGAGGGAACGTACACTATATTTCCAACCAAGGAACTGGAACAGCCGACCATAGAGTTAAGCGGTCATCAGATGTCCATGTTTGATTATCTGGATACGAAAGCATATATGGAACCGGATGTTTTAGATATGCAGGATGTAGAGGAAACAGTGGAATCGGTTTTAGACGAAACGGAAGAAGAAACTGGTGAGATTGAGCAGTCAGAAACTTCAGAAGAAAACGATACAATGGTGCAGTCAGAAATACCGGAAACTCCTGTGGAAACGGCGGAAAAATCAGCAGGTGCAATAGCTGACCAATGGGAACAGGGTGTTTTTGAATATCAGGGATACCATTTTGAAGCAGTTGGTGTCCTGTATGATGGAGTGGAAGGAAAAGAATTGGTTGCACAGACACGTTCCAATACGGAACTGCATTTGTCAACGTACCATACTGAAGATTTTCCCAAATATTCGTATGATGAATTTTATGCTGTCAGCAATGCCCCGGATGCGGATATATTCCGATGTCTGGAAACAGGAAAAAACTATATTCCGGGAGAAAATGAGCTGTTTGGTTATGAGGGAGAATTTCAACCATATATCAGACAGGAAAAAACAAAGATCGTGACTATGCCACATAACTTCCGTATTGAAGATAATGACCTTGGTACAGGCGGTCCGAAAGCAAAATATAAAGCGAATATAGAAGCAATCCGTTTATTACAGACTTTGGAGAAAGAAGAACGTTTGGCAACACCAGAAGAACAGGAAGTATTATCCCATTATGTTGGCTGGGGCGGTATCCCGCAGGCATTTGAAGAAAACAACGGAAGCTGGGCAAATGAGTACAGCGAACTGAAAAATACGCTGACTTCAGAAGAGTATAGTGCAGCAAGAGCATCCACCCTAAATGCGTTTTATACTTCTCCGACAGTGATACATAGTATGTATGAAGCATTGGAAAATATGGGATTTACAAAAGGAAACATTCTGGAACCATCCTGTGGAGTAGGAAATTTCATGGGACTTATCCCGGAAAGCATGAATAAGGCAAAAATGTATGGTGTGGAACTTGACCCGGTATCCGGCAGAATCGCCAGACAGTTATATCAGAAAAACCAGATTGCCATACAGGGATTTGAAACAACACAGTTTCAGGATAGTTTCTTTGACTGTGTGATTGGTAATGTGCCGTTTGGAGCGTACCAGGTAAATGACAAAAGATACGACAGGCATCATTTTCTGATTCATGATTATTTCATTGCAAAATCTCTTGATCTTGTGCGTCCAGGCGGTGTGGTTGCAGTTGTGACTTCCAGTGGAACCATGGATAAACAGAATCCGGCAGTCAGACAATATATTGCAAACAGGGCAGAGCTGCTGGGTGCAATCAGGCTTCCTAATAATGCTTTTCAGAGAAATGCAAATACAAATGTTGTATCAGATATTCTGTTTTTTCAGAAAAGGGATAGGGCGGCAATCGAGGAGCCAGAATGGGTAAACCTAAAGACGACAGAGGAAGGCTATTCTGTAAATGCGTATTTTGCAGAGCATCCGGAAATGGTTCTTGGTGAATTTACCACAGAAAGTACCCAGTATGGTAAGCAGGAAGTTACTGTAAAGCCAAAAGAAGGCATTACTCTTGAAGAACAGTTAAAGAAAGCTGTACAGAATATTCATGGAACAATCACAGACATGGAACTTTCAGATAGCGAGTTAGAGGAACAGGTAGTTTCTATTCCGGCAGATCCAGATGTGAAGAACTTTAGCTTTGCCGTTTTGGATGATGACATTTATTATAGGGAAAACTCTGTGATGAATAAAGTAGAACTTCCAATGGCACCTACAGAACGAGTAAAAGGCATGGTGAAGATTCGTGACGCAACAAATAAATTGTTACAGCGTCAGATGGAAGACTGCGGTGATCAGGAAGTTGAAGAACTTCAAAAAGATTTGAATGAAGTTTATGATTCCTTTACTGCAAAATATGGTCTGCTTAGCAGTAATGCAAACAAAAGGGCATTTAGTCAGGACAGTAGCTATTGTCTTCTGACTTCACTGGAATTTCTGGATGAGCAGGGCAACCTCAAAAGAAAAGCAGATATTTTTACAAAAAGGACAATCCGTCATGCACAGGCAGTTACTTCGGTGGATACCGCCAGTGAAGCATTGGCAGTGTCTATTGGAGAAAAGGCACAGGTTGATCTTGCTTATATGTCACAGCTTACCGGGAAAACAGAAGCAGAACTGACGGAAGAACTGACAGGTGTGATATTTAGAAATCCGCTAAATGAAAAGTGGGAGCCATCTGATGAATATTTGTCTGGAAATGTTCGGGAAAAATTGAAGATTGCCAGAGGATTTGCCGAGAACCGCCCGGAATATGCTGTTAATGTACAATATCTGGAACGAGTGCAGCCAAAAGACCTGGATGCCTCAGAAATTGAAGCAAGACTTGGTGCAACATGGATTTCTCCAGATTATGTGACACAGTTTATGGCAGAAATATTCCATACACCAAGATATTATATTGGAGGCCGGATAAAAGTCCAGTATGCAGAAGTAACCGGTCAGTGGAATGTTTCTGGAAAGAGTGTGGACAGTTGCCAGAATCCGCTTGTTACTTCTACTTATGGAACACAGAGAGCTAATGCGTACAGACTGTTAGAAGATGCATTGAATCTTCGAGATACAAAAATCTATGATACAGTGCAGGATGCGGAAGGGGAACACCGGGAACTGAACCGGAAGGAAACCATGCTGGCACAGCAGAAGCAGGAACTTATAAGGGAAGAATTTAAGTCATGGATTTTCCGGGATATGCACCGCAGGGATGCCCTTTGTCAGATATACAATGAGCGTTTCAACAGTATCCGTCCGAGAGAGTACGATGGCAGTCATATCCAGTTCGAGGGAATGAATCCGGAAATCACGTTGATGCAACATCAGAAAAACGCAGTGGCTCATATTTTATATGGAAATAATACTTTGCTTGCACATTGTGTAGGAGCAGGGAAAACTTTCCAAATGATTGCTGCGGGTATGGAAGCAAAACGTCTTGGACTGTCGCAAAAGAATCTTTATGTTGTGCCAAACCATCTGACAGAGCAGTGGGGCAGTGATTTCTTACGTCTGTATCCGGGAGCAAATATTCTGGTAGCAACCAAGAAAGATTTTGAACCGGCAAACCGTAAACGTTTCTGTTCTCGTATAGCAACCGGGGATTATGATGCGGTGATTATCGGGCATACACAATTTGAGAGAATCCCTCTTTCAAGGGAACGTCAGATTGCCATGTTGGAGCATCAGATAGAGGATATTACCTTTTCTATTGAAGAGGCTGGCAGGGAAGCAGGACAGAATTACAGTGTAAAACAGATGGAAAAAACAAAAAAATCGTTGCAGGCAAAACTGCAGAGATTAAATGACCAGACAAGGAAGGATGATGTAGTAACCTTTGAACAGTTAGGCGTAGACAGGCTTTTTGTAGATGAGAGCCACAACTTTAAGAACCTTTTTTTGTATACAAAAATGCGGAATGTTGCAGGTATTTCACAGACGGACGCACAGAAAAGTTCGGATATGTTTATGAAATGCCGCTATATGGATGAACTGACAGGCGGGCGTGGAATTGTTTTTGCGACGGGAACTCCAGTGTCGAATAGTATGACCGAATTGTATACAATCATGCGTTATCTCCAGTATGATACATTGATGCGTATGGGAATGGGACACTTTGATTCCTGGGCGGCAACGTTCGGGGAGACAGTAACTGCAATCGAATTATCACCGGAAGGAACGGGCTATCGTGCAAAAACACGATTTGCCCGTTTTTTCAATCTTCCGGAGTTGATTTCTATTTTTAAAGAAGCTGCAGATATTCAGACTTCTGATATGTTAAATCTTCCAGTGCCGGATGCAGAGTTTATTAATGAGGTATTAAAACCAAGTGAAGAACAGCAGGATATGGTAGCAGCATTTTCAGAACGTGCAGAATCAGTAAGGGCAGGGATGGTAAATCCTACAGAGGACAATATGCTCAAGATTACCAATGACGGAAGAAAATGTGCCCTTGACCAGAGATTATTGAATGAGCTTCTTCCAGATGCGGAAAAAAGCAAAGTCAACACCTGCGTGGAAAATGCCTTTCAGGTATGGGAGGAAGGAAAAGAACAGAAAACAACACAGTTGATTTTCTGTGACTTATCTACTCCAAAAGGGGATGGAACTTTTAATGTCTATGATGATGTACGAAACAAACTGACAGAAAGAGGAATCCCAAAGGAAGAGATTGCATTTATCCATGAGTACAACACAGAAGTAAAAAAAGCAGAGTTATTCGCAAAAGTGAGAGCAGGTCAGGTAAGAATCCTGATGGGTTCTACTCCAAAACTCGGTGCAGGTACCAACGTGCAAGACAGGCTCATTGCTCTGCATCATCTGGATTGCCCCTGGAAGCCGTCTGATCTGGAGCAGCAGGAGGGACGAATTTTACGACAGGGAAACCAGAATGAGAAAGTTAAGATATTCCGCTATGTAACAGAGAATACGTTCGATGCGTACATGTGGCAGATTTTGGAAAATAAACAGAAGTTTATTTCTCAGATTATGACCAGTAAGTCACCAGTCAGGGCGTGTGAAGATGTGGATGATACTGCACTTTCTTATGCAGAGATCAAAGCCCTTGCAACAGGAAATCCCTATATAAAAGAAAAAATGGATCTGGATGTTCAAGTCAGTAAATTAAAGCTCTTGAAGGCTAACCACACCAGTCAGATTTATCGTCTGGAATCAGATATTGCAAAGAATTATCCAGTTCAGATCAGTGCATTGAAAGAGAGGATTGCCGGAATGCAGTCTGATGTCAGTGTGGTAAAGAATGTTGATCTGCAGGATAATGACAGCTTTTCTATGAATATAGGGAATGTTGCCTATACAGACAAAAAAGAAGCAGGCGAAGCTATGATAGCTGCCTGTGCAGGATTAAAGGCAGTCACCACAGGAGGAAAAGTCGGAGAGTACCATGGATTTACTTTATCTGCATCATATAACCTTTTTGCAAATTCCTTTGAGTTGACTATAAAAGGCAAATGTTCTTACAAAATTGAAATAGGAAAAGACCCTTTGGGAAATATCCAGCGTATTCATAATGCCCTTTCTTCAATTGATAAGAAACTGGCAGAGAGTGAGCAAAAGTTGGAGACAGTACAACAGCAGCTTGCAACGGCACAGGAAGAAGTAAAAAAACCATTCCCAAAAGAAATGGAACTGAATGAGAAAATGGAGCGTTTATCGGAGTTAAATGCTTTGCTCAACATGGATGAAAAAGGGAATGAAACAATTCTGGCAGATGAGGATATTGGTACAGAAAAGGTTCCAGACAGGGATTCTTCGAGAAAGGAAGAAGTCCGGGATGCAGACAGGAATCTGCAGGAAACAGCAGACAAGGTTCATAAGCCGTCCATACTGGAACGTTTGAAACAGGAAAAGGCAAGACAGCTTGCACCGGAGCAGACTGGTACACCGAAACCAAAGAAAAATCACGAGCAGGAGTTATAAATAATGTCCCGTCAGAGAACTTTCTGACGGGATAAATTCAAAATTGGAGGACAAACTATGGCAGAAACAGATAAAAAATTAAAAGAAATCACAGAGCGTCTGGAACAGGGAGTAAAGGAAATTTTTACATCAGAGCGTTATACAGAATATCTGGATACGATGTCAAAATTTCATAATTATAGTTTCAACAATACTCTTCTGATTACGATGCAGAAACCGGATGCGACACTGGTGGCAGGCTATCAGGCATGGCAGAAGAAATTTAACCGTCATGTAAAACGGGGTGAAAAAGGAATTCAGATTATTGCACCGACGCCAGTAAAAGAAAAACAGGAAATAGAAAAGATTGATCCAGATACACAGGAACCAATCATTGGCGAAGATGGACAGCCGGAAACAGAGATTGTAGAAATGGTAATCCCAAGATTTCGGGTAGCGACAGTATTTGATGTCAGCCAGACAGAAGGAGAACCGATTGCAGAACTGGATGTACCGGAGCTGACGGGAAGCGTGCAGTTTTATGATATTTTTATGGAAGCATTGCAGGATATTTCACCGGTACCAGTACGGTTTATGGAAATAGACGGGGAGGCAAAAGGCTATTATCATCAGACAGAAAAATATATTGCGATTAAAACAGGAATGAGTAATCTCCAGTCCATGAAAACCGGTGTCCATGAAGTTGCCCATGCAATTCTGCATGACAATGATGTAATGGATGCAGATGGCATTATAAAAGGAAAGACAGCCAAAGAAGTAGAAGCAGAAAGCATTGCTTATATTGTATGTAGTCATTTTGGACTGGATACTTCGGAATATTCTTTTACTTATATTGCAAGCTGGTGTGAAAGTCAGAACATGAAAACACTGAAAGCGTCTATGGATACCATCCGAAAAACTTCAGCGGGAATTATTGAAAATATTGAAACAAAGATGCATGAGTTGGAAATGGAAAGACCAATCAGAGAAACATTCCATAGAGAGGATGTGATTCTGCATCTTTCAGGCAGTATGGGTTCGGAATATGTGTATGATCTGGTTGAGAACATGACAGCAGAACAGTTGCGGGAGAATGTGATGGAATATGTCAGTCGGCTGGAGCAGAAAGAAATCTCAGAGGATGAGAAATCTTTGGAAGAATTTTTGGAGGACAGAGGTGCAGCAATCACAGTATTGTATGCAAGTGATGGAGCGGGAGAAAATTATCCGATTCACTTTTTTGATGCAGCGTATGATGCAGATACAGGCAGTGCTTATTTTTCAGAGCTGACACCGAAAGAACAGGCAGAAATGCTGGTGGAAAAAGCAGAATTTCCGAGAACGATTTTTACAGAAGAAGAGAAAGCATTTGTAACGGAATATGCAGAAACCTTTCCCGGACAGGTAGAAAGACTGAATGATCTTGTCTGGGATATGCGGGAATCTTATGAGGAAGCCGGTACAAACTTAGTACATGAAGTGATCCAGGCTGCGAGGGCAAACTTTCCAACCAAAGAACTTTCAGAAGAAAGGGAAAGTACCATGCAGTATGCCCATAGACTGATTGAAGCCGCAGAAACCACCAGCCATGAGAATTTTACGGAATCACAAAGAAATCTTATTGTAAATTTTGCTTATAAGATGGATGACCGGGACGAAGTTTTGGGACTGGTAAACCGTATGCTGACAGCGAATCGGGGTGACCGAAGTGAAGTTATGAGAAGTCTTGTGCATGAGACAGAGAAACAGATTGATAAATTTCCAGATGGAAGGATTGGTTTTACAGAAATGCACGAAGCAGGAATCCGACTGGAACACATGTATCCTCTTGAAAAAAACAGGGCAGTAGAACTGTATCGAGAAGGTGCAGAAGTTTTTATCTTAAATGGAAATCCAGATCATCCAGAACGGGCAGGACAGATTCTTGCAGAAACAGAAAATGCGATCCTGGGGCATGACGGTATCTTTGGTATTACGGAAACGGAATGGGAAGTACATAAAGAAAGAGAAGCAGCGATAGCCAGACAGGAAAAACTGGAACAGGATAGTGCAGAAAAGATTGATGAAACCTTACTTCTTCATGGAGAAAGCGGTCGTTTTGCAATCTATCAGATGGATACGGGTGGAGAGCATACTTATCAGTTTATGGGTTTTGAATCAGCTCAAAAATTAGGTTATAGCATTGATGGGAAAGACTACAGGATGGTGTATGCGGCTCCATGGACACCAACGATCACATTAGATGATATTTTTGAGAGATTTAATATCAACCGCCCAAACGATTTTCATGGACATTCCTTATCGGTAAGCGATGTCATAGTTATAAACCGGACGGCGGAAACAAAGGCTTATTATGTGGATTCTTTCGGCTTTGAGGAACTTCCGGACTTTGTACAGCAGAGAATAGAGATATTGGAAAATAATCATACCAGAGCCTATCCCCCAGTCTATAAAGGAACACTTGCTCAGGCAATGGAAGAACGGGATGTAGATGCTTATCTGGATTCCAGAAAGTTAAATATTGATTGTAAGAAAGCAATCGAGGAAGCAATCGCATTAAATTTTGATGGACTGCATTTAGAGGAAGATGCCGCAACGCAAGTGCTGGAACAGTTTGGAGAGGAACGTATGACGTTTGTTATGGCAAATACGCTTCGGGAACTTTCTTATGATGGCAGATTTTCCAGACAGAACAAAGATTGGGCAGAGCATATCGAAATCCCGGAAAATATCAATCAGGGAAAGAATCTGAATCAGGATTATGTGATAGAAAGCCACCCAGCGGTGTTAGATGGATTTATTGATATGGCAAGGGCAGAGATCCGGATGCAGAAGATTGAACAGGCATTGGATGAAGCGGAAGTTACCATTACAGCAGATACCAGAGGATTTGAAGCAGATGGACATGCGGGAACCTGGCATACGGTGGATGAAAGAGAGTATGCAGGGGAGAAGTT
>ERZ1035025.694-NODE-694-length-20581-cov-7.519731_pt1 | contig 20581 bp, 20 predicted proteins | sample MGYA00520619_ERZ1035025 | MGnify/ENA primary metagenome ERZ1035025 (study PRJEB33766, sample SAMN09781742) | gut metagenome | biome: gut microbiome | host: Homo sapiens | place: Madagascar | study: EMG produced TPA metagenomics assembly of the PRJNA485056 data set...
GGCTTGTTGCTGAAGCATTTATACCGAATCCATATAATTTACCACAAGTAAACCACAAGGATGAAAACATCAAAAACAATTGTGTTGATAATCTTGAATGGTGTACAGGAAATTACAATTATCATTACGGAACAAGAATTAAAAGAATTGCTGAAAAAAAGTCAAAAAGTGTTGTTCAATACAATACTAATGGCAAATTTATAAAAGAGTATTCATCAGTGACCGAAGCAGAATGTGCAATTGCAGGGAAAACCACATCAGCAATTCATAGATGTCTTCATGGAAAAAGTAAAACTGCTTATGGTTACAAATGGAAATATAAAGAATAGAAATCAAGCATCCTGAAAAGGGTGCTTTTTCAATGCCTTGAAAGAAGGTGATACTATCAATAAAAGACAGAAGGAAATCTTACAAGCACAACTTAATAATGAGAAGCAGGTACTTAAAGAGCTTCAGCAGGTGTTTAAGCAGGCAATAAAGGATTGCAGTGTAAATATATCCCAATTATCCACTAGAACGGATATGGAGAATATACAGGCTATTATATACCAGCAGCAGTATCAGAACGCAATTAGGGCACAACTTGAAACAGCACTTGCGCAGCTTCAATCAGGGGAATATGCAACTATTTCCGATTACCTTACAAGGTGTTATCAGAACGGCTATGTTGGCGCTATATATGATATTGCAGGTCAGGGTATTCCTTTAATTGTTCCAATAGACCAGAATGCGGTTTTAAAGGCATTACAGATAGACAGTAAGCTTTCTAAGAGCCTTTATGACAGATTAGGCGAAGATGTAAAGAAGCTTAAGACAAGTATAAGGGCAGAAGTGTCAAGAGGTGTATCAAACGGCTCATCTTGGAATGAGATAGGCGAGAAGATAAGCTTGGGAATGAACAGCACTATTGACATGTTTGGATTCAATAAGGCAAAGAATAACTCTATCAGGATTGCAAGGACAGAAGGGCATAGGATACAGAATCAGTCGGCAATGGATGCACAGGAAGCTGCCAAGAAAAAGGGAGCTGATGTGTTGAAGCAGTGGTGTGCAGCCCTAGACGGTAACACAAGACCTGCACATGCACAGGCAGACGGGCAAATCAAGGAGCTTGACGAATATTTCATTGTTGGCGGTGAAAAGATGAAAGCACCTGGTATTGGTGGTTCTGCTGCCAATGTATGTAATTGTCGTTGTGCTTTGCTACAGAGGGCAAGATGGGCTTTAGATGATAAGGAACTTGACATCCTAAAGGAAAGGGCTGAATACTTTGGCTTGGATAAATCAAAGGATTTTGAGGAATATAAGGCTAAGTATTTGGAGATATCTAAGGAAGATATTGAAAAACTTAAAAAAGAGGTTCATAATATTTCTAAAGGAAAGAATCTTGTTGGAGAATATCAGCCAACAGGAAATTATGATTTTGCTATTGAAGAAATAATAAACAAACAAGGGTATGACGGAACACCACAGGTTGTACCTTATAAACAATTTAAAGAGGCAATGAATAAATCTAATTTCTATGCGGAAAGAACTTATTCAGCAAACACACAAGAAAAATTGGATGAATATAGGGAAATGCTTTATAATGGCAAATTTTATGTTGATTGTTCAACTGGTGGTGCGCAATATGGACAGGGTATGTATTGTGCTGCTTGTTATGATCTGAATAATAAAAGTTCTTTAGGTGGCATTGGTTGGGAAATGTCACACTATCAGCAAATTGGTATTAGTGCAGGAAGAAACTATTCGTACACAGAAGGTCTTACACTTCAACCTGGTGTTAAGGTATTAGAGTTGCCAAAAGGAAAAAAAGCGGAAGAATATATTGCTGAATTGTATAAATATGATTATCTGAAAAAATATGCTTCTGCTGAACAATCTGAACAGGTTGAAAAATATATAAAAGCAAGTAAAGCGGTTGAAAATCTTACATATGAAGAAGATTCAAGTGTTATTGATGATTTGTATAACAAAAGGGCAGAAGCAACACAAGGAATTGAAGAGCTAATAAAATTAGCATTTAAAGCAATGGAAGATACAAGTGATGGAAAGAAGTATCATAGGTTTAAGAATCCAGCTGTGTTAGCATCTGAAATGGGATATGATGCAATCAATGCAATAGGTCATGGAGAAAGTGGTTCATACACTGTTATATTAAATAGAACAAAGGTTATATTTTGTGAAGGAGGTTCAATTTATGGAAATTAAAAGAAATAAAGACGGAACCATTAAAGGTATTACAACAATGGGTGATTTGATAAAAAAAGAAAAACCCACCAAAGAGCAGCTTAAAAGAGATAAAATAAAAGCTGAATATGAAAAAAGATATGGAAAGTAGCACTCCGCAGCAATGCAGGGTGCTTTTTTAGTGTAATTAAATATTAGAGTATTAAGGCCATGTTTTTATCATGGTCTTTTTTTATATCAATTTATATCAAGAAAGGTAGGTGGTAATACAGAATGGAATGGTCAGGCGATTATGGTACAAGCAATCCGTATATTGCATATCAGATTGGAATAGAGGAAACAGACTATAGTATTTCTGATAATACATCTACATTTAGAACGCAGATATTCATTTATAGAACCAATACAGGTTATACCACTTACGGCTCAGGAACAGTCTATTACAGATTAAAAACATCCGTAGGAGATGTTAGTGATTGGTATACCTATAATTTAACAACAGACGATAAAATCACAAGTGATGGAATATACGTTGCAGAAGATACATGGGGTCCAAGAATCCATAATGCAGAAGGAGATTTGGATGTAACACTCGAATGTTATATTGAACACGATACCTTCAGTTCAGATTCAAATGAATTCACAATATCAACAACACATATTCCAAGAACTTCACAGCCATCACTGGATGCTTATAACGTTGATTTTGGAGATGAAATCACAATATACACGAACAGAGCTTCAAGCAGCTTTACACATCATTTGTATTATTCATTTAATGGTGGAGATGCAGTTGGAATAACAGCAGGGTTTGGTGATAGTTATACATGGACAATACCAACTGACTTGATGAATAAGATTCCAAACAATACAAGTGCAATCATTACATTTTATTTGTATACGTTTGGCGATAGCCTTATTGGTTGTAAAACAATAACATTTACTGCTACAGTTCCGTCAAGTGCTGTACCAAAGATATCCGATATAGATTGCATGGATCCATACAAGTATGAAACTACATATGGTGCTTATGTGCAGAATAAATCTAAGGTTAAAGTTACAGTTACAGCAGCAGGATGTTATTCAAGTACAATAAAAAATTATAAGATAACTGCCAATGGTGAGAATTATGCTTTTAACGGTGCAACAACAGATGTTCTTACTACAGCAGGAGAAAATATAATTAATGTATCTGTTACCGACAGTAGAGGTAGAACGGTAACAAAGACGGTAACAATTAATGTATTGGCTTATTCTGCACCTGATATTGAGAAATTGGCAGTGGTTAGATGTATATCAGATGGTACACCTTATGAAGAAGGTGCTTATATGAAGGTGACATATAAGGCTTCTATAACAGCTTTGAATGATAAGAATAACAAGGTGTTTACACTACAATATAAGATGCAAAACGCAACATATTATACTACACATCTAACATATAAAGATGATTACACTTGGGAAGGTACAGCAATTATATCTACAGATGTTGATTACGGATATAACGTGCTTCTCGTGGTACAGGATGCTTTTTCTACTACATCACAGCAAGTAGATGTATCCACAGCCTTCGCTCTGATTGATTTTAATGCCTCAGGTAAGGGAGTCGCTTTTGGAAAAGCATCAGAGCGAGATGGCTTTGAATGTAAACTTAATGCAACCTTTGAGGGTATGGTTGAAGGTGTATATCCTGTAGGGTCGATTTATATTTCAACTATAAATGTAAATCCATCTGAATATTTTGGCGGAATATGGGTTGAGTGGGGAAGTGGCAGAGTTCCTGTTGGTGTAGATACAAATGACGAGGATTTCGATAAAGCTGAAAAAATTGGCGGTGAAAAAACACATGTTTTAACAGAAGATGAGATGCCAAGTCATAATCATAAATATTTTACCAATTTACAGCATATTGATGGAGAATTGACATCTAAAGAAGCTTTAACATCAGGTTTGCAGGTTGGTGGTCGTAGAAGATATGTAGATAATACAGAAAATACGGGTGGTGGACAGGCTCATAGCATTTTACAGCCATACATCACTTGTTACATGTGGAAGAGAACAGCGTAATGTTAAGGAAGAGTTAAGGAAGGAGACAATATATGACAACGATAAGCGCAAAAACAAAAGACCAGGTGCTAACAGCAGTAGAGTCACCGACAGTTGCATCAGGAGATAAGAATACTGTTGATTTTAGTGTAGAGTTAGATGAATTTTGGAGTGGATTAACTGCAAGTGCAGTGTTTTTTACTGCAAGAAATCCGCAGGCTGTCTATGAAAAAATCCTTGAGAAAGGTAAAACGCAGATACCGTCAGAGGTTTTAAAGAACAAGGGATATATGTATATCGGTATTAGAGCGGTAGACGGAGAAGGCAGTGTTAAAACATCCACGGTTCTGAAATACAGAATTGAGGATGGCGCACCTGTTGGAACAGCTACAGCAGAAGGACCGACACCAGATGTATACCAACAGCTATCGTTAGCACTTAATAATTTAAAGACTGGTGTAGATAAAAATACAACAGGTATAAGACAATTAAATGAAGAAATCGAACCAATAAGCACAGAAGTTTCAGATATACGAACAGGAGCAGATGGAACAACATACAGTAATGCGGGAGAGGCTGTAAGAAAGCAGTTTGAAGCTGCAACTGCAAATATATCTAATAATATAGAGAAATTAAATGAGATTACAGAATCACTTGATAAAGATTCATCTGCAATTAAAGAACTTGCAGACAAGAAAATAACCAAATTTTTCGCAAGCAATCTTGGCGAAAATCACTTAGAAGATTCAGACAACGGTAAGATCCAGGATATGTTTATATATGGTCGGAGTGAGCAGAAACAATATAAGGGGTATAATTTACTCAAAGATGAAAATGTAATTGTATTTAATGATGGAAACTATATTTGTTCTAATCAAAAATATTTAAATGAAGGAACAATAGAAATTGTCACTGGTGAGACATATACATTTTCATTAGATGTAGTGAGTACTGATGGACAAATTAAGTTATTTGATGATTCAAATAACTTAATAAAAAGCATTTATATTTCTAACAAGCGCATTTTCACTTTTATTGTACCTGAAAATGTAGTTTCAATGAGTTATTACGCAAAAATAACTACAGATAGTACAGCCAGTTTGGAAAAGGCAAAAGCAATGTTAATAGTAGGAAGTGAAGAATTAGCTTATGAACCTTATGTTGGCGGTATTCCGTCCCCGAACCCAGACTACCCGCAGGAAATAAGAAATGTCTTAAATCCTAGCGTTATGATATGTGGTAAGAATCTTATACAATGCGAAGACGGAAAAGAATATAAGCTTTCAGATACAACAAGTAATTATATAGGTGTTGTGGTTAATTATAGTGGCAAAATTAACACCCAGAAAGGAAAAAAATACACTATTAGTTTTGAATATGAAACTTCTAATCCAGGAATATTCTGTTTGAATGCATTTCAGAAAGTTATTACGGGAAATTTGCTAGCAAAAGATAAAAATATTAAAAGTGGGAAGAATAAAATTGCAGTAACATTTGTGGCTGAAGGAATAATTAAAAAAGGTTGGTTTTATATTCAGTTTAAAAGAACCATACAGGACGAACTCTTTGAAATTATGATTAGAAATATACAAATTGAAGAAGGCGAAGAATGTACGGAATATGAACCATATAAGGAACAAGAAGCGAGTTTTCCGTATACACTTAATGCAATTCCTGTTAGCTCAGGCGGAAATATTACGATTGATGGACAGCAGTATATAAGTGATTATATTGATGTTGAAAGTAAAAAGCTTATCAAAATGACAGACTCCATTATACTAAAAGGTACGGAGAACTGGAAGAAATCTACAAGTACAGATAGTGATAAATTTACATTGACAACAAAAGATATGACAGCAATGAAGAGGCTTGGATATTGTACCCATTTTGGCATAGTAAATAGATATACTAACACGAAGGGAAAGCTTTATAGAAATGAATATTCGGGAACTGTACAGATAGTGATTAACTTCGGTGATTATGGAAAAACAACACTAGAAGACTTTAAGAATTGGTTATCAAACAATAATATAACACTTACATATGAGAGAAATGACAAATCTGAAATTAACCTTACAGATAAAGAAATTAATTCATTTAAGAATATGCAAACATATTATCCAACAACTAACATTTGTATAACATCAGAGGAGCTGGATGGCTATACAAAATTTAATTACCCATTAAGCATGAAAAATGGATGGGATTACATAAAACAACAGATAGGAGATAACAGAGATTATATTTATGACATGGATCTTGCGACAGCAGAAGCATATGTAAACAGTGAATATGCTGTCGCGCTTACAGAATTGGAGGTAATGTAATGTTATTTAAAACACTTAAAAAGCTAAAAGAGAGAAATGGTCTTACAGACGACCTGAAAAATAAGATTGACGTTTTCTTTGCAATTGGAAGAATAACAGAAGAACAGTATAATGATTTGATGGATATTAAAGAAAATCCAGAAGAGGAAGAAATATAAAGTGAATTTAATGAAAAAGCAGCCTTCGGGCTGTTTTTTAAATGCAAGGAATGCCTATGTGTTATGATGATTTGTAACAAAAGTTTGAGATATTGCAGCGGATTATCCAGCACTTACAGTAGACGACCTTGAGGCAATCCGTGAGGCATTAGGAAAGTAATGGAATTAGGAAATATGACAATCTCTGAGCTGATTGAATTATTACATGAAATCACTAATGAGATAGAGACAAGGGCAATGGAACTAATTGAATAAATTAAAAATACATAGAATATAAAGACAAAGCATCTTGGTATATCCATCAACCAAGGTGCTTTTTTATATGCCCTGAATAAGGCACTTAAACTGTTCAAATATGCCCTTGACAAGGCATTTAAAAGGTCATGCTAGTGGCGGCACCACATTTAAAAACAGTAGTGAAGAAAGGAATAATGATATGGAATTTTTAAAAGCAATCTTAGGAGAAGAACTTTTTAAACAGCTAGTGGCAAAGCTTGATGCTTACAACGGAGATGAAGCTAACAAGGATAAGCAGGTTAAACTTGGCAACCTTGCAAGCGGTGAGTATGTGGGTAAGGGTAAGTATGATGCATTGCAGGATACATTAACAGGCAAGGAAACAGAGCTTACTAATGCCAACCAGCTTATTGAAGATTTAAAGAAGGCTTCTAAAGACAATGAAGGTATGCAGGATAAGTTTACACAGTATGAGCAGCAGAACACACAGTTACAGGCAGAACTACAGGAGACCAAGATTAAGTCGGCAATCAAGGTTGCCCTTATGTCTGAAAAGGCTGTGGACGTTGACTATCTTACATATAAGCTGAATGAAAAGCTGAAGGAGAAAGGTGAATCCTTAGAGCTTGATGAAAACGACAATATCAAGGGATGGAGTGATAAGCTTTCTGACTTAAAGACACAGTTCCCTACAATGTTTGAGTCTGTTTCTGATAACAATGACGGATATCAGGTTTTAAACCCTAATAAGCTTCCGAATGGTGAAAATACAGGAACACTCACAAAAGAAGAATTACTAAAGAAGCCATATGCTGAGAGGGCAAGAATTGCACAGGAAAATCCTGAAGCGTATGCAGCAGCAATGAATTCTTAAAAAGAAAGGTTAAAAAGGTGATTATTATGGCAACAACAAAGTTAAATGATGTTATTAATCCACAGGTCATGGGAGACATGATTGAAGCCAAGATTATAGCACAGGCAAAGATTACACCATATGCAAAGGTTGATGATACCCTTGAAGGTGTACCAGGTGATACAGTAACGGTTCCGTCTTGGGATTATATTGGAGATGCAGATGATTTTGATGTTGAAGCGGCGGCTGATACTGACAAAGAAATTCCAACAACTAATCTTACTGCATCAAGCACAACATTTACTATTAAGTGTGCTGCAAAGGCTGTTTCGGTTCTTCAGACAGCTATTAATTCAGGTAAAGGAAATCCTATCGGACAGGCTGAAACTCAGCTTGCAAAGGCAATTGTAGCCAAAGTTGATAATGATGTAATTGCAGCAGCATATACATCAAAGAAGACATCAGGTGATGGTGCTGCACAGATTTCATATGCAGGAATCGTTGATGCTAATACATCATTCCTTGATGAAGAAGATGGCATTGAGAAGGTAATGTTCATTAATCCTGCACAGGAAGCAACACTTCTTAAGGACCCTAATTTCTTATCAGCTGATAAGTTTACAGCAGGTGTTGCCGTAAACGGTGCTATTGGTAAGATTGCTGGAGCTTGGATTAAGAAATCTAAGAAAGTTAGACTTGTTACAGCAGCGGTTGATGCATCATCAGGAACAGCAGTAACAGCTGATAATATAGCTGAACTTCAGGCTAAGGTAGATCCTACTGTTAAATTAGAGATTGGAAACAAGGTGAAGGTCCTTGCAGCAGCTAATCAGTATTATGTATGCCCTGTCCTTAAGATGGAGCCTGATTCATCAGAAACAGAGTACACAGAAGATGAGCTGGCAGCAATTACAATCTTCTTAAAGAAGAATACACAGGTTGATCATGAGTGGTTTCCTAAGAAACAGAAGCATGATATTACTGCTACTAAGTATTATGGTGTTGCACTTACTAATACAGCTAAAGTTGTTCTTGCTAAGTTTAAGAAATAAGGGGGTGTTCCCTTATGTTAATGACTATTGAAGAACTAAGGCAGTTTATTACAACAGATAAGACAGATTTGGTGCTTGATGCGCAGCTTCAGGCACTGGAACTGTTGATTAGAAAATATACCAATAATAACTTCCAGGATAGAAACAGACGATTCAGGTGTAATGTATCATCCACAAGCGGTTTGCAGTATGCATCAACCTTATTCAAGGTTGGTGACACTGTACAGCTTTCAGAATCTGCCTTTAATGGTGGCTTATATACAATTACAGGTATTGATTTAGAAAACGGCTGTATGGGTCTAAACGGAGCTTTAACGGATGAATCCCATGTGCTTGTTACTAAGATATTCTATCCAAAGGATGTTAAGATGGGTGCTGTGGATATTATCAGATGGAAGCTTAAGAATGAGGACATAAACAGCGGCGACACATCAAAAATGAATATACAATCGGAAACGTTAAGCAGACATTCTGTCACATATGCGCAGGATACTTCCGAAACTGATATTGATGGTTCATTTGGTGTTCCGAAGAAGTATGTTTCATTTTTAAATGCTTACAAGAAGGCAAGGTTCTAGGGGGTGCTTGTATGAATAGGATAGGCGGCAATACAACAGCTATAATTCAGATTAATACAGGCACAACCAAAGATGCAACAGGTTCAAGAGTCAAGACTTGGGAGACAGTTGACACTCTTACAGGCTTCATTGACCTTCAGGCAGGTGATTCACGATATACAGGCTATAATGCTAAGATTCAGGAATCAACGCACATCTTTGTAGCAGATTATAAGGAGTTTGACAGCAGAATAAAGGCAGAAAACAGCAGGATTCTTATAGACGGCGCAACATATGATGTAAAGGTTATTGACGACCCCATGAATTTACATAAGCAGCTTGAAATATATCTTGCTTACACAGGAGGACAGTGATATGGCAGATGTTGAATTCATTGACAATACAATGAAGGTAAATAGAGCAATTGAAGATGCTGTTGGTGCTTTTTTACTTGAAGCATCAGGTGAAATTGCATCAGAAGCAGCTAGAAATACATCTGTTGATACAGGGCAGCTCAAGGGTTCGTGGAAAGCCAATGTAGATGAATCTAAAGGTGAAGCAACAATTGGAAGTGGTCTTGAAAATGCCATATGGAATGAACTTGGAACTGGTGAATGGGCGGCTAATAAGGACGGAAGAAAGAATCCTTGGTATATTCCAGTAGACGGCTACAATGGGAAAAAGAAGCCTACATTTAACGGTAAGGTTGTTGTTGTATATGGAAAACATGGAAAGGCTTTCTATAAGACTAATGGTAAAAGACCACAGCACACATTGCAGAAAGCTTTCAATGACAGAAAAACTGCTATTATAAAAAGAGCAGAACAGATATTTAAAGCCAAGCTTGGTGAATGAGGTGTGATATGACAATTGAAGCATTAGGCATAATTGATAGGCTGCTTACGGATGCAGGTATTAATTATGAGTATTATGAATGGACTTCTGACCTAGCTTATCCTTATTGGGTTGGTGAGTATCAGGAAGTAGAGCCGCTTAATGAAGATGGCATGTCTGAAAGCACATTCATTATGTCAGGCTTTACAAGGGGTACTGCTTTGGAATTAGAGCAGGACAAAGAAAAAATAAAAAAATTGTTTGATGAGACATCAGGGAAATTGGTCACTACTGACAGCGGTTCAGTGGTGGCTATTTTTTATGCAAATGCTCTTCCTGTTAGGAATGAGAATATGGATCTTAAAAGCATGACAGTTAATTTAAAAGTTAAAGAATGGAAGGGAGCAAAACTATGAGAAAATCAGGTATTAACAGCAACACACCTAATGATTTCTTGCTTGGAGCAGGTGTTGTATTTAAGAATTTCAAGTATGTTTATAGCAAGGTTGACGCAACAGGTTCAACACAGCCAGAAGGTACACTTAAAGTTATAGCAGATAACTCTGCAACAGAAAAGGATACGGAAATCAGAATCGGTAAATTAACACCTAACGTATCATTCATAGGTCTTGATAAAAGTTATACAAAGCCTACTGTTGGTGATTATGTAACAGGAGCATGGACTGATGATGAGGACCATGTACTTGGTGCAACTAATGGTGGTAATAAGCTTTCTATTGTTCCTGAAATCACAGCAATTGAGGTTGATGGGGCAACAGTAGAGATTAAGGGCCTTAACCAGAAAACTGGTGAGACTGGTACACTTGATGTTAACCTTGCGCAGCATACAAAGGAATCTATTAAGCGTGCAATTGTCGGTAAGGAAGCTGATACCTTAATTAAGGGATACGCACAGATTGAGACTAAATCGCTTATTGAATTAAGTGATTATCTTGATAACATTGCGTTTGTTGGAACAATGACAGATGGTACAGAGATAATTGCTATCTTAGAAAATGCAATCTGTACATCTGGTCTTGAACTTGATAACAAGAATAAAGAGACATCTGTGTGCGCAACAACATTTAAGTCTACAGCTGATTTTAAGGGAAATGTATTTGATAAATTACCTATATACATTTTCTATCCTAATAAAGCAACTGCATAAGAGAGGAGATAAAACATGAGTGAAGTAACAACAACAGAAACAGTGAAAACAGAAGCTGAGGTTATTATAGAGAAGCCATACACATTGAGACCTATTGAAGCAGATGATCTTGATTATCTTGCAGGTATTATTGACAAGATTGGCATTGACAAGATTGCAGATTGCTTTGGAAAGAAAGAGATTAACAGGCTTGTTGAAGGAAAAGAGGTCAATAATGATTTAATCAAAGAGGTTGGCATAGATGTTATGGTAAAGATTGCTGCAATTGTCGTAAAGAATTACAGGGTTGCTAAGAAGGATATCTATTCGCTTTTAGCATCTGTATCAGGTATGACAGTTGAGGAAGTTGCACATCTTAAGCTGCCTGTATATTTACAGATGATTATTGACGTATTTAAGCAGGACGGATTCATTGATTCTTTCAGGGTTGCTTCTTCATTACTCGGATAGGCTATGTTGAGTTTATGGGCTTGCTGTATGAGAAGTATGCAAGCCCTAATGAGTTGATTAACAGGATGCTTAAGACAGGCAGATTATATGATTTTGCAAAGCATGTTGTTAAGCGAAAAAATGAAGAAGCTGAAAAGGAAGAAGATAATAAATTATGGTTAGCTTATCTTTCCAGCAATTCAAGAGAGACCTTTGCAGCATGGAAAAATGAGATTGTTTATGGCACAAAGGTAGCAGAGCAAAGACCACAGCAACATCAGGGCATTAGTAATCTGTCTATGTCGGATGCAGAAGTTAAAACAGCTTATGACAATGCGAAAAGCATACTGAAAAATTTTAAACTCTAACTAAAGACACATGTTAAAGCACCTATGAGGGTGCTTTTTTTATGCAAAAAAGAGAGGAGGCTTTATATTTGGAAGTATTTAAGCTGCTTGGAACTATAGCATTAACAGGTGTTGAAGAAACAAATAAAGATATAGATAAAACGAAGCAGAACGGTGAGAAGCTTGCTACTCAGTTTAATAAGGCGGCAGATGAAGTTGCACAGTTTGGAATCAAAATTGCTACAACAGTTGCTTCTGCAGCTACAGCAATTGGAACACTTGCTATTAAGTCGGCAGCAGATTTTGAGACAAGCTTTGCAAAGGTTAGCACACTTCTTGACACTAATGCACTTGATGTTGAAGCATACAAAAAGAAGATAATGCAGGTTTCATCTGACATGAATGTTTCTACAGATGAATTATGTGAATCTATTTATCAGGCTATATCTGCAAGTGTAGATCAGGCAGATGCAATTGATTTTACAACAAAAGCCATGAAGCTTGCTAAGGGTGGTTTCACAGATACAGCGACAGCAGTTGATATCATGACAACAGCAATTAATGCTTACGGAATGAGTGCTGCAGATGCAGAGAGCATATCAGATAAGCTGATAATGACACAGAATAAAGGTAAAACCACTGTTGGAGATTTGGCAGCAGCTATGGGTAGAGTTATCCCTGCCGCCAATACATTTGGTGTATCCTTAGATGAATTGTGCGGATACTATGCGACAATGACAGCCAATGGTATTGCTACAGCAGAAACAACAACTTACCTTAACAGTATGATTAAGGAGTTGGGAACTGGAAGTGATACATTATATACACAGCTTGAAAATGCAACTGAAAGTGTATTAGGTGAGAAAAAGAGCTTTCAAGAGCTTAGGGCAGAAGGCTACACCGTTCTTGATGTTATTGGCATCTTAGGACAATACAGCGAGCAGACAGGCGACAGTATTATTGGTATGTTTAGCTCTTCTGAAGGTGGTATGGCTGCACAGGTACTTGCTAATAACATTGAAGGTGTTACAAGAAACATAGATGCAATGAAGAACAGCGCAGGCGCTACAGAAGAAGCTTATAAGAAAATGGCTTCTACATCTGCTGCGTCATTTAAGAAGATAAAGAATCAAATTGCTAATATGTTTACAGTACTCGGACAGAAGTTAATGCCTACCGTAGATAAGTTGCTTACTAAGGCAGAAAAAAGCCTTCCTAAGATACAGAAGCAGGTGGATAAGCTACAGCCAACAATAGAGAAGGGTTTGACTAAGATTGAGCCTGTACTCGAATGGCTTATTGATGATGCTCTTCCAGGAGCTGTAAAGGTGCTGAGTTTTTGTGTTGAAAACTTTGATAAGCTTGCAATATCTATTGGCATAACAGTTGCAGCATTGAAAACAATGGCAATAGTAGGAACAGTGACAGAAGCACTTAAAAAATCAGCTACAGCAATGGGAGCATTTAATGCGATTATGACAGCCAATCCTATTGGAATGGTTGTTACTGCACTTGGAGCATTAGCAATTGCAATTGGTGCAGTTACAATTGCTGCTAAAAATGAAACAGATGAAACAGCAGAACGAACTAAAAAGATAAATGAAGAGTCAGAAGCTAGACATGAAAATATTCAAGCTTTGCGTGATCAGCAAACCGCTATTGATGAAAAGGCGGAATCAAGTTTAGTAGAAGTTGCTAACACTGAAAGATTATGGAAAGAATTACAGACTTTGTGTGATGAAGAGGGTAATGTAAAAGATGCTGATAAGGCAAGAGCAGAATTTATTCTTAATGAATTGAATCAGGCTTTGGGTACTGAATTTGAAATGACGGAAGATCAGAAAATTAATATTCAGGAATTGACCGAAGCCGTTTATAGTGCAATTGAAGCCAAGAAAGCAGAAATTCTTTTGTCAGCAAAGGAAGAGAAGTATAAAAATGCATTGTTGAATCTAACTGAGTTGGAAGAAAGTGCATATAAGCAAAAGAGAGAACTCATTGAACAGCAGAATAAGGTTAGTGAAAAAGAGCTTGAGTATGATAAAGCTAAGGCAGAATTTAGTGAAGTTGCTGCAAATTTATCTGCTTGGGAGCAAAAAGCGTACCTTGATAAAATGAATGCAGCGAAACAGGCTTATGATTCAGAATCAGAAAATTTAAAGAAGCTTCAAGGCGATTATGATGAAACCAAGAGCAAAATATTTGAATATTATGATGATATAAGCACATATGAGAATGCTTCAACTTTGATTTTACAAGGTAATGTAACAGAAGCGGTTGAATATATGGATAAATTAGGAAAATCCTATAAGACAGCAGCGGATGTTGCAGGAGAGAGTGCAGAGAAGCAGAAGGAGACTCTTGAACAGCAGAAGAATGATGCACAGGATTATTATGTACTTCTTAGAAGTTATTATAATTCTGCAACGGAAGAGCAGAAGAAGTCCATTGAAACAAGACTGAATGATGCCAAGGAATATGCTGAAAAAGCAGCGGAAGAATATGCAAAAGCAGGTTCAAGTGCTGTATTAAGCTATGAAGATGGTGTTGAAAGCAAGCAAAATTCACTGATGGAAAAAATGTCTGATTTATCAAAGCTTGCCGTTAAATCTGCAAAGGATGAAGCGGATACATCATCTGTTGGTGAAAACATGGTTGATGGTATCAGCTCAGGTGTTGATAAAAAGTCAGGTTCGTTGTTTACAAAGATACGTTCACTTATAAAGAAGAGTATATTTGCAGCAAAGGATGAAGCAGATATACATTCACCATCAAAGGCCTTTGCTAAAGAAGTTGGTGCATTTATTCCTCCAGGTATCGGAAACGGTGTTGAAGAAAATGAAGAGGATGCAATAGAACCTGTTGAAAACCTGATTGATAAAATGGTGGTATCAGGAAGCAGCTCTGTTAATACGAATAATTACAGACATAATCCTGCACCGACAATCAATGCTTCTTTCAGTACTGCTGCCATTATAGACAAGCTTAATCAGCTTATGGATATGATTGCAAGCAGGGGAAATGACAAAATCTATTTGAATGGAGATGTTCTTGTTGGTGAATTAGCACCTGCAATGGATTCGGCACTTGGAGATATCAGCGCGGCAAGCATGAGAGGACAATAATATGATTGGTGTAACATTTGGTGGTTATCATTCTTATGATGATTTTAATTTAATATTAACAGAAAAAGAGATTGGAAGTGCTACGGTTAAGACCAATTATGTTGATGTTGATGGTGCACATGGAATGATTGATTATACAGAGTATTTTGGTGAACCTAAATACAAAAGCAGGACTTTGTCATTCAGCTTTAATACAATAGTGAATCAATCTGATTTTTTGGAACTGTATTCAAGCATATTGAATACGCTCCACGGAAAAAGAATGAAGATTGTGCTTGATGATGATCCAGAATATTATTATGTAGGAAGGCTGGAAGTATCAGCTTTATCTAAAAATAAAAACATTGGTCAGATAAGTATTGAATGTACATGTGAACCGTGGAAGTACAAGGAGCTGCCGACAGTTGTAACACAGGCGGTTAATGGTTCAGTATCTATTACTCTTATTAATTCAAGGAAAAGGGTAGTTCCTTCCATTACAACAACAGATTCAATGACAATAACATTTGGCGGTACATCAACAATTGTTAACGCAGGAATTTTTACAATCCCTACATTGGAGCTTGTAGAAGGAAATAATACCGTAACGGTAACAGGAACAGGCAATATCACCTTCACATATCAGGAAGGGGGCTTGTGATGAGAATAACCGCATTTAGTGATGATAAGCGGATATTAGATACATCATTGGAACAGCTTAAGCTTATCAATCCAAAGGTTAGTCAGGAGGATAACAAGGTGGGTTCCTTCACATTTACCATCTATCCTGACCATCCGTATTACAATTTCATAAAAAAAATGAAATCTATCATAACTGTGTATGAAGATGGAATAAAAGAGCCATTGTTCAGGGGCAGGGTTTATGATGAAAAAACAGGTTTCTATAATGAAAAGCAGGTTTCTTGTGAAGGGGAACTTGCTTTTTTATTGGATTCTATTCAAAGACCGTATTCCTTTCCAGCTGAAGGGCAAAGTGGAACACCTGCAGAGCTGTTTACACAGTATATTAATAACCATAATGCACAGGTAGATGAAGCAAGGCAGTTTAAGGTCGGCAATATAACTGTAACAGATCCGAATGATTACATAGTAAGGTCTAATAGCGACTATGTAAGTACATGGGATGAGTTAAATGCAAAGCTTATTGACCATCTTGGCGGTCATATGTGGGTGCGCCATGAAGCAGATGGCATTTACATTGATTACCTTGCGGATTTTGAAGTGTTGAGTAATCAGGTGATAGAGTTTGGAAAGAATTTGCTTGATTTAGAAAAGAACATTAAGGCAGAAAACTTTGCAACAGCTCTTATTCCTCTTGGATATAAGCTTAAAGATGAGCAGGGCAATGAGACTGGTGAGAGATTAACAATCAAGGATGTTAATAACAATGTTGATTTTGTGTATAACGCAGAAGCCGTGGATAAGTATGGTTATATCTTTACAACCAACACTTGGGATGATGTAACACTTCCATCTAATCTTAAGACCAAAGGACAGGCATACATTGACAATATGGCACAGTTTACAGCTTCTATTTCGGTAAATGCTGCTGACTTGAACGGTGCAACCATAGATGGAGAGGTGGCAAATGTAAACAGTTTCAGGATTGGCAGATATGTCAAGGTAAACACAAAGCCACATTCTATTCAGAATCAGAATTTTATTGTAAAGCAACTCACACGGGAATTGCTTAAGCCTGAAAACACTAAGCTTACATTAGGAACAACATATAAGACATTAACGGATAAGCAGTTATCACAGATGGAGCAGCTTAATCAGTATGTTAAAACAGTCAGAAATGAAGTTACGAATATTAAGCTGAATAGCAAAAGCATTGATACAACGGATATAACGTATCAGGCAAGTATGTCTGGTGTAGATGTGCCGACAGGTGAATGGTCCGCTGATATTCCACAAACATTACCAGGGCAGTATTTATGGACCAGAACGATTATAACTTACACAGATAAAACTACATCTACCAGTTATTCTATAAGCAGAATAGGGGAAGATGGACTGGCAGGACAACCAGGACAGCCAGGTAAAGACGGAAAAGGTATCAGCTCAACAACGGTTACATATCAGGCATCTTCAAGCGGAACTGTTATTCCATCAGGAACATGGCTAACGACAATACCTGTTGTAAGTGCTGGGCAATATCTGTGGACGAGAACAGAAACAATCTATACAGATAATACTTCAAGCGTTGCTTATTGTGTCGGCATGATAGGAGAGCGCGGAAAGGACGCAGCAATCCAAAGCGACACTGAGCCAGCGGATAAAACCTATATGTGGTTAGATACATCTGTAAATCCACCAACTTTAAAGCAGTGGAATGGTACATCATGGGTTGTGGTTAATGATATGTCAAGCACAATAACACAGCTTGAGCAGCGTTTTACAGCGGATATAAGTACATCTGAAAAAAGCTTAAAGCAGACAATGTCAGAAAGTTATTATACTAAAGATGCAACAGATAATCTTGTGAGCACAGTAAGTTCATCTTTGGAACATACAGCAAAAGGATTTGAGATGCAATTTAATAATCTTACTAAGAATATTGATGATGTATCTAACAATGCTGATACAAGATTTCGTGAGATTAGCAAGTACATAAGGTTTGTTGATGGCAATATTGTATTGGGAGAAGCAGGCAGTGAACTTACACTGAAAATTGCAAATGACAGAATATCATTTTTTCAGAACAATACAGAAGTTGCATATTTTAGCAATAGAAAGCTGTACATAACAGATGGTGAATACACAAACAGCTTACAGCTTGGTAAGTTTGCTTTTATTCCACGAACCAATGGTAATCTAACATTCAAAAAAATAATTGATTAAAGCACTTCATAGCTTTGAGGTGCTTTTTAATATCAAAATTTAAAGAAAGGGAAGGGCATGGATGGAAGCTATTATAACAGCACTTGTTACATTAGTTGTTTGCTTGGTGAATAACTATGTAATGCACAACAAAACAATAGCATTGATTGATTATAAGCTGTCTGAATTAACAAAACGGGTTGATAAGCATAACAATGTTATTTTAAGGACATTTAAGCTTGAAGAACTGACCGCACTTCAGGAAGAAAAAATCAAGGTCGCAAACCATAGGATTGAAGATTTAGAGAAGAAAGGGTAAGGGTGATTAAAATGGATATTACACAGATGGGAACCGTTCTTGCAATTGTGGTTATTACTTATTTGATTGGTACTGCAGCAAAGCAGGTTAAGCAGGTTAAGGATGAAGCTATTCCTGTAATTGTAGGTGTTTCAGGTGGCATTCTGGGAGCTGTAGGAATGTTTGTTATACCTGATTTTCCTGCAAATGACATTATGAATGCAATTGCAGTTGGTATTGTGTCAGGACTTGCATCAACAGGTGTTAATCAGGCATATAAACAGATAACAAAAAAGTGATACTTAAAGCAAGAATATTTATTATTTAAGGAAGGTGTAACAGCCTCCCTTTTTTGAATTAAAGCAGAAAGAAGGATTTAATTATGAAAAAAGGAATAGATATAAGCAGCCATCAGGGGGATATTAATTTTGATTATATTAAGGATAATTATGATTTTGTAATTATTCGCTGTGGATATGGAAGTGATTTAAGCACAGATGATAGCGAGTGCAGCCAGTGTGACACTATGGCGCAGGCATACATAAATGAGTGTGAAGCCAGAAATATACCATATGCGTTGTATTTATACCAGTATGCAGCTGATGATGAGCAGGCACGAAGTGAAGCAGCTCACATTAGAGAGTGGTATAACAAGAGCAATCCTATAGGGGTATTCCTTGACATAGAGGATGCTGATGGATATAAGGAAAGACATGGTATTGATTATTACAGTACACAGGCATTAGCCGTTGTTTGGCTTGATGAACTGGCAGATATTAAGGCTAAAGGAATCTATGCTAGTCATAGCTGGCTTAATACTTATATGAATGTAGATGAGCTTATTGAACATGGTGCACTCATATGGGAAGCTCACTGGAATGATGATGGAGAAATCTGTGATGATAAATTTGCTATGTCTCAGGAATCAAGTGACCATCATCTTGATGATGGTACAAGAGTCGATTACGACATTATGCGTGATGAAGTATATGATCAGCTTATTGGCAATACAGGTAAAGAAGATACGTCAACAGAGCCTGATGAGGTTGTAGATTCTACAAGCACAGATACAATGTATCATGAAGGTGATTATGTAGAATATGACAGAATATACGCATCTTCAACATCAGAAGAACCACTCACACCTTCCGCAGGATTCACAAGTGGAACAATCACAAGAGTTATCCCTGGAGCTGCTAATCCATACCTTATCAATGATGGAACGGGTTGGATTAATGACGGATGCATTAATTCAGCGGACAATGGCAATGATACATCCATAAATGTCGGTGATAAGGTAAGAGTGCTTGTTAATGCTACATATGATGGCGGTTCATTCGTGATGTACTATGATACATATGATGTTATCGAAGTTAAGGAAGACAGAGTTGTTATTGGTATAGTTAAAGATTGGAATGATGATGGTTCTATTGGAGACTATGATGTAACATGTGCAATTAATATCTGTAATGTTGAAAGGGTATAAACTATCAGGTAATATAGTAAAAAGGGAAGGTGTTGAGCCTTCCTTTTTATTGAATATCAATTTATGCTACCAAGAATAACTAATATGGTGATATAATCACAAAAAGGGGGGTGTATATATGGGATTATTCGATATATTCAGTAAAAAGAAAAGCAATACTTTCAATCAGCAGGTACAGAACACAGAAGTAAATAGGTTTGGGGAAGATTTGACAAGACTTAATGAAAATGGTGAATTACCTTGGGGATGGGTTTCGAGAAAAGATGATTTTAGGGATAAAATAGCAAGCGAGTATTCATATTTTTTCAATGAATGGTTGAATTCAAGAGAAGAAGAACCTAAAAAGCAGTATGCGACTTTAAAGAGTCTAATGTTATATGTGAATGATGCTCAAAAGGCTTGTAAAGAAAAAGGGGAATGTTATGAATTTTGGTTTAATAATATAGTCGTAAGTGATATGTGGATTCAGGATAGAAATAATGAACTACAAAACTTGACTCAAAACATAGATAAATTGCAGTCAGAGTATGAACGAAAGATATATATTGAAAATATAATTGCTCCAAAGCTAAGAGAAAAATTGCTTGAAATAATAAATGATAATTCTGGTATATTGCAGAAAGATATATATAAATACTTTGATGATGATGT
>ERZ1035025.696-NODE-696-length-20540-cov-3.498999_pt1 | contig 20540 bp, 17 predicted proteins | sample MGYA00520619_ERZ1035025 | MGnify/ENA primary metagenome ERZ1035025 (study PRJEB33766, sample SAMN09781742) | gut metagenome | biome: gut microbiome | host: Homo sapiens | place: Madagascar | study: EMG produced TPA metagenomics assembly of the PRJNA485056 data set...
CCGCCTGCTCGGTTAACGAGATGGCAAGCCTGGCTTTTACCAGGAACGCTTCGCCCACGGGCGTCAGGGTTAAGCGGCGATTCGCACGGCTGAAAAGCGTGACGCCTAAACGTTCTTCCAGCGCCTTTATCTGCTGGCTCAGCGCCGGTTGCGCCATGTTCAGACGCTCGGCGGCCCGGTGCATATGGAGCTCTTCGGCCACGACGATGAAGTGGCGCATCTGACGAAACTGCACGAGACGACTTCCTGAATTGATATGAATTTACTTATCAATTTAACAGTAATGATGCAATTGATGCTATTGGTCATTGCCATAAAAATGGAGGTATTCAACCGAGGGAGGAAAATATGGAACACAAGATTAACGATCTCCGCAGCGCCATCGCCTTACTGCAGCGCCACGAAGGGCAGTATATCGAAACCGATCATCCGGTCGATCCCAATGCGGAGCTGGCGGGCGTCTATCGCCATATCGGCGCGGGTGGCACGGTCAAACGTCCAACCCGTACGGGCCCGGCCATGATGTTCAACAGCATTAAGGGCTATCCGCACTCCCGCATCCTGGTGGGCATGCACGCCAGCCGCGAGCGCGCGGCGCTCCTTCTGGGCTGCGAGCCCTCTGAACTGGCAAAACACGTCGGCCAGGCAGTCAAAAAGCCGGTTGCGCCGGTTGTCGTCCCGGCCTCGCAGGCTCCCTGTCAGGATCAGGTTTTCTACGCTGACGATCCTGACTTCGACCTTCGCAAGCTGCTTCCGGCCCCAACCAACACGCCGATTGATGCGGGTCCGTTCTTCTGTCTGGGGCTGGTGCTGGCAAGCGATCCGGAAGACAGCTCGCTGACGGATGTCACCATCCACCGCCTCTGCGTTCAGGAGCGCGACGAGCTTTCCATGTTCCTTGCCGCCGGGCGCCACATCGAAGTGTTCCGCAAAAAGGCGGAAGATGCCGGAAAGCCGCTGCCGGTGACGATCAACATGGGGCTCGATCCCGCCATCTATATCGGCGCGTGCTTTGAGGCCCCGACCACGCCGTTTGGCTATAACGAGCTGGGCGTCGCCGGGGCGCTGCGCCAGCAGCCGGTTGAGCTGGTGCAGGGCGTGGCGATCAAAGAGAAAGCTATCGCGCGGGCGGAGATCATCATCGAAGGTGAACTGCTTCCGGGCGTGCGCGTGAGAGAGGATCAGCACACCAACACCGGCCACGCGATGCCGGAGTTCCCGGGCTACTGCGGCGAGGCGAATCCCTCCCTGCCGGTGATCAAAGTGAAAGCCGTGACCATGCGAAACCACGCCATCCTGCAGACGCTGGTGGGACCGGGGGAAGAACATACCACGCTGGCCGGATTGCCGACCGAGGCCAGCATCCGCAATGCCGTTGAAGAGGCGATTCCGGGCTTCCTGCAAAACGTCTATGCCCATACCGCGGGCGGCGGTAAGTTCCTCGGGATATTGCAGGTGAAAAAACGCCAGCCGTCAGACGAAGGGCGTCAGGGCCAGGCGGCGCTTATCGCCCTGGCCACCTATTCGGAGCTGAAAAACATTATTCTGGTCAACGAAGACGTTAATATTTTCGACAGCGACGACATCCTGTGGGCGATGACGACGCGCATGCAGGGTGATGTCAGTATCACCAATATTCCGGGGATCCGCGGCCACCAGCTCGATCCGTCCCAGTCGCCGGATTACAGCACCTCGATTCGCGGCAACGGCATCTCCTGCAAGACGATCTTCGACTGCACGGTGCCGTGGGCGCTGAAGGACCGCTTCGAGCGCGCGCCGTTTATGGAGGTGGATCCGCGTCCATGGGCACCGGAGCTGTTTGCCGATAAAAAATAAGCTTCAGACAAACATAAAAAGGTCACCCGGCTTAAGTCCGGGTGACCTTTATTATGAGAGCGTTATACCCGGTTCATCTCTCACTAAACTGCTTAATCAGCGCCGCCATAACTGCAGCGCAAATAAAATAATGAATGAAAAGCCAGAGTAAGCCATACCATGCGAAATTCATCACCTCCAGGATCCGCCATGGACTGGCAAAGAGCCTGCTCATAATGATTCCCGGCAAACGTATCGCCGGTACCTTCTGGCCTGGCCATACTGCCCATACGGCTATCGCTGACAGCAGCAAAAAGATCGCCGTCACCAGAAGTGGTGGCCCCAGACCGGGTGCAGTAATGGCCGAAAGCGCAGCAAAATAGAGTCCGCCAAAGAACCACTGAATTATGATGAGTGAAAACAGGAACTCAATGCCCAAAAAAGCACTGAGCAATCTGGGCCTGGAATGAACACATATCAGCACCATATCGCTGAAGTAAAGGTAGAAAAAAAGGGTGGCTATCGTAATGGTGCTGACCAGGCTAATGCCCCCTGTGGAGGGTAAAATAGCGCTGAAAAGAAAGCCCCAGAATGCGAATAAGAAAAGACCCGCCGAGGTGATGCCTAAACGGGGTTTCTGCAGAAACGGCTGAATGGCGGGATTCAACCTGGCGAGCGTTTCGGGGAAAAAGTGCAGTAAGTATTGATATCGTGCTGCCATTGTCTCAATAAGACCCGGTACTAATCGTATCCAACAGGGGACTTTCTGACGTTCACTTCTGAGCAGCTTAATAGCCACCCTCTCCCGCCATGATCCATGCTTCCCTTCCGCCTCCATTTTCTGCCAGACACGGAGGATTTCAGTCTGGCGTATCTGATGATTGATGGCGTGCTGAACGTGAAGCGGGATGACATGGCTAAAGTCGTAATCATTTATCCGCCAGTCCAGCGTTTCCGCCACGATATCAAGTTGCGCTTCAGTTAATCCATCCTGCTCAGCCAGTGCAGCGGCAAGACGTTGACTGAAAATTCGTTGTTGTTCAAGGCTTCCTCGCCCGTTAATGCGAGCGGAGAGACGCTTGAGAGAAGCAATACCTGTTATCTCTTCGTTGACGAGCTTATAAGCCAGAGCCGATATTTCCTGTTCCGTGTATAACGCTTCACGCTCTGGTAAGACAACGGCCACGCGTTCGTCAGTTTCTTCCAGACGAACAACCATGGCTGCCGGTTCATCGACCAAAACAGGTTGCGGCCCCTTCTCTTTGCCTTGCTGTGCTAACCGTTTTGCATCATCAAATGCTTCCCGCAGCCGTTGGTAACCCGTGGGGTCGGTATCAGGGCGATTCTTTTTTAACTGGCGGGCATAGGCTCGCCGAATTTCCGATTCATCCTCTGTAGGGGCAATATCAAGAATTTGCCAGATACTCATCTACCTGACCCCTTCGTAGTGATTGAGGAAAAGTTCAACCTCACGTGCGCAACGTTCAATCCGCTGCGGCTCCTGACTCTCAAGCGCCCACTCAAATTCTGTTGTAAGCCGGTCAATGCAGATACGCTCGTCCCCAAGAAGCCGTTCATACAGACGTGAACTGCGAGCCAACAGCGCGACGTTCTCCTTACGATCGCGAGGATGGATTTTGAGTGCAGCGAGCTTTTGCAGGCTCTCGGCAATGTGTTCATCGCTCATCTGCCCAGGCACTTTCTCAATAATCAGCCTTGAGATGGCAGGGTTTCCCTGGCACTGGCATTCAACTTCCAGCAAACCATCGAGGGTGTAGGTAAAGCGGACATCCAGAGAGACCTCTCCCGCCGGTGCTGGGGGAACATCGATACTCATTTCACCCAGAAAAATATTATCGCGAACTTTGCGCGCCTCCCCCTGGTAAATCTTCAGTAAGACAGTGCGTTGATTATCTTCAACGGTATTGACTGTCTCCATTTTACTCACGGGTAGAAAGGTATTACGTTCGATGAGTGGCAGGAAAAAGCCCGTCTCAAGACGGTCCAAACTCCGTCGGGCAACTTCAACCCCCAGAGAAAAAGGCATCACGTCCGTGAGAATAATATCCTCCACGGCGACATCAGACATGACCATTCCCGCCTGAACGCCCGCGCCAAGCGCTACGGCTTCATCTGGATGAAGGTCGTAACGTGGGAAGCGGCCGAAAAGACGTGCGACCGTCTGGCGTACGAGTGGCATACGGGTAGCCCCTCCCACCAGCAGGATATGGTCCAGATCGTGTAACGAAAACCGCGCATCATGGAGAGCCTGCTGAACAGGCGCCTGAAGCCGGTTTAAAATCGGTTTGCAGCACTGCGCAAATTGCTCTTCATTCATTAACCAACGCCACTCTGTATCATTCCAGAATAGCGTTGCCTGTGCCTCTGCATACTGGCTAAGCGTCAGTTTCATACTTTCAGCTTTTGCCAGCAGCTCGGCTCTCACCGTATCGGGGGCCGCGTTGAGGGCAGGATGTTGTTGCAACATCCAGTGCAGAATGGCCTCAGAGAAATCATCTCCACCTAACCGTACATCACCGCTGCTGGCACGGACTTCCACCACGCTCTCAAACATATCAATAATGGAAACATCAAATGTCCCGCCGCCAAGATCGAACGTAAGGTATTTTTGTTCGCGGTTTTCCAGTAATCCAAACGCAAGAGACGCAGCTGTAGGTTCGTTTAACAGGCGGATTGCATTCAGTCCTGCCAGGCTCGCAGCATTTTTTACAGCCCGGCGTTGTACATCATTAAAGTAAGCCGGAACGGTAATGATTGCTTCGGAGACGGCCTGACCAAGCCAGACTTCAGCATCTTCTTTGAGCTGGCGAAGCAGCAGAGCGGATAACTCCTCCGCACGAAATTGCCGCTGTCCAAGCGGAAGCTGGACGTCTGTCCCCATAAAACGTTTAAAGCTCGCCTGCGTGAGATGGGGGTGAGTTTGTAAACGATCCCGGGCGGAACGACCTGTCAGAATATTACCGTCATCGTCAAGACCCACGACGGAAGGGGTCAGAACCTCACCAAATTTATTCGTAACCAGCACTGGCCGCCCCTCAAGCCAAACACTGACCGCGCTGTTTGTTGTGCCGAGATCGATTCCCAGCACCTGATTATGCGTCATCGGTATACCCGTTTTTTATTGTTAGTCTGTTGATTATACAGACAGTTAGAAGGAGCTAATGCCCAAAAAAAGGGGGATCTCGATGTTATTGCCGCTTCCCCTGCTTTCTTGTACCCTTTCAGCGTTTACCCCAATCCCCTAAAAATCGAGACATCCGGACGCCTATGACTGCACATATTTCCAAAGATCCTTTGCATGGCGTAACGCTGGAGATGATGGTCAACGCCCTGGTGGCGAAATATGGCTGGAGCGAGTTGGGCGACCGCATCAAAATTAACTGTTTCAGAAAAGACCCCAGCGTTAAATCGAGCCTGAAATTTCTGCGCCGCACCCCATGGGCGCGCGCGGAAGTGGAAGCCCTGTATCTGGACTCTCTCAACGATGAGAGAAATACAGAGCAGGCGGCGCCCGCCTTTAATCCCTGGGCCAACAGTCGGATTATCAAGAGCTAATACGCAAATGACGCGACACGTAAAACGGATCGGTGCGCTGGCTGCCTGCGCGCTTTTACTTGTGAGCTGCTCCTCAAAACCACCGAAATCGCTGGTTACCCCTCTCCCCACCGTCAGCAAACCGACGCCGCAGGCAAACCAGCCGATGCGCGGCATCTGGCTGGCGACCGTCTCGCGTCTCGACTGGCCCCCGGTGGCCTCGGTGAATGGCCGCAGCGCGGACCAGCGCATCGCGATGCAAAAGCAGGCGCTGATCGCAAAACTCGACAACCTTAAGCAACTCGGCATCAACACAGTCTTTTTCCAGGTGAAGCCGGACAGCACGGCGCTCTGGTCATCCAAAATTTTACCGTGGTCAGATATGCTGACCGGCAACATCGGTGAGTATCCGGGGTACGATCCGCTGCAGTTTATGCTTGATGAAGCGCACAAGCGCGGCATGAAGGTCCATGCCTGGTTCAACCCCTATCGCGTGTCGACCAACACCAAACCGTCCACCATCGCCGCCCTGAACCGGACCGCCTATCAGACCCCGTCCAGCGTCTATGTTCAGCATCCGGAATGGGTCCGCATCTCAGGCGACCGCTTTGTGCTTGACCCGGGCATTCCCGAGGTGCGGGACTGGATAACCAAAGTGGTGACCGAAGTGGTGGCGAACTACCCGGTAGACGGCGTGCAGTTTGATGATTACTTCTATGCCGAATCGCCGGGCTCCGCGCTGAATGATTCGCAGACCTGGCGGCAGTACGGCCAGGGATTTGCCTCAAAAGCCGACTGGCGAAGGCACAACACGCAGCAACTGATCGTCCAGGTCTCCCGCGCAATCAAGCAGACAAAGCCCGACGTTGAGTTTGGCGTCAGCCCGGCGGGGGTATGGCGTAACCGCTCCTTTGACCCGGCAGGCTCCGACACACGGGGCGCCGCGGCCTATGATGAATCCTTCGCCGATACGCGTCAGTGGGTGCAGCAGGGCCTGCTGGACTACATCGCGCCGCAGATTTACTGGCCCTTCTCCCGGGATGCCGCGCGCTACGACGTGCTGACCAGATGGTGGGCCGACGTCGTGAAGCCGACCCACACGCGCCTGTATATCGGCATTGCGTTCTACAAGGTGGGCGAACCGTCGAGAAACGAGCCGGACTGGACGGTTCAGGGCGGCGTGCCGGAGCTGAAAAAGCAGCTCGATCTCAACGATTCGCTGCCCAACGTCAACGGCACCATCCTGTTCCGGGAAGATTACCTGAACCAGCCGCAGACCCAGCAGGCGGTAAACTACCTCCGTGGACGCTGGGGTAGCTAAGTAACGATCAGGCAGAAACGCCCGTTTCTGCCTGTTTTTTTACGGCTTCGGCCCGAACATCGCTTCAAGCTGCTGCGCATCCGGCATCCCCACCACCTGCTGCAGCTCGTTTTCCGCATTCAGATAATAAATAGCCGGCGTGGCGTTAGCGCCCAGGCTGTCCATCAGCGCCTGGTGCTTCTGCAGTATCGCTACCGTTTCCCGAGAAGCCTCGCCTTCAGGCTTGGGCAGTTTTTTGCCACCCGAAAGCTCGTATTCGCGCCAGGCCGAAACCGGATCTTTCGCATTCAGAATGGCGGCGGCGTTGCGTCCGCTGTTGGGGTTGAGGAATGCCACCAGCAGCGTATTGAGCTGAACCTTACCGGCCTTGACCCACGGCTGCGCTTCGGCCCAGAACTGCTTGCAGTACGGACAGAACGGATCGGCAAAGACAAAGACCTTGCGCGGGGCGTTATCCGCCCCTTCTTTCAGGGGATGCGCCGCATTGAGGTTCTTCCACATTTCACGTCCCATTGGGGCGTAGATCTCTTTCTGGAAATAGCCTTCGCTGAGGTTCTTCCCTTTTTCATCATAAAGATAACCTGAGATCACGTGCTTGCCGTCCGGCGTAAGAAAGAGCGTGACGCCCATATCCTGATACTGCCCCAGCCAGGCTGGCGCCCCGCCCGGCGCATCCAGCTTCTTGATGATTTTGATGTTCTGCTGCTCGCTGAAGTGCTTCACCACATCCGGTATGGCTTCAGCCGCCTGTACCAGCCCTGACGTCGCTAGCGCCGAAAGTAACAGTAATTTTTTCATTTCCCTCTCCGGTTTGTCGGGGGCATTTCGCCCCCTTCAGGTTAGCGGTTTTTCAGTGCGTCACTGACCATTTCGTCGAATTGTTCGAACGGCACCCAGCCGGGAAGCAGCCCCTCGCCGATAAGCGTGGCGGGCGTGCCCTGGATCCCCATTTTTTCCGCGACGATGAGGCTGCGCCTGATCGTCAGAAAACTCTCCTCGTCCGGCGTCGTCACGCTCACGCCCGCCCGCTTTTGCGCCTCCTGAATGCTGGCGTCATCGTGGTACCCCTTTTTCGCCATCAGGGTGTGGTTCAGCTTCATAAACTGCTCAGGATGCGCACGCCAGACGGTTAAAGCGTCTCGTGCGGCGGTCAGCGAACTTTCCGAACGGAAAGGTAAAAACTTAAAGACCACCGCCACGTCCGGGTGTTTTTCGACAATCTTCTCCAGGTACGGATCGAATTTTTTACAGTACGGGCAGTTGTAGTCGGTAAACACCACCAGGGTGAGCTTTGGGTTTTTCGCGCCGATGCGCGGGGAGTTTGGATCGTTAAACAGGAAATCAGCGATCATCTTCTGCGCACGCTGCTCCTGGTCCGGCGTCAGCGGCTGGGCAGCAAACACCTGAATCGGGGCCAGCAGGAGCAGCAGCGTAATAAGGAATTTTTTCATGACACAGTTAGCCTTTTGCGTTGTTCAGGGTGGTGACCAGGGTGCGCTTGTCCAGCAGCGGCGAGAGGATTTCGCCATCAGGCAGGCCGGGGCCATACACCGCGTTAAACGGAATGGCGTAGCGGTTTCGCTTCGCCAGAAAATCCGCGATAAACGCGGACGGCTGGCTCCAGTCTCCGCGCAGGGCCACCACGTCCGGCTGGCGCAGCGCGGCAATAACGTCCGGCTGACTGAGTACGCGGTGCTCGTTAACTTTGCACGTCACGCACCAGTCCGCGGAGATATCCACAAACACCCGTTTCCCCTGCGCCAGCGAGTTCTCGATAGCCTCTTCACTGAGCGGCTGCCACGGGACGGTTTGCGCAACGTTTTGTGCCGGAGCGTCAGACGGCGTGTTAAGCAGACCGCGCACCTGATACCCGCCGAACGCCGACAGCGCGATGACTACCAGCCAGAACAGCGGCGAAGATTTTTGCCCCTTCAGCGCGAACAGCACCAGCGCAGAGGCAGTCAGCGCCAGCATCACGATTTGGCTGACCGCCTCGCCCAGATGCACGCTCAACAGCGTTGCCAGCCAGAGGCTGGAGGCCAGCATCATCATGCCGAGGATGACCCTGAGCGTGTTCATCCAGCGGCCGGGTTTCGGCAGCAGCATGGCCGTTTTCGGTACCAGGGCAACGAACAGCCACGGCAGACTCATGCCCACGCCGAGCATCAGGAAGATCAGCCACAGGGCGTGCAGCGGCGCGCCAAGGGCAAAGGCGACCGCGGTACCGAGGAACGGTGCGGAGCACGGCGTCGCCAGCAGCGTGGCGAACATCCCTTCGCAGAAGCTGCCGCCGATCCCCGATCCCCCTGCCGTAGCCAGCCGTCCTGCGGCAGAAGAAGGCAGCAGCATCTCAAACGTCCCAAACAGGTTCAGCGCAAACAGGAAGGTCACGGCGACCATCAGGCCGATAAACCACGGGTTCTGGAACTGAATACCCCACCCCAGCGACGCTCCGGCCAGCTTCAGCGCGGTGACCATCCCGGCCAGCAGCATAAAGGAGGTGAGGATCCCGGCGCTGGTGGCCAGAAAGCGCAGCCTGATGGCGCGGCTGTTCGATCCCGCCAGCAAGATGCTGTTAAGCTTCATGCCCATCACCGGCAGCACGCAGGGCATCAGGTTCAGGATCAGCCCGCCCAGCAGCGCAAAGAGCACCATTTTTCCCGTCCCGTCCGGCACGGAGGTCTCTTCGGGCGTTGTCCCAACGGTCATGGTGGTTTGCTGCGCCCGATCGCCGTTGGTCAGCACAAACGACAGCCTTTTGCCTGCCAGCGAAGCGGGTTTATCGCCCCATTCGTCGGTCACGGGTACCGTCACCCGAAGCGTAGTGCCGTCATGTTTAATGACCGGCTCGCCGGGCAGAATGTCACCCTCCAGCGGGTCAAAGTAGATCCCCGGATTGTCCCACTTCCCGTCCGTGGTGCCGGTAATCACCAGCTTGTTGCCAGAGAGCCAGGCGGAGAGATCCGTGGATACGCCAGACGTGCCCGGCACGGCGCGCATCGCTTGCCCGAAGGCGCTACGGAAGCCCTCATCCACCGGCTGGGTAAAATCGAGGTGCAGCGGGTAGTCCGTCAGCAGGCAGACGTTGCTGCACGTAGAGAGCGTCAGCGTCCCGTCGAGCGTGTCGCCCTTCGCTCCGTCGAGCGTAATCGGGATCGTCACCTTATCGTGATAGCCCTGCGTGGTCATGCCGGAGATATCAAAGCGCGACGGCACCGGCCAGGACCAGCTGTCCGTTACGCCTTCCGGCCAGCTGATTTTCGGCGCCACGCCGCCCTCGCCCGGCGATCGCCAGTAGGTTTTCCAGCCGGGCTTTAGCTCAACGGTGAGCAGGCCTTTAACATGCGTTTGTTCCCTCTCCGCCTGAAAGCGGATGCGGGCGTGATCGTTTTGTGGGGAGACCAGCCAGCCGGTGTCTGCCGCATGGACAATGCCGATGCAGGACAGCCACAGGAAGACGAATCCCCTGAAGAGGTTAACCATGTTGTACTCCGTGAACAGTGAAAAATTATCGTGTGGTGACGATGTTTTTCATTCACGGAAAACGCAGTTTTTAAGGTGTATTCGGGGAGGCGGCGCCTGAACGGGCTGTTCCGCGGGAGTCAATGCCCGCCCTTGCGTCAACAGCTGCAGCAGCGCGAAGAAGATAATAATGGCCGGTAATGCACCGTCGAAGAACAGCGGCTGGGCGCAAAGCAGCGAGTGCGCGCCGAGCTGACACGGCGACGGGCCGGGTTGTTCAGTGTTGCTGGATTGAGCCGGGGCATCTGCACTCAGCGAAATCTGCGGATCCAGTCCCTGTAAAAAATGGTTGAGCATCACCGCCCGCTGCACGAGGCAAAGCGCCATCGCGAGACAGGTGATAATCAAAAGCCATTTTCCGAGGAGCTGACGGTTGCGCATAAGATTCCAGAGTGACAAGACGCCCCGATCATAAACGATAGTGATGAATCTACAAGTGCCGGAAGTGTAAGGTTTTGTCTGCCGCCGCTATTCGCCCGTCAGCGCGTCATAGACGTCCCGCAGCCGCGTGCGCAGAAACAGCACCGCCTTGTGCTTGCGGGATAACAGCGCCTGTTCGCTGGCGCCGGTCTCCTCTGCCAGCATTTTAATGCTGTAGCCGTGGAGCTCGGTCTTTTCAAATACCTCCCGCTGCGGCGGCGGAAGTTCAGATAGCGCCTGGCCCAGCTCTTCCCACAGCAGCGTCTTGAGGTACTCCTCCTCCGGCGTGTGTGGTACGCCGAACAGGGTTTCGGCCAGCTCGTCTTCCGGATAACCGTCGTCGTCTTCGCCCGTAAAATAGCCGGAGAGCGACACCTCGCGCTTTTTACGCGCCCGGTCGGTCATCTCGTTACGCGCCGCGCGGAACAGCCAGGCGGCAACGTTTTCGACCGGCTGCTCCACTTTCATCAACTGATACGTCACCTCCTGCAAAATATCGTCGGCATCATCGCGCACGGAGGTCCGTCCGCGAATGAAGGCTTTCAGCCGGGCGCGGCAGACATTGAGCGCCGACATCAGCATGGATCCGCCCGCCTCCCCGGCTTTCATCTCGCTCACTCCGCGTCCGGCGCTTTTGGCGTGGCTTCATCGCGCTTATCGTCACGATGGCCGTGCCAGCCGCAGTGGCCGCGACCATGGCGACCGAACCCTTCACGGCGCTGCTGAATAAACGCCTCACGCTGTTCGGGCGTCATGTTCATCCAGCGCTCGTGCATCCGGCGGTGCGCGCCAAACATTCCGGGGCGGAAACCTAACCCGCCAAACAGAATGCGGCTCAGCACCAGAATGCCCAGCGCCTGCCAGAATCCGATGGCCTTCGCGCCGAGGATGGCCGGGAGCAAGGCGTTCCACAGGGACATCACCAGCAGACCGAGCACGATGAAAATCACCGCGCCGATGATTAAACCTTTGCCCATACGGTGGCGACCAAATCCGCGCCCGTGACCTCTACCGTGCAGTTCAAAATCTCTCATGGTGTTTACCTCGTTTACAGTAACTGATTATGGCGTGTGATGAGGTAGACGGATGAGGGAGTGAAATATTGCTGGGGTGAATATAAAATTTTTTGTGCTGACGAATCTAGAGTCATAGCTGTTAGAGTTGTTAGGGCTGGCGCTCGCTATGGGTCGTTGGCAGACAAATCAGCTCATCCGAAAAATTCAGCCTCTGGCCGTACTTTAATTGCTATAGCGCGTAGGCGCTACTCTTAAGGCTATCAGTTGAGCTGTATCTTTAATTTTTGTGTTTCAGGTCTTTAGCGTGTAACCATCTCATTGTGAATGACAGCGTTAGGTTCATGGTCAACCATCGCCGATGGTGGTTCCAAGGTTTTCGTTTTAGATGATCTCATCTTAAAGTTTTAACGTATTTTTCATAGCAGTTTGGGTAAGCTTATGCAATGAGTTCATTTACTGGTCTAACCAAGTTAGCATCGAAGACCTCATAAGCTGACAGCAATTTTATAAGTCGCCACCGTAGTTGCAAATGTGGATAAAGTTGCGGATCGAGCGTAAGTTTTTCCTGCTGCGAATTTAGATGCTTCATTGGTAAAGGATGCCGCCGGGTGCAACCAGCGGCAATCGGGGGGATATTATGGTAGATCAGTCAACAATTGGAAACATCTTAAGATTTTTTTCCATCATATTAAATCCACAATTAGCAATTGCATCAAAGTCCTCTTGCTTAAATTTTTTTAAAGTCGTGGGGTAACGACCAACGCTGATACCATTGCTAAGAGAGTCTTTATTGTCTTTATGATTAATGTTTATATAATGACCAGATGAGCTATTTCTAATCAAATAATTAACAAATGTTCTAACTCTCAGTGCTCTCGCTTGTTCAGAAATTATATCCATTACTCGTTTCAACCGCCAAGGATTTAAGTGCCAATACGAAACACCTGATAACAGAGGAGCACCAGCATCAGAACAGATAACAAAATCAATTGCATCTTTAACCACACCGCTGCTTTGATTGAAAAAAGGCTCTAACCCTAAGTTATCATAAACGCCACCATCATAAATTCGTAACTTATCTATTGATAACTGAACTTCTTTTTCATCTCCTACATCAGCGCCCCAATTCCTCTTTAACCATTTATGATTTTTTGCTTTCAAAGAGAATGGACCGATTAATCCTGGAAATGCAGCTGATACACAAAGTGCATCGGCTAATAAAATACCATCTGAACTTGAATATCCAGTATCATAATCACCGATATTTGTTTTTTTAAATCTAAACCTTTTACCATTTTCAGCTGTAGTGCCGTTAATAGACCAGTCTGGAGTTTCTGGTAGTTGTGATAAGGAACCTTTGATGCCCCACAGACTTTGAATTGCTAGTGATAATATATTAGCTCTTGATAATAAATATTTAAAGTTGATAGGATTAATTAAGTGCATTATCATTTCAACCATCAGATTTTTAGTGCACAATTCCCTTCTTAGCTTTGGGTAAATGATATGAACATACTCTTCCGATGAGGGCCATTTATAATTATTGAGTTTAAAAATCAATCCAATTAACAAACTACCACCAGATACTGTTGATATATTTTTGACTTCTTCTAAAAAATTATTTTCTGCTAAGCACTTTAAGAGGCCCGCATGAAAAGCCATTGCTCTTGTGCCTCCACCGGAAAGAGCTAACGAAATATGTCGTTTCAAAACCATTTTCATAATTCACTCCACTTTGATCAAAATCAATATGCTGTTCCAATTCCAAGTTGTATATTAACCAACATTAAACAGTAATCTCAAGGATTATCAATGGCAGCAGAATCAAAACAGACACGCTTTCGTTCCTACATGCTTGGAGAAAAAGGCGGTTCATATTCATATTTTGACGGGGGGAGATTTACTCTAATTGAAGCCAGGTTGAATGATGAAAATAGACAAAATATTATTGATGAGATGGGCTTATGTGCTGTTAAGAAAATTCACTGTTTGCATATAACCTCTTGGGACAGTGATCACTGCAAACGTTCTGAACTAGAAGAAATACTTGAAACCCTCCTCCCCACAAAAATTGAATATCCCGGTTATACACCTCACACTGTAAATGGGGAAGAATCATTACAACTCATTAAAAATTTCCAGAAGAAAAGCATTCAATCAGGGAGAAAGGTAGATATTGTATCAGTATCACCAAAATACATTAAGTCATTAAAAAAAGCAAGTTCATTAAAATATACTGACGTATTATATAACCCACTGGATGTTAATGCAAAAAGCGCTAATGACAAATCAACAATTAAATTTTTTAGAACAGGCTCATTCAATGTGTTAAGCTTGGGGGATGTTGAAGATGAAAATATCGCATCTTACTTAAGGGAATTGAGCATAGTGAGAAATGAGGTCGATATCATGATTATGGCCCATCACGGCGCTGATAACGGATTCACAACATCTTCTTTCATAAGAAAGATAAAACCCCTTGTTGCGATCGTTGGTTCAAACTATGCTAATCAGTATCAACACCCCAAACAGGAAATACGCGACCTATTACATTACAACAATGTTAAACTATTTACAACGAAAACCGGAGATATTGTTATTCACTCTATTAAAACACATACAGGTGAGTTTCAAGTTAATAACTTCAAATCTAAAAACACTGATATAAGCAGTACATGCGATTTCATCTCTAAAAAAAGAGCCCTATTAAAAAACAATGAGGACACACTCAACGCCCGAAGGAAAAAAACCAACAGAATTTACTAGTCCCCATTTGTGAAAGGCTAGTAATAAACGTGAAGTCCTGATTGGTTCGGCTTCCCCATGATACTAGCCAAAAAAAGAGCCCCTACGGAGCCCTCCCTCATTCAATCAAGCCTGCACCGGCAACCTAAAACTCGAAATACTCCGTGAAAGCTGCTGCGCCTGCTCTTCCAGCGAAGCCGCTGCCGCGGCGGACTGCTGCACCAGCGCGGCGTTCTGCTGGGTCACGCCGTCCATCTCGGTCACCGCCTGCCCAACCTGGCTGATCCCGCGGCTCTGCTCTTCAGAGGCGACGGAGATCTGCTCCATCAGCGTATTTACTTTATTCACCGACGAAATGATCGAATCAATCACCTCGCCCGAGCGGCTCACCAGCTCCGCACCGTTTTTCACGCTGGAAACCGACTGCGCGATCAGGCTTTCGATGTCTTTAGCCGCCACCGCGCTTTTCTGCGCCAGGGTGCGCACTTCGCTGGCCACGACCGCAAAGCCGCGTCCCTGCGTACCGGCGCGCGCCGCTTCAACCGCCGCGTTCAGCGCCAGGATGTTGGTCTGGAAGGCGATGCTGTTAATCACGCTGGTGATGTCTTCAATGCGCTTCGAGTTCGCCGCGATGGTATTCATCGTGTCGATGACTTCAAGGGTTACCGCTTCACCGGTGTGGGCATTTTTCACCGCGTCCTGCACCAGTTTCCCGGCCTGATACACATTATCGGTATTGTTCGCCACCGTCGCGCTCAGCTCTTCCATGCTGGCCGCCGTCTGGGTTAACGCCGAAGCCTGCTGCTCGGTGCGTGACGCCAGGTCGATATTCCCGGAGGCAATCTCCTGGGCTGCGTGCGTTACGGTATGGCTCGCATCGCGCACCTGGGCGATGGTCGCCAGCAGCGCCTGACGCATCTGCTCCATCGAGCCCATCAGATGGTCGATTTCGTTGCCTGTACTCCCCTTCACCGGCACCGGAATGTCCAGCTTGCCTGCCGCAATCTGGCTGCAGTGCTCGCGCGCCAGGTTAACCGGCGCAAAGACAAAGCGCTTCATCAGCAGGCTGACGGCGACAATCACCACCACAAACAGGCTGGCGATAGCGGCAATGATCGCCAGGCCAGAGACGAAGTTATTGCTGGCATCTTCGTTCAGGCTTTTGGCGTATTTCTGGTGGACGGAAAGCACCTGGTCGAGAACGATCTCGTACTGGCGGTCGAGGCGGGAGACTTCCGGGATCAGCGCGTTGAATTTGGCAACATCGTGCGCCTCGGCGGCGTCGATCAGCGGCGCCAGCCCCTGGTTGCGGTAGTTTTGCCAGGCTTCCTGATAGGCAGTGACCAGCGGCGCTTCATCGCTCAGGCGCGGCGACGCCATAAAGGCCGCAAAGGCGTGATCCGCTTTGGTCAGCGCCTCTTTCACGGCGGTAAGCTTTGCAGCGCCGTCCGCCGCGTTGCCCGCTTCCACCATCTTCACATACTCCATCACCCGCACGCGCAGCGTACGGCTGTGGTTAATAGGGTCAATAATGGACAGCACAACCTGGATCTCTTTGTTGACGTTATCCAGCGAATTATTACTTTTAATGATGAGGCCAACGCTGGTGACGGTGCTGACAACAAAGAAGAAAAGCAGCGAGAACAGGACAATCAGGGACGACTTTTTCAACGACATAAACCAATACCTCAAGGAGAATTATTCCTTATGGTTATCGGCCATTCCAAAACTTAAATTAATTAAAGTTATTGAAGTATCGAACCGGGCTATTTTGCTGACTTATAGCGTCGCTGCAGGGTGGCATTGAGCTTGCGCTGCAACGGCTGCGGTGTCTCCCCTTCGATTAATTTGCTAATCAAATCAAAGCAGTGCCACGCCAGCTGGCGGTTATCCTGACGAATGGTATCCACCGGGATCGTCAGCGAATCGTAGAGATAGTGATCGTCAAAACTGGCTAACCTGATATCGCTTTGCAGCAGGTTATGTTGGCCCATATAGCGCAGCACCCCTTCCAGCAGCCCGCAGGCGGCGGCGAAGAGCGCTTTCGGCGGACGCCCCAGGCGGGCGCAGAGTTCAGCAAACATCTCGTATCCGGAGCTCGGATGATAGTTGCCGTGAATGATCCACTCGGGGCGCAGCGCCACACCGGCCTCACGCAGCCCTTGCTTAAAGCCTTCCAGGCGGTCGCGCGTGGGCGACAGGCGGGGCTGGCCGCCGAGAAAGTAGAACTCATCAGGATGCTGGCGCGCAATGTCCGCCACCAGTTCGGTCGTCGGGGTAATGGAATCGGTGATCACCAGCGGCAGCGCGCTGTCATTGATGTGGCGGTCAAACAGAACCACCGGCAACTGCTCGCTCAGCTTATGGTAGTCCGCGTCGTTGAGCATGCTGGAGGCCACAATCAGCCCGTCCACCTGACGCGCCACCATGTTGTTCACCACCACCGTCTCCTGCCCCGGGTTTTCATCGCTGCAGGAGATCAGCAGCTGAACGCCCGCCTCGCGGCACAGCGTTTCCAGCTCGTGAGAAAAGACGGCAAAACCGTAGTTGGTGATCTCGGGGACCACCAGACCAATGGTGTGGCTGCGGTTATCGCGCAGCGAGCGGGCGTGAATGCTGGGCTGATAGTGGTGCTCTTTTGCAATTGCCAGCACGCGCTCGCGCGTCTCTTCCGCCACGCGAAGCTCTTTGCTGCGACCGTTCAGGACCAGGCTGGCGGTGGCTTTTGACACACCCGCCAGCTCCGCGATGTCTTTAATGGTGACGCGTTTTGTTTTTCTCACAACGACTTAGATCCGGCTGCCAAAACCCTCATTCTATCATGCAGGCGCGCAGCGACCAGTAGCGTAATGTGATATCGGACGCACCTTCGAATCGCACCCGGGTCGGATGGTCAGGAAAATAGCGGCTGCTCATCACCCCTTCGCCCTGGTTAATGAAGATTTCGACGCTGGAGCGGTCGCACAGAACGCGTAAGTGACGGACGTCGCCCTGCCAGTAGCGGGTTAGCGTTTCACCGGTTTTCAGGCTCGCGCGTTCCAGGTGTATACCCTGCTCATCGAGCGTGAGGCGCAGCGCGCCGGCAAAATCGACGTTCACCTGCGATGCGCCCAGCTCAAACTCCAGGCGCGTCGCGTCCAGTTCGGGCGCGTCGCTGGCGTGCCCCTGCCAGTGCTGCTCATCTTCACGCAGCGCCGCCAGTTCGCGCGCCGGGGTCTGCCAGAGCCTGCCGTCGCGATAGCGTAGTTCGCGCGGGCAAGTCATCTGGTGCATCCAGCCGTGCGCCCGGGTGGGCTGAAGCATCTCTTCCCCGTCCGGTACGCCCATCCAGCCGATCAGAATGCGGCGTCCATCTTCCGCCAGCGTGGTTTGTGGGGCGTAAAACTCAAACCCCGCATCCAGCTCGTGAAGCTCGCCGTGATCGAATGCGGCGCTGGCGTAATCAAACGCCCCGCTCATCCAGGTGGCCGGATATGTATTGAGATAGCGATGCGGCTCGCGCGCCAGCCCCTGCGGGCAGGAGATCAGGACATGTGTCCCGTCGAGAGCAAACAGGTCCGGACACTCCCACATATAACCCGCGTCCGTCAGGCCGTTAACCCCGTGACCGGCGATCTCCCCGCAGGATGTCCAGGCGTGCAAATCGGCTGATTTAAACAGCAGCACCTTGCCGCGCTTCTGCACATCCTGCGCGCCGAGCACCATGTACCACATCCCCTCGTGCTGCCACACCTTCGGGTCGCGCACGTGGCCGGTGTAGCCTTCCGGCAGCGCCAGCACCGGCCCCAGCTTCCTGAAGGTCCCGTCCGGCTGCTCCACGGCCAGACACTGCCAGGCGGTGCGGCTGCCGTCATCGAACTTGACGTTGCCGGTGTAGCACAGGGTCAAAACGCCCTCGTTATCGACGGCGCTACCGGAGTAGCAGCCGTTGCGGTCATACGCTTCGTCGGGCATCAGCGCCAGGGGCTCATGCCGCCAGTGCACCAGGTCCGGAGAGCTCCAGTGCCCCCAGCACTTAAAGCGATGCTCGCAGTCCAGCGGGTTCCACTGATAGAACAGGTGATAGCGGCCAGCGAACCAGATAAACCCGTTCGGGTCGTTCATCAGCCCCGTCACCGGCGCGGCGTGCCATTGCGGATAATGGCTGTCCGCCAGCGCCCGCGGCTGACCTGTCATAACGGCCTGCAGGATCGCAGGCCAGCGGGAAGGTAACGTCATTATTCAGAATCCGTTTTATATTTCAGCAGCAGTGAGACGGTAAACGCCACGCCGAAGGCAATCACCATGCCGATAATATAGTTCAGCAGCGAGCTGGCCTGCACGATGGCCATCCCCGGAATCGCGGTCAGCCCTACAGCGGTCATGTACACATGCACGGAGACCACCCAGGCTCCGCCCACCGCGCCGCCAATCAGCGCGGCGATAAACGGCTTAACGAAGCGCAGGTTGATACCAAAAATGGCCGCTTCGGTGATGCCCAGCATTGCAGAGAACGCCGACGGCAGAGTAATGGCTTTGATTTTGGCATCTTTGGTTTTGAACCATACCGCCAGGCAGGCACCGCCCTGCGCCACGTTCGCCATGGCTCAGATCGGCAGCAGGAAGTTAACGCCAATCGACGGGTTACCCAGCAGCCCGGCTTCAATCGCGTGGAAACTGTGGTGAATACCGGTGATCACAATCACCGAATACAGTCCGCCGAACAGCAGCCCGGCGAGCCAGCCCGCGTGGGCGATCAACGTGCTTAGAATAAAGGAAATACCGTCACCCAGGGCGCGCCCCGCCGGGCCGATAATCAACAAGGCGATAAAGCCGGAGATGACGACGGTGAGGAACGGCGTCAGGATCAGGTCTAACGCATCCGGGATCGCGCGGCGCAGGTTTTTCTCCACGATGCTCATAAACCAGACGGCCAGCAGCACCGGGAATACCGTGCCCTGATAGCCAATCATCGCGATCTCAAGGCCGAAGAAGTTCATGGTGTGGAAGCCCGACGCCACGCCCCAGGCGTTGGTCAGCGCCGGGTGGGTCAGAATGCCGCCCAGCGTCGCACCGAGGTACGGGTTACCGCCAAATTCGCGCGCGGCGGTAAAGCCAATCAGAATAGGCAGAATGATAAACGCCGCCGAGCTGCACATGTCCAGCATGATGTAGATGGCGTTATCCGCATTGACCCAGCCGTAGGTTTTCACCATGCCGAGCAGGCCCATCAGCAGACCGGACGCCACAATCGCGGGGATGATCGGCACAAAGATGTTGGAGAGCAGACGGGCAATGCGCTGGAACGGGTTCAGCTTGCGCGCCGCCAGATCCGCAGCCTCAGATTTACTGGATTCGCTAATCCCCGCCGCCTGAATAAAGGCGGCGTACACCTTGTTGACCACGCCCGTGCCAAAAATCACCTGCATCTGCCCGGCGTTACGGAAGCAGCCTTTCACGCCGTCAACCTTGCCGATAGCCTGCTGATCCGCCAGCGCGTCATCGACCAGCACCAGACGAAGACGCGTTGCGCAGTGCGCCGCGCTGGCGATATTTTCCTTGCCACCGAGCAGCGGAATAAGCTCGCGGGCGATTTGATTAAAATCCATAGATACCTCTGCCTGACTTCTTTTTATGATGTGCGAAACGCTCCCGCCAGGCGGGAGCGTGATGGGTTAAAACCAGGTTTCCATCTGGACCCCAAAGTTCCATTCCCCGCCAGCGTTGAAGCCGCTGCTGCCAAAGGCATCATCGCTGGCGTAATGATCCAGTTTGCTGCTCCAGTCCATCCAGGTGGCAAACAGGCGCAGTTCGGGACGGCTGAAGAAATCGCCGATTTTGCTTGCTTTTAAGGTTGGCGCAAAGGTCAGCTTGTAGAAACTGCCGTTCACGGCGTTGCGATCCTTATAGCCTTCCGGGTTTAAATCCATGTACTGATAGCTGCCCTCAAACGCCAGCGCGAAATTCTGGGTGACCTCTTTGATCAGGCGGGTGTTGAGCGTTACCCACTCATAGCTATCGCCCTTGACGTAGCGATCTTTACTGCTCTGTGCCAGAACGGCGGGCGCAACGCTCCAGCCACCGCCGATTGGCGTGACACCGTAACTTGCGAAGCGCCAGGTGTCCGCCTCAGACAGCAAGGCGCCATCGGAGCCGATGCTTTTCAC
>ERZ1035025.711-NODE-711-length-20290-cov-40.851693_pt1 | contig 20290 bp, 20 predicted proteins | sample MGYA00520619_ERZ1035025 | MGnify/ENA primary metagenome ERZ1035025 (study PRJEB33766, sample SAMN09781742) | gut metagenome | biome: gut microbiome | host: Homo sapiens | place: Madagascar | study: EMG produced TPA metagenomics assembly of the PRJNA485056 data...
AATCCACGGTGAACAAAATATTTTTTTGAAAAAATAAAAGGTTGACCGTGGAAAACAGCCTTTTTAAAACGCCACGCAAAAAAAATTACACGTTAACCGTGAAAAATCACGTGGAAAATTGGACAATAACGCTTTTTATTTTTGGACGCGGCGTTTTTATGATTCGCGGCAGTTTGGGCGTTATTTTTGCATTCAGTATGCTCTTTTTGGGCATTGGCTTCATTTTTATTGCCGATGGCTTGCTTGTTAGTTCTACGGCCATCATTTTGAAAAAGCAACCGCAAATCGTAACAGGCATTATCACCGCGTGTTTGTTTGTGGGCGCACTTTTGGGTATTTTTTTTACGCCAAAACTCATTGCACGCCTTGGTTTTTTGCGCAGTTATGCCGTGATTAGCGCCATTTTTGCGCTTGTTTGCCTGCTGCACACCACAACCGATCATCTCATTTTTTGGGGCGTTTTTCGCGTGGTGGTGGGTTATTGTTATTATTCCATCGTTTTAATTGCTGAGACGTGGCTCAACGCCCGCGCCATTGACCAAATTCGCTCGCGGGTTTTGTCGTTTTATGAAATTGTGTTTTATTTGGGGTTCATCAGTGGCACGCTGATTATGGGTTTGGATTTGCCAACACTTTGGATTTTTATCATCGCCACAGGCTTTGTGATTTTGGGGCAAATTCCGCTCAATTTAACGTTTATTAAAGCTCCGCAAATCAAAAAATCCCAAAAAACGCCGTTTTCACTTTTTCAAATTGCGCCTTTGGCTTTAATCACAAGCATTGCGGCAGGGCTTTTGATGAATGGTTTTTTTACGATGGCGCCGCTTTATGCCATTTCTGCGGGCAAAACCACGTTTGAAGCAAGCTTATTTATGATAGTCGGTATGTTGGGCGGGCTTTGCGCGCATACCTTTTGCGGAAAAATTTCAGACCATTTTGGCAGACGCATTACCATCATCGCGTTTACCTTTTTGGCGGTTGCGGCAAGTGCCTTGTTGTTTTTAACCGAAACAACCACGCTTGGTTTTTTTGGTTCTGCTGTTTTTTTGGGCGCAGGCATTTGCGTTTTGTATTCCTTGGCGCTTGCAAGGGCAAATGATCATTTGAAAGACAAAGCGCTTTCGGTTGAAATTGGGCGGCGCTTACTTTTTTGCTATTTGATGGGTTCTTTTGCTTCGCCGGTTATCATCGGCATTTTTTTGCATCTTTGGGATAGCACGGGTTATCCGCTTTTTAATGTAACAATTAGTGCGATTTTGCTTGTTGTTGCTCTAACACAGAATAGCCTGCCCGCGCACAAACGCCAACATTTTCAACGCCATGGTGGTTTGAGTTCGGTTTTTTATAAAAATCAGCCAATGCCGCCAACTTCCACAACTTCAAATTCTCAACCACCTTCAACTTTGTAAAGATTATGCCAACACATCATTTCGGCTTTCCTTTGGAAACCATCATCATTTTTGTTGCAACCGTGATTGTCTCGCTTTATTTGGATCTTTTTGCGCACCGAAAACACCAAGCTATTTCGGTGAAAAACGCCACCATTTGGTCGGTTTTTTGGATTTCACTCGCTTTGCTTTTTTATTTGTATTTGGGATTGCGTTTTTCTTGGGAATGGGCAGATTTGTATTTGGCAGGTTACGTTTTGGAAAAAAGCCTCTCCGTCGACAATTTGATGGTGTTTGTGGCAATTTTCACTTCCTTTGGCATCAAAAGCGAACTCCAACACCGCATTTTGTATTGGGGCATTTTGGGCGCACTTGTTTTGCGCGCCGTGTTTGTGGTGATTGGCACGGGGTTATTTGCCGCAAGTCCGTTTGTGGGCTTTTTGTTTGCGGCTTTTGTGATTTGGAGCGCCATCAAAATGATTCAAACCTTGGGCAAAAAAAACGTGGCTATTGAAGATTATTCCAACCATTGGAGCGTGCGGCTAACCAAACGATTTTTTGCTATTTATCCCAAACTTGCCGATTCCAAATTTTTTATTGCGGATAAAAACTTGCCGCCTGAACACCGCCATTTGGTGACTCACCCTGCCGCCTTTTACGCCACGCCTGCGTTTTTGTGTTTGATTGCCATTGAAGCCTCAGACCTTGCTTTTGCTTTTGATTCGGTGCCTGCGGTGATTGCTGTTACCCAAGAACCACTTTTGGTTTACGCCGCGATGATTTTTGCCATTTTGGGTTTGCGCAGTTTGTATTTTGTTTTAATTGCTCTCACGCGCTATTTGGTGCATTTGGACAAAGCCGTGGTGGCGTTGTTGTTTTTTATCGGCTTTAAAATGGGCTTGCAAGCTTATAACCACGCCATTGCCGATTCGGGCTTACACATTCCGAGCAACGTCAGCTTGATGGTTGTTCTCGGCACGCTTTTGGTGGGCGTGGTGTTGTCGTTAATTTTTCCCGGAAAAAAAGAATAATGAGCGCACAAGAATGGCAAACCTTATTGCGTGCGCAGCGCCACAACCAAACCATTGAATCGGCGGGCAATGAAGACCGCACCGCCTTTCAGCAGGATTTTGACCGCATTATTTTTTGTTCCGCCTTTCGCCGCTTAAAAGACAAAACGCAAGTGTTTCCATTGTCGCACTCGGATTATGTGCGCACACGCTTAACGCATAGTTTGGAGACGAGTTCTGTTGGCCGATCGCTTGGCACTTATGTTGGGCGGCATATTATCCAACGCCACCAATTGCAAGACGTAGAAGCAAGTGATTTTGGCGCCATTGTTGCCGCGGCGTGTTTGGCGCACGATATTGGCAACCCGCCTTTTGGTCACGCGGGAGAAGATGCCATTCGGCAGTGGTGTCAACAATCGGATTTGCTCAAAAAATTAGACGATTCCGAGCGCGCAGATTTAGAAAATTTTGAAGGCAACGCGCAGGGTTTTCGCATTATCACAAAATTGCAAGGTCGCCAAAAAAGTGGCTTGGAATTGACGCACGCGGTGTTGGGCACTTTTATAAAATACCCAAGAGCCTCGTTGATTGCTGAAAATTTAAGCGGTGCATCCGCCAAAAAGTTTGGTTTTTTTAAGGCGGAAAGCGCTATTTTTAACGGCATTGCCAAAAACTTATCATTAAAAAAACGCGCGGAAAACGCTTATTTTCGCCACCCGCTTGCTTTTTTGGTGGAAGTGGCTGACGACATTTGCTATTTGATTGTGGATTTGGAAGACGCCGCGCGGCTTGGATTCGTTTCTTATGACAATGCCGAGCATTTTTTGACGGCTTTTTTAATACACAACCAAACGTGGCAACAGCGCTTTGAGCATTTAAAAGATGCGCAATCCCGTTTGGAATATTTGCGCGCCAAAGCCATTGGCGAATTGATTGACTGCGCGGTTGATGCTTTTTTGGAAAACGAAGCCGCCATTTTGAGCGGAGCATTTGACCAAAATTTGCTTGAAGTTTGCAGACTCAGCGCGGCGGTTCAAACCTTAAAAGAATTTGCGCTTGAACACATCTATAACGCCCCACCTGCATTAGAAATTGAAATTGCTGGTTTTCAAGTGATTGGTGCTTTGTTGGATTTGTATTCTGCCGCTATGGAAGACAATTCCACCCCGCGTGAAAAAATGATTCGCCATTTGTTCCCACCGCAATTTTTGGAAGAAGCGTTTAAACCCAACGACTCGCCTTATTTGCGCTTGTTAAGCGTGGTGGATTTTGTATCTGGTATGACGGATTCTTATGCCGTCTCTCTTTACCGCAAACTCACAGGCGTGGGCATTCTCTCGGCTTAAAAAAACGCCAAAATCCACGGTAAACCTAAAATTTTTTTGAAAAAAATCTGCCGTTTACCGTGGAAAACCGCTTTTTTCCGTTTTTCTTTTGCCGCTACGCAAAGCCTTGGGCGTTGGCGTAGTTGTGGAAACGCATATGTTCGCCCGTGAAAACCAGTTTAATTGTGCCTGTTGGCCCATTGCGCTGCTTGCCGATAATCAACTCCGCCAAACCTTTTAAAGTTTGGTCTTCGGGCTTGTAATACTCTTCGCGAAACAACATTAAAATCAAATCCGCATCCTGTTCAATGGCGCCCGATTCGCGCAAATCGCTCATCACTGGGCGTTTGTCAGAACGTTCTTCTACCTTGCGAGAAAGTTGGGACAAAGCAATAACCGGCACGTCTAATTCGCGCGCAAGCGCTTTGATGGCGCGCGAAATATCGCCCACTTCCGTTACGCGATTATCCGTTTGCCGCGCGCCGTTCATCAGCTGAATGTAGTCAATGATAATCAACCCTAAATCTGGTTGTTCGCGTTTTAAGCGCCGTGCGCGGCTGCGCATCGCAATGGTGTTGAGCCCGCCAGTATCATCAATAAAAATGCGGTTGTTGTAAAAAGCGCTGGCGGCAATGGATAATTTTGACCATTCTTCTTCGGTTAAATCTGCCGAACGCAAAGCGCTTGCGGCAATGCCGCTGTATGATGAAATCAAGCGTGTGCCCAGTTGTTCGCGGCTCATCTCCAACGAAAAAATGGCAACGGTTTTGCCTTCCTTCAACGCCACGTGTTCGGCAAGGTTTAAAGAAAACGCTGTTTTTCCCATAGATGGCCTGCCAGCCACGATAATCAAATCGCCTTTTTGCAAGCCTTGTGTCATTTTGTCCAAATCAGCAAAACCTGTGGAAATGCCAATTAAACCCGTTTTGGTGTGTTTGGAGGATAACGAATCCAAATGTTTTAAAACGTCTTTGACAATGGGTTGAATAGATTCAAAGCCTTCGCGGTGCAGGGAAGACGTGTCGGATATTGCCAAAATTTTGCGTTCGGCTTCATCCAACAACATTTCAGATGAACGCCCTTGTGGGTCAAATGCATCGCGCGAGATATCCGCGGCAATTTTGGAGAGCGAGCGCAACACCGAGCGGTCCCGAATCATATGCGCGTAGCTCAACAAATTGCCCGCGGAAGAACCAGCAAAATCCGCCAAGTCTTCTAAATATTCCTGCACGCTTTTGGATATTTGCAACTCTAATTTTTTTTCAAGGATGATTTGCGCCAAAATCAGCGGGTCCAATGGTTTGTTTTGGGTCAGCATTTTGACGATTTCATCAAACACAATTTCGTGGTTGCGGTAATAAAAATCAGTCGGCGTGATGATGCCTTCCACCAACTCAAAAATTTCGTTGTTTTTTAAAATCGCTCCCAAAACGGTTTGCTCGGCTTCCTTGGAATGCGGCGGCGCATTGCGCGATTGTTCGGTGCTCATATCATCCATTTGAAAAAACCTTTTTTTAAAACCTTTTAGCGCAGTTTTTCTTTCAACAAACGTTGTTTTTCGCGATTCCAATCGCGCTCGGCAATGTCTGCGCGTTTATCATATTGTTTTTTGCCTTTTCCCAAGGCAAAGTTCAACTTCACGCGCCCTCGTGAAAAATGCAAATCTAACGGCACCAAGGCATAACCCGCGCGTTCTACCTTGCCGATTAAGCGTTTGATTTCTGTTGCGTTTAATAGCAATTTGCGCGTGCGAATCGGGTCGTGCTTGTTGTGGGTAGAAGCGCTTGCCAATGGTGTTACGTGCATTCCAAGCAACCACACTTCATTATTTTTAACGATGACATACGCTTCTTTTAAGTGGCAACGATTTTGGCGGATGGCTTTGACTTCCCAACCTTCCAAAACAATGCCTGCTTCAAAAGTGTCTTCCAAAAAATAGTCGTGCGATGCCTTTTTGTTTACGGTGATGCGCATTTTGTTTTTGCATTCTATAAAATGAATGCCATTTTACATTTCAATTTTGCAACAATGGCAGAAATTCACAAAACGGTGTTGGTCAAAAAAAGTGCGGAAAAAATGTTTGGGCTTGTGGATTCTTGCGAAAATTATCCCCAATTTTTGCCGTGGTGCGCAGATGCCAAGGTTTTAAAAAGAACGGATGAAATCACCGCTGCCCGCCTTTTTATACGCTACAAAATGGTCAAAACGGATTTTGCAACCGAAAATCAAAAAAAATTCCCTGAATCAATGGTGATTCATTTAATTGACGGCCCTTTTAAAAAACTTGAAGGCGCTTGGCAATTTTTGGCGTTGAAGGAAAACGCCTGCAAAATTGATTTTCGGTTGTCTTATGAATTTTCAAATCGCCTAATGGAAAAGGTGATTGGTTCGGTTTTTCATCACATTACCAGCACTTTTGTGGATGCTTTTGTAAAAGAGGCGCGGAAAAATGGCTGAAAACGCTCAAATCAATGTGGAAATTTGCTTTGCCAAGGAAGATGAGCAGTTGCGTGTTTTTTTAAAACTACCCGAAGGCTCCAATGTTCAAAATGCTTTGGATAAAAGTGGTTTGTTTGAAGAATTGGGTTTGGATGCAAAAATCAACAAGGTTGGCATTTTTTCAAAACTTGCCAAGCCAGATACGATTTTGCGCGACCGCGACCGCATTGAGATTTATCGCCCGCTGATTGCCGACCCCAAACTTATTCGCAAACAACGCGCAGAATCTGGCAAAACGATGAAAAAAAATACCGATTGACCGTGGATTTTTGCAAAAATCCACGGTCAACGTTGAATTTTTTTGAAATTTTAAAACTTGACGAAAAGAACGAATGCCCTTAAAGTGCCACGTTTTCTAAAAACAAAAAAAAGCGGGAATAGCTCAGTTGGTAGAGCGCAACCTTGCCAAGGTTGAGGTCGCGAGTTCGAGACTCGTTTCCCGCTCCAAAATGCCAGGGTGGTGGAATAGGTAGACACAGCGGACTTAAAACAATTTGAGCGCCCAAGATGAAAATTTTGGGATGAAACCCGTCAAATTCGGCGAACCCCCTGCTAAAAAAGCGAGGCAACGCCGAGCGAAGCCAAATTTAAAAAATGCGGAACGTGTAGAGACTAAACGGCGGGAACCTAAAATCTTTTTGGATCAAGGTTAAGACATAGTCCAGCGCACAAACAACTTGAAAAGGTTGGCGATGAAAATCGCAGTGTGAAGAAAATCCGCCGGAGCTTAAAACTCCTTGCCGGTTCGATTCCGGTCCCTGGTACCAATTTTCCAATTTTTAAAAATTGTTTCCTTTATCAACAACATCTCAAAATCCACGGTCAACGTGGATTTTTTTTGAAACGATTTTTAAAAAAACTCAAAATCCACGGTCAACGTGAATTTTTTTTGAAATGATTTTTTAAAAAACTCAAAATCCACGGTCAACGTGGATTTTTTTTGAGGATTTTTTACAATAACGTTTTTTTCAAAAACGGCTCCCCAAAATGAACAATCCGCAGTTTGTGCATTTGCGCATGCATTCTGAATTTTCCATTGTGGATGGCATTGTGCGCATCAAAGAAGCGGTCAAAGCCGCCGCCGCTGACGCTATGCCAGCCTTGGCATTAACCGATTTAAACAATTTTTTTGGCTTATTAAAATTTTATGACGCCGCGCGCACAAACGGCATTAAACCCATTTTGGGCGCGGATGTGTGGATTGAAGGCGAAAACGATGAATCGCCAAGCCGCTTGATTTTGTTGATTAAAAATGTTGAAGGTTACCGCGCTTTGTCGCGTCTTTTAACCAAAGCCTTTGCCAACTTGGGCAATAAGGATTTCGCCACCATTTCGCGTGCTTGGTTAACAAAAGCAGATTGCCAGCATTTAATTGCCTTGTCGGGCGGCGTTTTTGGCGAAATTGGCAATGCTTTGCTCAACAACAACCAAAAAGATGCCGAGCGTAAAGCCCAATTTTGGGCGGAATTGTTCCCCGCTTCTTTTTATTTGGAAGTGCAGCGCTTTGGTCAAGCCAATGCCGAAGTATTTGTTCAAAAAAGCGTGCAGCTTGCCAACGCTTTAAATTTGCCGCTGGTTGCCACGCATCCCATTCAATTTTTAAAAGACGAGCAATTTTTGGCGCACGAAGTGCGGGTGTGCATTGCCGAAGGCGAGGTTTTGTCTAACCCCAAACGGCAAAAGCATTTTACCGAAGACCAATATTTCAAAAGCCAAATTGAAATGGCGGCACTTTTTAAAGATTTGCCCGAAGCTTTGCAAAACTCTGTGGAAATTGCCAAACGTTGCAATTTGGAATTAAAACTTGGGCAGCATTTTTTGCCCGATTTTCCAACGCCAGAAGGCGCGTCCGTTTCCGATTTTATGATTGATGAGGCAAAAAAAGGTTTAGAAAAACGCTTAATCCAACTTTATCCCGATGAAACCGTGCGCAATGCAAAGCGCCCCATTTATGAAGAACGCTTGGCTTTTGAAAGCAACACCATCGTGCAAATGGGTTTTCAAGGTTATTTTTTAATTGTGGCGGATTTTATCAACTGGGGCAAAAACAACAATGTGCCGGTTGGTCCCGGGCGCGGCTCAGGCGCGGGTTCGCTGGTGGCGTTTGCTTTGGGCATTACCGATATTGACCCGCTGGCGTATGCCTTGCTTTTTGAGCGTTTTTTGAATCCTGAGCGCGTTTCCATGCCCGACTTTGATGTGGATTTTTGCCAAGATAACCGCGGCCGTGTGATTGATTATGTGCGCGAGCGTTACGGCAAATCGGCAGTTTCCCAAATTGTTACTTTTGGCACGATGGCATCCCGCGCGGCTTTGCGCGATGTGGGGCGCGTTTTGGAAATGCCTTATTCTTTGTGCGACCGTTTGAGCAAACTCATTCCTTTTGAAGGCAATCGCCCTGTGTCGCTTTCTGTTGCCAAAGAAAAAGAACCGCAAATTGTGGAGATGATGAACGATTCGCGCGATGGCGAATCCATTAAAAATCTCTTTGAACTTGCCATTGCTTTGGAAGATTTAACCCGCAACACAGGCATGCACGCAGGCGGTGTTTTAATTGCGCCTTCCAAAATCAGCGATTTTTGCCCGATGTATTTGGGCGCGCAGGACGCTTCGCTTGTTTCTCAATTTGACAAAGACGATGTGGAAAAAATCGGCTTGGTGAAGTTTGACTTTTTGGGTTTAAGAAATCTCACCATCATCAATTTGGCATTGTCGTATATTGAAAAAGAAACTGGCAAACGCCCCGATTTAATGGCGCTTGGTTTTGATGACCCTGCGGTTTATCAACTTTTAAAAGAAGCCAACACCACCGCCGTGTTCCAACTTGAATCCGATGGAATGAAACAATTGTTGAAAAAGTTGGAGCCGGGCAGATTTGAAGACATCATCGCCGTTTTGGCGCTTTACCGCCCGGGACCTTTAAATTCTGGAATGGTGGATGATTTTATTGCGCGCAAAAAAGGCACGCAAAAAATTGATTTTTTCCACCCGGATTTAAAAAACGTGTTGGAACCTACTTATGGCGTGATTGTTTATCAAGAACAGGTGATGCAAATCTCCCAAATTATCGGCGGTTATACTTTGGGCGGTGCGGATATGTTGCGCCGCGCCATGGGCAAGAAAAAGCCCGAAGAAATGGCAAAACATCGCCAAACCATCATTGATGGCGCTATTCAAAAAGGCTACAAAGAAGAATTAGCCGCGCATCTTTTTGATTTAATGGCAAAATTTGCGGAATACGGCTTTAACAAATCGCACACGGCGGCTTATGCGGTTTTAACGTATCAAACAGCGTGGCTCAAAGTGCATCATCCAGCGGCGTTTATGGCGGCAACGTTGTCTTCTGAAATGGATAAAACGGATACGGTGAAAATCTTTTTTGACGATGCCGTCAAAAACCATTTAACAATTTTGCCACCTTCGGTCAACGAATCCGATTACCGCTTTGTGCCCAGCGATTCAAAAACCATCCGTTACGGTTTGGGCGCCATCAAAGGTGTGGGAGAAAACGCCGTTTTGGCGATGATGGCAGCGCGCGAAAAAGGCGGCAAATTCAAAGATTTGTTTGATTTTTGCAAACGTTGCGACAAACAAATTGTCAACCGCCGCGCCTTGGATAGTTTAATTGCCGCAGGTGCTATGGACGAATTTGGTATGCCGCGCGAACAGCTTTTGGCAAATGTGGAAACCGCCATGGAATACGCTGCCAATGAACAAAAAAACGCCAATCAAGGCTCGCTTTTTGATGTTTTGGGCGACAACGCCAACTTTGCCATGCCGGAATACAAAACCGTGCCTGCTTGGGATGGCTTAAAAAAATTGTCGGAAGAAAAAGCCGTGTTGGGTTTTTATTGTTCTGGTCATCCATTTTCGCTTTATAGCGAGGAATTAAAAAAAGTTGTTGCTTTTCCTTTAAACAAACTCCAACCCAAAAAAGAAAGCGTGTGGTTGGCAGGCGTGGTATCAAGCATTCGCGACAAAATGGGCAAAAACGGCAAAATGCACTTTGTTACCATTGATGATGGCCAAGGGCAGTTGGAAGTTTTGCTATTTTCAGATGTGTTTCACGCCTGCCGCGACCAAATAGAAAAAGACCGCGTTTTGTTGGTTAAAACCAAATTGGAGCAGGATTACCAAAGCCAACGTTTGAGTGCGCGCCCAGAACAAGTGATGGGTTTGGCGAATTTTCGCGCAAGCTTTTTGAACAGCATTGTTTTGAATGTTAGGAATACGGACAAAATCACACCACAAGATTTAAAAACGATGATTTCGCCTTTTTTGGGCGGCAACTGCCGCATTTTGATTGATTACCAAAACCAAAAAGCGGCGTGCCGTTTGCACCTTGCGGACGATTTTTTAATCCGCCCGAATCCGCAACTTTTTGCCGCTTTAAAACAATGTTTATCCAACCCGGTTAAACCTTGTTATGGCGATTTTCCACGGTGAACGTTTTATTTTTTTCAAAAAAAATAAATGTTGACCGTGGATTTTTGAAAAAAAGGATGAAAAATGAATTGCGAACTTTTGAATTTAAAGGTGATGGGTGATTCGCGCGGCAAATTGATTTCTTTGGAAGGCGGCAAAAATGTGCCTTTTGAAATCAAACGGGTTTATTGGATTTTTGACACTTTGCCGGACGAGAGCCGCGGCTGCCACGCGCATAAGGATTTGGAACAAATTGTGGTTGCTATGGATGGCGCTTGTGAATTTGTGTTGGACGATGGCAAAGAAAGAAAAAAAGTCTGCCTCAATCGCCCGGATGTGGGGTTATATATTGGCAAAAACATCTGGCGTGAAATGCGGCATTTTTCTTATGGTTGCAAATTGATGGTTTTGGCAAGCGCCCATTATGACGAAGGCGAATACATCCGCGACTACCAAAAATTTTTAGAAACCTTAAACAACACCAAAGGTTTTGCTGTTGCAACCGCACCTGAATTTGCGGGGGGGGGTAGACGCATTTAGTTTACCTTTTGTGCCGCGCCGTATTTTTTATATTTTTGATAATGTTGCGGATGTGGTGCGTGGCTGCCATGCCAACCGAGATTCTGAATTTGTGATGTTTTGCATCAAAGGCTCGTGCCAAGTTTGTGTGGATAATGGCAAAAGCAAAAACACGGTGCGCTTGGATAATCCCAAAAAGTTTTTGTGGTTAAACAAAATGGTGTGGAAGGAAATGTTTAATTTTTCAGCCGATTGTGTTTTGGTGGTGTGCGCCAACACTTTTTATGAACCTTGCGAATACATCCGCGACTATGGGCAATTTTTGAATATTTTGGGCGTATAATGCGGTTTTTTTTGTGGGTTTGAAAGAATAAATGTCTTCCCGAATTGTGAAAACCGAAGCGCACCGTTTTATCTCTGGCAAAAACATTAATTTTCGGGAGATTGAGATCTCGGATGCGGCGTTTGTGTTGCAACTGCGCACGGATTTGGAAAAATCGCGTTTTATTCACAAAACGGAAAACAATTTGCAAAAGCAAATTGAATATATTCAAAATTACAAAAACAAAGACCAAGAATGGTATTTCATTATAGAGAGCAAAACAGGCGAGCCATTGGGGACTTACCGCATTTATGATGTGATTGATAACGATGATTTTTGCACGGGCAGTTGGATTATCAAAAGCGGCGCACCGGTGAATGTTGCCATTGAATCTACTTTGTTGGTGTTTGATTTTGGTTTTTATACATTAGGTTGTAGCAAAGCGCATTTTGATTCAAGAAAAGAAAATTATAACGTTCGGGCGTTTAATGAAAAAATGATGCACGCCACTATCAAAAAAGTTGAAGAAGAAACGGGCGATGTGGCTGTTTTTTATTCTTTTTCAAAAGAAAATTATGCTGTTTTAAGGCGCAAATTTGCGCGGTTTTTGCCTGATTGAATCAAACAAAACTAATTTTCCATGGTCAACCTTTTATTTTTTTCAAAAAATATTTGGGTTGACCGTGGAAAATTGAATAATTGCAGAAAGTAGAAAGCAGAAAAGGAAAGCAATGCTCAAAAATAAAAATGCCATTGTTACAGGTTGCAACCGCGGCATTGGGCGGGTGATTGTGGAAGAATTTGCCAAAAATGGCGCCAATGTTTGGGCGTGTGCCCGCACGCCCAATGCGGAATTTGAAGCGTATTTGGCTGAATTGTCGGCAAAATATAACGTGTGGCTCAAACCTGTTTATTTTGATTTGTGTGATGCCGCCGCCCTAAAATCTGCCGTGCAAAGTATTTTTAAAGAAAAACTCCCCGTGGATATTTTGGTGAACTGCGCGGGTGTTGCGCATGGTGGTTTGTTATCAATGACAACCATGGAAAAATTAAAAGAGGTTTTTGAAGTCAATTATTTTTCTTCTGTTTATTTGATGCAGTTAGTCTCCAAAATAATGATGAAGCAAAAAAGCGGCAATATTATCAACATTGCTTCGGTTGGTGGCATTGAAACCAATGCGGGTTATTTGGCGTATGGTTCCAGCAAGGCGGCACTCATTTGGGCAACCAAATCTGTTTCTAGGGAATTAGGAAAATACAATATCCGTGTGAATGCCGTGGCGCCCGGGCTCACCAAAACACAAATGGGTGGCTACAAAAACGCAGAAGAACTTGAAAAAACCATCCAAAGAACCAGTCTGCAAAGAATGGCAGAACCCATTGAAATTGCCAACACCGTGGTATTTTTGGCTTCCAATGTTTCAAGTTTTGTTACTGGGCATATTTTGGGTGTGGATGGAGGACGATAAATGAATGTGGATTTGAATCGCACGTATGATTTTGCCAAATACATTAGAACCAAAACCATAGAAATGGCGTTGAATTGTGGCAAAGCTGGTTGTCACATTGGCGGAAGCCTTTCTTGTGTGGAAATTTTGGCGGTGTTGTATGGCCATTTTTTGCATTACAACCCCCAAAATCCAACCGATATTCACCGCGACCGCTTTTTTGCCAGCAAAGCGCACTGCGCCCCTTCGCTTTATGCTGCCTTGGCAAAAGCCGGCTTTGTTGCAGAAAGCGATTTGGCAATTTACCGTGTGGATGGCGGTTTGCTCACGGGCCATCCTTTTAATTTGCAAATTGGCTTGGAATTTACTGGTGGCAGCTTGGGCATGGGGTTGTCGTTGGGGGTTGGGGCAGCATTGTCGGCAAGGCGCAAAGGCTTGGCGTATAAATCTGTTGTGTTGTTGGGCGATGGTGAATGCAACGAAGGCTCCATTTGGGAAGCCTTGATGTCCGCCGCACAATTTCAGTTGGATAATTTGGTGGTTATCGTGGATTACAACAACATGCAATACGATGGCAAAAGCACAGAGATTATGAGTTTGGAAAATTTTGAAGCCAAACTAAATGCTTTTGGTTGCAACACCCAAGTGGTAGACGGGCATTCCATTGAAGCGTTGATTGCTGCGTTTTCTGTGCAAACCAAAAACCAGCCGCTTGCAGTGATTGCAAAAACCATCAAAGCCAAGGGCATTCAAAGGTTAGAAGATACCGCAGAGTCGCATTTTACGTTTATCACGCAAGAAGACTACGACTTGGCAATGGCAGAAATTGAAAAGGGTAAATATGATCGAGTTTAATGCTAAAAATTTTCGCGCTTGGGCAATTATGGGAATTAACCCTTCTATTTGGAGCATTGCCTTTCCGGAAATTATTGATGAAAACACCACCGTTGCGCTAACGGCGGATTTGGCGCGCCTTTCGGGAATGATGCGAACTGCGGGCAATTTTCCGCAGGTTTTTTATAACGTTGGCATTGCCGAACAAAATATGGTCGGCATCGGCGCGGGTATGGCATTAAATGGGCACGATGTTTATATGACAACGTATGCGTCTTTTATGTCGTATCGTTGCTTGGATCAATTTCGGCAGTTTTTGGGCAATATGAACTTGAATATCAAAGCCATCGGTTCTGCTGCTGGCGTGTCTGGCGGCAAATCCGGCAATGCTTTGTGTGCCATTAGCGATATTGCCGTGGCTCGTTCCATTCCCAATGTTACCGTGCTTTCGCCTGCCGATTGCACGGAAGCGGTCAAAATGGTTTTGGCATTCAAAAATTACAAACACCCTTGTTATATGCGTTTTGGCGGCGCCGTTAATATTCCGATGGTATATAAAGAAGATTATGATTTTCAAATCGGCAAAGGCGTAATGCTTAACAAAGGCGAAAAACTTGCCTTGGTGGCAACCGGCACCAACTTGGTGAAAAACGCTTTGGATGCCGCCAAAACCATCTGCGAAAAACACGGTTTTTTGCCACAAGTGGTCAATATCCACACCATCAAACCCTTAGATGAAGCATTGATTCAAAATCTTTTGAATAATTTTGAAATGCTTTATACCATTGAAGAACACAATATCATCGGCGGTTTGGGTAGTGCTGTGGCAGAAGTAAAGGCAGCAGAACCAAATTGCAAATGCCAAGTGTTGCGCTTGGGGGTTGAAGATAAATTGTATTCCTTGGGTTCGCGCGACTATATGCTTAAACAATGCGGGTTGGATACCGCCAGCATTGTGCAACGCATAGAACAAGGACTAAACAAATGATTGAAAAATTCCACGAGATTGCCCCTTATTCCTTGGATAAAACACAAAAGGCAAACCTTTTGTTGCAACGTGCGTTGGAATTAACCGATTGGCATCGCCAACAATGTGTGTTTTATAAAAATATTTTGGATGCGGCGGGTTACAAAAAAGAGAATATTCTTCAATTGAGCGATTTGCCTTTTTTGCCTGTGCGTTTGTTCAAAGAATTAACGCTCAAAAGCATTGATGATGCGGATGTTTTCAAGGTGATGTTATCTTCTGGCACGACCATGCAAAAGCCCTCCAAAATTTATTGCGATAAAGAAACCGCCCTGTTGCAACAAAAAGTTTTTATTCGTTTGTTAAACGATTTTGTGGGCAAAAAAAGGTTGCCGTTGTTGGTAATTGACACTCCCGCCATCATCAAAGACCGCACCACATTTTCTGCACGTGGCGCACCGTTGATGAGTTTGAATGTTTTGGCTACCAAAATGGTTTACGCCTTAAATGATGATATGAGTTTGAATGAAGCCGTTTTGATTCAATTTTTGGAAGAACACAAAGGGCAAAAATTCTTAATTTTTGGCTTCACATTTATGCTCTGGCATTATTTTTATCAAGCCTTGCAAAAAACAAAAGAAAAATTTGATATGTCGCAAGCGTATATGTTGCAAAGCGGCGGTTGGAAAAAATTTGAAGACCAAAAGGTTTCCAAAGAAGATTTTCAAAAAGCGTTTAACGCCATTTGTGGTATTCAACATTTTGTTGACCATTACGGAATGGTTGAGCAAACGGGTTGTATATATGCCGATTGCGAATACAAAAATATGCACGCCAGCATTTATTCTGACGTAATTATTAGGAATTACAAAGATTTTTCCCCTTGCAACATTGGGGATGAAGGCATTATTCAAGTAATTTCATCCTTGCCGCATTCGTATTGTGGGCATTCGTTGCTTACCGAAGACCGTGGCGTGATTGTGGGCGAAGATGATTGCCCTTGCGGCAGAAAAGGCAAATATATTAAAGTGCTGGGGCGCTTAAAAAGTGCGGAATTAAGAGGTTGTTCGGATGTTTACGCTTCACAATTTTAAAGAAATTACTTATCTCTGCGGTAATGCCAACATTGTGGCAGCAATGCCCGATGTTCCTGTGTTGCCGATATTTTCGGCACAAGTGAAGGATTTTTTGCACGCTTTGTCGGTTGCCATATTAAAAGACAAAAGAATGAAAACCTTCCCGGACGTGGCAAGTTTGGCGTTTTGGCTTAGAAAAGCCAACATAGACAAACTGCATGCGCAGACTTACCACAACATCAGCAACAGAATTGGCAGAGGCGTGGCGTTTCACATTGCGCCTTCCAACATTCCTGTTAATTTTGCTGTTTCTATGACTTCGGCATTGTTGGCAGGCAATGCTTGTGTGGTACGGGTTTCTAACAAAGATTTTGAGCAAGTCAGCATTATTTGCGATGCCATCAACAAGGTTATCCAAAAACAAATGCCCGAGATGGCAAAATATGTGTGCATTATCCGCTACGAGCATTCATTAGAAATCACACAATGTTTATCTGCTATATGTGATTTGCGCATTATTTGGGGCGGCAACAAAACTATTGAAGAGATTAGAAAAGCGATGCTGCCGCCTCGATCCATTGAAATGGTTTTTGCAGACCGTCATTCTTTTGCCGTAATCAATGCCGATGAATATTTAAAAGGCGATTTTGCTGCCATTGCCGAAGGTTTTTATATTGATACGTATTTTGTTGACCAAAACGCGTGCTCATCGCCCAGATGTGTGGTGTGGATGGGGGCAGAAATTGAAAAGGCGCAGGATATTTTTTGGCAAACGCTGGAAGAAAAGCTTGTGGAAAAATACGATTTAATGCCTATTCAAGCGGTCAACAAATGGAATACCTTTTGCAAATTTGCGGCATTGAATCCTGATTCGCATTTGATTCAAAAATCCAATTATTTAACCAGAATTGCTATTGACACCTTGCCTGCAAACCTGATGGATTTCAAAGAAAACAGCGGGTTTTTTTATGAATACAAAACGCAAAATATTGAAAACATTGTGCCGCTTTTAACCAAGCCTTGCCAAACCATCACGTATTATGGCGTTGCGCCAGAAACCATCAAAAACGTGGTGCTCAAATACGGCACACGGGGAGTGGATAGAATCGTGAAACTCGGCACGGCTTCCGATATTGATTTGATTTGGGATGGTTATGATATGGTCAAAGCGATGTCAAGAATTTTGTATTTGGGCTAGGGAATATTATGAAAAACGCATTGATTACCGGCTCTAACCGTGGCATTGGCAAAGCTATTGTCGTCAAGTTTGCTGAAAATGGTTACAACATTTGGGCGCACGCTCGGGCGCAAAATGCGGCATTTGAAGAGGAAATGGCGCAAATTGCCCAACAACACAACGTTTGGATAAAACCGGTTTATTTTGATTTGAAGGATTCAAATGCCATCAAAACGGGCTTTAAAGAAATATTCAAAGAAAAACTGCCTTTGGATGTTTTGGTGAATAATGCAGGTTTGGCTTTTGTGGATTTGTTCCAACTCACACCTATGGCGAAAACAAGGGAAGTTTTTGAAGTCAATGTTTTTTCCGTTTTTGAGTTGACGCAATTGGCATTAAAAATAATGACCAGACAAAAATCAGGCGCAATTATTAATCTTGCTTCTATTGGCGGCATGGATGCTTATCCTGCGCATTGTGCTTATGGTGCAAGTAAAGCGGCGGTGATTGGTTTCACAAAGTCGTTGTCAACGGAACTTGTGCCATACGGCATTCGTGTGAACGCCGTGGCACCGGGCGCAACGGATACAAAAATGATTAGTTTATTTGAAGCAAAATCTGGCGGGAATTTGCTGAAAAACGTTGCAATGCAAAGAAAAGCAAGTCCCGATGAAATTGCAAACGTTGTGGCATTTTTAGCAAGCGAAGATGCCTCGTTTGTAAACGGGCAAACCATCCGAGTAGATGGCGGCTCAACGTAAAAATGAACAATTTAAATTCAAAAATTTAGGAGAAATTAAAATGACCAACTTGCAAAAATACACCCAAGCTTTTGTGGAGACTTTTGAAGTCTCAGAAGAAGAAGCGGTGGAATTAAAATACCAAGCCATCAAAGCGTGGGATTCCGTGGGGCACATGGGCTTAATTGCCGCCATTGAAGAAGCCTTTGACATTATGATGGATACCGAAGACATTATTGAGCTAAGTTCCTTTGAAAAAGGCAAAGAAATATTAGAAAAAAATTGTGGAATTGATTTTTCAAAATAAAAATCTCCAAATCCACCACGCCACTTTTGAATATCTCAATTCAAATATGTATGCCGTGGTGGAAAATCGCAATGCTTTAATTATTGATCCGCATAAAAATATGCAGGTCGCTGATTTTTTGCGTCAAAATCTTGTTAAAAACCTTTTAATTCTTTTAACCCATGAACATAATGACCACACTTCTGGCATTTTGTTTTTTAAAAAACTTTTTCCTAATTCTCCTTTAATTGCCACCAATGCCACATCGGATTATTTAGCAGATATTAAAAACGCCCGCCCCGTTTTGATTAATTTTATTTTAAAAGAACAAGATCATTTAAACGGCACCAATCTAACTGAAAAATTTAACCAAGAATTTGAACCTTTTTGCGGCAAGGCAGATATTGTTTTTGATAAAGAATTAAAACTTTCTTGGAATAATCATTGTTTAAAACTAATCAAAACCACGGGGCATTCTCCCGGCAGTTGCGTGATTTTTTTGGATGATGATTTTATTTTTACAGGTGACTCACTAATGAAAGATTACCCCGTTGTAACACGCTTTCCTCGAGGGAGCAAAAAAGATTTTTGCAACAAAACCTTGCCTTTTTTTGCAAGTTTAAATAAAAATTTAAAAGTTTTTCCCGGCCATGGTGCCGCATTTTTTTTAAAAGATTTGTATAAAAATGGCAAATTGCATGTGGAATTTCAATAAATTTAAAAATAACAAAGCAGTTATTTTGGAAAATGGCAAAACATTTTCTTATGCCGAACTAAATTGCTTGGCGCAAAATATTGTGCGGCATATTCCAAATAAAGAAAATAATCGCCCTTTGGTTTTTCATTTGTGCGGAAATGAATTGGGTGCATTAGCCGCTTATGTTGGTTTTTTAAATGCGCACATTGTGCCACTGGTTTTGAATGCGGATTTGGATTTTGCATTGTTCAAAAGTTTGTTGACTGAATTTTTGCCTTCTTACTTGCATTTGCCGAATCGGCGTTTGCAGGAATTATCAACCTTGCCCGAATCGGCAAATTTTGAAACTCTTTTTTCACATTTTGGTTATAGCTTAATTAAAACCAATTTCAAAAAATCGTATTTGTTGAATGACAATTTGGCACTGGTTCAGCCAACTTCTGGTTCCACAGGCAGCCACAAACTGGTGCGGCAAAGCTACCAAAATATTCAAGCGAACACTGGCGACATTGTGGATTATTTGCATTTAAATGAAACCGAACGGGCAATTACCACGCTTCCGATGAATTACAACTACGGCATGTCGGTTATCAACACGCATTTTGCCGTGGGTGCGGCGCTGATTTTGACGGACAAATCCATCATCCAGCGGGAATTTTGGCAAGCGTTAAAAACGCACAAAGCCACATCTTTTGCCGGCGTGCCTTATACCTTTGAAATGTTAGAAAAATTACGCTTTTTTCGCATGGATTTGCCGCATTTGCGCTATTTAACGCAGGCGGGTGGCAAATTATCCACGGTCTTGCAAGAAAAATTTTCAAAATGGGCAATGGATAACGGCAAAAAATTTTGGGTAATGTATGGCGCCACAGAGGCAACCGCCCGCATGGCGTATTTGCCGCCTGCAATGGCAATGCAGAAAATCGGTTCTATTGGCATTGCCATCGCGCAAGGCAAGTTTTCTTTAATTGATTCAGATGGCAATTTAATTACAACGCCAAAAACAAAAGGCGAGCTTGTTTTTGAAGGGAAAAACGTTGTCTTGGGCTATGCCGAAAAAGGAGACGATTTGGCAAAAGGCGATGATTTTCATGGCAGGCTTTTAACGGGCGATGTTGCAAACTTTGATGAAGATGGTTTTTTTTATATTGTTGGGCGCAAAAAACGTTTTTTAAAAATTTTTGGCAACCGAGTAAGCTTGGATGAATGCGAAAATCTTTTAAAAACCGCTTTTCCAAAAATTGATTGCATTTGCTCGGGAAAAGACGACCAAATGCAAATTTTTGTAACTCCTGATAATGCCGAACAAGAACCACAACTCATTGATTTTTTAGCGCAAAAAACAAATCTCAACAAAACGGCGTTTGTGGTCAAAACCATTGCAAAAATTCCGCGCAATGCCGCTGGCAAGGTTTTGTATGAAACATTGCAACAATAAAAAGGATTACACAAAATGAAAAATTCTTTTATAGCAAGCGGTGTGCGTTTGATTGAATTGGATTTTGCCGATATTGCAGATGCTAACAATGCCGCCAATTGGGTAGATTTTGAAAAAAAACACGATATTGTCAAAATTT
>ERZ1035025.713-NODE-713-length-20273-cov-56.841725_pt1 | contig 20273 bp, 22 predicted proteins | sample MGYA00520619_ERZ1035025 | MGnify/ENA primary metagenome ERZ1035025 (study PRJEB33766, sample SAMN09781742) | gut metagenome | biome: gut microbiome | host: Homo sapiens | place: Madagascar | study: EMG produced TPA metagenomics assembly of the PRJNA485056 data...
GGGGGGGGCGAAACGGCGTCGCTCCAACTTAGAGCTATATCGTATTATTGTGATGATGCTTATTGTTACGCATCACTATGTAGTGAATAGTGGACTGATGGATGTGATGTCAGAAAATCCTGCTTCTTTTCATTCCCTCTATCTATATCTTATAGGTATGTGGGGGAAGACTGGAATCAATTGCTTTGTGTTGATTACTGGCTACTTTATGTGTCGTTCCAATATCACTTTGAGAAAGTTCTTGAAACTCTTTCTTGAAATAATGTTTTATAATATAATGATATGGGCGATATTCGTAGCTACAGGGTATGAGAGTTTCTCGATAAAAATAATGTTGAAAGATGTATTACCCATTACAAGTATACACGATGGTTTTACTTCCTGTTTCCTTGTCTTTTATCTTTTTATTCCTTTTTTAAATATACTAGTAGGAAACTTAGATAAAAAGAAGCACCAGTACCTTTTGGCATTATGTCTGTTTACTTATACATTTTTAGCTATGGTACCTAAGATACATGTTGTGTTCAATTATGTTACATGGTTTAGTGTCTTATATTTAATCTCTTCTTATATACGTCTTTATGGATTGTTTCCTTCAATAAAAAATATTAAGTGGGGAATGATAACTTTGGTATCTGTAGCTTTGGCTATGGTTAGCACTATTGGTTTTATATTTCTGCATCTAAAATATGGAATTAAGTTAATTCCTTATAGATTAGTATCTGATTCCAATGCTATTTTTGCAGTAATAGTTTCTGTATGTTCATTTATGTATTTCAAGGATTTGCCGATTAGGCAGAGTAGAATTATTAATACTATTAGCGCCAGTACTTTTGGCGTTCTTCTCATTCATGCAAATAGCGATACAATGAGACAGTGGCTTTGGAAAGATACATTAAATAATGTTGAGCAATATTATTCAGATAATATGATATGGCTATCTTTAGTTAGTATACTAGCCGTCTTTTTCATTTGTGTTATTGTAGATTATATTAGAATTCATACTTTTGAGAAATATACATTCCTATTCCTGGATAAGTGGATGGTAAAACAAAATTTAAAGTAAAAATTATTAAATCATATATCTTATGGATAAGAAATTGATAACAGTAACATCTCCGTTACTGCCAAGTTTGGATGATTTTCATGCTGAACTCCAGAATATCTGGGACAGCAAGTGGATAACAAATAATGGTGATTATCATAAGAAACTGGAGGCTGCTCTTGCAGAGTACCTTAAAGTTCCTTATGTAAGCCTTTTCACTAATGGTACCCTGCCATTGCTTACAGCATTGCAGGCGCTTCGTGTTACTGGCGAGGTTATTACTACACCATATAGCTTCGTAGCTACTACTCACAGTATTTGGTGGAATGGTTGCAAGCCTGTATTCGTTGATATTGACCCTGCAACAGGTAATCTTGATCCTAATAAGATTGAGGCTGCCATAACTCCAAAGACAACTGCTATTATGCCAGTGCATGTTTATGGAAAGCCTTGCGATACCATGGCTATTCAAGATATTGCAGATAAGTATGGCTTGAAGGTTATTTATGATGCAGCTCATGCTTTCGGAGTAGAAGTAAATGGTGAGAGCATTTTGAATGCTGGTGATATGAGTACTTTGAGCTTCCATGCTACTAAAGTGTATAACACCATCGAAGGTGGTGCCATGGTAATGCATGATGAGAAGACCAAGAAACGTATTGATTACTTGAAGAACTTCGGCTTTGCTGGAGAGACCGAGGTCGTTGGCCCAGGTATCAATAGCAAGATGGATGAGATGCGTAGTGCGTATGGCTTGTTGAACTTGAAGCAGGTGGATGCCGCTATTGAGGCTCGTCATCAGGTAGCTATCAAGTATCGTGAGGCTTTGCGCAATGTTGAGGGCATCACCTTCTTCGATGATATGCCTGGTGTTCGTCATAACTATAGCTATTTCCCAATCTTCATTGATGCTCTGAAGTATGGTATGACTCGTGATGAACTGTATGCAAAGATGAAGTCGCAGAATGTGTTGGGCCGTCGGTACTTCTATCCATTGATTAGTGAGTTCTCTACCTATCGTGGTTTGGAGAGTGCTGATCCTACTAATTTACCAAATGCTCATAAGATGGCAGATAGTGTAATTTGTTTGCCAATGCATCATGCATTGAGTGATGAGGATATTCAGAGAACTTTGGATTGTATCTTAAAATAAATTAGAAATAATGACACAAAAGAAGATACTCTTGTTGGGCGGTTCCGCCCAACAAGTTATTGCCATTAAGACAGCTAAAGAACTTGGTTATTATACCGTCTTGTGTGATTATCTCTCAGATAATCCTGGACAGTATGTAGCAGATAAATATTATAATGCAAGTACTACAGATGTTGAGGCTGTTTATCAAATAGCTAAGGATGAAAAGGTAGATGGTATCCTTGCTTATGCCTCAGATCCAGCTGCACTTCCAGCAGCAATTGTTGCAGAGCGTTTAGGTCTTCCTACTAATCCAGCCAAGAGCGTAGAGGTTTTAGGATTGAAATATCCTTGGCGTCAGTTCTTGCAGAGCCATGGTTTTGCTTGTCCTAAGGTTTATTCTTTCCATCCAGAAACCTCACTGAATGAGATTAAGGAAAATGCGAAGAATTTTACTTTCCCAGTAGTAGTTAAACCAACAGATTCATCTGGTAGCAAAGGTGTAACTATGTTGGAAAACTGGGATGGCTTGGAGAAGGCAATCGCTTGGGCTGATTCATATTCAAGAAATAAGGTTTTGCTTGTGGAGGAATATATACAGAGAGGTTTCCCTTCAGTTGTTGGTGGTGACATCTTTGTTTGGGATGGAAAGGTTGTTCTCTATGGAGAGATGGAGTGCCTCAGAGATACCCAGAAAAGTCCATTAATTCCCATAGGGAAAAAAAAACCTCTATGCGTCTCAGAAAAGCAGAAGGCAAACATTTACAGCGAATTACAGCGAATTGTAACTGCGCTTGATATTAGATTTGGAGAGTTAAATATCGAGATTATTCTTGATAAGAATGATAACGTTCATTTCTTGGAGTTAGGTCCTCGTGCTGGTGGTAATATGATTCCGATTCAGTTGAGCGATGCATACGGTATTGATTTAGTGAAGGCTAATGTTCAAGCTGCAATGGGAGAAAAGCCAGAGTTCTTGGATCAGCCAGTAAAATCTTTGCCTGGTTGCTATATGCACTATGTACTCCATAGCTACGAAGCTGGAACTTTCAAGGGTATTGAAATCGATGAAAGTATTGCCAAAAATGTTTATCGTCAGGTAATCTATAAAAAAGAAGGTGATCCTGTAGAAGTATTCGATGGTGCTGGAAAAGCATTAGGAATCATCTTCCTTCACTTTGATACAATGGAACAGATGGAGGATTTTTCTGCAAGATATAATGAATTGGTAAGAATAAAAATAGTAAAATAAAAAACGATGGATAATATCAAGATAGAAATTAGAAAACTTTCTTTTGAGTTTGTGTATGATACTCTTAAGGATATGTCTTCATTATTTGTTCCGCCATTATCGGAATCGCTTGGTATCGAGTCTTATGCTAAGAAGCTTTCGGATAAAGCTCAATTTGTTGTATGTATGAATGAAGATAAAATGATAGGTTTCACTGCTTATTATCTCAATTCTTTTGCACAACAAATCTATATAACGTTGATATGTGTAGATATAAAATATCAATCTTATGGTATTGGAGGTATGATGTTAGATTATGTGACTTCCTGTACAAGGGAATCTGATAAGTTATATGAAACAATAGCTTTAGAGGTAAACAAGAAGAATGGCAAAGCTCGTCGTTTCTATTTGAAACAAGGATTTGAAGAACAAGAGGATCGTGGCGAGAAGTTATTGATGGTTAAACATATATAGTCTTCTTGCTTCGATTCAGTAAAAACGAATTTATGGAACAAGAAACTATAAACCCAATTGGAGATTATTTTGAACTGTAAGTTCCTCGTTTTCTAGAATTTCATACAGAAGTGATTGCTTTGAATAGCGGTCGTTTCTGTTTGGAAGGCAAAATCTGAAATAGCATGAAATATGTTTAAAAATGATAATAAGAAAGTCTGTGCTTAAATTTATGCTAAAAGTAAGGATTTTATGAAATTTTAAATAATGGTGAATAGTTTTGTATGCATCTTTGTATGATTTTGCTTGTGCATAGTTTAAAACGTCTGTTATTTTATGAGGAAAAATTGATTGATTATCTGATTTTTAACTATGAATGAGAATAAAAAAATAGCTTTAAATAGTTTTATTCTTTTTATCCGTTTATGTATTGTAAGCGTAATAGGTCTTCTTTCGGCAAGATATGTGTTACAAGCATTAGGTGCTGCGGATTATGGTCTATATAATGTTGTTGGTGGAATAGTTGCATTGTTAAATGTTGTAAATACGGCAATGCTAACTACTACATACCGTTACATAGCTTACGAATTGGGTAAAGGTGAAAAAGGACATTGTAGAATGGTTTTTAATACTAGTTTAGCTATTCATGTTTTTTTTGGTTTTATGATATTAGTAGTAGGACTTCCTGTCGGGGAATGGTATGTTAGCAATTGTTTGAACGTATGTACGGAAAGTATAAGTAATGCACATTTCGTATTGCGCATATCTATATTTACAACTATGATATCTACAATTTTAGTTCCTTATCAAGGGTTGCTTGTTGCTTTCGAAAGATTTAATATTTCTGCAGTTATAGATATTTTAACCCAAATTTTCAAGCTGATAGCAATAGTTGTTATATTAAATGCGGCAGGAAATGGTATAAAAATGTATGCTATAATAATGTTGTTTTACACAATATTGTCATCATCAATGTATTTGTTTTATTGTCATAGACATTATAATGAAATATGTAAATATAAGTTTTATAAAGACAGGAATTTGTACAAGGAAATGTTTTCATTCACAGGTTGGATATTATTTGGTGCTTGTTCATCTGTAGGTAAAACGCAAGGTAGTGCAATGATAATTAACTTCTTTTTTGGTACAGTTGTAAATGCTGCTTTTGCTATTGCAAATCAAGTGGAAGCTTTTATTTTGATGTTTGCTAGAATGCTTAATCAAGCAGCAGTTCCTCAGATTACGAAGAGCTTTAGTAGCGGTGATGCTAAAAGATCAGTTAAATTAGCTAGTTATATTTCAAAATATACATTTATACTTATGAGTTTAGTCGCATTTCCTGTAATTATGGAGATGGACTTTTTGCTAAGTTTATGGCTAAAAAAATATCCAGAAGGCACATCGTTATTTTGCCAATTAATGATACTTGGCTGTTTAATTGGATGTATGGGAGAAGGGATTCCTGCATTGACGCAAGCCTCTGGAAGAATTAAATATTTCCAACTTATATTGAGTTCTATAGCCTTATTGGGATTACCGATTTCTTTTGTCTCTTACAAGCTAGGAGCAGCTTCTTATGCTATATTGATAATTTATAGTGGTATATCGTTATTAACAGCCTTTATAAGATTGCTTCTTTTAAAGTATATTCTTAAAATAAAGATAAGTATATTTGTGAAAACGTCCTACTCAAGAATGTTTGTGATTTCTGTTCCGTTGATTATGGCATTTATCTTTTATGATTCGGAGGATTTTACAACTCTACAACATTTTATTGCACTTTTTTTCCTAGAGGTATTTTTGATTATTGATATTATGCTTTTGGGCATTGATAAAAATGAACGAAGTATATTAAAAAACATTATTTTAAAAAAGTTTAGATATGAAAAGTAAAAGTATGTATCCGATTTTGATTCCTACTCTTGATAGATATGAGCATTTTAAAAAATGTATAGAGTCTCTTGCTAAAAATACGCATGCGAATAAAACAGAATTAGTTATTGGACTTGATTATCCACCATCAGAAAAATATATGGATGGATATATGAAAATAAAAGAATATATACCTGAAATATGTGGCTTTAATAAAATTACGGTTATAATGCATAATCATAATGTAGGTGCTGCTGGTAATATGAAATATTTACGTGATTATGCTTTTAAGCATTATGATGCATGTATCTCTACAGAAGATGACAATGTTTTTTCACCATGTTTCCTTGACTTTATGAATAAAGCTTTGTGCTTATATTCTGATAATCCCGAAATTCAAACTGTATCTGGGTATAATGGTTACAATATAACTAGTGAAAATTATAAATTGTTGCTAACTTCTGATTGCTGCGCTTGGGGGTTAGGGATATGGAAAAAAAAAGAAATGCAGTTTGATAATATAGAGTATTCTTGGTATAAAAAAATAATATCTAATTTTTATAAAACATTTTCCTTGTACTTGAAATATCCAGCTGGTGCTATGATGCTATTATATTGTATTAGAAATGGATATAAATACGGAGATGTTTTTCGTACGATATATAATATTGGTTTAAATTATTATCAATTAAGACCAATGAATTCGTTAGTGAGAAATGAAGGATTTGATGGCTCGGGATTACATTGTGGTTTAGATGAATTTGGATTACATAATATAAATCTGGATGATGCTTCCATTTTTGATTATGATAATAAAATGATGTGTTTGACAGAAAGCATTAAAGGAAAAAAAATATTGTTTCGACATGCTTTACCAGTCCTCTTTAAGCAGCGATTGTTTAAGCATATTTCTTTTTGGTATTCTTATTTAAAATACAAAATTCTTCATATATAATGAAAATTTAAAATATTGCAAATTGCTTCACTGTACCTATTGCACAATGGACGTTAAGTTGGATGGTGTGCCAGTCCGTTTGTTCTTTTGCAAACGAGGACGCAAGGGAAACTGGAATGGGTTGTTGACCACAGACCTTTCTCTTAGCTTCCTTGAAGCGTATCGTATTTATGCCAGACGATGGGCTACCGAAGTTGCATACAAGGATTGCAAGACCTTGCTGAACTTTGGCAAATGCCAGTCTGTACATTTTGCCGCTCAAATTGCTAGCTTCACTTTGACAATGATGCAGTATAACATCTTGTGTACAGTGAAGAGATTTGAAGCGTATGAAACCATCGGTGGTCTCTTTACAGAGGTTACCAATGACACTCTCGAGTTGTCCGTAACGGACAAGATATGGGCTATTTTTTGGACTTCGTTCTGGAAGCTGCAGAGCGTTACCCTGTAAATGCTACAGAGTTGCTGACTGATTTTATCGAAAGTAATTCTGTTGCCCATACGCTACGGAATATGTATATTTTTTAACAAGCAAGTTGATATATATTCACTTGCGACACTTCTGTAATGAGCTCACTTGAAAAAGTCATTTTTGATAATTTCTTCAAATATAACCATCTTATAATCAAATGGCATTTTGTAGGGAAAAGAACCAAAAACAACTTTTTAAAGTGGACTCAGTAATTTTATATAAAGATGAAAAAAATACTTCTTACGTGTGTAAATTTTAATTCTTACAAAGAATTGGATTCATATTTGCAATCCATTGCAGATTCTTTTTCTCGGCTTAGTGATGATATCGCTGAATTAGATATTCTGATTTCCGATAATAGTTTAAATAGGGAAAACATCAAAAACTTATATGGCTTAAATGTTAAAGTTATTGTTAATGATAATATCGGTTATCTATCTGGTGCATTTAGTACATTAAAATATATTAGTTGTATTACTGCATATGATTATTGGATAATATCAAACGTTGATTTAAAAGTTGAGAGAAATTTCTTCCAACAATTAGTAAACCTAGAAATAGAGAATAATGTTGGATGGATAGCTCCTTCTATTGTTTCTATTACTGAGCATAAGGATAGAAATCCTAAAGTTATGAATAGATACTCAGGAAATAAAATGAAAATATTTAAAATTTTATATAAGTATCCTATCTTGCATTTTTTATATGAGAGACTTCTTTATCCACTTAAAAGATACAAGTCTTTTGGTATCGCGGAAAAGAAGTGCCGTAAGATTTATGCAGGTCATGGATCTTTTATGATATTAACAAAAAGCTTTTTCCAATCCGAATCGAAATGGTCTTATCCGGTATTTCTTTTTGGCGAGGAATTGTATTTAGCAGAAGAAGTTAGAAATCATAACATGGAGGTCATTTATGAACCAACATTACAAGTCATTGATATTGACCATGTTTCTACTTCTAAGATGAAAAGAAAATCATATTATGAATCGAATCTTAATGCAGTGAATTTTATTTATGAAACATATTACAAATAAAGGTAATCTAAGCATGGTGGGTTCCTTGAAGTTTTTATGGCTATTATTGTTGCCACCTCTTTTCAGCTTAGGAATCTGTATATATTCATATTATAAAAATAACAAATACAACATTCCTGTTGTATATTTTGTTTTTTTATTAACATTGATATATGTTTATTTATCACCATTATATGACGTTATTAGTACTATTAATAATGTTTATTTTGTACCTCCAACTTTTGAAACAATATTTGTTACTAAAATGTCGGAGATTATTGTGTATTTCACGACGACTCTTTTGAGTGTGCAATGTCTTAATGTTTATCATGGGATATTCTTTTTAACGTTATGTTTAGTATTATTGTCTATTCGTGATTCTTCTGGATTATCTTCCTATTCTTTATGCGTTGGTTTGTGTTGCATAGCTTTAGTTTCTTTGATAAGTTTATCTTTCTCTACTTTATCGGCTTCAATTTGCTGTTACGCAATGTCAAAACGTCGAGGCTATATATCTACATTCCTTCTGGTTTTGCTGGCTTTTATTGTTCATAAATCAAGTGCGTTATTAATCCTTCCTTCAATTTTGTTATATTTCATTTTGCAGAAGAAAGGTAAGGGATTCTATTTTGTATCTTTTATCTGTATGACGGTCTGTATATATACTCTTTTTCATGGGTTAGATTTTTTAGTTTCGCTTATTAGTATGTCTGGGGCGGAGTCTTCAGGTTTTTATATAGATAAAGCAGAAGAGTATGCTGGTAATGGATTTTGGGGATCAGGGCATTCAAGAGTTATGGCATTTTCTGAAACATTTTGCGTATTTTTTCAATATGCTTTGCAAGTTTGTGTGTTAATACTTTCTTGCAAATATTTTAACAAGATAAATAATCGTCTGCTATTAATGTTTTTTTTAGTAAATTTAAGCTTTGTCTTTGGCACGACAGGCTTGTATGTACTATCAGAAAGATTTTCTATCTCGGCAACAATTGTTGCAGCTGTGCTTTTATTATATATTTCAAAAGAAGTTTTTGGCTTTAAACGCATGATATATTATAAAATCTGTTTTATGTTCCTTGTTTTTTATAGTATGAGCATCTATAATGCTTCTGCACTTTTATATAAAAAGCCTCTTATTAATAATGTTTATGTTGCTAATAGTATTACAAATAAAATATTCTATATGCCTTCGTTTATGTTATTAAATATTGAGGATAATGGATTTAATGATAAAATAGTTTTAAAAAATAATTTATAATTTACTTATGAAAGTTCTTTGGACTACTAATATTACTCTTCCAACTGTTGCAGAACTTGTTGGCTTACAGAAAGAGAATAAAGAAGGTTGGTTACAATCTTTAGCTCGAGAATTAATTAAATGTTCTGATTTTCATTTGGCTATTATGTCGTTTGAAAAATCAGTTAAAGAACTTAAAATTCTGGATAAAGATGGTGTTAAATATTTTGTTGTGCCATTAAGTGCGTTATATGATATTGAGGGTATTGATAATGTTGTAAGAGTTGTTAAAACAACTTTTTCTCCAGACATCTTGCATATAAATGGTACAGAATACAATAATGCTTTAAAGATTTTACATCGTTTTGATATTCCTAGTGTTATATCAATTCAAGGTCTTACTCATGTTTGCTCAAGATATATTTTTACGGGTTTTGATATGAGTTATTTGTTGTCTCATCCTTTATTTACCTTGTGGTTATATCGTAATCAGTTGGCTTTTTATCGAAAAGGAATTAATGAGATTAATTATTTGTCATCAGTTCAGCATGTTATAGGCCGTACAGATTGGGATAGAGTACATACAACGATAATTTCTCCTCATATTACATATCATACTTGTAATGAGAACTTGAGACCTCCATTTTATGAAAACTGCTGGCAGTTGAGAAATGTCAATCGACATCAAATTTACATTAGCCAAGCTAATTATCAAATTAAGGGGTTTCATATTATCATTAATGCAATTAAAATCTTGAAAGAAGAATATCCTGATTTAAAGGTTATTGTAGCTGGGAAAAACCCTATAGTTTCAGAAAATAATAATATAGTCCATAAATTTCTTTCTCTTTTCGATTATGGGCATTATATCAAAAAGAAGATGAATATTGCAAAAATACTAGATTGTGTGGAATTTGTTGGTAATTTAAATGCGGATCAAGTTGTAAATGCGATGCTATCTTCTCATGTATCTATTGTCCCATCAACTGTAGAAAATAGTCCAAATTCTCTTGGAGAAGCAATGGTTTTAGGTTTACCTTGTGTTGCTTCTTATGTTGGGGGAATTCCTTCGATGTCAGATTACGGTCATTCGTGCTTGCTGTATCGTTGTGAGGAGTGGGAAATGTTAGTTGACCATGTTCGTAGCATATTTAATAATGATAATCTGGCAATTGAATTATCTAAAAGAGCACGAAATTCTGCCTCTATAAAACATAATAGGCAAAATAATACAAAACACATGATAAATATTTATCAAACGATTTTAAATAGCAAAGATAAATGATAAGTATAATTACGGTTACATATAACGATGCACAGAATTTAGCTGTGACTTTAAAATCTATAGAGAAATTCAAAACTCCTTTTCAAAGATTTTATATAATTGATGGAGATTCAAATGATGAAACAGCCTCTCTTTTGATGAATTTTCAACATATAATAGATGGGGTAATTATTGAAAAAGATGCTGGAATTTATGACGCGATGAATAAGGCCCTAAGATTTCCTATAGCAGATGACGATTATATTATATGGATTAATGCTGGTGATGAATTGCTCCCTTGGACAAATTTACACATTGAACAAAAGACTTCTAGTGTATTATTTGCGGGTGTTTTGAAGAAATCTTCTAGAACTGTTAAACAAAAAGGAGTCCTTTGCTCGCCAAGAATTTTCTTACCATATAATGAGAGAAACTTTTATCCGAAAACTCGTTATCAACATCAAGGATTTTTTATTAAGCGTAAGATTTTTAAACTTATGTCTTATGATATTTCAATTGGGTTACAAGCTGAAAACTTATTGATGTCAAAGTGTATTCTTTCATATGATTTTGAATGTATTAATGCCCCTGTTTCTATTTATTATACGGATGGTGTTTCAAATACTAAAACATATAATGTTTTAAAATCATATATAAATGTTGCTAGATATTTACATTTCAATATTCTGAAGCTTTTTTTCTTTAAAAGAATGTTCTTCATAAAAGCTATCAGTTATTCTTTAATGCCATCATTTTTGAAAAAAATATACGAATCTAAAAAATACTGCAATGAATAAATTAGAGGAAATTGTTTATCATGCATTGTACAATCATCCAACACTAAAGTTGTTTGTTCGTAACATGTACCAAGGTGTTTTTGATATTATGCCAAGAAAAGCTAATTTTATAGCTAATGACTATGATATGAAAGAAGGTTATTTTTTTGGATTTCATGATATTTCACCTATATCAAGAGATGAAACAAAAGTCTTAGCACAAGAAATTGCTTTTGATTTTCGAATGCCTAATCCTAATGAAGGTATAAATATTGGCTTCTTTGATTTCGATTTTGGTAAAATAGGAAAATTCCATCAGATTGGAACCTCATATGCTTGGAATTACCACAAAGGTTGTCGTCTTCAATGGCTTGATAATCATAGAATCATTTATAATACTTCGGAAAATAATGTCGTTTTCTCAAAAATTGTTAATGTTCAGAATAAATCAGAACAGAATTTACCTTATCCAATTGATTCTGTTTTTGTTAATGGGGTTGAGGAGCTTGCAACGACTTTTAGCTATGAACGTTTGCAGTTTTGTATGCCAGGTTATGGATATCCATACAGCGATGAATCCTTTTTAAATAAGAAATATCCTTCAGAAACTGGTTTGTTTTTAATGGATTTACATACTGGAGAAAGAAAGCTTGTGGTTAGTCTTGCTGAATTAGTTGATAGATTCTGCAATGATGATCCTACTCTTTATTATCATTATGTTACGCATACAGAATTTTCCAAGGATGGAAGATATATTGCTTTTTTGTATCGTAGAAAAATTGACGGCGGTGACATAAATAAACGTATAACAATGATTATTGTTTATGATCGTGTAAATGAGGAATTGATCCTGTTACCTTCTCAAGTTTCGGGTTCACATTATGTATGGAATGACAAAAATCAAATTATAGCTTCTTGTATTATTGATGGGAAGAGTTGTCATGTCCTTTTTGATATGAATGATGTTGACAATTTTAAAATTATTGCTCCTTCTATTCTTAATCAGGATGGTCACCAGACATTTGTTAATGATGATGTTTTTATTACTGATACTTATCCTGATAAATTGCGCCAGGTTCAATTATATATGGTTCGAATTACTGATGGCAAGGTTGAAAAAATATTGAGCGTTAATTCTCCCAAGAAGTTTTTGAGTAAATCTGTTTATAATTATATAGATTGTGATTTACATCCTAGAGTTTCTCCTTCTGGAAGATATGTATGTTGTGATGTTTGTTATACAGGTAAACGTTCTTTGTTTATAATGGCTTTATAATAAAAATATTATGTTGAAATTAATGTATATAACCAATCAACCTGAAGTCGCTCAGATTGCTGAGCGGGCTGGTGTTGATTGGATCTTTGTCGATATGGAATTTATCGGCAAAGATGCTAGACAGGGCGGTTTAGATACCGTGCAGAATCATCATACAGTTGAGGATGTACGAAGAATCAAGCAATCTGTTACCAATGCGAAAGTGTTGGTTCGAGTAAATCCGATTCATGATGCATTAGATAATTATCCTTCTTCTAAGGATGAGATTGAGGCAACAATTGAAGCAGGTGCAGACATCTTGATGCTGCCTTTCTTCCATACGGTACAAGAGGTTGAACTGTTTATCAAGTATGTTGGTGGACGTGCTAAGACTTGTCTCTTGCTTGAGACACCTTCTGCAGCTATCCTCTTGGATGATATTTTGAAAGTTCCTGGAATTGATATGATTCATATCGGTCTCAATGATCTGCATCTTGCAATGGGCATGAAATTTATGTTTCAGCTTCTTACAGATGGAGTTGTAGATCAGTTGGCTACTAAGATTAAGGCTAAAGGTATTCCTTTCGGTTTTGGTGGTATTGCAAGAATGAATTCCGGAATGCTTCCTGGTGCAGCAGTCTTGAAAGAGCATTATCGCTTGGGATCCTCAATGGTTATTGTGAGCAGAAGTTTCTGCAATACAGATAAGGTTACTGACCTTGATGAAATCCGACAGATTTTCAATGAAGGTATAGGCGAGATTCGAGACTTAGAAAAGGAAGCCCAAGCTGCAGTTGATTATTTTACCAGCAATCATAAGCAGGTAGAGGATTCTGTAGATAAAATAGTAGAACTTATAAATGCAAAAAATAATGGAAATCAATAAAGGTGTAATAGCTAAGCTTCGTGCAGAATATGGTGATGCTTTCTATCTTTTGGATAGCGAGCAATATCAGAAGAACTTTTTGGAGTTGAGAGATACCTTCCGTAGTATCTATCCGAACTTCAATATTGCTTATTCTTATAAGACAAACTATACTCCAAAGTTCTGTAAAATCGTAGATCAACTGGGCGGTTACGCTGAAGTCGTATCTGAAATGGAAATGGAGATAGCTCTTCGTTGTGGTGTTAAACATCAACGAATCATCTGGAATGGTCCTATCAAGAACCCTCAGAAATTAGAAGAGTTCCTTGTTGCTGGTGGTACTGACAATATAGACTCTTTAGATGAGTTGGAGATAGTTAAGGGGATAGTGGAGCGTCATCCGAATACAACAATCCATCTTGGAATTCGTTGTAATTATGAAGTGGGAGATGGGGTTGTTAGCCGTTTCGGATTTGATGTTGATAGTGATGATTTTAAGGAAGTTTTGAACTTTGTTCAGAATACCCCTAATGTTCATTTTGTCAATTTCCAGTGTCACTTTGCTAAACGCCAGATTGAGTATTGGCCTGCACGAGCTAAAGGTATGGTTGAATTAATAGACCGATTGGGAATCATTCCAGAAAGAATTGACATAGGTGGAGGCTTGTTTGGTAAGATGGCTGATTCATTGAAGGCACAGTTTACCAATGAGATTCCTTGCTATATGGATTATGCAAAGGCTGCAGCTACAGTATTTGCTGATTATTTCGCAAATAAGGATGTTAAACCTGAACTGCTGATAGAACCAGGTAGTGCGGTAGTGGGGGACTGCATGAAGTTTGTGGGAACGGTCAAAACAATCAAGGATGTGAGAGGTAAGAAATTTGCTACAGTATTGGGTAGTCAGAAGAATATCAGCATGAGTGGTGTTAATCCACCTATGGAAGTCATTGCCATGGGTAATGAACAGGCGGAATATGATAATTTGGATTTTGTAGGATTCACCTGTATTGAGGGTGATGTTCTTTATCGCAATTTTCAAGGTAAGCTTGCCAAGAATGATGCTATAGTAATCAGTAACTGTGGTAGTTATTCGTTAGTGATGAAGCCACCATTTATCTTGCCAAACTTCCCAGTGCTTGATATTTGTGGTGAGCATACAGAAGTGATTAAGCGTGGTGAAGTATTTGATGATCTCTTCCATACTTTTGCATTTTAAACGTCTATATAAATATGTATAATCTCAATCTTTTCATCAAGAGAGCATTTGATATCATTTCCTGCTCTATCGCAATTCTACTGCTCACTCCAGTCTGGATTGTGGTTGCTATAGCCATCAAGTTGGATTCTAAGGGCCCTGTTTTCTTTAAGCAGGGAAGAAGAACCAAAGATGGAAGAGTCTTCAAAATGTTGAAGTTCCGCTCGATGTGTGTGGGAGCAGAGAAACAAGGTACGGGATTGTTCTCTTACGATAATGACCCTCGCGTCACTAAGGTGGGTGCTTTCCTTCGTAAAACGAGTCTTGATGAGATACCGCAATTCTTTAACGTTCTGATGGGTGACATCTCTGTTGTTGGTCCTCGTCCATGTGTTACATACGAACTTGGTGATTATGATACGCTGAATAAGAAATATAAAAAGCGTTTCCAGGTAAAGGGTGGTATCACTGGACTGGCTCAATGTAAAGGTAGAAATGAGAACTCTTGGGATGAGAAGGTTACCTATGATGGTCAGTATGTAGATCTCTTTAAGAAAGAAGGAGTCTGGATTGATATCAAAATTCTTTGGTGGTCTGTAATTAAGGTGTTCCAAAGTGCGAATATCAATGAAGACCAGAGAGAGGGTATGAGTGCGGAGCAATCTGCAGAATTGGATGATGAGGAAGTGAAGAAAATTGCTCATCTTCCTGATGAAGAATAAACTAATTTTTTAAAAATATTTGATATGAAGTACGATGTTGCTCATAGAAGAATCTGGCTTAAGGGCGAGATTCTTGATGTAAATGATGCTATGGTGAATGTTTTGTCACCAACATCACAGTTTGGATTGAACGTATTTGAAGGTATTCCATGTTATTGGAATGAGGATACCAAACAGCTTTATGCTTTCAGATTAAGTGATCACTATGATCGCTTGATCCGTTCTGCCAAATTGATCCAATTTGATTTGAAATATACCAAGGATGATTTCAAGAAGGCTTTGATTGATACGGTACAAGCTAATGAGTATGATGAGAACTTAAGTGTTCGCCAGACTTTGTTTGTAGATGGATTTGGTAGTTGGGGCTCTGATGGTCCTGTAGAAATGTTTGTGGCTCCAATTCCACGTGGTAGAACCAGTGCTGAGTATAACAAGAAGGGATTGAACTGCTGCATTACTTCTTGGAGACGTATCTCGGACGAGAACCTTAGCCCACGTATCAAATGTGGTGCAAACTATATCAACAGCCGTGTGGGACAACGTGAAGCTTTGCGCAATGGATATGATACATGTATCTTCTTGAATGAAGCTGGTAAAGTTGCTGAAGGTCCAGGTAGTTGTTTCTTTATGGTAAAGGGTGATACTCTGATTACTCCTCGTTTAACAGATAGTGTGTTGGAGTCTATTACTCGTGATACTATTATCCGTTTGGCTCAGGAAGAGTTGGGCTTAAAGGTGGAGGAACGTACTATTGATCGTACTGAGTTGTATATGGCTGATGAAGCATTCCTTTGTGGTAGTGCCATGGAGATTACTCCAATCTATACTATCGATAGATACGCTATCGGAACAGGTGAACAGGGAGAAGTTACCAAACGTCTCCATTTGACTTATTTGGATTGTGTACGTGGTAAATTGGCTAACCGAATGGATTGGCTGACACCTATTTACTAAGTTCTTATGGTACAATATAACAACGAAACTGTATCGATTATTACTCCTGTCTATAATGTCTCTCGCTTTATAGACAGGACTCTTGCTTCTGTTCTACAGCAATCGTACAAAGATTACGAGATTATTTTGGTTGATGATTGCTCGAAAGACAATTCTGCAGAAATTATTGCCAGATATACAGCCAAATATCCGAATGTTATCTATCATAAGCAGGAGATTAACCAAGGTGCTGCCGTTGCTCGTAATAAAGCATTGGAATTGGCTAAAGGTAGATATGTTGCCTTCTTGGATAGTGATGATTTATGGTGTGAGGGTAAGTTGGAAAAACAGCTTGCCTTCTTAAAGGAGAAAAAGGCTGCAATCACATGTACTGCGTTGGATTGTATAGACGAAGAGGATAAGCCTTTAAATTCTATTCGCAATGTCAGAGAAGTGATAACTTATAACTTCTTGCTTCATAACACTATGATAGCAACTTCTACAGTCCTTATTGATAGAAATAAGACTGGCGATTTTCGTATGCCCTTAAGAAGAGGTGGGCAGGATTATGCAACATGGTTGATGTTAATGCGCAAGGGAAGAGATTGCTACGGACTCAATGAGGTCCTTTCTCATTATCGAGTCATGAAACAATCTTTGTCTTCAAACAAATGGAAGAGTATCCGTCAAGTGTGGGAAATTCAAACCCAAGATGAGAAGATAAATAAGGTATCTGCTGCCATCAATGTTTGTTTCTTTATCGTAAATGGATTTATCAAGCATTTCATAAAATAATCATATTTTGATAAATATCCATTGAATGATTAATAGTTCTTTTTATATTTTCTCCCTTGTGTCTTAGGTCACAAGCAACTCTATGTGGTTATGACTTAGGGAGAAAGATAAAAAGAATTCGAAAAATGTCGGTGTTATATGAGTAATCCTGTTGAGTATTCTATTGAGCATTTGGCAGATGTTTCAAAAGACATGCCTAATATGGTTGTGCAGTTGTCATTTCTGATAATGAGCGGCATTATCGTTTTGGTATTTGCATTTGCTAAGAATCTCAAAGAAGCAAGAATCGGTGTAATGATCACTTTGCTTATTGAGTATATGTTTCTCATATTGGGTTCGACTGTAATTTATAGAACACCGGGAGATACATATATGTATAAGCTTACTCCTTTCTGGAGTTATGTGGCCATTGCTGATGGGCAGAAAGAATTGATAGAAGAGAATCTACTCAATGTTGCACTAGGCATTCCTTTTGGGTTCCTGCTAAGTTTCATCTGTACTAAGAATGCATTGCTAAAATCATTCTTATTCGGTGCTGCATTCTCTGCCTGCATAGAACTTTCACAACTGTTTTTCAAGCGAGGCTTGTGTGAATTCGATGATTTGTTTCATAATACGCTAGGTAGTGTGGTAGGATGTGGAATAGGTATGCTGATGATTGTTGTTATTAGAAAAGTTAGGGGAAGTAAAATTCTTCGAACCACCTAGTTCCTCCTTCCAAGGAGGACTCCACATCTCTCACCAAGCCTCTCTCTTGCCCGAAGAGAGAGGATGTAACCGCCCTTAGTGCTGTTTTTCTAAAATCATCCCGTCCTTCTTTACCATTAAAGAAGGCTCCACCTCTCATCTCGGTCTTCTTCCCTCAGGGAAGAAGAGGGAAACCGCCCTATAGTGCTGTATTTGCCCCACCTGTCCCTCCCCAGCGGGAGGGTCCTTAACCCACTCCCAAGCCATCGCCCTTTCCAAAAGGGCAGGGGATGTAACCGCCCTCCGGTGCTCGGAACCGCTTCGCTTTATGGTTGTCGGACCATCAAAGGTCTGCGCCATGTTGTGCGGGATGGGACCGCCTGGGGAATAGCAGTTAATAGTTTACTGTTAATAGTTCACTGTTGATTTTGTAGTAATTCGCTGATAACTTGCAGATTTCTTGTGATATTCTTGGTGGTTTAAAGAAAAAAGCGTATCTTTGGCGGTAGAATGTTGAACTAGAATTAATAGGAGGTTAGAATTATGTATACAACTGGTAATACAACAAATTCAGTTCTTTCTTTGTCTCCTGAACTCATGAAAGAGTTGGCGGAGTATGCTGTTAAAGAACATCGTGCTGGTCGTTGCTTGACCCAAGAACAAGTGGAAAAATCTGTGATGGAGACTATGGGATGGAGTTCTCCCTCTTGTCACGAACAGGAGGTTGTTGTTTCTGATTGTTTTATTCAGATGGCTGATGCAGAATTAGATAGAATGTGGAATGAAGGAACATTTAATGAAGAACGTATCGAAAGCTTCCGGCATCTCCATGAACGTACTCCATACAAATTAAAAAAGAAATAATTATGGAAGGAATGTATATTGTTTTGGGTGGTGTTGGCATCGTTGCCTGCTGTCTTTACCTTTGGTCTGCTTTTACGAAAAGCGGTAAGAAGTGGATTGAGAGTCTTTAGGGCTTTTCACCGTTGCTCAAACCGCTACGCTATAAGGTTGGCGGACCATCAAAGGTCTACACCATGTTATGCGGGCTGGGACCGCCTGGAGAATAGCAGTTTACAGTTAATAGTTTATAGTTTACAGTTGATTTTGTAGTAATTGACTGATAAGTTGCAGATTTCTTGTGATTTTCTTGGTGGTTTCGAGAAAAAAACGTAATTTTGGCGGCAGAATGTTGAACTAGAATAAATAGGAGGAAGAATATATGGATACAACAAAGTTAACAAGGGAAGAGGCTCTACGCCGTTGGAATGCTTCTAAGGAAAACAAACGTAAAATGGTGGAGAAACTGGAGAACTTGGTTCGCAAAAGCTGTCTGGAACGTACTGGTAAAGAACCTATAGGGGTAGAAGTATGGTAGTAGAAAAGATGTCTTTGGCTGCGATTAATGCCAATTCGCCCTATGAGGTAAAAGTGGCCCTAGCTGATGATACATTGTGTTTCATCACAGATTATGATGCTGAAATCTTCGTAACTTTTGAAAGGGATGATATACTTCATAATGGGTTAGTTTATCAATTTGGTATCTCTAATCCGAAGGGAGTGAAGTCTCCTCGTGATCCTAAGGTGCGAGAGACTATTCTTGCCATAGTGGAGGAATTCTTTGCAAAGAACAATGCTGCATTTCTTTATATCTGTGATACAAGTGGTGGCATGCAGAAGATGCGTAATCGCTTATTCAAATACTGGTTTGGCATCTACGGGGAAAGAAAGGAGTATGTTTTCCTGCCACAAACGGTTACTGACGAGGAGGGTAATGATAACTATGCTGCACTAATCATTCGTAAGGATAATCCTCAATTCGCTGATTTGGTAAGCGAGTTCATGGCTACCGTGAATTTGCTAAATACTAAGCCGGAAGATTATGATGAATAGATTTGTATAATAGTGCCAATTCTTCTCCAAAGTCTGTAGATTTTGCGAGTAATTTGCTGATAACTTGCAGATTTCTTGTGGTTTTCTTGGTGGTTTCGAAGAAAAAGCGTATTTTGCGGCAAAGTTGAACGTTTAAAAAGAAGAAAATTATGAATATTGTTGCTTTAAGTAATAGGCTCGCAAGTAAGGTTCCTCATTGGCATGAACTCGAAAAGTTAAGTAAGGAAGATAAGATAGAGGTTATTGCTTTACTTTCCATGTCGATGGCAAATGCAGAGGAAATAAAAACACCAGCAGATAGAACTAAAGAAATGGTAGAACGTTGCTGTGGTTCTTGGGTTGGCGAACAGTCGGCAGAAGATATTATAGCAAATATCAACGAAAGTAAAATGTCAAAGTCAGAACCTGTCAAGTTTGCTTATTGAAGATGCTGACATAATTATCGGTACTACAGCTATCATAAATAATATGG
>ERZ1035025.714-NODE-714-length-20260-cov-10.851373_pt1 | contig 20260 bp, 18 predicted proteins | sample MGYA00520619_ERZ1035025 | MGnify/ENA primary metagenome ERZ1035025 (study PRJEB33766, sample SAMN09781742) | gut metagenome | biome: gut microbiome | host: Homo sapiens | place: Madagascar | study: EMG produced TPA metagenomics assembly of the PRJNA485056 data...
TCAAATATCTGTTGATGAGATAAAATGCTAATTCTTAACTTAATGACATTGCAGCCAACACGGGCACTGTTTGAACGTAGTGAGTTGTGCAGGAGTGTTGGCGGATCAGCGTTTTGCAAAAAATCCGTCAATGGCATTCGTTTTTCGGACTACTATCTATATGGATATGTCTATTTATACGCAAGGTCTACTGTATTTTCAAATTAAAATTTATACTACAGAGTTTGCGTTGACTAATTCGTATAGTAAATGGTAAAATTACTGTATCTAATTCATACATCTGCAAAGACATTTGGTGAAAAAGATACAACAACAATTTATCGTAAAGATTTTAATATAGAAAGAATAAGAAAACTCTGACGGCAAGGATGATCCAAGCAGGAATAGTTATGAAATAAGGATTTACAGAACCATTTTTCTGACATTTTGCCGGAAAGATGGTTTTTACGTTATAGGGAGGAAAACATGTTAAAAGTAGCAATTTATGGAAAGGGTGGTATTGGAAAGTCCACAGTAACATCCAATCTCGCGGCGGCTTTTGCCAATATGGGGAAGCGTGTCATTCAGATCGGTTGTGATCCAAAAGCTGATTCAACGATCAATTTACTTGGAGGAGAGCCACTTCGTCCAGTTATGAATTTTATGAGAGAAGAAGACGAAGAACCGGATGAGCTTGCGCAGATTTCAAAGGTAGGGTATGGAGGAATCCTCTGTATTGAGACAGGTGGACCAACACCGGGGCTTGGATGTGCAGGACGTGGGATCATTGCAACTTTCCAGCTGCTGAAGGATATGGAATTATTTGAAAACTATAAGCCGGATGTTGTTTTATATGATGTATTAGGAGATGTTGTATGTGGCGGGTTTGCGGCACCGATCCGTGAGGGATATGCGGATAAGGTTTTGATCGTTACATCTGGAGAGAAGATGGCATTGTATGCGGCCAATAATATTTCCAGTGCAGTTCGAAACTTTGAGGACCGTAGTTATGCTAAAGTATTTGGCATTGTGTTAAATCACAGAAATGTAGAAAATGAGAAAGAAAAAGTACAGGCATTTTCAGATAAGATTGGGGTACCGATCGTTGGTGAAGTGCTGAGAAGTGATGAGATCATCCATTGGGAAGAACAGGGAAAGACAGTGATCGAAGGAGATCCAACTTCTGAGATCAGTCAGTGTTTCTTTGATCTTGCCGAATTATTATGGAAGGAAGAGGAAAAAGAATGAGACAGGAAGCATATTTTTGTACGGTAGATGAGCTGAATAAATTAGGAAAAGATCAGATTCCTGATCAGCTGATTTCCCATACACATTTAATCTATAGTTCTCCTGCAACACTGGCATTTAACTCGCCGGGAGCAGAAGGATTTGGTGTCAAACGTGCAGGACTTGCGGTTCCGGATTCGATTATGCTGATCGTGTCTCCAGGGTGTTGTGGCCGTAATACATCGGTTCTTAGTTCCATGCGTGCTTACCATGATCGATTTTATTATCTGCTGATGGATGAGACGGATATCGTAACAGGAAGACATTTAAAAAAGATTCCGAAAGCAGTTGCAGAAATCTGTGAAGGACTGGAGAAAAAACCATCTGTTGTGATGATCTGTATTACATGTGTGGATGCACTGCTTGGAACGGATATGGAGCGTGTCTGTCGTAAGGCAGAGGAATATGCACAAATTCCAGTGAAACCATGTTATATGTATGCACTGACCAGAGAAGGAAGGAAACCGCCGATGGTGCATGTCCGCCAGTCTATTTATTCGCTTTTAGAGCCAAAGAAGAAAAAAGGAAATGTGGTAAATTTACTTGGCTATTTTTCACCGATCATCGATGACTGTGAACTATATGATCTGCTTCATGGTGCAGGTGTAAAAACAATTCATGAAATTTCCAGATGCAAAGATTATGAAGAATATCAGACGATGGCGGAAGCAAACTTTAATCTGGTATTACATCCAGAAGCACGTTTTGCAGCAGAAGATTTTCATGACCGATTGAAGATTCCATATATCGAGTTGCGAAGACTCTATCAGATCGATAAGATCGGCAGCCAGTATCGTGCCTTTGGAGCTGCATTAGGTATCGAATTTGATGATGAAAAACCACGAAAAGAAGCAGAAGATGCAGTAGAGAAATTTAAAGAAGCTCATCCAGATGCATCATTTGCGGTCGGGGAATGGATGAACGGAGATCCATTTGAACTGGCACTTGCATTGGTACGTTATGGATTCCGTGTGCCGGAGATTTATGGAACATTATCTGGAGAAAACTTTATCTATGTAAAACAGTTAGCTCAAATTAGTCCGGAAACGAAAGTATTTTCAAATCTGGAACCAACGATGCTTTATTATGATGGAAATGAGTCTGGTGTTAATATGACCATAGGAAAAGATGCATGGTATTATCATAAAGAATGTCCAAATGTACTTTGGAACGAAGAACGACAGCCATTTGGATATGCAGGTGTGCGCAGACTGTTTGAAGCATTGATGGAGGTGTAGTATGAGAGGACTAAGAAAATATCTGACACCATTTGCACCAGATCAGTCAGGAGCGGTGTCTGTATTATATGAATTTGGAGGTATCATTGCCATTTGTGATGCCGGTGGCTGTACCGGAAATATCTGTGGATTTGATGAACCACGATGGTTTGAGAGTAAAAGTGCATTATTTAGTGCAGGACTTCGCGATATGGATGCGATCCTTGGACGTGATGATAAGCTGGTAGCGAAACTTGCAGATGCAGTGACAAAATTGGATGCAAAGTTTGCAGCGATCATCGGAACACCAGTTCCAGCAGTGATCGGAACAGATTATCATGCATTAAAACGTATGACAGAGAAAAAAGTAGATCTGCCGATCCTGACCGTGGATACAGATGGAATGGCACTATATGATGAGGGCGAAGAAAAGGCGTGGATGGAGTTATTTCTTACATTTGCAGGTGAGAAAGAAGAAGTAGTGAAAAATCGAATCGGTATTCTTGGAATGACCCCGCAGGATGTCAGTGATCTGCACGCAGCAGACCGCATCAGAGATCGTTTTGCAAAAGAAGGAAAAACAGCGGTTTGTTACGGAATGGGAAATGGACTGGATGATGTAAAAACAGTTTCCAATGTAGAAAAAAATATTGTTGTATCGCCAGCTGCCATAAAAGCAGCTCAGTATCTGGAACGAACCTATGGAACGCCATATGAAATGGGATATCCATTAGTTGATGAACTGGTTTGTGATATGGATTATCAGGGGAAAAAAGTACTGATCGTACAACAGCAGGTAATTGGTTCTGCGATCCGTGAAGAAATACTAAAAAAAGCACCAGATGCACAGGTCACAGTTGCAAGCTGGTTTATGATGAAGCCGGAACTTCGCAAAGACACAGATCTGCATTTACGAGATGAAGATGATTATATCAACCTTGTGGAAAAGGAAGATTACGATGTGATCTATGCAGATCCATGTATGAAACGAATGACACCAAAGTTTGATGGAATCTTTGTGGATACGATACATTTTGCAGTATCAGGCCATTTATCAGAGGCAAAATGATCAGAAGATTAGCACTATACGATAGGAGAAAAGAGTGTATAAAAGTGAAATGACATGGCGCATTCGTGTATATGGTATCGTTCAGGGCGTTGGATTCAGACCAACGGTAAGCCGTCATGCGACAGCACATGGAATTTATGGAACAGTCTGTAATAAGGGGCCATATGTAGAAATTTATGCGCAAGGTGAAAAAGAAAAGATCGAAGGATTTTTAAATGAGTTAAAAGAAAATCCACCAAAACGAGCGGCTATTTTAAAAATAAATATAGAGGACATTACAGCAGAGACAGAGCAGCATTTTGAAACATTTGATATCATTGAAAGTGAAAAAACAAAAGGAGAAATCTTTGTTTCCCCAGATATCGCAATCTGTGATGAATGTAAAAAAGAATTGTTTGATCCAAATGACAGACGTTATCTTCATCCATTTATCAACTGTACCTGCTGTGGACCAAGACTTACGATTCTTGATGCATTGCCATATGACAGAGAACGTACCAGCATGAAAGAATTTCCAATGTGTCCAGAGTGTGCAAAGGAATATACGGATGAGAAATCCAGACGTTATGATGCACAGCCGGTATGCTGTAATGAATGCGGACCAGAAGTCTATTTGATCGGCAGGAAAGAACGAGGACGTGATGCGATCACATATACACGTAAATTGATCAGTGAAGGAAAAATCGCAGCGATCAAAGGAATCGGTGGTTTTCATCTTTGTTGTGATGCGACAAATGAAGAAGCAGTCAAGCGCCTTAGACTCTTAAAGAAGCGTCCAGTGAAACCTTTTGCAGTGATGGCAAAAGATGAAACGGTTGTGAAACAGGAATGTGTTGTGACAAAAGAGCAGGAAGCGATTCTTACAGGGCATCAAAAACCAATCTTGTTACTAGATAAAGAAAATGATGGGAAATTAGCACCTTCCGTAGCACCGGGGAATCCAAAAGTTGGTGTGATGCTTCCATATGCACCAGTGCAGTTATTAATTTTTCAATATGATGATGGGATCGAAATGCCGGAACTTCTCGTCATGACGAGTGGAAATACTTCTGGTGCACCAATCTGTCGTGAGGACGATGAAGCAGTTGCTGAATTATCACATCTATGTGATGTGATGCTGTCACACGACCGAAAGATCAGAATCCGTTCCGATGACACGGTCATGGATTTTTACAACAATGAACCATATATGATCCGTCGTTCCAGAGGTTATGCACCGTTGCCATTTATGACATCCACGGATTGGAAAGGTCAGGTACTGGCGGTTGGCGGCGAATTAAAGAATACATTTTGTATCGGTGTAGACAGCAGATTTTATCAGTCACCATATGTAGGAGATCTGGAAGACCTAAGAACGGTAAAGGCATTGCAGGAGACGATTCATCGTTTTCAGACATTGCTGGAAGTCGAGCCACAGGCTGTAGTCTGTGATCTGCATCCAAAGTACAATTCTACAGTTGTAGCCGAAGACTTAGGATATCCGATCATCCGGGTGCAACATCATTATGCACATATCTTATCGTGCATGACGGAAAATGATTGTGAAGATCCAGTCATTGGAGTATCTTTTGACGGAACCGGATATGGAACGGACGGTACGATCTGGGGTGGAGAAATTTTACTTGCAGATTATAAAGGCTTTGAAAGATTTGGAAGTATCTCTCCATTTTTACAGATTGGCGGCGATGCTTCTGCAAAAGAAGGCTGGCGTATTGCGGTATCCATGATCTATGGATATACAAAAGACCGCGAAAAGGCATGGAAGATCATAGAAAAACTTGGACTGTGCAGTGAACAGGAAAGTAAAGTTCAGTTTACCATGGCGGATCGTAAGATTAATGCGGTCGTTTCAACAAGCGTTGGAAGACTGTTTGATGCAGTCAGTGCGATTCTTGGAATCAAACGAAAATCAGGATTTGAGGGTGAAGCATCGACAGCATTACAATTTGCAGCAGAAGCATATGAACAGCAAAATATTTTACAGAAACAAAATGAAACAACAGATATGTTAATATATGAGACAGAAGAACGGTTGATCTTAAATACACAGATGCTTGTGGAAAAGATCACAGAAGCCAAACTACAAGGCGAAGACAGCAACAAACTTGCATATCTGTTTCATGAGATGTTAGCAAAACAGATTACAGCCGCTTGCATCAAAGCAAGAGAAAAAAGCGGCATAAATAAAGCAGCCCTAAGCGGTGGAGTTTTCCAAAACCGTTTATTGCTGCGTTTGACAGAAGAACAGCTGATGCAAGAAGGATTTACCGTATTGCGTCATCGTATGATTCCACCGAATGATGGAGGAATTGCAATCGGACAGGCGGCATATGGAATGTATCAGTTACAAAATAAATAGGAGGATATAAAAATGTGTGTAGGTTTATCAGCGAAAGTAGTAAAAATAAATAATGGAACAGCAGTGATCGATGCAGATGGTGCGAAAAGAGAGATTTCAGCCCAGTTGTTAGAAGATTTAGAGCCAGGAGATTATGTTATGGTTCATGCAGGTGTAGCAATTGCAAAGATCACGGATGAAGATGATAATGAGACAGATCAGTTAATGGAGGAATTTCTATCATGAAAACAGCCAGAGAGATCATAGAAACTTATGATGGTCCGAAAGTGCGGATCATGGAGGTGTGTGGAACGCATACACACGAGATTTTCCGGTTGGGAATCCGTAAACTTTTGCCTAAGCAGGTAGAGCTGATCTCAGGACCAGGCTGTCCAGTTTGCGTTACACCGGTTAGTTTTATCGATGAGGCGATATATCTTGCTTTGGAGAAAGGTGTAACAATCTGTACATTTGGTGATCTGGTGCGAGTTCCTGGGACAAAAATGAGTCTTGCAGGAGCCAGAGAGCAGGGCGCAAAGATTCATGTCGTGTATTCACCAGCAGATGCTGAAAAATACGCAAAAGAACATAAAGATGAACAGGTGACATTTTTATCTGTTGGATTTGAGACAACAACACCAGCAGGGTGTCTTTCTGTTAAGGCGGCCAGAGAAGATCATCTCGATAACTATTCTATTTTGGTTGCAAATAAAACAATGCCTCAGGCATATGAGAAATTAAAAAACAGTGCAGATGTATTTTTATATCCGGGACATGTCAATGCTATCACAGGAACACGCCTGTGTGAAGATTTGACGAAAGAAGGAATCAGCGGTGTTGTGGCTGGCTTTACAGCAAAAGAACTGTTAACAGCACTGGCGGTTTCACTCGTAAAATTTCAGGAAGGAAAGCCATTTTTTGTAAACTGCTATCCACGTGTAGTAACACAGGATGGAAGCAAAGAGGCACAGGTACTTGTCGATGAGATGATGGAAGCATGTGACTGTGAATGGAGAGGACTTGGAATTATCGAAGGTTCTGGAATGAAATTAAGAGAAGAATGGCAGGATTTCGATGCACGTATCAAATACCAGATGCCAAAGATCGAAGGAAAACCAAACCCAGCCTGCCGCTGTGGGGATGTACTTCAGGGGAAATGCAAACCATCCGATTGTAAAGTGTTCGGAAAAGGCTGCACACCGCAGCATCCAATTGGAGCCTGTATGGTATCCGGTGAGGGAGCCTGTTCAGCATACTATCAGTACTCATAATTGTACAAAGAATTACCAGTGTTTATTAGGAAAGAAGGAAAAAACAGCATGGAAAATAAAACAGTAACAATGGCACATGGTGCCGGTGGAAAACAGACATCTGAATTGATCGATGAAGTATTTAAAGCACATTTTGCAAATGATGACCTGACAGCAGATGATGCAGCAGTCTTAGTTCCACCAGCAGGGAAAATGGCAGTATCTACCGATGGATTTATCGTATCACCAGCATTTTTCCCAGGAGGAAATATCGGAAAACTTTCTATCTGTGGAACGGTAAATGATCTTGCATGTATGGGAGCAAAACCACTGTATCTTACTTGTGCATTTGTGATCGAAGAAGGATATCCAATGGAGAAACTTGAAGAAATCGCCACAGCCATGGAAAAAACAGCAAAAGAAGCTGGGGTGCATATTGTATCAGGAGATACAAAGGTTGCAGGAAAAGGACAGGTCGATGGAGTCTTTATTACAACAACTGGAATGGGTGAGATCGAAGAAGGCGTGACAGTCGGTGGAGAACTGGCAAAACCGGGAGATGCGATCATTGTAACAGGTGATATCGGACGACACGGATGTACAATTCTGTTAGAGAGAGAAGATTTTGGAATTGACGCAGACGTGACAAGTGACTGCGCACCTTTATGGAACACGGTAAAAGCAGTGATGGATACAACACATGACCTTCATGTGATCCGTGATGCGACAAGAGGTGGTGTAGGAACTGTCTTATATGAAATTGCAGGTCAGAGTAATGTAGGAATCCGTTTAAATGCAGAAGCAGTTCCAGTACAGCCAGAAGTAAAAGGAGTCTGCGGTATGCTTGGATTAGAACCATTATATCTGGCATGTGAAGGAAGGCTTGTTATTATGGCACCAAAGAAAGAGGCAGAAGCAATCGTGGAAACATTGAAAAAATGCCCATATTCAGCAAATGCAGCGATCATTGGTGAGGTCATTGAAGAAGAAGCTGGAAGAGTTATCATGGAGACAGAGATTGGTACACAGGCATTACTTCCACAGCCGGGAGGAGAGCTTTTACCAAGAATCTGTTAGGCAGGAGGAAGAAAAAAGTGATCAGGATAGCAGTATACGGAAAAGGTGGAATCGGAAAATCCACGACCGTTTCCAATGTGGCAGCAGCATTGGCACAAATGGGACTGAAAGTCATGCAGATCGGCTGTGATCCAAAAGCCGATTCTACCATATTACTTCGTCATGGAGAAGCGGTTCCAGCAGTGCTTGATCTATACAATAAGAAAAAACAGGCATTAAAACTTGACGATATGATACGCATTGGCTATAACGGTGTGATCTGTGTGGAAGCCGGAGGTCCAACACCGGGACTAGGATGTGCCGGGCGCGGGATCATCACGGCTCTTGAAAAGTTAAAAGAGCTTGGTGCATATGATGTATACAAACCAGATGTGGTTTTATATGACGTATTAGGAGATGTTGTATGCGGAGGATTTTCCATGCCGATGCGAGGCGGTTACGCAGATAAAGTATTTATCATTACATCGGGAGAAAATATGGCAATTCATGCAGCGGCGAACATAGCCATGGCAGTGGACAATTTTAAAAATCGTGGATATGCCCAACTTGGCGGTCTTATTTTAAATCGCAGAGATGTTCCAAGGGAAGAAGAAAAAGTAGAAGAGCTGGCAGATGATTTTCACACAGCGATCGTTGGCACATTATCACACAGTGATCAGGTAATTTTAGCAGAGGAACAGAAAAAAACGTTGCTGGAGTGTTATCCGGAAAGTGAAATGGCAGAGGAATATCGTGTGCTTGCAAGGCAGATGTATCGCATATGCGGCGGCAGTCTGGAAGACAAAAGTGATATTGTAAAGACTTTACATAAACAGGAGGAAGCATAAATGTTACGTCGTGTAGGTGAAACAGTCGATCCGAAAGATGCGATGATAAAAATAAAAGATGCATCATTTCCAGCCCCTTTTGCTTCAGAACTGGAATATAATTCCCCAGTACATGGGAACTGGAATATCGTGCATACAGGAATGCAAGTTCCAGAATCCATTCAGATCTATGTCTGTGCAGACAACTGTATGCGAGGTGTTGTTCTCACTGCGGCAGAAATGAATGCAGCAGACCGTTTTTCTTTTGTGATCGTAGAGGAACAAAATATTTTAAACGGAAATCTGGAAGACATTACGATCGAGGGTGTGACGGATGTATTAAAGAAACGAGATGATCATCCAAAAGCTGTTTTGCTTTTTACGGTTTGTCTGCATCATTTTGTTGGAAGTAATCTTGACTATATTTACAGTGAATTAGAAAAACGTTTCCCTGATATCTGTTTTATCCGCTGCTATATGGATCCAATCATGCAAAAGCATGGCCTAACTCCAGACCAGAAGCTTCGAAAAGCAATGTATGATCCTCTTTCAGAGTGCGAACCAGATGATAAAACAGTATCTGTATTAGGAAGTGATTTTGCCCTGGATGAAAGCAGTGATATCAAACGTCTATTAAAACGATACGATTACAAGGTACTGGAACTTCCTGAATGTAAAAACTGGCAGGATATGCAGGAAATGAGTAAGGGTAAATTGTTTATAAACTGTTATCCAGCTGGAAAATACGGAATGGAAGCACAGGCAAGGCGTCTTGGGCGAGAGTGTTTGTATCTTCCTGGAAGTTTCGATTATGATGAGATAGAAGAACAGTTAAAGAAGCTTACAGATGCTCTTGGATTACCAGAACTTACAGAAGATGAACGAAGACAAGAAAGACAATCTTGTGAAGAAGCATTTGCCAAAGCAAAAGATCTGATTAAAGATACGCCGATCACCTTGGATTATCTATATCATCCAAGACCTCTTGGACTGGCAAAACTGCTCCTTACGCATGGATTTTGTGTGAAAGCAGTGTATCTGGATGTGATCAGTCCAGAAGAAAAAGAAGATTTTATCTGGCTTCAGAAAAATGCACCAGAGCTTGAACTGATCGCAACGATCCAAGTAAAGATGCGTGTATTACCAAGAGGCGGCAGTGAGGAAGTGCTTGCGATCGGGCAGAAAGCTGCTTATTTTAGCAACAGTCGTCATTTTGTCAATCTGGTGCAGGGAGAAGGTCTGTATGGATTTGATGGAATCAGACGAACAGCTGAACTTATGATAGATGCGTATCTCAATGAAAAAGATACACAAAAACTTGTAATACAAAAAGGATGGGGGTGCGATTGCTGCCTATGAGACAATCTTATCGAATTATACCGATTTATACAGCAGATGTATCAGGCGTGTGTTCTGCGTTATACGAACTTGGCGGAATGACAGTGATGCACGATCCTTCTGGATGCAACTCCACCTACAATACCCATGATGAACTCCGCTGGTACGATCAGGACAGCCTGATTTTTATTTCGGGCCTTACTGAAATCGATGCGATCATGGGAAATGACCGAAAATTTATTGATGATATCGAACATGCAGCCAAGCAGCTGCATCCAAAATTTATCGCACTGGCAGGTTCACCGATTCCATTTATGAACGGGACTGATTTTCCTGCGATTGCCCATGTGATCGAGACAGAAACCGGGATTCCAACATTTTCAGTGCCAACGAATGGCATGAATGATTATGTGTATGGAGCCGGGATTGCATTGGAAGAAATTGCAAAACGTTTTGTGAAAGATCCAGAGAAACAAGATCAAAAAGATTCTACTTCAAAAACTGTAAATCTGTTAGGAGTAACCCCACTTGATTTTGGACCGCAGGAAAATGTAGAAACATTAAAACAAAATCTGCAAAAATACGAATGGAAAGTGATATCTACGTGGGCAATGGGAGATGATCTGGAAATGCTGCAAAGATCATCACAAGCAGATGTAAACCTTGTAGTATCAGCAGTGGGACTTCGTGCAGCGAAGATTCTTTGGGAAACATACAAAATTCCCTATGTGATCGGAACGCCAAATGAATGGCTTGCAGAAGATATTTCAAAGGTACTTGAGGGTGCAGTGACAAAGAAGACAACATCAAAAGCTGTATATTTAGAAAATCGCATGCAGGAAGATGTCCAGATCACGCTGATCGGAGAACCTGTCAATATGGGGTCTCTTGCGGCAGGAATCGAGAAACACTATGGTCATTCAACTCGTGTGCTATGCCCATTAAAAGAATGTGAATCTTTGATTGGAGAAAAAGATAAAGTAGTACTTGGAGAAGAAGCAATGGAAGAAGAACTGAAAGGTGCAAAGATCATTGTGGCAGATCCATTGTACAAGCCAATCTGTCCAAAGGACAGCACATTTTATGAACTTGCGCATGTAGCATTTTCAGGAAGAATCTATTTTTAAATATAAAAAATACACAAAATTTTTGATGATCTTTTTATAAATTGACAAAATGCCGATATATCCTTTCTTTTTAAGGATTATCGGCATTTTCTTTCTTATCGAATTTGTGCTCTGATAAAAATAATCCGATCAAAGTCAACATCGTTCCGATCCCTGCGAATAAGGTTAGGTTTTCATGCAAAATCAGCATAGAAGTAATGACAGTTATCACAGGAACCATATAAATATAAACACTTGTCTTTACTGCACCCATGAAACTGATCAGTACAATTCCTATCATTGCAACGACAAACCCAGCAAAAAACTGAACACTTAACTTTTCCTCAGACTTCGTAAACAGATGTGCTAAGATTGCCGTAAAGAATGGAGCAACAGAGATAATTACTCCCACATTAGAAGCCAACGTATAAGTCAGAGCCATATTTTCAAGCAGGTAATACAAGCATATACCACATAGACCTGCCAAAATAAAAGTTAATTCCTCTTTGTGACTTTTGGTTTTTAATTTCTTTGGAGCTATGATAAGCAAAATCAAAAACCCCATTACAAAACGGAAAAACAAAATTTCTACAGGCTTAAAATCTGCCAGCAAAATTTTTGTGGAAATAAATGTTGTTCCCCATATCAGGATTGTAAGAAGTGCTGCGAAATGTCCGATTATTTTTTTATTCTCCATACCGTTTTCCATCCTGATTCTTTTCTAAAAATATCTCACGGTAAACACCAGGTGTAAGACCAATGAAACTACTGAAATAATTCGTAAAGTGGCTCTGGTCGGAGAATCCTGTACGAACAGCTGCATCTATGGGCTGCATTCCTTTTTCTAATAATGATTTTGCTTCATTGATACGGATTGTTTCTAAATATCGATATGGCGTAACACCTTTTGACTTTGTAAAAGCCCGAAGCAACGTGGACTTGCTTAATCCAGTATAATGGCATATTTGATCTAAATAGAGTCGTTCATTAAAATGCTGGCGTATAAATTCACAGGCTCTTTCAATTTCCTGCGGACACTCTGGGATACATTTTTCAAATGCTTGTCCATATTTCTGTATCAAAGCAGAAATAAGAAACAGCAAGTTTTCTTCCTTTCCAAGATCAGATATGCCACGCATTACCATTTCATGTAATGAACGCAGATAGCAGGTGATTTCATCATCATAAATAACATTTTTAGAGAATCCCGGAAGTTCACGCTTTCCCGTGACTTCTTCAGTTAAATTAAGCATAATATTTGTAGAAATATTAAATCCACGATAATGAAAAGTCCCATTATCACTTTGAACACAACTGTGATTATCTCCCGGATTAAAAAGAACTACATTGCCACACTCTATGCTGTAATCTTTATTCTTACAGGATAAAACACGCTGCCCATCCTCAACAAAACCTATCACATAATGCTCATGGAAATGATTAGGAAAAGGCTGTATGATACCTTCAAAACAGTAAGCTTCTATCCGAAGTTCTTCATCATAAACGACCGTTCTCGTTTCTTTTCTTATATTTTTAACTCCTTTCTGCTTTTTATTTTACTCTTTATATGGTAGGAAAGTCTTGTAAAATATCTTCATTTTGAACTACCGAAAAATATCTTTTTTATTTACATGATTATCATTTACAAATAAAAAGTTTAAGAATTGTTTAACTTTCTTCATATTCCAGTTCATGATGAATGGTTATCCTAACATCAGAAAGATATTTTAGGAGGTTTCATATCATGGAGAAATTTACTGGATTAACCAAAATAGAAGTAGAACAAAGAAAAGCAGCAGGACAAGGATCACAGGCACCGCCGCAGATCACGAAAAGTACGGCATCCATTATCAAAGGAAATATCTGTACATTATTTAATTTGTTAAACTTTATCATTGCGATCTTGTTATTTATTGCAGGTGCATATTCCAATATGCTATTTATCGCGATTATTATCTTAAATATTGTGATTGGGATTTTTCAGGAATTAAAAGCAAAGAAATTAGTCGATGAATTATCCATCTTAAACCGGCCATCCGTTCATGTCATAAGAGAAGGCAAGGAAGAAAACATTGGAATGGAAGAAGTTGTCAAAGATGACAGCATTGTTCTGAAAAGCGGAGATCAGATCTGTAATGATTCCAAAGTGATTGAGGGTACTTTAGAGATGAACGAGTCTTTATTAACAGGAGAAAGTGATGCCATCGTAAAGAAAAAAGGAAGCATGTTACTTTCCGGAAGCTCCGTTATCTCTGGAAAAGCACTGGCAAAGGTTATTCATGCTGGAAATGATAACTACGCAACAAAACTTGTCAATGAAGTCAAAGAAGAAAAACAGATTCATTCAGAATTATTAGATTCCATGAAAAAAGTCACACATTTTACAAGTTTTCTGATCATCCCACTTGGAGTTCTTTTGTTTTTGGAAGCAGCAGTGTTAAGAAATCTGACATTCTCAAATTCCATCGTATCTTCCGCAGCAGCTTTACTTGGAATGCTGCCTAAAGGATTGGTATTGTTAATTTCCGTTTCCTTGGCAACGGGTGTTATCCGCCTCGCCAGAATGAAAATTTTAATTCAAAATATTTATTCTCTGGAAACACTGGCGCACGTAGATGTTCTTTGTCTGGATAAAATGGGAACAATTACAGATGGAAAAATGAAAGTCCACGATAAGATTCCGCTATCAGATTTTACAAAAAATGAAATGGAACCACTGGTCGAATCTTATATGGCAGTCTGTGATGACACCAATGCAACATTTCAGGCATTAGAGACGATCTTTCCAAAGAAAAAACGTTATCAGGAAACAGCCCAAATTTCATTTTCATCCGCAAGAAAATGGGGAAGTGTAAGTTTTGAAAATCTGGGAACGATCTTTGTGGGTGCACCCGATAAACTTCTAAAACAAGATATGCCAGATCTTTTAAAAATGGAAATGGAAGCTGGAAGACGAGTCATTGTGATCGGATATTACAATAAAATCTGGGAAAATATCAACGCATTGCCACAAAATATCAACCCATTATATGGTGTCATCTTAGAAGATAATATCCGTAAAAATGCCAAGAAAACCTTGAAGTTTTTCAAACAGGAAGGTGTGGATGTAAAGATCATTTCAGGAGACCATGCAAAGACAGTCTCTATGATCGCCAAGAAAGCGGGACTTGATCATTGGGAAAGAGTTGTCGATCTGTCAGCATTTGAAAAAGAACCAGATTATGAAGAACTTACCAGCAAATATAATGTATTTGCCAGAGTCACACCAAAACAAAAACAGGAATTAGTAAAAGCTCTAAAACGTCAGGGACACAAAGTTGCCATGACTGGAGATGGAGTTAATGACTTACTGGCATTAAGAGAAGCAGACTGTGCGATCGCAATTGCAGATGGAAGTGATGCAAGCAAACAGATTTCAGAAGTTGTGTTACTAGACTCAGATTTTACGAATCTTCCACAGGTTGTGATGGAAGGAAGAAAGGTTGTTCATAATGTCACAAGAACCGCAGGAGTCTTCTTCATTAAGACGATCTATTCCGTAATCGTATCCTTATTCTGCCTGATCGCAAATGTAAGTTTCCCATTTATTCCGATCCAGATCACACTGGTAGATGCATGCATTGAGGCATATCCATCCTTCTTAACGATTCTGGAATCCGATACAAGAAAGATACAAGGAACATTTTTACAGCAGGTATTAAGAAATGCAGCACCATTTGCGGTTGTGATCAGTGGAGTGATCGCAGCATTTAGTCTGGCAGGCCCATTTAGTGCACCAGAAAATCAGACCGTCATGTATTTCCTTTTAATTCTGATTTCTATGACAGCAGTGATCAGAAGCTGTATCCCAATGAACCTATTACGTGCATTCTTATGTATCACAATGGTATTTGGAACATTCTTCGCGATCATGATCCTGCCAAATCTGTTACAGATTACAATGTTGACAAAAGCAATGGTAAAATATGTTGGAATTGGTCTGATCATTAGTGAAGTTATCTTATTTGTAATCTTAAAATGCATGAAATCATGGAAAAATAAGGAGAGATAACGTAAGATAAAGGTAGGAATGAAAGGAAGTGAAAAGCGATGTCATTAAGAAAAAGAATGTTTCGTTCAGGAATGATGATCTTGTGTTCCGCAATCCTTGCAATGGCAGTGATCTGTGTGATGATCGCTCTGTTATTTGAAGATACACTGGAAAAAGATTTTGCATCCGTGACCAATATGGATACACACAGCTTTTTATATAAGATTGTACGATCTTATCCAAGTTTATTTTTTATTGGAATTTTAATTGTATTGTTTGCAGTCGTTGTACTATTTGCAGTGTCTTATGTATTTTCCAGAAGATTAAATCAACAGATCATGGAACCACTAAATGCTTTATCCGAAGGAGCAAAGCGGATCAAAGAAGGAAACTTAAAAGAAGAGATCATCTATCAAGGAGATTCCGAATTTGAAGATGTCTGCCAGATGTTTAATGAGATGCAAAAGACAATTTTAGAAGACCAGAAGCAGCGGGAACAAAATGAAACAGCGAGAAAAGATATGGTAACTGGAATTTCTCATGATCTAAGAACGCCTCTTACAAGCATTCAAGGCTATATCAAAGGAATTCTTGACGGCATCGCAGACACAGAAGAAAAACAGCAGATGTATCTAAAGACAGCGTATCAGTCAACAAAAGAGATGAACATTTTATTGGAGAAACTTTTTGAATTTTCTAAAATCGAGAGTGGGCAGACACAGTTTTATATGGTACCAGCGGATCTTTCAGAATATACACAGGCTTATATTGCTCAGAAAGAAATGGAAGATGAAACTATTGAATTTATATACACAAGAGAGCAGGAAATCCTGCCAGAAGTTTTAATTGATGTCGATCAGATGAGAAGAGTGTTTGATAATCTTTTAGAAAACAGTATCAAATATAGCAATAAAGATCAGGTTCAGATCTATGTCGAAGCCAGAACAGATAAAGATGGTGTTTGTATTTCTTGGAAAGACAATGGGGCAGGAGTTGATGAAGATAAGTTAACAAAGATATTTGACCGCTTTTATCGCTGCGATGAAGCAAGAAATAAAAAGGGAAGCGGTGTCGGACTGTATGTGGTAAAATATATCATAGAACAACAAATGGGTCATATTGATGCCACAAATGATGATGGATTAAAGATGACCATGTATTTTCCAATTATCAAAGAATCAAGATAAAAGAGGGCAGCCAATGGAGAAGATATTAGTTGTAGAAGATGATAAAAATATCGCACAGTTAGAGATTGATTATCTAAATAGCAGCGGATATGAAACAAAGTGGATTGGTGATGGAGCAAAAGTCATTGAAGAATTAAGGAAGAATTCCTACGATCTTTTGCTCCTTGATCTGATGCTTCCAAATGTAGATGGATATGAGATCTGCCGAAATGTAAGAGATGAGATTGAAGATGATGCAAGAAATCCGCAGATCATTGAGACAATCTGGGGAGCCGGATACCGCTTAAATGCTTAAAGAAAGGACAAGGAAACGATGGAAATCAATCAGATGTTAAAAATACAAGAACATTTTTTTCAAAGCCAGAAGACAAAAGACTATGAATTTCGAAAAAAAGCACTCTTACGTTTAGAATACATGATCAAAAAACATGAAAAAGAAATCGAATACGCATTATATAAAGATTTAGGAAAATCATCCTTTGAGTCTTATATGACAGAGATCGGCATGGTAAAAAGTGAACTTTCCTATGCAAAAAAGAATTTAAAAAAATGGATGAAAACGAAGCAGGTAAAAACACCACTCGCCCAGTTTCCATCGAAAAGCTTTAAAATCAAAGAACCGCTTGGAAAGGTTCTGATCATTGCCCCATGGAATTATCCAATCCTTTTATCCATACAGCCACTCATTGGAGCAATCGCTGCGGGAAATTGCTGTGTCTTAAAACCATCCGAACATGCACCTAATTGCGCCAATCTTTTAAAGAAGATGATCAGCGAAGTCTTCCCATCTCATTACGTTGCTGTGATCAATGGAGGCGTAGAGATCAGTGAAAAACTTCTGGAACAGTCATTTGATCACATTTTCTATACCGGCGGGGAGCAAGTTGGCAAGATCGTGATGGAAAAAGCATCGAAACATTTAACACCAGTGACCTTAGAATTAGGCGGAAAAAGTCCTTGTATCGTAGAAGAAAGTGCAGACATCAAACTGGCAGCAAAACGAATTGTTTTTGGAAAGTTTCTAAACAGTGGACAAACTTGTGTTGCACCAGATTATATTCTGGTAGATAAGAAAGCAGAAAGTGAACTGATCTTTTATTTAAAATACTGGATCAACAAAATGATCGGAAAGCATCCATTATCCAACAAAGATTATCCATCTATGATCAACACAAGGCATTATCAGCGGATTATAGACCTTATGAAACATGAAAAGATCGCAGAAGGCGGCTATGGAGATATGAGGCTGAAAAAGATTGCCCCAACGATTCTTGTCAATGTAAAAGAAGATTCGAAAGTCATGCAGGAAGAAATTTTTGGACCAATACTTCCGGTCATGACATATGATAAACTGGACGATGCAGTTGCTTATATCAGAGATCATAACAAACCTTTGGCATTGTATTTATTTACAGAAAATGATAAAGTAGAACAAGATGTGCTTTCACAATTATCCTTTGGCGGTGGATGTATCAATGATACGATCATCCATCTGGCAACTCCATATTTAGGGTTTGGAGGAATTGGAAATAGTGGAATGGGATCTTATCATGGAAAGAAAAGTTTTGATACGTTTACGCATGAAAAGAGCATCGTAAAGAAATCAGGTAAGATCGATATTCCGATCCGCTATATGCCATATAACAAAGCCAAAGAACAATTGATGAAGTTCTTTCTGAAATTATAAGATAAAGGAGAAACTTTTATGGAATTTACAAATGTATTGCCAGGAGTCAAACTGGTGAAACAAGATGAAGCTGGAAATGAAGAAGAACTTTTTCTTTCACAAAATGATCATGTGATCGTAAAGACATTAAACGGAAGAGAAATCAAAGGTATTTTTATGCAGATTGAGTTTGCAAGATGTCTCGAAGAAGATGATATTGTACATGTGCATAAAGACAATGGGGAAAATGAAGGAATCCCATTTGATACGATTGATGACATTATTAAGGGCTAAGAAAGAAAAAGAGGATGAATTCATATGAAAAATCAGAATCAGAATGTCAGCGCAGATAATATTTACAAGCTGGATGGAAGAGTACCACTATCCAAAGCAATTCCATTTGGTTTGCAGCATGTATTGGCGATGTTTGTATCCAATCTTGCCCCAGTATTGATCGTGTGCAGTGCAGCATTTGTACGTGGAACGAATAACCATTTGACAGGAGCGGAGATCACACAGTTATTACAGTGTGCGATGTTTGTTGCAGGAATTGGTACATGTCTTCAGTTATACCCAATATGGAAGATCGGATCAAGGCTTCCGATCGTTATGGGAGTCAGCTTTACATTTCTTGGAAGTTTATTAATGATCTGTACAAATCCGGATCTTGGATACGAAGGAATGGTCGGAGCGGTCATTGCTGGAGGTATTTTTGAAGGAATCGTGGGATTAAGTGCGAGATACTGGAAACGCTTTTTAACACCTGTTGTTTCAGCCTGTGTTGTCATCGCAATTGGATTATCTTTGTTATCCGTAGGAATGAATTCCTGGGGAGGCGGAGATGGAGCCAAAGATTTTGGATCATGGTATCATTTGTTTATCGGAACATTTACATTGATCGTCTGTCTTGCAGCCAGATACATATTAAAAGGTGTGTATAAGAACTTAAATGTATTAGTCGGACTGATCTTAGGATATCTGCTTTCTGTTATCTTTACAGTTGTAGGAATTGCACCACTGGTTGATTTTTCTGGAATTTCGAAAACAATCGCTCAGGTTGGTGTTATAAGTATTCCAAAACTTGTATTCTTTACAAGTCACAAACCAGTGTTTGATCTTGGAGCATTCTTTACGATCGCAATTGTCTTTCTTGTATCTGCCGCAGAAACGACAGGTGCTACAACAGCGATTTGTACAGGAGCGATCGGAAGAGATATTGAGATGGAAGAATTACAGGGATCACTGGCAGTCGATGGATTCTCCAGTGCGATTTCCGGATGTTTTGGATGTCTTCCATTAACATCTTTCAGCCAGAATGTCGGACTTGTCACAATGACAGGAGTTATCAACCGATTTACAATCTTAATGGGAGCATTGATCTTAATCTTAGCATCTTTATTCCCACCACTTGGAGCATTCTTTAACTCTCTTCCACAGGCAGTATTAGGTGGATGCACCGTTATGATGTTTGGTTCTATTATGTATGAAGGGATCAAGATGTTAAAAGAATGTGAGTTTGATGACCGTACAATGGTGATCGTATCCTTGGCATTTTGTATCGGAGTTGGACTGACTCAGACATCTGGGAACTTTTTTGCGGCATTTCCTAAGGAAGTTGGAGATATTTTTAATGGGAATGCGGTTGCGGGCGTGTTCGTAGTGTCTTTAATACTTAGTTTGGTACTCCCTAAAAGTAAAAAAAGTGAATAATATTTATAATCTTTGAGTATGTTACAAAAATAAAAAAATAGATGGTATGCAAAACATGAATTTCATGACGCCTTTTTTGCAAAACGCTGATTCGCCAACTTTCCTTGGGTAACTCGCCCTACGGGCTCAGACAACCCACCAAGTTGGCTGCAATGTCATTAAGTTAAGAAAAACAGAGGTAAAAGATAAGTTTTAAATTT
>ERZ1035025.715-NODE-715-length-20228-cov-11.254251_pt1 | contig 20228 bp, 18 predicted proteins | sample MGYA00520619_ERZ1035025 | MGnify/ENA primary metagenome ERZ1035025 (study PRJEB33766, sample SAMN09781742) | gut metagenome | biome: gut microbiome | host: Homo sapiens | place: Madagascar | study: EMG produced TPA metagenomics assembly of the PRJNA485056 data...
GAAGAGACAGGATTTCTAGAGGTGCGCACGATCGTGCAACGCTTTAATGAGATTCTTGGAAGAATGCAGACATTAGAAGAATCAAGACAGGAATTTGTATCGAATGTATCTCATGAGTTAAAGACACCGATGACTTCCATGAAAGTTTTAGCAGATTCTCTTGTTCAGCAGGGAGATCAGGTTCCGGCAGAATTATATCGTGAATTTATGCAGGATATTGTTGCGGAGATCGATCGAGAGAATGTGATCATTTCAGACCTGTTGTCTTTAGTCAAGCTTGATAAGAAAGCTGCACAGCTTCAGATTACGACAGTCAGTATCAATGAACTTTTGGAGATCATCATGAAGCGTCTAAAACCATTAGCACTTCAGCGCAATATTGAACTGATCTTTGAGAGCTTTCGCCCTGTGACTGCAGAGATTGATGAGGTGAAACTATCTCTTGGATTAACAAATCTGATTGAGAATGGTATCAAATATAACAAAGACGATGGATGGATCAGAGTTACACTGAATGCTGATCATAAGTATTTCTATGTGAAAGTGGCAGATTCAGGAGTTGGTATTCCAGAAGACTGTCAGGATCAGGTATTTGATCGTTTCTATCGTGTGGATAAAGCAAGATCAAGGGATACAGGTGGTACAGGACTTGGACTTGCGATCACAAAAAGTGTAGTTTCTCTGCACAATGGAGAAATCAAGCTGTATAGTAAAGTTGGCGAAGGAACAACATTTACATTAAGGATTCCATTAAAATATAAAGGCTAGGAGGAAAAGATGAAGAAAAGCAAAATATCTGCAGTGATTATGCTCTGTCTGATTCTTGTTCTGGCGTTTATAGGATGCCGGTCAAAGAAGGCAAATGATGACCAGAGCAATCAAAAAGGAACGGCAGTTTATTACACAAACAATGATGTGACAAAGCTGGTATTAAAGAGAAAGAACATAAAGTTAGAAGGAAATCAGCAAAAGCAGGTTCAGACATTATTAAAGGAACTGCAGAAATCACCGAATGATGATAAGATACGATCAGTCATACCCAAGAGAATTGTGATCAATAGTTTTGCAGTAAACAGCAATATTGTACAGGTAGATTTTTCGATGGGATATAAACGTATCGCGGAGAATAAAGATTTGATCTGCCGCGCAGGAATCGTGTATACATTGACACAGTTAAAGGGTATCAATTATGTATCATTTTCAATTTCTGGAGAACCAATGCTTGATACAGATGGCACAGCGCTTGGAGCGCTTGGAAGAGACAGTTTTGTGTTTGATGAATTGCCAATGAAATAATCTATGAAAAAAAGACCTATGGTTCTTATATTTACCGGAACATTATCCGGAACAGCCGTTGTGTGGAACAGGATATCCATGACAACGGCTTTTTATTTTCTGGTGGGAGTATGTCTGACAGCCATTTTGATCGATCATGACAGAAGATATGGACTTATGATCGCAGGAGCAATTTTGGGAATTGTATTTTCTGTTTTTGCAAAAATATCAATGAATCTTGATCTTTTGCAGGTAAGGGCTCATGCAGACAGGTATAGAATAGGAAGAGTTCTTGAAACATCAAAAACAAAAACAGGGAAACAAGCGTTGCTTCTTAAAAATGATGCCTTGGAAGGTGAGATTTTATTATACAGTGCGGGTGATCGAAAGATCGTACCAGGAGATATCGTATCTTTTGAGGAAAATCCAGAGATATGGGACGAGGCAGCAAATCCAGGGCAGTTTTCAAGCAGACATTATTATTTTAGCAAAAGAATTTATTACCACGTATATTCAAAAAATATAAAGATTGAAAGGCATACAAGAACAGGTTTTCGTAATATACTCCTTGGGTGCAGGGAGTATTTCAAAAAACAGCTGAAACGACAGTATAATGAAGAAGTAGGAAGTTTTTTGAATGGAATGATTCTTGGGGACAAGACAGAACTTTCTGATGAAGTGAAGGATGATTTTAAGGAAAGCGGGTTGATTCATCTGCTTGCAGTATCGGGACTTCATATATCACTTGTAGGAAGGAAACTGTATGAGCTGATCCGAAGATTTTGCAGAAGTTTTGTGATAAGTGCAGTGTTTGGAATTTCAGGAGCGTTCATTTATTGTATGTTAACGGGAATGTCGGTATCATCACTTCGTGCCGTGATCATGCTTTTTATATATTTTTTGGCTCAGATTTTAGGAGAACATTATGATCTTTTATCATCGGCCTCATTTGCAGGGGTTGTTATACTGATCATGCATCCGTACAGGATTTATGATACAGGTTTCCTGTATTCTTTTACAGCAGTTTTTTTAATTGGATGTTACCAGATGATCAAACCTAAAATGAAAGGAAAGTTTCAGAAAATAAGAGAGACATTATTATTTTGCATTTGGATTCAGATAGGGATGTTTCCTGTGATCATTTATTTTCAATATGAAGCACCTGTATTTTCGTTTATTGCGAATGTGGCAGCGGTTCCGCTGGCAACGGCAGGGTTCAGTATAGCATTCATTTTTATTTTTTTTCCATCTACTGTTTTTCATAAAGCCGCGTCATCAATGATCGAAATAGTTCTTTTTATTTCAAGACAGTCCTATGGAATGTTTACGATCGGTTATGTACCTTTCTTTTGGGTCATGTTATGGTATGGGATTCTTGTTTTGTGGGTTCGTAGAAATGGATGCAAACTGGACAAGATAAAATTTCTTGTTCGGACCAGCGGGGTATATATAGGGATGATTATGATCGTGCTTATCCCATTTTTTAGAAAGCAGACGATCGCTTTTCTTGATGTTGGGCAGGGAGACTGTTTTGTGGCAGATACGTGTGCAGGATTGATCGTATCAGATGGAGGAAGCAGCAGCGTGGATCAGGTTGGCAGATATCGGATTCTGCCATATATGAAATATCGTGGATATCAAAAGATTAAGATTGCAGTGATCAGCCATATGGATATAGATCATTATTCAGGAATAAAAGAACTTCTTGAAATGGGAAGAGTCGAGTATCTTGGATTGCCAGATATACCAAAAGATGACGCAATGCAACAGATCATAAAAATTGCAAAGCAGAAGAAGACAAAGGTATTTTATTTGTCAAAAGGCAGAAAAATCCAGACAGAAGACAGTTTTTTAGAAATTTTACATCCAACACAAAATAGCCTTCTTGAAAAAAATGCAGCATCGCTTGTTATGCAGGGGCAGGTGCTGGGATATAAAATTCTTCTTACAGCAGATGTGGAAAAAGAAGGTGAAGAACAACTGTTGTCAGAGGGTATTAAAAATATCGAAATTTTAAAGGTAGCACATCATGGATCAAAAAATTCTACAAGCGATAAATTTCTGCAAAAAGTATTGCCAGAACAAACGGTGATATCGTGTGGACAAAATAACAGATATGGGCATCCGCACAGAGAAACAATCAACAGATTAAAAACATATCATACAAAGATTTTAAGGACAGATAAAAGCGGAGCTGTGATCTTTCAAAAGAAAAGATAGAGTTGAAAAACTGTAAAAAACAAGGTATACTATCAAAAGTCAGAGAAAGAGATGCAAAGAATATGAAGAAAATATTAGAAGATATCAAGACAAATACATATGAGAGATTTTACCTGTTTTACGGAGAAGAAAAATATATGATCTCCCAGATGAAGAATCAGTTAAAGAAAGCATTGGTCACAGAAGATGATACAATGAATTATTCTTATTTTGAAGGGAAAAAGGCAGATGCCGTAGAAATTGTTGAGCTTGCGAAGACTTTGCCGTTTTTTAGTGATCACCGATTTATCATTCTGGATGAGACAGGTCTTGGAAAGAAAAGCGATGATACATTTATTGAAGGGCTTAAGGAAGCATCGGATACCAGTGTTGTTCTTTTTATTGAAGACAGTGTTGATAAACGATCAAAGATCTACAAATTTCTTTCAAAGCAAGGTCATGCAGTCTGCTTTGATCCTGCTGGAGATAAAGAATTGTCAAGATGGCTGATGTCACTGCTTAAGAAAGAAGGAAAACAGATGTCGTCTGCGACAATGCGAAGCTTCTTGTATCGATGTGGATCAGATATGTATACATTGAAAAATGAGTTGGAGAAGCTTATTTCTTATGTTGGAGAGAGAGAAGAGATTACGATCAAAGATTTGGAACAGTTGACATCCTCACAGACGACAAATCAGATTTTTGTGATGCTTGAAGCGATTGCAAGGAAACAGAGAGAGAAAGTGCTGACATTGTATTATGATCTGATCGAACTTAAGGAATCACCATTTGGAATTTTGGCATTGCTGGTAAGACAGTGTAATCAGCTGCTGGTTGTAAAGGATTTAGACCAGCTTGGAAAGAATAATGGAATGATCGCAAAGCAGATGAAAGTTCCGGCATTCGTTGTCGGGAAATTAAAAGATCAGGCAAAGATGTTTTCAATGAATGCATTGATGGATATGATCGAAGCATGTGCTAAAACAGATGAAGCGATCAAAACAGGAAAGATCAATGACAGAGTTGGAGTAGAGTTATTGTTGATTAAGTTTAGCCAGAAATAAATATAAGAATGATAAAACGGTATGACCACTACAGATAAAACAATGAAGGGTCATACCGTTTTAATATTTTTATGAAACAAAAAAGAAGCCTGACGGTGGCTTCTTTCATGCGGGTTAATATTAATTTATATTCGATCTTTAATAGCTAAAATTAAGCGATAGCGTTAACAGCTTTAGATAAACGAGCAATTTTTCTGGAAGCTGTATTCTTGTGGAAGATTCCTTTAGAAGTAGCTTTGTTGATTTCAGAAACACAAGCTGTTAAAGCTTCAGAAGCTGCTGCTTTATCGTTAGCTACGATAGCTGCTTCTACTTTTTTGATATATGTTTTAACTTTAGTTTTGATTGCTTTATTTCTTTCTGTTTTTGTGTTGATAACTTTGATTCTTTTTTTTGCTGATTTAATATTTGCCAAAGTGGGCACCTCCAATATAATAACTTAAATTTCTTCTTTCTTGAATCTTGTCTATAGCGAGACACGGTTAGCTATACACAAAACATACTGTTATATCTTATAGAAAATGAAGTGGTTTGTCAATATCTTTGGCAAAAAAATGTAATATTTTTTTTAAAACAATCGCATACTACACGAAAAAGGAGGGAAAATTTATGCAAAACCGTACGGATCTGGCATTGGAATTAAAAGAAGAGAAGAATCTTGGATCAACACAGTCTGGAATTGTTGTAAAAACAAGGATTGATACAGCGAATCATATTAAAGAGACAAAGATCATGATCAAAAACAAAAAAGGAGAACAGTCGCTCGGAAAACCAAAGGGTAATTATATTACGATCGAAGCAAGAGATCTTTCTGCAAATGATGGAAGTTTCCATAAAGAAATGAGTGAAGCATTGTTTTTAAATTTAAAGGAAATGCTTTATAAAAAGGAAAAAATATTGGTTGCAGGACTTGGAAATGCGAATGTAACGGCAGATTCCTTAGGACCGAAAGTTGTAAACAATCTTTGCATTACAAGACATTTAAAGAGAGAGGGCATTGGAAGGTATCCTTTGGAATTAAGTGCGATCGCACCTGGGGTTATGGCACAGACAGGGATAGAGACAAGTGAAATTTTAGAATCATTAGTAACAAAGATCAAACCGGATGCATTGATCGCGATTGATGCGTTGGCAGCAAGAAGTTCCAGCAGATTAAATAAAACGATACAGATCAGTGATACAGGGATCGCACCAGGTTCAGGAGTTGGGAATCACAGGAATGAGATTACAGAGCATACGATCGGAGTTCCAGTGTTTGCGATCGGAGTTCCGACTGTTATTTCTGTCCCTGCAATTCTTCATGATCTTGTAGGAGATCGATTTGATGAAAATGGATACGAAACGATGGATGAGGAGTTTCTTTCGATGCACGTTACTCCAAAAAATATTGATGAATCCATGAAGAGGATCAGCTATACAATATCCGAAGGCATCAATCATTTATTGCATAATTAAAAAAAGCCATGAATACAATGAAAGTATGGAAAAAAGAAAAAGATGGATCGTACAAGCGGCAATTTTTATGTGCCTTATAGTGTTGTTAAGATATATAAATACAAGAGGAATAATATCAGAAATGATCGATTGGTATTATGGGAAGGTAATTACAGGTTTTTGTCCGGTCCTTTCAAGGAAAGAAGATACATTTTCAGGAACGATCTTATCAGATATGGTGGATATCTATTATCAGGAAACAGTACCATTTTTACAATACAGGACAGATTATAAAGATAAGAATGAAGAAGATCTTGTACAAGAAGACTATTATCATTTTCAGGATGATGAAACAACGGATGAAGTTGCGCAGGAGGTAAAAAAAGAAGCAAAGAAATTTCATGCAAAAAAATGGGAAAATTCCAGATATTTAAGAAAGTATATTTACCAGATCGATAGTACAACAACAGCGACAGATGGAGAATTAAATGGGAAAGTCTTGATGAATATGGATCTTAGACTGAAAAAATCAGATCAGCCACAGATTTTGATTTATCATACTCATGGAAGTGAGACATACAAAGGAAGCAGGAAGGGAAGGAAATCAGATACCGTGATCGGGGTTGGGGATGTCCTTGTAAAAAAATTAAGACAAAGAAATATCAAGGTAATTCATGATAGGAATATCTATGATGTAAAAAATGGAAAAGAAGAACGTTCAAAAGCATATAATTATGCGGCAAATGCAATTGAAGAAAATTTGAGAAAATATCCTTCGATTCGTGTAGTGATCGATCTGCATCGGGATGGTGTAAATGAAAAAACAAAGCTTGTTACAAAACAAAAAGGCAGACAAATGGCACAGATCATGTTTTTTAATGGAATGAGCCGTACAGCAGCGAATGGAGATATTAAATATCTGAAGAATCCAAATAAACAGATGAATTTAGCATTCAGCCTTCAGCTTCAGGCACAGGCAGTAAAAAAATATCCAGGATTTACAAGGAAGATTTATATGAAAGGATATCGTTATAATCTTCATTACAGAGGAAGAAGTCTGCTGGTTGAAGTCGGGGCTCAGAACAATACATTATCTCAGGCAAAAGCATCCATGAGTTTACTTGCTGAATTATTAAATGATGTGTTATACTAAAATGGAGTGTCTATAAAGATACATGTACTTGAAATATAATTAGGAGGAACTTATGGCAATAGATCAGAGTAAAATACGAAATTTTTGCATTATCGCACATATAGATCATGGAAAATCAACATTAGCAGACCGAATCATTCAGATGACAGGAACATTAACTGATAGAGAGATGCAGGAACAGGTTCTTGATAACATGGATCTTGAGAGAGAACGTGGAATTACGATCAAATCTCAGGCAGTGCGAATTGTATATAAGGCAGATGACGGAGAAGAATATATCTTTAACCTGATTGATACACCGGGACATGTCGATTTTAACTACGAAGTTTCAAGAAGTCTTGCGGCCTGTGAAGGGGCAATTCTTGTTGTCGATGCAGCACAGGGAATCGAAGCTCAGACATTAGCAAATGTATACCTTGCGATCGATCATGACTTAGAGGTAATGCCGGTTATCAATAAGATCGATCTTCCAAGTGCTGATCCAGAGCGCGTGAAAGCAGAGATTGAAGATGTGATCGGAATTGATGCTGAAGATGCACCACAGATTTCTGCAAAGAGCGGATTGAATGTAGAACAGGTATTAAAACAGATTGTAGAGAAGATCCCTGCACCAGAGGGAGATAAGGATGCACCACTTCAGGGACTGATCTTTGACAGTATGTATGATGCATACAAAGGGGTTATCATCTTTACAAGAATTAAAGAAGGAACGATCAAAGTCGGTACAAAGATGACGATGATGGCAACTGGAGAAAGTGCGGAAGTTGTAGAGGTTGGAACATTTGGTGCTGGAAGATTTAATCCATGTGATGAATTAACAGCAGGAATGGTTGGATATGTCACCGCCAGCCTTAAGAATGTACAGGGGACAAGAGTTGGTGATACGATCACAGATGCAGAAAATCCTTGTGCTGAGCCACTTCCTGGGTACAAGAAAGTAAATCCAATGGTATACTGCGGACTGTATCCGACAGATGGAGCAAAATATCCAGATTTAAGAGATGCGTTAGAAAAATTACAGTTAAATGATGCTGCACTTCAGTTTGAAGCCGAGACATCGGTTGCATTAGGTTTTGGGTTCCGATGCGGATTCTTAGGATTATTACATTTGGAGATCATTCAGGAACGTTTAGAGAGAGAATATAACTTAGATCTTGTAACAACAGCACCAGGTGTTATTTATCGTGTATATAAGACAGATGGGACAATGATCGAACTTACCAATCCATCCAATCTTCCAGATCCATCAGAGATCGATCATATGGAAGAACCGATCGTAACTGCAGAGATCATGGTAACATCAGAATTTGTCGGAGCGATCATGGGACTTTGTCAGGAAAGACGAGGAGTTTATCTTGGAATGGAATATATGGAAGAGACAAGAGCACTGCTTCGTTATGAACTGCCACTAAATGAGATCATTTACGATTTCTTTGATGCGTTAAAATCACGCTCCAGAGGATATGCATCTCTGGATTATGAAATGAAAGGATATCAGACATCAAAACTTGTAAAATTAGATATTTTGATCAACAAAGAAGAGGTTGATGCGCTTTCATTTATTGTTCATGAAGATACTGCATACGAGCGCGGACGCAAGATGTGTTCAAAATTAAAAGAAGAAATTCCAAGACACATGTTTGAAATTCCAATTCAGGCAGCGATCGGAAGCAAAGTCATTGCCAGAGAGACAGTCAAGGCAATGAGAAAAGACGTTCTTGCGAAATGTTATGGAGGAGACATCTCCCGTAAGAGAAAACTGTTAGAGAAACAGAAGAAAGGAAAGAAACGAATGCGTCAGGTAGGAAATGTCGAGATTCCACAGGAAGCATTTATGAGTGTTCTGAAATTAGATGAAGACTAAACAGATCGAACTTTATATTCATATTCCATTTTGTAAAAGCAAGTGCAGATATTGCGATTTTTGCTCTTTTCAAGCAGAAGATAAGGTGATTGATGCTTATATTAAGAAGTTAAAACAAGAACTTTTTTTCTGGGGAAGCAAATTGGTAGAAGAAGAGATCGTGACAATTTTTATCGGAGGTGGTACACCATCTTATCTGAAAGAAGAGTATGTCAAAGAAATCTGTGATACGATCTTTCAGTGCTTTAAAGTCAGTGATAATGCAGAGATCACGATTGAGGCAAATCCTGGAACCGTAGATTTAAAGAAACTTCGTACATACAAAGAAAGCGGGATCAACAGAATCAGCTTTGGCTTACAGTCAACGATCAGAGAAGAACTTCAGTATCTTGGAAGGATTCATACATATGAGCAGTTTTTACAATGTTATAATTGGGCAAGAGAAGCAGGATTTTCAAATATCAGTGTTGATCTTATGAGTGCGATTCCGAAACAAACTCTTCGTTCCTACGAGAAAAACTTAAGAACGATCGCAGAATTATCTCCAGAACATATATCTGCGTATAGTCTGATCATAGAAGAAGGGACACCTTTTTATGAAGATGAGAATCTTGGAGATCTTTTGCCATCAGAAGAAGATGAAGTACAGATGTATCAGATGACGGCAGAAATCTTAAAGGAATATGGATATGAACAGTATGAGATTTCCAATTATGCAAAAGCTGGTTTTGAAAGCAGACATAATCTTGGTTACTGGTCGCATATTCCATATCTTGGAGCAGGACTTAATGCGTCTTCTTATATCAATGAAAGACGCTTTGAAAATCCATCCGATATGAAAGAATATTTGAAGATAACATCCTTTGACGAAAAATATGAGTGTGCAAAGCCATTATCTATTTATGAACAGATGGAAGAATTTATGTTTCTTGGACTTAGAAAGACAAAAGGTATTTCAAAAAAAGAATTTAAAGAGCGTTTTCAATGCTCCATGACTTCAGTTTATGAAAAGCCATTAAGAGAAGCCATGGAACAAGGTTTTCTACAAGAACAGGCGGACCAGATTTCACTCACACAAAGTGGAATTTTGGTCAGCAATCAGGTTTTGTGTGAATTTTTATTTGATGAAGAATAGCATTATCATTTCATAGATCCATTAATTTCTTTAAATTAATCCGCCCCCAGCCTTGATGGTGTCTGGGGGTTTTTAATTTGTCACAATTTTTCCGAAGTTTCATTTTCACATCCTTATTTGTATAAAAAGGATATTTTTCAAGTAAAAGTGCAAGAGAACCGGAAACAACAGGAGTTGCCATGGAAGTTCCGCTTTTTAAAGTGTAACGGTGATTAGGAGCACAAGAAAAAATATTAGTTCCAGGAGCAACAACATCTGGTTTCATGACACATGACGAGGTTGGACCACGCCCGGAGTAGTTTGACGGAAAACCATGTCGTCTGATCATAAGAGAATCGTCATCACTGGATCCAACGGTAATGATCTTTGGGCTATTGCCTGGAATGGAGATACTATATGGTTTTGGGCCGTGGTTTCCGCCTGCGATGCAGACGACAAGCCCATCATCCCATAATTTGTTAACATGATATAACAATTCTTTTGAGGATTCACTTTCTTCAGAAGCGGGGCTTCCAATCGATATATTTACAATACGGATCTGGTAAGAACGGTGATGCATATGAATCCAGTCAAGGCCTTTTATAAATGCACTTTGAACACCGTTACCTGATGCATCCAGGACTTTTAAGGAGATGATATGGGATTTTGGCGCAATACCTAAATAATCAGAATGAAATATTGCAGAAGAAGCAGCGATTCCGGTAATATGAGTTCCATGTCCATTATCATCATAACTAAGTGACCGATATTTAACAAAATCAATAAACTGTGCAATTCGTTTTGAACAGGGAGCAAAATCTTTATGGGGGAAAAGACCAGTATCAAGATAAGCAATACCAATACCTTCTCCAAGAAACCCCTGTTGGTGTGCGAGATCCGCATGAATTTGCTTTGAAACTGAAATTGGCATAGGAAAGATCCTTTCATTCTTTTGTTATTAGAATACGCAAAGGTAAATGATAAGGAAACAAAAAAGGCCCTTTGAAAGGACCTTTTGTATTAATGAGATTTAGTTGAATCCGATAAATTTACGGGCTGCTTTATACATACCAATGGTAGCTTTTCTTCCAACATATCCTGGAAGGTTTACAGCACAGCTTGTGATATTGTGGCGGATCTTACGATATAGTCTCTTATCTTTACTGTACAAGTATTTCCATAATTCTTTTCTCATCTTCAGATGTTCTTTCATTCCGGATTTTACAGCGATTACAGAAGAAATACACATGATAATGGAAAGATAATGTCTCATATAGCGTTCCAATGGCTTACTTACAAGGTTAAACTGTGACATATAATCGATCATAATATAAGTAACTCTAAACTGCTGATCGATACGTTTGATCATATTTGTTTCGTTGACAGACTGATCATCACGACCGATGAAGTAGCGGTAAAAGTTTACATCAAGATAGTACATTGTCTTTACATAAGGCAATGGTTTAAATACATAAATGTTATCTACATAAAATGTATGCTCTGGAAGTTCTAACTGGCATTCTCTTAAAAGAGCTGTACGGTAGATAACAGAATGCATTAAAATATACTGACTGATTGGAAAACGTCCAACATCATCCCAGCAAAAGATTTTATCTTTTGGAATTGCGTGGCGGTAATGGATCACTGTCTTTTTCTTGGCACCTTGTTTTTCGTACACATAATTAGAAAGCAGCATATCAAGGACAGTTCCCTGATTATAAAAATTAGACAGTGTGTCTAAAATTTCTCCATATGCATATTCATTTACCCAGTCATCACTGTCGACAACTTTTAAATAAATTCCTTTTGCATTTCTGATTCCTGTATTGACGGCACCGCCATGACCTTTATTCTCCTGATGGATAGCACGGCAGATACCGGGATATTTTTTCTCATATTCATCTGCAATGACAGCAGTATTATCAGAAGATCCATCATTGACGATAAGAATCTCAACTTGATCACCGCCTGGCAGTAATGTATCAATACAGTGTCTCATATATTCCTGAGAGTTGTAACAAGGTACAACAAAGGATATTAATTTCATAAAAACCTCCTGTTTAAAATACGGTTAACATTTTTATTATATATGTTTTTATATAAATTAGCAAAGAGTTTCCCATTCTTCATAAAGTTCTTCCAAAGAAGAGGTAATCTCTGCTTGCTGATTACTGAGTTTCATTAATTTTGCAGGATCCGAAGCATTTTCAGGCAGAGACATGGCATCAGAAAGTTCTTCCTGTTTTGTTTCAAGTTCCGTGATCATATCTTCTACTTTTTTGAGTCGGTTTGCTTTCTTTCTTTGCTTGGCCTGTTCTTCTTTTTGTTGTTTCCAGTCAAGTTTTGCTTCTGTGTCAATAGAAACAGCAGCAGCGGAATCAGTATTTAAAGAAACTTTTTCTTTCTCTTTCTGAGTGATATAATCCTGATAATTTCCAGGGTAAGAAGTTAATCCATGGTCAGAAATTTCCAGAATTCTTGTCGCGGTTTTGTTGATAAAGTAGCGGTCATGCGAAACATAAAGGATCGTTCCAGTGTAAGCATTCATCGCAGATTCAAGAATTTCCTTTGACTGAATATCCAAATGGTTTGTAGGCTCATCAAGGATCAGAAAGTTTGCATGGGAAAGCATTAATTTTGCAAGAGAAACTCGTCCTTTTTCTCCACCGCTTAAAGAGGAAATCGGACGGAATACATCTTCCCCGTAAAATAAAAATGCTGCCAGTGTATTACGGATCTTTGTATTATTAAGATCTGGATAAGCATCAGAGATTTCATCAAAGATCGTTTTGGAATCATCTAAATTGTCCTGCGCCTGATCATAGTAACCAATGGATACACCAGCTCCAAGAGTGATCGTTCCACCGTTATTACTGATCTTTTTGCAAATGATTTTCAATAATGTAGTTTTCCCAGTTCCGTTTGGTCCGATCAAAGCAACGCGTTCTTCGCGAAAGATATCTGCGCTGAGGCCTTCAAATAAAGGCTTGCTTCCAAATGATTTTGAGACATCCCTTAACGTCAGGACATCATTTCCACTGACAACTTCCGGTTCAATGCTAAGGCGCATATCAGCATTATATTCTGTAGGTTTTTCTAGAATTTCAATCTTATCTAATGCTTTTTCACGGCTTTCGGCACGTTTGATCGATTTTTCACGGTTAAACTGTTTTAGCTTTTTGATAACTTCTTTTTGATGTTTGATCTCCTGCTGCTGGTTTTTGTATTCTTTCAAACGGATTGCCTTGATCTGATCGCGTTTCTCGATAAAAGTAGTATAGTTTCCATCAAATAACATAGAATGCCCTTGATCGATCTCCATGACTTTATTAACGATTTTGTCAAGAAAATAACGATCATGAGATACAATGATCACCGCCCCCTTGTAATGAGAAAGATAATTTTCAAGCCATCTGATAGAATCGACATCTAAATGGTTGGTTGGCTCATCAAGAAGCAGGATATCAGGATTCTTAAGAAGAAGTTTACCAAGGGCAACACGGGTACGCTGTCCACCAGATAGTGTATTGATCTCTTTTGAAAAATCTTCTTCAGAAAAGCCAAGTCCTTTTAAGATTCCTGTGATCTCGCTTTTGTAGGCAAAACCATTTAGCTGTTCAAATTTATGAGTGGCATTTGTATACTGATTCATTTTTTGCTCCAGTGCATCGCCAGTCAGATGCTTCATTTCCTGCTCGTAGGTACGCATCTGTTCATCTAATTCGATAACTTCCTTTTTAACAGAGAGAAGTTCATCAAAGATCGTATGATGAAATATATGGTCCTGATGCTGTGCAAGATAGCCAATGCTGGCATCCTTTTTTAGAGAAATCTCTCCGCTATCACTGGAGATTTCTCCAATCAGTATTTTTAAAAGTGTCGATTTTCCGGCACCATTATATCCGATGATCGCCAGTCGGTCGTTTTCATTTAAGTGAAATGAGATATTCTGCAAGACTGGTTTTTCGACAAATGTTTTGCAGATATTCTGGCATGATAATATCATAAGATACCCCTTTCCAATTTTTTGTTATAGACATTATTTCTCAGAATACCATATTTTTTGAAAAAATGAAATAATTTCATGTTGGAAAGATTGACAGATATTAGACAATCTTATATAATTATAAACAAAATAAAGATTTTGGAGGAATAAAATGGCAAACTCAGATAAGAATATTTCCTCAGCAGTTATCAAGCGCCTTCCAAGATATTTTCGTTATCTTGGTGCATTAAAGGCAAGGAATATTACAAGAATCTCTTCAAAAGAATTAAGTGAACAGATGATGGTAACAGCGTCTCAGATTCGTCAGGATCTTAACAATTTTGGAGGATTTGGTCAGCAGGGATACGGATATAATGTAGATAATTTATACACTGAGATTGGTAAGATCTTAGGACTCGACAAGAGAAATGACATGATCATCGTCGGTGCAGGTAACTTAGGACAGGCACTTGCGAACTATCAGTCTTTTAATGAAGATTACGGATATAAGGTTATGGCTCTTTTTGATGTTAATCCAAAATTAATCGGTATTTCTGTGCGAGGTGTGAAGGTCCTTGATACAGATGAGCTTGAGAATTTCATCAAAACACATGGAATTAAGATTGCGGCTTTAACAATCCCAAAGGATCAGGCTCCTGCAATTGCAAAGAAGATGGCAGAATGGGGCATCAAAGGATTCTGGAATTTTGCTCCGATTGATCTTCATTTACCAGAGAATGTTACAGTAGAGAACGTACATCTGGCAGAGAGCTTAATGACATTAACATATAATGTTCATAATCGAGAAGAAAGTGAGCATGAAGCGTAAGGAGTAAGATGATTGCTGGAATAGGAACAGATCTCGTAGAGATAGGAAGAGTAGAAGAGATGCTTCATAGAAGAAGACATCTTTCAAGAATTTTTACGACAATTGAATTAGCTTGTGCAAAAGACAATGCTGCGACTCTAGCTGGCAATTTTGCTGTAAAAGAAGCCGTTTCCAAAGTATTTGGAACCGGCTTTTTCGGTGTTGAACCTTATGAAATTGAAGTGTTAAGAGATAAAGCAGGTGCTCCTTACGTGAAATTATATGGAAATGCAAAACAAGTGGCAGAAGATAAAAAGATCTGTAAAATTCATGTATCGATCACAAATACGAAGGAATTTGCGCAGGCATTTGCGATAGGAGAATGCGTATGAAATATGTATTAAAAAATCAGGAGATGCAGACGGTTGATTACGAAACGATCCACAGAATCGGAATTCCAGGTCTTGTACTAATGGAGAGGGCATCAAAGGCAGTTGCAGATCAGGCAGTACAGATGGCAGATCATTCTAAGAGAATACTAGTAATTTCTGGAATCGGCAATAATGGAGGAGATGCGCTTGCATGTACAAGAATTTTGCTGGAACAGGATTATTTGGTAGATTATATGATTGTTGGGAACATAGAAAAAGCTTCAGATGATCTGAAATTGCAGCTTCAGATTCTTAAAAATCTTGGTTATTTTCCTTTGGAATCAGAAAATGTGAATTTTCATGAATATGATTTATTGATCGAAGGAATTTTTGGAGTTGGTCTTTCCAGAGAAGTTGGAGGTGTCTATAGGGAAGTGATCGAAAGGATCAATGCATGTGGAAAGCCTGTGATCGCGATCGATATTCCATCTGGAATCAGTGGAGACAGCGGGAAGATCCTTGGATGTGCAGTTTCTGCAGCGGTTACAGTTACATTTGGCGGATATAAAAGAGGACACTTATTATATCCGGGACGTGAATACTGTGGAGAAACCAAACTTGCTTCCATTGGATTCCATGATCAGACGATTAAAAAATACGCAACAGGCTATACATTAGAAGCAAATGATCATTTGATGCCAGCAAGGAAAGCATATTCCAATAAAGGAAGTTATGGAAAAGTTCTGATCGTTGCGGGAAATGAAACGATGTCAGGAGCCGCATGTTTTGCGGCAGAGGCAGCACTTCGTATGGGTGCAGGACTTGTAAAAGTGCTTTCAGATGCTAAAAACCGCCAGGTTTTGCAGACAAGACTTCCAGAAGTCTTGTTTGGAGAGAGAAAAGATTTAAAAGAATCCTTAAATTGGTGTGATTGTATCTTATTTGGGCCGGGAGTCGGAATTAGTGAAGAGACAAAAGAGATGTTGGAGATCATTCTTAAGGAAGGAACAAAACCGTTGGTCATTGATGCAGATGGTTTGAATACGATCAGCAGATTTCATATGGAGATTCATTATTTACATGGACTGATCATAACACCACATCTGATGGAGGCGGCAAGACTTTTAGATGCCGATATTACACAGATCAAAGAGGATTTATGCCAGAGTGCAAAAGACCTTGCGGTTAAATATCATTGCATGGCAGTTTTAAAAGATGCAGCAACTATCGTTGCACGAGAAGATGATTTGGTGTATATTAATCAAAGCGGAAATGATGGAATGGCAACCGGAGGAAGTGGAGATGTTCTTGCTGGAATGATCACAGGGCTCTTGGGAGGTGGATTGTCTCCTTATGAGTCAGCGATCCATGGAGTTTATCTTCACGGCCTTGCAGGAGACTATGCAAGACAGGATCTTGGTGCCTACAGCATGATCGCATCAGATATTATAACTCATATAAAGGACGTTACAGGAGGGAATTATGAACCAGTACTATAGAGTGCATGCAGTCATTGATCTGGATGCAATCTGTCATAATATACAGGAAGTAAAACGAGTCGTTGGAGAAGGTGTCAAAGTGATGCCTGTTATTAAGGCTGACGGATATGGACATGGAGCAGTTCCAATTGCCAAAGAATTAAATAAGATCGGAGTTGATGCATTTGCAGTTGCGATTCTTGAAGAGGGAATTACACTTCGAAATAATGGAATCAAAAAACCAATTCTGATTCTTGGATACACATCAGAATATCAGTACAGCTCATTGATCCAGTATGAGATTGAGCCAACAGTATTCTGCTATGAGATGGCAGAATCATTATCAAAGATCGCACAGGCACTTGGCAAAGTTGCGAAGATTCATATCAAACTTGATACAGGAATGAATCGTATTGGTTTTAAACCAACAAAAGAATCTGTAGATATCGTTGAGAAAATTTCAAAATTACCAAATATCAAGATTGAAGGAATCTTTACTCATTTTGCATGTGCAGATGAAGCTGATAAAACATCTGCATATGAACAGGAACGTAAATACGACCAGTTCATTAAATGGCTAGAAGAGAAAGATATTTATATTCCGATCAAGCATGTGTCAAACAGTGCATCCATCATTGATCTGGCTGGATTTAGAAAAGATATGGTACGATCAGGAATTATCACATATGGATTATATCCATCTGAGGAGGTGTCCAAAGACGTATTAGATTTAAAACCAGCTATGGAATTAAAAACTCATATTGTATATATCAAAGAAGTAGGACCAGGAGAGGGAATCAGTTACAATCATACGTATGTCACAGATAAGAAGACTAAGATTGCAACGATCCCGGTTGGATATGCCGATGGTTATCCAAGAGCACTCTCTTCAAAGGGAAGAGTTTTGATCCGCGGGCAGTATGCACCGATCATTGGAAGAATCTGTATGGATCAGTTTATGGTTGATGTCACGGATATTGAAGGTGTTTCTGTAATGGACGAAGTAACATTAGTTGGACATGATGGAAATAAGATGTTAACTGTGGAAGAAGTTGCAAACCTTGCAGGATCATTTAATTATGAATTTGTATGTGGAATTGGAAAACGAGTTCCACGTGTTTATATTCGTAATGGTGAGATTAAAGAAGCTGAATATTTTGAAAAATAGGGAATTCTTTGAATACTTTTGAAAGAATTGTAAATACTCTTCATACAATATTTAAAAAGAAATGGAGAGTGTTTATGCTTATGGTGATTAAGCGAGGCGATATATTTTATGCAGATTTAAGGCCGGTGGTCGGTTCAGAACAAGGCGGAATACGCCCAGTGATTGTTTTGCAAAATGATGCGGGTAACAAATATAGTCCAACTATCATCTGTGCAGCGATCACGAGTAAGATGAATAAGGCAAAACTGCCAACCCATGTTCCAATCGACTGCCGCAGATGTGAATTGGAAAAAGATTCTGTGATCTTATTAGAACAGATCCGAACGATTGATAAAAGCCGATTAAGAGAAAAAGTATGTCATTTAAACTGTGCATTCTTAAAACAGGTGGATCATGCACTAAAGATTAGTTTAAGTCTTGATACATAGCAGGAATGGCAGTATATTGACCTTTTTTCTTAGAAATGATATATTTAAGTTTGCATAGTCTTAATTTCTAGAGGATAAAGGAGAAAGAAATGGAAGGATTTACTCCCTCGGTACTTGTGATGATCATTTTAGCAGTTATCGTTGGATTTGCAGCTGGATATTTTTTTATGAAACAAAGAGAAAAGATTCAGGAAGCCAAGAAGAAACTGCACACATCAGAGCAGGAACATGAAGAGGATGAAGACAATGAATATGAAGAAGAGATCATGAACATTGTCAACGAAGGACATGAACAAGGAGCGATCATGGAAGGGGAAGCCCGCATGATCACGAATATCTTCGAATTTGGAGACAAAGATGTCACAGATGTTATGACATCAAGAAAGAAGATTGATGCAATCGAAGTATCTATGTCCGTAGAGAAAGCATTAAATTACATGTTAGATGAGCCATATTCAAGATATCCATTGTATGAAGATGATATTGATAACATTGTAGGAGTGCTTTATTTAAAAGATGTGATCGATGCATATCTGAATCAGAAGGATGCAACTCTTTCTGATATTGCAAGAGAGCCGTTTTTTGTTCATCAGACGATGAATTTATCAGTGCTTTTTCAGGAGATGCAGACTAAGAAGATTCATATGGCGATCGTCATTGACGAATACAGCCAGACAGAAGGTATTGTATCTATGGAAGATATGTTAGAGGTCATAGTAGGTAATATCTTAGATGAATATGATGTCGAAGACCGTAATATCACCAAGATCGGATGGGCAGATATTTATCTTGTACGCGGAAGTACAAGGCTTGAAGAACTTGAGGATGTACTTGGAATCGAATTTGATGTAGAAGATATTGAAACACTTAATGGATTTTTAATTGATCAGCTGGGACATTTACCAGAAGACAATGAAGAAATAGAAATTATCTACCAAGGATATTCCTTTAAGTCTGTCGATATTCATGACAACATGATAAGACAGGTAAAGGTAGAAAAAAGAAAAAGGAAGGAAGAAGAAGATGTCAGGACACAGTAAATTTGCGAACATCAAACACAAAAAAGAAAAAAATGATGCGAAAAAAGGAAAGATTTTCACAGTCATTGGAAGAGAAATTGCAGTAGCAGTTAAAGAAGGTGGACCAGATCCAGATAACAACAGCAGATTACGTGATGTCATTGCAAAAGCAAAAGCAAACAACATGCCAAATGACACAATCGAACGTGGTATCAAAAAGGCTGCCGGAGATGCAGATTCTGTCAATTACGAACAGATTACATATGAAGGATATGGCCCAAGTGGAGTTGCTATTATCGTAGATACATTAACAGATAACAAAAACCGTACAGCATCTAACGTAAGAAATGCTTTTACAAAAGGAAATGGTAACGTAGGAACACCAGGATGTGTATCTTACATGTTCGAGAAAAAAGGACAGATCATCATCTCCAAAGAAGAATGTGAAATGGATGCCGATGATCTTATGATGATGGCATTAGATGCTGGAGCAGAAGATTTTAACGAAGAAGAAGACAGCTTTGAAGTATTAACAACACCAGATGACTTCAGCGCAGTAAGAGAAGCCTTAGAGAAGGAAGAAATTCCAATGGCAGATGCCAGCGTTACAATGATTCCTGGAACAATGGTTGAACTTACAAGTGAAGAAGATATCAAGAATATTCAGAAAACATTAGATCTTTTAGATGAAGATGATGATGTACAGGAAGTTTATACAAACTGGGATGAATAATCAATTATAGATTTTATAAAATATGAAATTAAAAGAACCTCAACTTATGACAGACATATAAATGCTGTGAGTTGAGGTTCTTTTTCTAGTGCGCCTAGCGGCGCACGTTTCTAACGGGTTAAAGTCCCGAATCCA
>ERZ1035025.718-NODE-718-length-20197-cov-22.984411_pt1 | contig 20197 bp, 15 predicted proteins | sample MGYA00520619_ERZ1035025 | MGnify/ENA primary metagenome ERZ1035025 (study PRJEB33766, sample SAMN09781742) | gut metagenome | biome: gut microbiome | host: Homo sapiens | place: Madagascar | study: EMG produced TPA metagenomics assembly of the PRJNA485056 data...
TCTCAGTACGCCGGTTTTCAAGACCGGTGCATTCGACCACTCTGCCATCTCTCCATAGGGTGTTTGAGATGCGGTGCTCGCAGTGAAAAGTAATCACTTGAAAGCGTCACTACATTGCGGAGAGAGAGGGATTCGAACCCCCGGTACCTCTCAGTACGCCGGTTTTCAAGACCGGTGCATTCGACCACTCTGCCATCTCTCCAATAAAGGAAATGCGATAGATGTAGTCTTGCAATCGCAGTGAATTACTTTTTCACTTTGCTTTATTAGCGGGTGCAAAGTTACGCTTTTTAGTTTATACCTCCAAATTTTCGGCTTACTTTTTTCGTCGAACAGCGAAAAATCATTGATTTCAGCTCCTTTGAACGTTACTAAAGCTATAACATCACCTCTTAAAAGCACAAAAACAAGCTTGCTTGTTTTGCAGTGTCTTCGGTTTGCAGTAACTTTAAATAAGTTACGCTGCACCTCAACAATAAAAATATGCAAGCATATTTTGTATTGTCTTCGGTTTGCAGTAACTTTGCACTTATGATTTATCCAAGCAACTTTGAAAACAAGATACAGTTCAGCGAGATACGCTCGCTGTTGAAGGGCTACTGTCTGAGTCAGTTGGGCAAGGACAAGGTGGACGCTATGGGCTTCACGGACAACGCGGAGCACATCAACACGGCGTTGAAACAGACGCGCGAGTTCCGCCGTATGCAGGAGGAGACGGACGATTTCCCTCTGCAGTTCTTCTTCGACATGCGCGAGTCGATAAAGCGCATACGCATCGAGGGCACGCATCTTGAAGAGAACGAGATATTTGACCTGCGCCGCTCGCTCGAGACGGTGGCTGGCATCGTGCGCTTCCTCAACCGCAGCGACGACGACGGCAACTTCGACTACCCTACTCTGCACGACCTTACAGAGGGCGTGCTCACTTTCCCCGACCTTATACGCCGCATTGACCAAATTCTCGACAAATACGGCAAGATAAAGGACACGGCGTCGCCGCGTCTCGCCGAGATTCGCACGCAGCTGCGCAAGGCGGAGGGCAGTGTATCGCGTACATTATATAGCATATTGCACGCCGCGCAGAGCGAGGGTCTCGTAGACAAGGACGTTACGCCGACTCTGCGCGACGGTCGTCTCGTTGTGCCTATCGCTCCTGCCATGAAGCGACGCATTAAGGGCATCGTACACGACGAGTCGTCGACGGGCAAGACGGTGTTTGTGGAGCCGACGGAGGTGGTTGAGGCGAACAACCGCATACGCGAGCTGGAAGCCGACGAACGACGCGAGATAATAGTGATACTCACGGAGTTTACGAAGCTGGTGCGTCCGCACGTGGACGACATCGTGAACGCCTATCGTATGCTTGCCGAGGTCGACTTCATTCGTGCACGTGCCGAGTTCGCACAGCTCACGGGCGGCATCGAGCCGGAGGTGAGCGCAAAACCTGTTGTCGACTGGATTACGGCGAAGCATCCGCTCTTGTGGCTCGCGCTGAAGAAGCAGGAGAAACCCATCGTGCCGCTCGACATCATGCTGACGCGCGACCGCCACATCCTGATCATCTCGGGTCCGAACGCCGGTGGCAAATCGGTCTGTCTGAAGACGGTGGGTCTGCTGCAGTATATGCTGCAGTGCGGTCTGTCTATCCCCGTGAGCGAGCGTTCGAAGGTAGGCATCTTCAGCGACATAATGATTGACATCGGTGACGAGCAGAGCATTGAGAACGACCTCTCTACCTACTCGTCGCACCTGCTGAACATGAAGAACATGATGCGCCAGTCGGGCGAGCACACACTGCTACTCATCGACGAGTTCGGCACGGGCACCGAGCCGCAGATTGGCGGCGCAATGGCTGAGGCGGTGCTCAACCAGTTTGTAAAGAAGCACGCGTGGGGCGTGATAACCACCCACTACCAGAACCTGAAGCACTACGCCGACTCGCACGACGGCATTGCCAACGGCGCCATGCTCTACGACCGCCACGAGATGCGGCCGCTCTTCCAGCTCGCCATAGGTCAGCCGGGTTCGTCGTTCGCCATCGAGATTGCGCGCAAGACGGGCATTCCGGACGAAGTGATACGCGAGGCGAGCGACATCGTGGGCTCCGACTACATACAGAGCGACAAATACTTGCAGGACATTGTACGCGACAAGCGTTACTGGGAGAACAAGCGACAGAACGTACATCAGCGCGAGAAGGACTTGGAGAAAACTATCGCGAAATACGAAGATGAAATCCGCGAGCTCGACCGCAAGCGCAAAGAGATTCTGCGTCAAGCCAAGGAACAGGCGCAGGAACTGCTGAAGGAGAGCAACCGCAACATCGAGAACACTATCCGCGAGATACGCGAGTGTCAGGCGGAGAAGGAGGAGACGAAGCGCCTGCGCGAGGAGCTGAAGGCGTTCAAGGAGGACGTGAACGAGATAGACACCAAGTCGGCTGACGACCTCATCGAGAAGAAGATGCGCCAGATAATGGAGCGCAAGGAGCGACGCGAGAAACGCAAGAAGGAGAAGAAAGAGAACGCAGCGAACCCAGCCACCTCAACTCCTCAACTCCTCAACTCCCAAGCATCACAACCTCTCACCTCCTCAACGCAGCAGACCTTCGCCGTGGGCGACACGGTGCGTATGCGCGGACTGACGACGGTGGGTCGTGTGGAGTCGGTAGAGGGCAAAGAGGCAACCGTAGTGTTCGGCGACGTGCGCACAAAGGTGAAGACAGCGCGCCTGGAGCACACCACGAAGACACCGGAGTCGACGCTACCGCCAACGTTCGGCATCAGCCGCGAGACGCGTCAGACCATCGACTCGCACAAACTCAACTTCCATCAGGATCTCGACGTGCGCGGAATGCGTGGCGACGAAGCACTAAACGCTGTGCAGCACTTCATCGACGACGCTATACTCGTGGGTATGTCGCGCGTGCGCATCCTCCACGGCAAGGGCAACGGCATACTCAGACAGCTCATACGCCAGTATCTGCAGTCGGTGCCAAACGTGACGCAATGCAAGGATGAGCACGTGCAGTTCGGCGGAGCCGGCATCACGGTCGTAGACTTCTAACTTGTAAACGTAGCGGAAGGCTAAGCTACGAGACACAACAATAAAAAAGGCTGACTCTTAAGCTGCAAAACCGCAGCAAGAGTCAGCCTTTTCTTATGCTTTAATCTTTATTCGTCTAAAGAATACCTGCCTCTCGGCAGTGGATTTATGAATGTTTTGCCATCGAACACCGAACGCAACCCGATCAGATTCCGAACGCAACCCAATCAGATTCCGAACGCGAACCGATCAGATTCCGAACGCAACCCAATCAGACACCGAACGCGAACCGATCAGATTCCGAACGCGAACCGATGCCTATTGCATTGCAATTCACTCGTTAAAGAGCTTCTTCTGGCTTAGCCTCCTCAACCTTATCCTCACTGAGCACCAACTCGCGATAGATAACAGCATCGACCGAAAGCATTACGCAAACGCCGGCAAGAACGCATACAAGCACAACAAGTACACCCAACGAATTTGCGATGGCGTCGAACATGCTGAAGAGAACGTAGGAAATAACGACCAGAGCGAAGCTTACGGCAAACTTCAAGCAGAATGCCTTAAACTTATAGCCCATCATCAGACGGTTGCTCTCGGAGAGGCACAGCGCCCAATTCATCTTCTTGCCTACAAGCAGATAGATAGCGAGCAGCCAACTGAACGAGAGTACAACAGCCGGTATTAACAGGAACAGACAGGCTACCGACACGGCGGAGCTAATGAGCGCCTGCAGAATGAAGTATTCACCCATACAATGACGATATTTCGACTCGAAGATGAACATCGGACTAATCATCTCGCCCTTGCTAAGCTTCACCGGCAACGTAGCCAAAGCTATCGTGGTGCCCACATTAACGTAAGGAATCCATACGGTGACGAGCCAAAGCAACACTGACAATACTATTGGCACAAGATTTTTCATGCCTATAGCAAACGCGTCCTTCAAAGAAGGTACAAACTGAAGTTTTTCTTCCATAGCTATAATTTTTTAGGTTATTGTTTTTAAGTGGTATAACATTTGCAAATATACAGCATTTTTCACATATACCAAATCTTTTTGCAAAGAAATATTAATCATTACTTAATATTTGCTACCCACCGTATATTCTTTTTCGCCCAAAAGCAATAAAAAAACCGCCCCACATCCCATAATGGTATGCAGAGCGGCCCAATTAATTATGAGAATTCAGTTACTTAGTAACCTTCACGGTCTTCATAGTGCCGTCGGCTCTCTTCATGGTCACAATGTATGTACCCTTGCCGAGTGTTGAGAGGTTGTTGCCAACCGCTACACCGCTGAGAGTGTGTACAGAAACCTTAGCGTCAGCCGGAACCATTACGCCGTTGATAGCGTCTACTACGACTTTCACGGTGAGAGAAGTTGTGGCAGCCTCCGACTCCTTATCCTTGTAGACAACAACCACCTTGTAGTTGTGTTCGCCAGCAAATGTCTCGTCGGTGTAAGCCTGTACGTGCTTACCCTCGCTGCCCGGAGCCTGGTCCTCGAATACCTTAACCACTTCCTCGCCCTCGTAAACCTTCACGGTGAGCAATGCGTCAGCCGGCAGATCCTTACCGTCGACATCCTTAGCAGGATTGGTCCATGTAAGTGCTACGCTCTTTTCGGCAGTCAGTTCAGCTGCTGCGAGGTTGGCTACTGGTTCTGTAGCTACAGGCTCTTCCACAACGGCTTTCTTCTCAGCAAGGCTGAAGTCGAAGATGTAGCCGTAAGCATTTGCACCTGTTTTGTCGCTGATATGGAAAGCAACATAGTAGTTGCCAGCCTTTTCTACGCTGAACTCGAATGTGCTCGGGTCGCGGTCGTACACAGTGCTAAGTTCAATAGTGCCGAGAGTCTTGTCGAACGAACCCTGCACCTTCCTGTTTGTACCGAGCTTCATCGTGAACGATGTTGTGCCCGATTCAACACAACTGCGGTTGTTGGCTGTGTGAGCCTTCGCTACGTATGTCTTTCCAGCTTCGAGAGCGAATGCCGGAGACACCCAATAGTCGTTGGCGTCAGTGTTAAAGTCGCTGCTGAAACCTACGCAAGGATGCTGGTCGCCCACCGGGTTCCAGTCGGCGCCGTACTCCTGATATCCCCATGAATTCCAGCTCCATGTAGAAGCGGTGCTGGCACTGCGGTCCATTGCGGTCCAACCTGATACGCTTTCTTCTTTCTCGAACGAAACCTCGTAAGGAAGTGCTACCGGAGCCTCGGGCTTGCCTTCTGCCATCTCCTCAATCTTCACCGAGTAGATGCTGACGGCATCGTTAGTGCCATTAGCACCCCAGTTGAGTGCGCGGAAAGCGAAGAAGTATACATCGTCCTTGTTGGCATCGAGAATCCACTCGTTCTTCACCTTGCCACCCTCGCCTTCGGTTTCGCCTTCGGTTTTAGGGAGCTTAGAGCCAATCCATTCGATAGTCTTCTGGTTGTCTGCCGACTTGCTGCCTACGAAGTAGTCGAGGATTAGGTTCAGCTCGTTGTTCGGACCCGAAGCAGCGTCAACCGTAATCTTGTACGACTTGCCTTCCTTCAGCTCGAACTTCGGAGAGACGAGCCAGTCGCAAGTTCCAGACTTAGTGTCTACGCCCATGTGAGCAGCTGGTTTGCCAGCAAAGTCGGATGCGGTGTAAGCCCATGTCACGCCCGGAGTATCGCTGTTGTCCAGAGTTGTCCATGTGGCGAACTTCTCAGCCGAGTCGAACGTCATATCGTAAGGCAGTGTGCCGTCCTGGTCTACAGCTGGTGGGTCAACTGGGTCAGGAGTCTCACCGCCTGTCTTCTCTGCGATATCGAAACTGAAAGCATAAACATATTCGTTAGAAGAAGAAGCGAACTTGCCTACTCCATGAAATGCAAAGTAGTAAGCACCGTCTTCAGTCACATTAACATCGTATGAGTTATCGTACTGCACGTTTGTTTCGGGCATCTGAATATCGCTAACCGTGGTAAAAGCAGACGCATCGGTTGCCGATTTGCCGTATTCCAAAGAGAGCTGGGCTTTCGTAAAATACATTCTACCTGTATTTACCTTTACGGTATATGTCTTGTCTTTCTTAAGGTCGAAAGCCGGAGAAACATAATAGGCATTTGCTCCACTTACACTCGTCTTCATGCAATAGCTTGGTATAGCCGTCCACGAACCTGGAGGGCAAAAACCATCACTACCCCAATCGGCGTTGAAGAACCATGGTGTACCAGAATTTCCGCTGGCATCAATATTGGTCCAAACGTCATTAGTAGAATTGAACGAGATAGAGTAAGGCAGTTCTACTGTGCTCTGGGCAGAAGCATTCGTTGCGCCAAACAACGCAAGAAGAAGCCCCATTGTGTTTAGTAACGTCTTTCTCATAACTACAAATTTTAAAAGTTAATATATTTATGTTTACATACTTTCGTCACTAACTAAAGATGTATTAACTATACTAAACGTATGTTATACGATTGCAAATGTAATAAATATTTTAATACAAAGAAATATTTGACACGATTTTTTGTAGTTATTTTGTCATTTTGTTGTATAACGGAGACTCTCACCATGAATTTGTCATCAGTATAGCAGTAGTGTGCGAACACAAAAAGGAGGTGCTGTTCCTGTTCCGTCGAGCATCAAAGCTGAGCGGAAAGAACAGCACCTCCCATTAAACTGTGTATTCGTCTCTACTATTACTTCTTCTTTGCCGCAGCCTTCTCCTCCTTTGCAGGAGCAGCCGGCTTGTAAGCCTTGTTCAATCCGGCGATAACCTCGTTGGTGATGTCGTAAGCCTTGTCGGCATAGAGGAGGTTGTCGCCTGCCTTGCTCAGAATCAAGCCAAACTTCTTATCCTTGTTGTAAACAGCAAGGAAGTGCTGGATAGAGTCGCGCAGAGCGTTGTTGTAGTTCTCTGTCTCCACCTGGAACTCGCCACTCAAGCGCTGGTTAAGAGCCTGAAGGTCGCTATTCTGCTTCTGCAGCGACATCTGTATCTGCTCTGCCTGCTCGCGTGTGTAGGCGTTCTGCTGAATCTTCTGCTGGAAGTTCATGTAAGCCTGCTCGAGAGTACGCTGCTTCTGTGCGAGTGTGTTCTGGATGTTCTGACCCTTCTTCTGCAGAATGAGCGAGTAGTCCTTGCAGAACTTGTACTGCGACATGATGCTGTCTACCTCTACATACGCAATCTTAACGTCTGAAGGCACAGCCTGCTTGCCCTCTACCTTCTTCTCGTCAACCTGACACTTCGACTTGTCGCAAGAAGTCATTGCGAAAGCGGCAACAGTTGCGAGTGCAAGTGCGCCGAAAATGTTTTTCTTGTTCATCTTTATTCTGTTTTTAATTTTATCGTTTTATACGCCTGTCGTATATACATTATATATTACAAGCTGATTTAATAGGCACCATTGCGTTCGCGAGCCTCGCGATCCTGATCCATCACGCAGTGAATGCCCTGCTTGCGCAAGCCCGGGTTGTCGTGTACGTGTTGCGAAGAGAACTTGCCGTTGCGCTTCAGCAGAACCTTTATCGACAACAATGCGAAGGCTACTGCCACTACAGCGAGGCTGATAAGCATTAGTTTTATCATATTTGTATCTGTTTTGACTAAAATAGATGTCTACCTATATTTAAAATAAGTGAAGATATTTTGTGGTGTCTTCCTTTTACACTATCTTTGCAAAAGATAGCCCCACCATTATATATCGCTACAAAGGTACGGCAATTCGGTGGCATGGCAAAATAATTTATCGAAAATTCAGATTATTATAACATCATCATAAAAAATTTAAGGAAAATGAGCAATTGCGAATTAAAACCTGCTCGCGTGTTCGAGCAGTTTGCTAAAATCAACGAGATTCCGCGCCCTTCAAAGCACGAGGAGCGCATGATAGAGTATCTTCAGGAGTTCGGCAAGAGCCACGGCTTCGAGACCGAGACCGACGAGACGGGCAACGTAGTAATCCGCAAGCCGGCCACAAAGGGTCACGAGAACGCGCCTACACTCATCCTGCAGAGTCATATGGACATGGTTTGCGACAAACTCGTAGACGTAGACTTCAACTTCTTCACCGACCCCATCCAGACTTACGTCGACGGCGAATGGCTCAACGCTAAGGGCACAACACTCGGTGCTGACGACGGCATCGGTTGCGCTATCGAACTGGCTATCCTCGACAGCGACGACATCGAGCACGGACCGCTGGAGTGCGTATTCACACGCGACGAGGAGACAAGTCTCACCGGTGCCATTGGCATGAAGGCTGGCTTTATGAAGGGCGATATGCTCATCAACCTCGACTCTGAGGACGAAGGACAGATTTTTATCTCTTGCGCCGGCGGCAAGACAACATCGGCTCGCTTCACATTCGAGCGTGAGGCTGCTCCGGAGGGTATGTTCTTCCTCACAGCTTCTGTAAAGGGACTGAAGGGCGGACACTCTGGCGACGACATCAACAAGAAACGCGCTAATGCCATCAAGATTCTCGCTCGCTTCCTCTACAAGGAGCAGGAGAAGATGGATCTTCGCCTCGCTCAGTTCAACTCGGGCAAACTGCACAACGCTATCCCACGCGACGGTAGCATCGTGTTCGCAGTTCCGGCAAGCGAGAAGGAGACAGTACGTGCCGACTGGAACGTGTTCACAGCTAACATCGAAGAGGAGTTCCACGTAACCGAGCCGGTGATGGAGTTCAACCTCGGTAGCACCGACGCTGAGAGCGTACTGCCGAAGGACGCAAGCCGCCGCTTCATCCTCTGCATGCAGGCTGTTGACAACGGCGTGTTCGCTATGTGCCAGGACGAAGCACTCGCATACATGGTTGAGACATCCAACAACGTAGCAAGCGTGCAGACTGCTGAAAACGAAATAAACATAGTTGCTTCGCAGCGCTCTAACGTGATGAGCAACCTCGAGAACGAGACAAACACCGTGAAGGCAGCCTTCGAATTGGCTGGTGCTGAAGTGAAGATGAGCGACGGCTACCCGGCTTGGAAGATGAACCCGGACAGCAAGCTCACGAAGGTGGCTGTCGAGTCGTACAAGAAGCTCTTCGGCAAGGATCCTATCGTTAAGGGCATCCACGCTGGCTTGGAGTGCGGTCTGTTCTCGGAGCGCTACCCGAACCTCGATATGGTTTCGTTCGGTCCTACGCTGCGCGACGTGCATACTCCTGACGAGCGTCTGCACATCCCGACCGTTCAGATGGTTTGGGATCATCTGCTCGACATCATGAAGCATCTCTAATATAGGAGGGTATGGCATCCCTGCCATACCCACGCAGCCACACAATAGGAGGGTATGGCATCCCTACCATACCCACGCAGCCTACAAACATAAAAAACCGGTATAGCACTCATGCCATACCGGTTTTTCTTTTACAGCTCTACATCCGTAAGGCACATGTCGAGCTGTTCTTTTATAGCCTTTTTGTCAAGTTTCTGACCGATAAACACGAGTTTCTGCATACGGTCGCCGTACTTCTCGTCCCAGTCTCTGCGCAGTCCTTCTTCGCGTTCGAGCATCTGCTGCAGTTCGTCCTTCGGCATTGTGGCGTACCACTGTCCGGCGTTTTTCAGCTCCATCTGCTTGCCTGCCTGCTCAAAGAGATAGCACATGTCGGGCTCTTCCTTGAACCAGCACAATCCCTTGCAGCGAATCACGTTCTTCGGGAACAGACGTGCCACGAAATTGTCGAAGAAGTTCATGTCGAACGGCTTTCTGCGATAGTAGACAAACGTTCCGATACCGTACTCCTCCACTTCGCCACCTTCATGGTCGTGGTGATGGTGATGATGTCCGCAACCGCAATGGCAGTCGTGGTCGTGATGATGATGTTCATGCTCTTCATCTTCATGGTCGTGATGATGATGGTGCTCATGCTCCTCCTCCTCATCATCGTCATCCTCCTCCTCATCGCCGTGATGGTTCTCAAGCTCGTTGATCCATGCAGCCGATGTAGCCACCTCGTTGAAGTTGAAGCGACCGGTGTTGAGCAGACGCTCCAAGTCTACGTCGCCGTAGTTGCACGGAATGATTTCTGCCTTAGGCTGAATGGCGCGGATTATCTCGGTGAGCTTGCGCAAATCCTCAGCACTCACCTCCGCAGCCTTGTTGAGAAGTATAGTGTTGCAGAACTCTATCTGCTGTATTACGAGGTTTTCGAGGTCTTCGTCTTCGAGTCCGTCGCGTTTCAGAGCATCACCATTGCTGAACTCATCCCTCATGCGCAGCGCGTCCACTACGGTCACGATGCTGTCAAGACGCGGAATGCCGTTGGTGATGTACTGCGGACCGAGTGTCGCCATCGAACTGATTGTCTGTGCGATTGGTGCTGGTTCGCAGATGCCACTCGCTTCGATGACGATATAGTCGAAGCGTTTCATATTCACAATGTCGCGCAACTGGTCGATGAGATCCATCTTCAGCGTGCAGCAGATACAGCCGTTCTGCAGAGCCACCAAACTGTCGTCCTGCTTGTTCACTACTCCCCCCTGCTGAATAAGGTCGGCATCGATGTTCACCTCGCCGATATCGTTCACGATAACGGCAAACTTAATTCCTTTCTCGTTGGAAAGGATGCGATTTAATAATGTTGTCTTACCGCTGCCCAGATAACCTGTGAGCAGCAATACCGGAATCTGTGTCATAGTATATGTTATTATTCCTTCATTAATTCAGAGTATGTACGATCCATCTCGTTGGTCATAACCGTGAAGTTATGCTGCGTCTGACAAACCTTCAAAAAGAGCGAAGCAAGGTCGGTTGCCTCCGCGTCAGCAAAATCCACAGCCTCATCGAGCAGCAGGACGTTCATCGCGTCGAGCATCAAACGGAAGAGCGTAGCCCCACGTAGGGGGTGCACTTGTCTCAAGTGCGCCGACCGATCAAAACGTGCATCCTCCCCAAGGGGGTGCACTTGTCCCAAGTGCGCCGATCTATCAAAACGTGCACCCTCCCCCGTCTGACGCAGACCGCGAACGTATGCGAACATCACGACACGCACGGTCAGTTCGATGGCACGGTCGGAGTCTACCGATGCTTCCGTCTCCTCCTTCGCCTTGCGCACATAACCCTCAAGATGGTCGGCATTTGAGAGATATTTGCCTGCAAGCAGCATCGAGAAGTTGCGCTTGTATTCCTCAACCATAGCGTTATAGTATGCCTCGTCGCCACACGCCGTGCGCACAAGTGCCATCATGTCGTCGCCACGCTGCTGCGCTTCGCGAGCCAGTGCTGCAATGTCCTCGTACTTGTAGTTCATGGCTGCCAACGGGAAGAACATGATATCGAAGAAAGCGGGCGCGATGTGCTCATAATGCTCCAACATCAGCTTCTTCACCGACTGCGGTGTCGTCTTCTCCTTCCGGTCTTCCACCTGACTCTCTATCACGCCATGCGAGAAGGCATCGAAGAACGAGCGCACCAAAGCCGCCTGAACCTTATACTTGTCTATTTTCTCTGCCATCCGATTTACTTCTTATATGCGTCAAGAATCTCCACTACATACACGTCGTGCAAGCCACCCTTCTCGCCGTACCACTGCTCTATCGACTTGTCGAGCATCTCCTCCGGACGAATCTGCGTTTTGTACAGCTTGCGACAAGTGAGTGTAAGGCGTGCTTCGTCGAATGTTACACAGCCGTTCTCGGTTGCAACCGGTGTGAGATGGGCCTCCTTCGCCTTATCGAAGTCTCTGCCCGACTTAGCACCACAGAACGCATACGCCTTGCGTGCCTCCTCCGAGTTGCCGAGGAAAACAAGGTTCATCGTGTCGTTAGCCTCAATGAGCTCGTGGGTGTAACGCTCCGGACGGATGTACACAATAGCCACTGGGCGGTTCCACAACCAGCCAAGGCAGCCCCAAGAGGCTGTCATCATATTGAACTTCTCTTCGTTGCCTGCAGCAACGAGCATCCACTCCTTACCAATAGTTGTGAACACATTATCGTTGAGTGTCGTAATGTCAATCTTTTCCATAATTCTTTTTTTTTAAACGCAGCAGAAGTGACAAGCTCCACCGCATCATGTTTTACCATCACATTGCATCCGAGGCGAAATCGTGTAACATCTCAAATATGCAAATACAAAAAAACGAGACAAAACTTAAAGTCTTGTCTCGTCATCATTTTGAGCCTCTTGTCGGATTCGAACCAACGACCCCGAGATTACAAATCACGTGCTCTGGCCAACTGAGCTAAAGAGGCGGGTGGGCAAGCTACTTACATCGCGCCGCTACAACCAACTACCTTTGCTACGTTCCCGTCCTGGAGGGTTCGAAGGGAGCTGGCCGTGCAAGACTTACCCGTATTACTCTGTAAGCGGTTGCAAAGGTACGTATTAGTTTTGAAACCACCAAACAATCACGCAACTTTTTAACTACAAACTTACATTTTTCTACTTTTAAGCCCTAAGATCTATATAAAACAGAACTGTCTCGCCATACTTATGCAACGTTATAGGAGGGTATGGCATTCTTGCCATGCCCACACGCACTATAGATTCATAAAGGTATGGCGAGCTTCGCCATATAAGGCGCAATCATCTCTGCCGCATGCTCAAGAAACTGCCTGTCCACGTCGTCGAATGTAGCCAATTCGGTGCTGTCGATGTCTATTTCGCCAACCACCACTCCATTGTGCTTCAACGGAACGACAATCTCCGATCGGGAGAGCGACGAGCAGGCTATATGACCAGGGAACTTCTCGACATCCTCAACAACAAGTGTGCGCTGCTCTTTCCATGCCGTGCCACAGACACCGCGTCCGAACTTGATGCGTGTACATGCCGGTGTACCCTGAAACGGACCGAGTATCAGTTCATCGCCTTCCACTATATAGAAGCCGACCCAGAAGTATTCCTTCGGGAACAACATCTTCATCACAGCCGCACAATTCGCCAGCACACTTATTGCATTATCATCCGCATTGGCGAACACTTCAATCTGAGAGAGTAGTTCGCTATATCTTGTTTGTTTCTCCATAATACTATTTTTATTTCTGCAAAGATAGTACAAACCGAAGACAACACAAAACGAATCACATGATTAAATATATGTTAATCACGCTTGTTTTATTTACATAATACGATATTTTATATATCTTTGTAAACAAAAAACTAATGAAAATATCTTTTATTCCAATACGGCTGCGAGAAGCACGAAAAATGTGTGGCTATAGTCTTGACCAATTGACTAAGGCTGCCAATGTTCGTGTCACTCGTCAAAGCATTTATAATTATGAACGAGGTGTAATGCAACCTAAACCAGACATGGTAAAGGCACTTGCTGAAACACTTGGTGTAAACGAATCTTTTTTCTATAGCAAATCAACAAAAATAGATATGCCAATGCTTCGTTCTACTGGAGATAATATGCTGTCAGAGGAGGATTTGCAGCAGCTTGAAGCAATGTTGAGTTATTGGGCTGAACGCTATCTGCTCATGGAGAAGAAGATTGGATTGAAGTCTGTTTTCTCTAACCCACTGGCCGACATAAAAGTTTCTACTCTTGACGATATTATCCTTGCTGCCGACCATTTGCGTGAGGCTTGGAAGTGTGGTAGTGGTCCTTTGCCTGCTGTGTTAAGACTCATGGAGAGAAAGGGTGTTAAGATTCTTTCAGCTGAACTGCCTGATGAAATTTGGGGACTTAGCACGTTTGCCGACGAAACCCATCCACTGATAGTTGTCGATATGCGTCCACAAAAAACGACTATCGAACGACTCCGATTTACGGCTTGCCATGAACTTGCCCATATCCTGCTGCATTTTTCCGACGACTGCAACGTTGAAAAGATGTGCAACAAATTCGCCAATTTCTTTCTCTTCCCCAAACAGACATTTATCGAAGAAATGGGAGGCGAACATCGTGAGCAACTCACTCTCGAAGAAATGATTGACCTAAAAGAACTATATGGTGTCTCAATTGCAGCACAAGTACACGCCGCATGGGATATACGTATGATATCTCGTGAGCATTACAATTGGTGGTATGACGAGCGGATAAATAAGAATAGCCAAGAAGAAGGTTGGGGGATTTATAGTTACCCTGAAACTATCGGAAGGGAGAAGAGAGTGGAGGCAAGAATGAAACAAAATAATATAATGTAAAAAATAAGCATATGAAAGAAATTAAAGAACTTACAGGCTTAACGTTTTTAACTAAAACTATTGGGTTAGAATTAAAGCCAGTTGGTAAAACTCAACAACTCATTGAGTCTAAAAAGCTTATTGAGCAGGATGATCAGCGTGCAGAAGATTACAAAATAGTAAAGGACATTATCGATCGTTATCATAAGGATTTTATAGACAAGTGTCTTAACAGTGTTGAAATCAAAAAAGAAGATTTAGAGGAATATGTATCATTGGCAGAAAACTCTAATAGAAATACAAAAGATTTTGATGAAGTCAAGACTAAAATGCGTAATCAGATAACAGAAGCTTTCAAAAAGAATCACTTGTTTACTGGTTTATTCAAGAAAAACCTTATTAAGGATTATCTTCCTGATTTTGTAAGTGAGGAAGAGAAGAATGTGGTGAACAAATTTAGCAAATTTACCACTTATTTTGATGCATTTAATGACAATCGTAAGAATTTATATTCTGGCGATGCCAAGGTTGGTACTATAGCTTATCGACTTATTCATGAGAATTTGCCGATATTTCTTGATAATATAGCATCTTTTAATACAATTTCTGAGATAGGAGTAAATAAGTACTTCTCTGATATTGAGAATGAATTTGCTGCTATTCTTGATGGAATGCATCTGTCCGCTCTTTTTCAGCTATACTATTACAGCAATACACTGACTCAAGAAAAGATAGATAACTATAACTATATTGTAGGGGCAATCAATAAAGCTGTAAATCTCTATAAGCAACAGCACAAAACTGTACGTATTCCATTGCTCAAAACATTATATAAAATGATTTTGAGTGATAGAGTTACTCCGTCATGGTTACCTGAACGCTTTGAAAGTGATGAAGAGATGCTGACTGCCATAAAAGAAACTTACGAATCTTTGAAAGAAGTTTTAGTAGGTAATAATGATGATAGTCTTCGTAACTTATTGCTCAATATAGATAATTATGACCTTGATCATGTTTACATTGCAAATGATTCCGGATTAACGTCCATTTCACAGAAAATATTTGGATGTTATGATGCTTATACTTTGGCAAAAAAAGACCAACTGCAAAGAGAGAATCCTGCAACAAAGAAGCAAAGAGAAAATCCTAATTTGTATGATGAGCGTATAGATAAATTGTACAAAAAAGAGGGTAGCTTTTCTATTGCTTATCTTAATCGATTAGTCGATACAAAAGAGCACATCACTATTAATGAATACTATAGGCTGTTGGGATCCTATTGTCGTGAAGGTGGAAAAAGTAATGATGATTTCTTTAAGCAAATTGATGGTGCTTATAGTGCTATATCGTATCTCTTCTCTGCGGAACATGGTGAAATAGCCCAGTCTGACTCAGATACTGCAGTCGTTCAAAAGTTGCTCGAAGCTTATAAGGGATTACAACGCTTTATCAAGCCTTTATTAGGTCATGGTGATGAAGCAGATAAAGACAATGAGTTTGATGTAAAACTTCGTAAAGTGTGGGATGAACTCAACATCATTACACCGCTTTATGATAAGGTACGCAATTGGCTATCTCGTAAGATATATAACCCAGAGAAGATAAAGCTATATTTTGAGAATAACGGAAAGTTATTATCTGGATGGAGTGATAGCCAAACTGAATATGACAATGGAACCCAATATGGAGGCTATATCTTCAGAAAGAAGAATGAAATTGGTGAATATGATTTTTATTTGGGTGTATCTTCAGATGCTAAGCTGTTTCGTCATGATGCAACTATCGGTTATGAAGATGGCATGTATGAGAGATTAGATTACTATAACCTGAAGCCTAACACTTTACTAGGAAACAGCTATATAGGAAACTATGGAGAAGATTCGAATGCTGTGCTTTCTGCATTTAATGATGCTGTAACAAAACTACATTTGGAGAAGAAACTGGTTCCTAAAGATAATGAGAAAGTGCCAACATATCTCAAGCGCTTAAAGCAGGATTATGCTAATTTTTATCAAATTTTGATGAATGACAATAATGTTGTTGATGCTTACAAGAGTATGAAGCAGCATATTCTTGCAACATTGGCTTCTTTGATTCGTGTACCCGCTGCAATAGAGTTGACCACTCAAACAAACTTGGATATTGACGAATTGATTGATGAAATAATTAATTTGCCATCCGAATCATTCGGCTATTTCCCTGTTGCTACGGCAGCAATAGAAGAAGCTAATAATAGGGAGAAGAAACCTTTGTTTCTTTTTAAGATGAGCAACAAGGATCTTTCTTATGCAGAAAAATTTTCTAAGGGGGACAGAAAAAGTCGAGGAACTGAGAATCTTCATACAATGTATCTCAAAGCCCTTCTTGGAATGACGCAGAATGTTTTTTCCATAGGAAGCGGAATGGTATTCTTTCGCCATAATACTGAAGGATTGGCAGAAACGACAGCGAGACATAAAGCTAATGAGTTTATTGCCAACAAAAACAAACTCAATGACAAAAAAAAGAGTATTTTTGACTATGAGATAGTAAAAAACAAACGCTTTACGGTAGATAAGTATCTTTTTCATTTGTCTTTAAAATTGAATTATACACAACCAAATAAATTTGACATTAATTCAAAAGTTCGTGAGATAATTCGTAACGGAGGTATCAAACATATTATTGGCATTGATCGCAGAGAACGTAATTTGATTTATCTGTCTTTAATTGATATGGAGGGAAATATTGTCATGCAGAAGTCTCTCAATATTCTCAAGGATGATCATAATGCAAAGGGAACTGATTATAAAGGTTTGCTGACAGAACGAGAAGGAGAAAATAAAGAAGCTCGCCGCAATTGGAAGAAGATAGCAAATATCAAAGATTTAAAACGAGGTTATTTAAGTCAAGTAGTACATATCATTAGTAAAATGATGGTAGAATACAATGCAATTGTTGTACTTGAAGATTTGAATCCTGGTTTTATCAGAGGTAGACAAAAAATCGAGCGTAACGTATATGAGCAATTCGAAAGAATGCTGATTGACAAATTGAATTTTTATGTTGATAAGCATAAAGATGCCAATGAAACGGGAGGTTTGTTGCATGCACTTCAGCTTACTTCTGAATTTAAAAATTTCAAGAAAAGTGAGCATCAGAATGGATGTCTTTTCTATATTCCAGCTTGGAATACAAGTAAAATAGATCCTGCTACTGGTTTTGTAAATCTCTTTGATACGAGATATACGAATGCAGAAAAGGCACTTGAATTCTTTCGTAAATTTGATGCGATTCGTTATAATGAGGAGAAAGACTGGTTTGAGTTTGAATTTGATTACGATGAATTCACTCAGAAGGCACATGGTACTCGTACCAGATGGACACTCTGTACTCATGGTAAGCGTTTGCGTTCTTTTAGAAATCCTGCAAAACAATATAATTGGGATTCTGAACTAGTGGCGCTGACTGATGAATTCAAAAGAATTCTTGGAGAAGCAGGCATTGATATTCATGAGAATCTAAAAGATGCGATCCGTAATTTGGAAGGTAAAAGACGAAAGTATCTTGAACCTTTAATGCAGTTTATGAAATTACTGCTACAATTGCGTAATAGCAGGAAGAATCCAGAAGAAGATTATATTCTTTCTCCTGTTGCCGATGAGAACGGAGTGTTCTATGATAGTCGTTCATGTGGTGACACGCTTCCTAAGAACGCGGATGCTAATGGCGCTTACAATATTGCTAGAAAGGGATTGATGCTTATTAGTCAAATAAAAGAAACAAAGGATTTAGCCAATTTTAAGTACGACATTTCCAACAAGGCTTGGCTCAACTTTGCACAACAAAAACCATATAAAAATGAATGACTACATTCCGCTTTCAACGCTGAATGACTTTATCTTTTGTCCGTACTCCATATACTTGCATAGCGTGTATATGGAGTCGGACGAAGACTTATATAAAGCCACTCCACAGATTAAAGGCACCATAGCTCACCATAGTGTTGATGAAAAGAAAAGTTCCACACGGAGGAGCGATATAATGTCGCTCCCCGTTTATTGTGACGAATTGGGAATATCTGGCAAAATAGATGTCTACAAACAAGACAAACATCTGCTGATAGAACGCAAGAAGTTTCATGGGTTGTAAATCAACACAAGAATATCCAATTTTCGAGTTTAAATGATAATTATAAGTTATGATATTTCTGACGACAAAATGCGCACGAACTTTTCAAAAATGCTTAAAAGTAATGGTGCCATTCGGCTTCAATTCTCTGTGTATGAAGTAAGGAATACAAAGAGAATTATTAATAATCTTATGTCTAAGATTGAAGCTTATGCAAAACATTTCACTGCTGATGATAGCGTAATACTTTTTGACATTGAAGCAGAAAAACTAACTAAATATGGTAATGCTATCCATAGAGACCAAGATGTAGTATACTTTTAAATAACAAACATAAGTCTTTATATTTTTTATCATATATACATAATAAACTGATTACTAACAACTTCCTAAACCTTTACACAATATTCCATTCTGTATGGGGGATAAATATCTAAAAAAAATATTCATCAAAAGCCTTTATATACTGATTTTTATGTAAATTTGTAAACAATAAGAGTCTATACGGACTTGATAATTTCTACTATCGTAGATCGACGCGATGTCTACACCGTCTTCATCGTCTATAAGGACTTGATAATTTCTACTATCGTAGATATCTCCTCGCTGTTGGTGAAGAACTTCTTCGGTCTATAAGGACTTGATAATTTCTACTATCGTAGATTTTCAAAAGCATTGTCTACAGAATGAAAGTCTATAAGGACTTGATAATTTGATTTAACTTTACGATTTTTTAGGAAACAAAGTTACGTATTATAATGAGAAACAATAAATAGAAAAACACGTGTTTTTATCTATCATATCTGTCAGTTTATAAATTCATCTACCAGGATCGAACTACAAAATATAAGCGGATGATAATTATAGGAGGGTATAGCATCCCTGCTATACCCACGCAGCCACGCAAGCAAGACAATAAACATGTAGGCTGCGTGGGTATGACAAGGATACCATACCCTCCCAAGAAGATTAAGCCTTTGTTGCAAGCGGTGAAGCCTGAGTGTATTTGCGTGCGCTCAACTCCTTGTCGAGCATATACAGACCATAGCCGTTGCCCTGGATCATCTTGAGGTTATCGATGATATTCTGTGCGTTCTCCTCTTCCTCCACCTGCTCGTCGATGAACCACTTGAGCATACTCTGCGTAGCGTAGTCGTTCTCGCTTGTTGTGAGAGCGAAGAGATTGTTGATGAGCGATGTCACCTTCTGCTCGTGGGCAAGTGTAGCCTCGAACACGGCGAGCGGCGACTCCCAAGTTGTAGGCACAGCGTCGATAGGCTTCAGTTCAACACGTCCGCCACGCTGTATGATGTAATTGAACATGATCTTGGCATGATCCTGCTCCTCCTGAAACTGTACCTCAAACCAACTGCCCATTCCCGGATTGCCGTTAGCGTGAGCATAAGCAGCCATTGAAAGATAGAGATAAGCCGACCAAAGCTCGGCGTTGATTTGGGCATTGAGAGCCTCTTCGATTTTCTTGTTCAACATAATTATTAAGTTTTAAATGATTATTCGAGTGGTATGCAAATGTACAAAATAAATTGATAAACCATTTGTTTTTACATCGTTTTTATATCAATTTTATTGCCGATTATCAATAGACGAAAAAAACTATTGCTGTAACATAAAAACATGTGTTTTTATCTACCATATCTGTCAGTATGCGTGTAATGTACTACGTTACAGAAGGTTAATGGCTGACAGATAACAATTTCATCTGTCAGGATTTGAAGTTATCTACCAGGATCAGGGGGTGCAGCAGTCCCTGCTGCACCAATAAAACTTCGGTAGATGCCACTTATTGCTTGGTTGGTGCACCGCTTGGTTGGTGCACTTCTTGCTCTGGCAAGCGGCAAAGCCGAGCGGAGACAAGTGCACCCACTAAAAGTGCACCCCCTAAGGGGAACTTCCTAAACAAGGCGGCGTGGGTATGGCAGGATGCCATACCCTCCTAAACAAAAAAAGGTCTCCA
>ERZ1035025.729-NODE-729-length-20016-cov-18.694805_pt1 | contig 20016 bp, 17 predicted proteins | sample MGYA00520619_ERZ1035025 | MGnify/ENA primary metagenome ERZ1035025 (study PRJEB33766, sample SAMN09781742) | gut metagenome | biome: gut microbiome | host: Homo sapiens | place: Madagascar | study: EMG produced TPA metagenomics assembly of the PRJNA485056 data...
CTCTTATATGCATGACAAGCATCTTTGATCGCTTGTTTTGTTACATTATTTGAAATTTCATTTAACCAGGAATATTCCTCTGTTTTCTTTGATTGTTTTTATCATCTTTTTCACCACCATCATCTATAAGTTCTTTTACAAATTTTCTTGATTTAATTACTCATGTAAATACTATCTATATTCATTACTAGCAGTATGATGTGGCTGAAGTTTACCGTTTTTATCCCTATTCCTTAATGTTTGAGCCGATACACCTAATATTTTTGAAAATTTATTGATAGAATAATATTTACTCATAAGCAAGTCCTCCTTATAATATCTATAATTTATTCTACCAATAAATGTTATAAATCTCAACATATATTTATAGTTTTTTATAAGATTATTTTAACAGTTAAACACCTCATTTCGTTTTGATAGTTTTAAGTATATCACACAAAATGGTGATTGTGAAAACAAAGAATGCTATAATCCTGAAATTATAGCACTCTTTCTTTTTATAGATTTAATTCTTCCTGATATTTACGAACCATTTCTTCGTATTCCTCATCTGTTAAAGTTACTTGTTCTGGGTTCATTGCGAATACACCGCCCCACTCATAACTGTCTTTGTATTTTGGAACCAGATGAAAATGGAGGTGAGATCCTGTATCTCCATACGCTCCATAATTTACTTTGTCTGGATGGAAGATCTTATGCATTGCATCTGCTACTTTTGCAATATCTTCCATATATAAAGCTCTCTCTTCTTTTGTAAGGTCTGTAATCTCGCTGACATGTTTCTTGTGAGCAACGATCACTCGTCCTGGATGGCTCTGTTCACGGAATAAATAGACTTTGGAACTTTCCAGTTCTCCGATCTTGATCCCAAACATATCGACAAGTTCACCTTCCATGCAATATGCGCAGTTTTCATTCATTGTCATGATTCTCCTTTTATATATTGTTCTTCTTAATTGATCTAATGATTTTTACAGATCAAATCCAAAATATCTTACTGCATTGTTATAAGAAATTCCTTCGACGATCTTCTTTAATGATTTTTCATCATCTGGATATTCTCCATTTTCAACCCATCCACCGATCAGATTGCATAAGATACGACGGAAATATTCGTGTCTTGTGTAGGATAAGAAGCTTCTTGAATCTGTTAACATTCCGATAAAGTTTCCTAATAATCCAAGGTTTGCAAGAGATGTCATCTGATTGATCATTCCTGTCTTATGATCATTAAACCACCATGCACTTCCCTGCTGGATCTTTCCTGCTGCAGAAGAATCCTGGAAACATCCAAGGATTGTTCCGATTGCTTCGTTGTCGTTTGGATTTAAAGAGTAAAGGATTGTCTTTGGTAATTCTTCTGTTGCATTGATAGAATCTAAGAATGCTGCTGTCTGTGCACTTGGTGCATAGTTGTCGATACAGTCATATCCAGTATCTGGTCCAAGGCGTTTATAGTATGGTGTGTTGTTATCTCTTCTGCATCCGTAATGAATCTGCATTACCCAGTTTCTCTTATGATACTGTTTTGCTACAAACTGCATAAATGCTGTCTTGAATTTTAATTCTTCTTCTTTTGTGATGTCTTCTTTATTTAAGCGTTTTTTAAAGATCACATTGATCTCTTCTTCTGTTGCTGGTGCATACATCACATATTCTAGCGCATGATCAGAAACGCTGCATCCATGATCTGCAAAGTAGTCAAGACGAATATTTAATGCTTCTTTTAAGTCTTCAAATGTCTTGATTTCCACTCCACTTACTTTAGAAAGCTGTGCAATATAATCTGCATATTCTGGTTTTTCAAGATTCATTGCTTTATCTGGTCTCCATGCTGGTAATACCTGAACCTCGAATGTATCATCTGCTGCTAACACTTCATGCCATTTCAGGTCATCCACTGGATCATCTGTTGTACAGATCAGTTTCACATTAGACTGACGGATTAAGTTTCTAACGGACATGCTGTCTTCTTTTAATTTTGCATTACACAGATTCCATACTTCTTCTGCTGTATCTCCATTTAATACTCCATGATATCCAAAATATCTCTGCAGCTCTAAATGGCTCCAGTGATACAGTGGATTTCCAATCGCAAGCTCTAATGTTTCAGCCCATTTCTGGAATTTTTCACGGTCTGTTGCTGCTCCTGTGATGTAATATTCATCGACACCATTGGATCTCATCTGTCTCCATTTATAGTGGTCTCCGCCTAACCATACCTGTGTGATATTCTCAAACTTGCGGTCTTCTGCGATCTCCTGTGGATTGATGTGGCAGTGGTAATCTACGATTGGCATTTTATCTGCGTATTCGTGAAATAATTTCTGCGCTGTTTCTGTCTCTAATAAGAAATCTTTATCCATGAATTTTTTCATTGTTTGTTTACTCCTTTTATATAAATTTTAAACCTGTTTCGGGTGCATCATATCTGACACACCCGGTATGTTTTATTTGAAGTGACTGATTTTATACATATCCCATCAAACTTGGTAACCATAAGCTTAATGTTGGTACATATGTAACAAGCATTAACACCGCGATGATCACTGCGAAGAATGGAAGCAGCTGTTTGATAACATCCTCAAGTCTCACTCCTCCAACTTTAACACCTACGAACAGGGTTGTTCCAACTGGTGGTGTGATCGTTCCGATACATAAGTTAAAGATCATCATGATACCGAAATGGATCGTGTTCATTCCAAGTGCTGAACAGATTGGAAGGAAGATCGGTGTAAAGATCAGACAGGCTGGTGTCATATCCATAAATGTTCCGACAACAAGTAAGATGATGTTGATCAGGAAGAAGATGACATATTTGCTGTTACTAATGGATAATAATGCTGTTGATACTAATGTTGGGATATTGGTAAATGCCATAACCCATGACATGATGCTTGATACACCGATCAGGAAGATAATGATCCCTGTCATCTCTGCACTGTCTTTTAATAATTTTGGAATATCAGATAATTTAATTGATCCGTAGATTAGAGATAAAATTAAACTGTATACAACGGCAATAACAGATCCTTCTGTTGCTGTAAATACACCAGCGATCGTTCCACCGATTACGATCACGATCATTAATAAGCAAGGTAACGCCTGGAAGATAATGCTTCCAGCTTCTTTTGCTGCAAATTTTGTTTTTGCACGGTATCCGTGTTTCTTAGCGATAAAATAGATAACTGCCATACATGCAAGTCCCCATAAGATTCCTGGGATGTAACCTGCCATGAATAAGGCTGCTACGGATGTTCCACCACTGACTAAGGAGAATGTGATCATTACATTACTTGGCGGGATCAACAATCCTGTTGGTGCTGTTGCTACGTTAACTGCTGCGGAAAAACTTGGATCATATCCTTCATCTTTTTCGATTGGTCCGATGATAGAACCCATCGCTGATGCTGCGGCTGTTCCTGAACCTGAGATACTACCAAATAACATGTTAGCAATAACATTTGTATGAGCTAAAGCTCCTGGTGTACGTCCTGTGATCAGTTTTGCAAGGTTGATCAAACGTACAGCGATACCACCTTTGTTCATAATATTTCCTGCAAGGATATAAAATGGGATAGCTAACAAACTAAATACGGAAATACCAGAGAATATTCTTTGTGCACCTGTTAATACTGCGACATTTAAATCCATGACCGGAAGGATCGCGCATACGGATGAAATTCCAAGTGCGATTGCGATCGGTACTCCGGCAACTAACATAATTACCAGCAGGACTAAGATGATCAGTCCTGAAATCATTGCGATACTCATATTTTTTCTCCTCTCTAGTTTTCCTCGTGATCAAGACCTTTGCCATGTACAAGATCAATGATATTTAAGATTCCATAAATTACAATAAATAATCCAGATAGTGGAAGTACAGTATAGATTACTCCCATTGTCACTGGAAGAGATGCTGTTGTCTGTGTCATTGTAAGACCCATGATATTGATCCCACCATAAACCATAGCGATTCCTGCGAAGGCAACAACTAATAATTCAATACAGATCTCTAATACTTTCTTTGCAGACCCTTTTACTTTATCTGCAACAAATCCCATTCTCATGTGATCTCTTTTTCCAAAGATGTATGCAGCAGATAATAAGGCCATCCATGCAAAACTATAGGTTAATAATTCTTCAGATACAGTACTTGGACTGTTAAAAATAAATCTTGTTACGATCTGATAAGTACCAACAACAACCATTAATCCAAATAAGAAGATACATGCTGCACAAAGGATCTTATCAAGACCTTTTCTGATCGTTTGTAAAAATTCCATGTCTATTTTGCCTCCTTCTCATATTTTTTGTTGAATGTCTGGAAGTGTTTGTAAGAGTCACGGATGTTTGTATTGTCTTTTAACATCTGTTTCTGTACTCCTAATACTTTATTACGGAATGCCTGCACATCAACATTGATGAATTTTACACCCATTTCTTTCTGTGCATATTCTTTTGCTTCCTTGACCTGCTTGTTCCATTCTTTTTCTTCTACCTGTGTAGAAAGTTTAGCCGCATCTTCAAATACTTTTCTCTCATCTGCACTTAATCCATCTAAGAATTTTAAGTTTGCAACGAGTACGTCTGGTACCATCTGATGTTTGTTATAGGAGAAATATTTTGCTACTTCACCATGTTTGTTACTTGTCAATGCCAGTTCGTTATTCTCTGCTCCATCAATAACTCCCTGCTGGATCGCTGTATAAACTTCACCGAAACTCATTGGAGAAGCTGCAGCTCCAAATGCATTGGCCATGTTAACACTTGCTGGACTCTGCTGAACACGAATCTTAAGTCCTTTTAGGTCATCCGGTGTATTGATTGCTTTCTTCGCATAGAAGTTTCTTGTTCCTACGTTATACCATGTCACGACTCTTAATCCTGTTTCATCTGTGGATTCATAGATTTTCTTCATATAAGCACTATCATTCATCGCTGCATGATAAGCTTCTTCTGAAGTGAACAGGTATGGCATACTGAAGATCTCATATACTTTCGCAAAGTTTTCAAGGTTTGGTGTTCCTACTAATACGAAGTCGATCGCACCTGTCTGTGTAAGCTCGATCGCTTTTGTCTGAGATCCTAGAAGTTCGTTCGGGAAGATCTGAACTTCATATTTGTCTCCGAGTTTCTCTTCTACATACTTCTTAAATTTTAAAAGTCCGATATGTTCCGGATGAGTTTCTGCCTGTGAATGTGCAATACGGATAATTCTCTTCTTTGTTGTTGTCTTACTTCCTTCTTTCTTATCTGATGAAGAAGTAGAACTGCATCCTACACATCCGATCAGCATACATACGCTTAGCACGACAGCAATGATCTTCTTCAAATGTTTCATAATGTTATCCTTTCTTTTTTGTTATAGTGAATGTTTCATGCCTTGTGTAAGCTCTTACATTTATGTTTTCATTATACATCTGTTAAATTATTAACGCAAGTTGTTTTTTATTGTTAATTTAAACAAGATTCTTTCTCATTTTTTGTGCATTTTGACGTTTTGATTTCGTATTTTGTATACATCGATAATTTTACTTGACATTTTAATTTCTTGCGTGTAAGTTGAATGTAAGCTCTTACATTTTCAGTATCAAGCGAAGGACATCGTTATTGAGCTTTGAAAACACACGAACACCAGATGTCCTTCCATATTAAAAAGGAGGAACACTATTTTATGAAGACTTACCTGAAGATCCACAAGGATGATAATGTTGCAGTTGCTCTTTCTCCATTAAAAGAAGGAACAAAGGTGATCATCGATGATCAGGAAATCACATTAAAGGAAGACATCCCACAGGGACACAAATTTGCCCTTACAGATATTAATAAAGAAACACCCGTTATCAAATATGGAGCACAGATTGGTTTGGCGAAAGAATCAATTCAAACTGGATCATGGATCCACACACATAATCTCAAAACAGGATTAGGTGACTTACTAACATATTCCTATACCAAAAATATAACTCCATTAGAGCCAAGCGAATCTGTATGCTTTGACGGATACCGAAGAAGCAACGGAAAAGTCGGTGTCCGTAATGAAATCTGGATCATTCCTACCGTGGGATGTGTGAACAATGTGGCCACTGCAATTGAAAAACAGGCGCAGCAATATAAAAAAGGAAGTATCGATGATATTGTTGCTTTCCCTCATCCTTATGGATGTTCACAGATGGGTGACGATCAGGAGAATACAAGACAGATTCTCGCTGACCTAGTCAATCACCCAAATGCTGGTGGTGTCCTCGTTCTTGGACTTGGCTGCGAAAACAGTAACATTGACGAATTAAAGAAACATATCGGTGATTACGATGAGCGCAGGGTCCGTTTTCTTGTTGCGCAGGAATCTGAAGATGAGATCGCAGATGCATTAGAGATCATCAAAGAGCTTGCTGATCAAGTCTGTCAGTATAAGCGTGAGCCGATTCCTGCCAGCGAGTTGATCATTGGTATGAAATGCGGTGGAAGTGATGGATTATCCGGAATCACTGCAAACCCTACGGTTGGAGGTTTTTCTGATCTTCTGATCTCAAAAGGCGGAACAACCATTCTTACCGAAGTACCTGAAATGTTTGGTGCTGAAACATTGCTTATGAACCGTTGTGAAACAGAGGAACTGTTTGATGAGACAGTGAATCTGGTTAACGACTTTAAAAACTACTTCAAGAGCCACAATCAGACAATCTATGAAAATCCATCTCCTGGAAATAAGAAAGGTGGTATCTCTACATTAGAAGATAAATCTCTTGGATGTACACAGAAATCTGGAAGTGCACCAGTCAAAGGAGTACTGTCTTACGGTGAACCTGTGAAAGTCCACGGATTAAACCTTTTAAGCGCTCCTGGAAATGACCTTGTTGCATCTACTGCTCTTGCAGCATCTGGTGCTCACATTGTCTTATTTACAACTGGAAGAGGAACTCCTTTTGCTTCTCCAGTACCTACAGTGAAGATTTCTTCCAACTCTGCTCTTGCAAATAAGAAATCGAACTGGATTGACTTTAACTGTGGCGTTCTTGTTGAAGATGGAACTCCTGCAGAGCTTTCCAAAGACTTATTTGATTTCGTGATCGATATCGCTTCTGGTAAGAAATCAAAATCTGAGGAAGCTGGATTCCATGATATGGCAATCTTTAAACAGGGCGTTACATTATAAATTAAATTTGAAAAGTGATTTTTTTGAACAATATATAAATATTTTATAGAAAGGACTTATTGATTCTTATGAAAAAATTATCTTATGCAACATTAAAAGAACAAAACTATGATGGTTATTTATTAGAAGATGCACCAGAACGTGTTCTTCAGTTCGGTGAAGGGAACTTCTTGCGTGCATTCGTTGACTACTTTATCGATGTATTAAATGAAAAAGCTGGTTTTAATTCTAAAGTTGTTTTATGCCAGCCAATCGCTCCTGGTCTTGCTGATATGATCAATGAACAGGAAGGTTTATATACTCTGTTCTTAAGAGGATTCCAGGATGGACAGAAAGTAAATAAAAAACGTGTCATCTCTTGTGTAAGCCGCTGCTTAAACCCTTACAAAGATTTTGAAGAAGTTTTAAAATGCGCTGACAATCCAGATCTTCGTTTCATCGCATGTAACACAACAGAAGCTGGTATCACTTATGATCCTGCATGTCAGTTCAGTGATGTTCCAGCAGACAGCTATCCTGGAAAATTAACTCAGTTCTTATATCGTCGTTTCCAGACATTTGGAAACGAAGCAGGAAAAGGATTTATCATTTTATCTTGCGAGCTGATCGATGATAACGGAAAAGAACTTGAAAAATGTGTCTTAAAATATGCAGAGCAGTGGAATCTATCTGAAGAATTCATTAATTGGATCAAAGAAGAAAATACATTCTGCTCCACATTAGTTGACCGTATCGTTACAGGATACCCTAGAGCAGAGGCTGCTGATATCTGTGCTGAACTTGGATATGAAGATAATCTGATCGATACAGGTGAGATCTTCGGATTCTGGGTTATTGAAGGACCTCAGTCTATCAAAAATGAATTCCCTGTTGATAAAGCAGACCTTCCAATCCTGATCACAGACAACCACAAACCATACAAACAGCGTAAAGTAAGAATCTTAAATGGTGCTCATACTTCTTTCGTTCTTGGTGCTTACCTTGCAGGACAGGATATCGTTCGTGATTGCATGCATGATGATGTGATCTGCAAATTCATGAACCAGACAATTTATGATGAGATCATCCCTACATTAACACTGCCAAAAGCTGAACTTGATGTATTTGCTCATTCTGTAACAGAACGTTTTAAAAACCCATTTATTGATCATCAGTTATTAGCGATCAGCTTAAACTCTACATCTAAATGGCGTGCAAGAGTTATGCCTTCTCTGAAAGGTTATGTTGATCTTAAGAAAGAACTTCCTGCATGTATCACTGCTTCTTTCGCATTCTACATTGCATTCTTCAACGGACAGGAATTAACTGACGAAGGTCTTGTAGGAACTCGTGGTGATAACACTTATCTAATCAAAGATGATAAAGCCGTTCTTGAGTTCTATGCCGCTCACAAAGATGACTCTGTAGAAGATCTTGTTCATGCAGTCTGCACAAATGAAGACTTCTGGGGTGAAGACTTAAGCGCGATCGACGGATTTGAAGCTGCTGTTACTTCTTATCTTGCTGATATCCGTGAAAATGGTGCTTATGAAGTCATGAAGAAATTAGTGAAATAGGAGGAATATAAAATGAACGAAGTATTAGAAAAACTTGGACAATATGGTATCGTACCTGTTGTTGTATTAAATGACAGCAAAGATGCAGAGCCTCTGGCTGATGCTCTTTGCGAAGGTGGTCTTGCTTGTGCGGAAGTTACTTTCCGTACAGAGGCTGCTGCCGAATCTATCAGAATCATGAGTGAAAAGCACCCAGAAATGTTAGTTGGTGCTGGTACAGTCCTTACAATCGAACAGGTCGACGAAGCCGTTGCCGCTGGAGCAAAATTTATCGTAAGCCCTGGATTAAACCCTGAAGTTGTAAAGTACTGTCTTGATAAGAATATTGCGATCACACCAGGCGTCGTAACTCCAAGTGAAATGGAGCAGGCCATTGAGTTAGGACTTAATATCGTAAAATTCTTCCCAGCAGAACCATCCGGTGGTCTTTCTATGATCAAAGCAGTCTCTGCTCCTTATACAATGTTAAAATTCATGCCAACTGGTGGAATCAATCCTGGAAATGTTAAGGAATATTTAAAGAGTGATAAAATCTTTGCATGCGGTGGAAGCTGGATGGTAAAAGGTGATCTTGTTGATGCTGGAAACTTTGATAAGATCAAAGAATTAACAAAAGAAGCTGCTGATATCGTAAAAGAGATCAGGGGGTAAGTTATGGCTAAGATCGTTACTTTAGGAGAGATCATGCTACGTCTCTCCCCTCCAGGATATGAACGTTTCCTGCAGGCATCCTCTTTTGATGTACAGTATGGCGGTGCTGAGGCAAATGTCGCAGCATCCTTAGCCCAGCTTGGACATCATGCAACCTTTTTATCAAAAATACCAAAAAACTCCATCGGTGATTCTGCCGTAGCTACATTAGCAAAAGTTGGTGTTGATTGCTCTCATATCGTTCGTGGCGGCGACCGTCTTGGAATTTACTTCCTTGAAAATGGTGCTTCCGTTCGTGCTTCCAGTGTCATTTATGACAGAGCAGACTCCGCCATCACAAAGGCATCTGCAGACGAATTTGATTTCGACGCTGTTTTTGCAGATGCTGACCTCTTCCATGTATCTGGTATCACACCAGTCTTAAGTGAGAATGCACGTGATATCACATTTGCAGCATTAAAATCTGCAAAAGAACATGGAGTTTGTATCTCCTTTGACTTAAACTATCGTGCTAAATTATGGACGGAAGATATCGAAGGAAAACAGGCAATGCTTCGCGAAATGATCAAATATGCAGACATCTGCTTTGGAAATGCCAGAGATGCTGCAAAATGTTTAGGTTACAGCGAAGATGGGATTGATTTTATCAATGGTGATTATGCGATCTGCGTTGATGAAACACATATGTCCAATGTTGTGAAGGCTTATAACCTGAAATACCTTGTAACAACTTTAAGAAACAGTATCAGTGCTTCTGATAACGGCTGGTCTGCTGCCGTATGCGATGGCAACACCCTCTATCGCGGAAAACAGTATGACCTTCACATTATAGACCGTGTCGGTGGTGGTGATTCCTTTGCTTCTGGATTCTTACATGGTATCACATCCGGTATGAGCATGGAAAAATCTCTGGAATTCGCGATCGCTGCCGCTGCGATCAAACATACGATTCCTGGAGATATCAACTACATCAAAGAAGATGAAGTTTTAGCTTTAATGGACAGCGACGGAAGCGGCCGTGTCCAAAGATAGTTATATATTAATTGCTACTTAATGTATGCTTGTTTAACATAGTTTCTCAAATATCCAAAATTAAATTCATATAACGACACCGGCCTCAGGGTTTTGAAACTCCCCCTGGGGCCGGTGTTATTTTCAAAAGTTTTTGGACTTTGGTACTTTTTATACACTGCTATGCTAAAACTTTTATCAATCTAAATACCTGTTCTACTGTATCTGTCAGATTCTCCTGTGCATTTTTCTTCTTCATTGCATCTTCCAATGATACCGCCGATCTTACAATTGGAAAATACGCATCAATCCCTGCTTCATTGCAAGCAGTTGCACCTTTGGTCACTGCCCCTGAGAATCCCAAGACTAATTTTCCATATTTCTTCGCAAGTTTCGCTACTCCGATCGGTGCTTTTCCCATTGCGGTCTGGGCATCTAAGCATCCTTCTCCTGTGATCACAATGTCTGCATCTTTGATCTCTTCTTCTAATTTTGTTTCGTGTAAGATCAAATCTACACCTGATTTTAAAGTTGCATTTGTAAATGTCAAAAATGCGAATCCTAAACCACCTGCTGCACCTGTTCCTTGTTTGTCTGCATCTGCTTTTATAAAGCTTTCTTTTGCGATTTTTGCATAGTCTGCCAACCACTGATCCATATCTTTTACCATCTGCTCTGTGGCTCCTTTTTGTGGACCAAAGATCGCACTGCATCCTTCTTCTCCACATAATGGATTCGTTACATCACAGGCGATATGAAATTCGCAGTCTTTTAATTCTGGGATGACTTTATCATCTTTGATCTGTACTAAATCTTTTAATCCGATCGCACCATATCTGATCTGGTTTCCATCTTTATCTAAGAAATCATATCCTAACGCCTGCAGCATTCCGACACCACCATCATTGGTTGCACTTCCACCGATTCCCATGATAAAACGTCTGCAACCTTTATGAATCGCATCAACGATCATCTGGCCAACTCCATAAGTTGTTGTGTATAATGGATTTCGTTCTTTGTCGGTTACTTGTGTGATACCTGCTGCCTGTGACATTTCCATGATGGCTGTGCTTGTTTCTTCCATATCTGGCTTTGTTGGACAGATAATTCCGTATTTGGCTAAGACTGGCTTCCCTGCCGGACCAGTAACTTTGATAAATTCCATGTTACCGCCCATGCCGTCTACCAAAGCATCGACCGTTCCCTCTCCACCATCTGCAAGAGGTTTTATGACTACTTCTGCTTCTAAATCGACTTTTTTTATTCCTTTTTCTATAGCTTCTCCTGCCTGAATTGATGTTAGGCTCCCTTTTAGAGAATCAATCGCTACTACTATTTTCATCATAAAAACCCCGCTTATTTTCCACATCCAAACAGAAATTTTCTCAGACAATCCACAGGAATCATCGTCATGGATAACAATACTGTGACGATCCAGCCTTTTGCTCCAAATGGAATACAACTAAACATCTTTCCGATCCATGTAAATACTTGAAATGGAATTGCCGCTGCATTTACGATCATGATCTGTACTAACATGATAATTAAAAATACTTTCAGAAAATCTGGGTTCTCATTTAATCTTTTGAAGATTCCAAATCGTTCATCCCTGACATTAAATCCGTTAAATAATGCACTAAAGATAAATAAGACAAAATATGCTGTTAAATGCTGTGCTTTATTATCAAATAGATTCGTGATCACTGGTAATTTTAAGAATAAGAAACTTAATATAACCAGCCATATTCCCATAAATCCTATCTGCGTCATCATATCTTTGCTGATAATACCCTCATCACGTCTTCTCGGTGCTTCTTTCATATATTTTGAAAGTGCTGGTTCATTTCCAAGCATCATTGCTCCGAGTCCATCCATCACGAGATTTACAAATAATAAATGTGTGACTTTTAATGGTTCTTCTATTCCCAAAAATGGTGCAACTGCACTGACAACAACTGCTGTCACATTGATCACTAACTGGAATTTACAGAACTTCAAAATATTATGATAGATCGTTCTTCCATACCAGATTGCATCTTTGATCGATGAGAAGTTATCATCTAAGATCACGATCTTTCCTGCCTCTTTCGCAGCCTCTGTTCCACTTCCCATTGCAAATCCAACATCTGCTCGTTTCAATGCTGGGGAGTCATTCACTCCATCACCTGTCATACCTACGACTAGATTCATTTCCTGACACAGGCGTACCATTCTTGACTTATCCGTTGGCAATGCTCTTGCGATCACACGGATCTGCGGTAAAATAGCTTTGACTTCTTCATCACTCATCTGATTTAACTGTGCAGAAGATAAAGCTCTATCTGATTCATTCTTTAACAATCCTGCATCTTTTGCGATCGCTACTGCCGTCTCCAGTCGATCTCCTGTGATCATAACAACCTGAATTCCAGCTTCCTGTACTTGTCTGATGGCATCTTTGGCTGATGGTCTGACATCATCTCTGATCGCCACTAGTCCAATGATCACAAGATCATCATTGATCTGATTCTTCACAAGCTCTTTTTCTGAATATCCAAAAGCAAGAACACGCATTGCTTTCGCTGCCAGAGAATCAATCTTTTGATTTAATGCTTTCTGGTCGATCTCTTTGATCTGCCCATCACCATCTAGATATTTTGTTGCTTTTGCAAGCAATCGTTCTGGTGCTCCTTTATAAAATGTCTTGCCTATGCTCTCAATTCTCGCCTGACTGAACTTATTGGAAGAATTGAATCCTTGATGGGCACTGACCTTACATCCGTCATTCCCATCCAACATACAAAATGTCTCTTCTCCAATAAATTTCAACAATGCCTGATCTGTTGCATTTCCTCCAATGACCTTGTGATAAACATCAAACATCGCCTGTGTATTCTTCCCGATCGCAAGATCTAACAGCCCTTTTACCTTTCCATGATGTCTTAATTCATTTGCAGGGATTGAAGTTCCATCTGCTGTAAAGAAATCTACAACTTCCAATTCTCCCTTTGTGATCGTTCCTGTCTTATCACTGAATAAAATATTTAAAGATCCCGCTGTCTCAATTCCTTCTGCCTTACGAACTAATACATTATGATCTAACATTTTACTTGTATTTTGCATTAATACAAGAGATATCATAAGCGGCAATCCTTCTGGTACTGCACATACAATGATCACAACCGCAAGTGAAACTGCATCGATCAAATCCTGCGCAACCTTTGCAAATCCCATAGAAAAATATGCCTGAAATCCACCTGCCATTATAATGAAATATACAAAATACATAACTGCGATCACGATCGCACCGATATATCCAAACTTTGATATCTGATCTGCAAGTTTTGAAAGTTTTACCTTCAATGGAGAGTCTGGTTCCTCTTCCTGCATCTCCTCAGCCATCTTTCCCATCATCGTATGAAGTCCAACCTTCTGAACATCCATTACACCTTCACCATCAAAGATCACAGCTCCACGAAACAGAGAATATGAATCAACAAATGTATCTCCTGTAATCTCTTCCGCAAGATAAACACCCTCTCCGGCTGCCTTCTTCTCACACTCCTCTGCTTCTCCATTTAGAGCAGAATTATTGACTTTCAGGTTTCCTGTATGCAAAATACCATCCGCAGGAATCTTATCCCCAGACTGCAGCAAAACCTGATCTCCAACAACCACGTCATCAACATCGATCACTGCAACCACGCCATTTCTGTGTACCTTACACTGATCCTTCTTCGTGCTCTCCTTCAATTCTCGATACTTCGTATCACTGGCAACCCCTGTCTTCGCCGTAACAAAAGCAACGATCAGCACCGCAATGATCGTCCCCATCGGTTCATAAATCTCCGCATATCCAAAGAAAAACATCACGATCATCAACACTGCGATCGCAAGCAAGATCCGGATCATCGGATCCTGAAACGTCTCCTTAAACTCCTGCCAAAACGTCGTAGGTTCTGAATCTGGAATCTCATTCGAACCAAACTTCTCTCTCGATTCCTTAACTTCTTTATCTGTAAGCCCTTTTATCATGTCGCTCCTCCTAATCAAATAGCTCGTCAAATTGATTTTCAATTTTCTTTAGTATAACAGAAAATCAAAAGAATGAAACATTTTTGTAACATTTTAGCTATTTTTTTGCAGAAGAGACTTCATCGAAATTTCCTATTCAACAAGAAAGACTCCTGCTTTGCAACAAAAAAAATGGGCTGCTTCTATGCAGCCCAATCTAATGAAAAGAGAGGATTAAAATATATATGAAAAACTATGTCTTAAGTATACCAAAATCCCCACTCCATTCAATATTCTAAATCTAAACAATTCTAAAGAAAATATAAACTTCTATAAAGAGAAAATTATCCACAGTCGGATTTAGATTATACTTTATCTATCAACACTTTCTTCTCACAACCCAACACATACATCAAAACTTCAGCCCAAAAACAACCTTCAGAAGCTTCATATAAACTATCTGGAGACCGTATGAGCCCGTTGGCACTTAATGAGCAGTGATGATTTATCATCGCTGTCGAATTTAGTGTCCGCTACGTGCGAATCCGAGCGAGAGCGCGTCACCAGATAGTTTATATGAAGCGGTCACCAGCTACCGCCTCCTCCGCCTCCGAAGCCGCCGCCTGAGAATCCTCCATCTCCTCCAGAAAAGAATTCTCCAATTCCTCCAGATTCTGATGGTTCTACAACTGTCAGGTTTTCAGAGACCACATGATCCATATAATGCCCCATCATATAATAATGGAAATAGGGATCACTGCCGCCATAGACATACCAGTCTGGCGCAGGAAGTTTTAATGCATCCAGTTTCTTCGCATAAAGATCAAACAACCCAAATACCATGGAGTAAGGCAGAATATGATAAAACATGTCTGGATGATCTTTCGCCAATACCTTCATTCGGTCTAATTCCGCAGTTTCAATAAAATCACGAAGTCCTGCAAGATACCCCATCCATTCCACACATTGATGGGTTCTCTTCTTCATAAATGCAGTCAGGATCGCTCCAATAAATGATACTGCAACAATCACAAGATATACATTGAAGAAATCAAATAATTCTCCTCTTTGTATCTTCACATAATAGTATAATCCATAGAAAATAAATCCAAGAATAGACAATACTGCCGATGCGATCGGAAGTCCCGTTCTTGCTCCCTTTGAAATCGCATACCATTTATCTACACTGTGACATGCAAGAAACATTCCTATAAAATACAATATCCACGCCATCAATGGAAGGATCAGATTTAAAATCCCATCTGGACTAAATATCATCATAATAAATGCAAATAAACAGATTGGAAGCTGCAACAATACAAAGGATACGATCCTTGCAACTTTCGAGGATGTTGCATAAATATTTTTCTTATAGTCATATTTGATATCATCTTTCACTACCTGCACGGTATCTGCAAATTTGTACTGTAAAGAGGAAGCTTTTACTTTTTTTCTGTTCTTAAATAAAGCTTCAAACATTGTTTTCTGATATCTTGGTTCTGAGTCTGGAATATCTTTGAGTTTGATAAATTCCATGTCCTTTTGACCTTTTTCCTTCATCTTCAGGTAGCCCTTATCGGCCCAATAAAGGATCAAAGAAATAACATCCTTATCATCCACAGAACCATCCAGAACATATCCGACAACCGCACTGTCCATTCCTTCTGGCGGCTGATATTGAATCGATGGGATGATCTTTTCATCACGTCCGAATAAAACAAATAAGGCAGCTGTGATCACAAGAATTCCTATTGATAGTCCAAAAATCCATCGATCTACTCCGATTTCATGTTTTGCTGTAAAATACCCATCACCCAGATCACTATAGCATGTCAATCCATTTTTAAATGGCAATGTCTTCTTTAATGTTCCTTGAATCTGGTTCTTCTGCTCATCATATTTCAAAGTGATCACATCTTTTGCATACTTTGATTCCCCATAACGTCCATAATAGAAATTTACACCCTTAAGATCTGTTTTCTTTGGAAAATGAATCGTAAAAGTACTTCCTTCTGGAATCTTATTTCTCCAGAGTGTTGGGAAAATATTGTAGTACAAATAATCGTAGGTATCTCCCTGATATTTTGGAATCAGCTGATACGTAAATCTATAGTTTCCTTTACTTACGGTATAATCCGCAGAACCAAACCTCAATACCTGACTATTACCGTCAGAATCTTCATCTACATCTGTCTTACTGTCATTTGATAACAGTGTAAAATCCGCATAATAAAGTAGTTTTTTCTGATCTCCATTTTTATCGCTTGTTATTACCTTCCCTTTGTATGGAATATAACGGTAAATTCCATGCCTCGGATTGACAAACTTAACTTTGATATTCTCTGTTACCATATAACTTCCGTCTTCTCCAACTTTGATATCTACATCAAATTTCTTTGTCTGCATATTAGAGTCATAAGTGACTTCATCATTTGCAAACACATTGTTTCCTGTCCCCATAAAAATCATGGCAGCCATCATGACTGCCATTATGGTACAGGTGATCCACTTTCTCATAGTGCTTTCCCCCTGTCCGTTCCTTAGAATTTTACTTGTACATTCTCACGCTCAGATTCATTCGAAACTTCAAATAATGGTTTTCTCTTAAATCCAAAGATTCCTGCAATGATATTGCCTGGGAATAATTCTGTCTTGGTATTATAGCGGTTTACAACTCCATTATAATATCTTCTGGAACCTGCGATCTCTTCTTCTAATCTCTGAAGCTGATCCTGCAATTTATTAAAATTCTCATTTGCTTTTAATTCTGGATAGCTTTCAGACACTGCAAATAAAGATTTCAATGCTCCTGACAGTACATTTTCCTGTTTGATCTTATCATCGATATTCGTCGCTGTCATTGCCTGATTTCTTGCGGCTACGACTTTCTCTAATGTCTCTGATTCGTGTTTCGCATAACCTTTGACGGTTTCTACATAGTTTGGAATCAGATCATAACGCTTCTTTAATGACACATCAATTGCTGAAAATGCCTCTTCTGTCTTGTTTCTTAATGTTACAAATCCATTGTAGGAACTGATCAGCCATATCACAATGACAAGCACGATCACTCCGATTACGATCCCTGGTATCATAATCTCTACCCCTTTCTTTGTTTGGTCAGTTTTCTTTATCATACGTTATTCGTACCAAAACTTCAACACTAAAATAAGCTGATCAACTCTCCCATATATTTATCATAATAATAGATATTTTCTGACAGAAATTCTTCTTTGCTTAATTGCTGATTGGACTTCTCTAATATGTGCAATAGATCCTCTTCCTGATCTTCTCCGTCATCAAACAGTAATAACATTTCATGAATACTGGTTGGCAGTAGATACAAACTCTTATTATATTTTCTTGAAATATTACCCAGAAAATCTTCATAGCAAATAACACCTGCTCCATATCTCTGTATTTCGTTTGATACCACAAATACCGGTCTGTCTTCGGTATGTCCGCGGAAATCTTTATATACCGACTCGAATTTAGCAGGCAGAAGCTGTTTTGTATTCTTCTTTGCACTCTCCCATAAAAACTGATCCGACCATTGTTCTTCGTTTGCCTTTTTATGATCGATTCTTTGTATGGATCGATCATACAGATCAAGAATATCAAAAACAATTGCCATATCTTCCAAGAGTAAATATGGTCTCTCACTCCACTCCTTATCCTTCTCATTAAAATGCATCAAATGATAGATAATACGCTCGTTTTCTCTCTGCATGACTCCTTCTTTCTCATTTTTTCTCATTTTCCTATCTATCATAACATTTAATGTTGCTGTCAGCAATATTTATGGTTATCACTGTCACTGTTGGATAGTGGTTTTTCATGGCTCCTGGTAATAGTATTTTTTATGGAGGTATTTTATGAAAATCGATTTAAAAGAATTAGGAAAACGCATCAAACTTACCCGAAAAGGGCAAGATCTGACACAGGAAATGCTTGCTGAAAAAGCTGGTGTCAGTCAGCATTATATCTATGAAATCGAAGCTGGACGCAAAGCCATGTCTATTCATAGTTTTGCTTCTCTTACTACTGCATTGGATGTATCTGCTGATTATCTTTTATTTGGTGATGGGCAAAGAATATTTGATGTTGATACCCCGGCTCATCACAATAATCAATTGATGGAAATTGCAGCTGAACTTAATCCATCACAAAGAGATCATGTGCTTGAGATTCTGGAAGTGATGGTTCCTTATATTAAAAATTAATTGATTGCAAAATACGATAGATTTTTTCTAACGTAAAAATAGTGCCAAGATTTTTATTGATCTTGACACTATTTTTATTTGATCTGATATTTATTTTTTGATCGTTGCTTTTTTTACACTGCTCCATCCAGAGTAGTATGTCTTTCCAGAAACTTTCTTGTAAGTACGGATACGTACATAGTATGTCTTTTTCTTTTTCAGCTTCTTAATTGTGTAGCTTGTCGTTTTGTTCTTGCTGATCGTCTTTGTTTTATTTCCTTTGGCAAATTTCTTACTTGTGGAGTACTGAATCTGATATCCATTTCCAGCCGTATTCTTGTCCCATTTTACAACTAGTTTTTTGCCTTTGGCGTTTTTGGCACTTTTTAGAGTTGTTTTCTTGACTGTTACTTTGGCTGGGGTTGTTGGTTTATTTACTGGTGTTGGAGATGGTGTGTTACCTTCTACTTTATAAGTCTGTCTCTTTGAATCGTCTCTATTTCCATTTCCATAATCCCATGCAAAGCTGGCACCACCCAATGTAAACCAATAAGCCTCTCCTACTTTCAGAGTATCTCCTGATGCTGCTTCTGAATGATCACCAACAAACTTTCTGTAGCTAAATGATAATTTGCAATCTGCGACTGTGATTTCTTCCTCTTTTACACCAATCGGTTCTTCAGATTCTCCCTCCTTAATAAATGCCTGAATAAAAATCTTTGGATTTCCTTCTTTTGATGGGGCTGTGATTTTGCAAGTATTTCCTAACTGATTGTCAATTTTACATTCTGCTGATGTCCACTGATATGAAACTGGTCCATCATAACCTTCAATATTTGCTGTTACCTGTCTGCTTTCTCCTGGTAATAAATAAATTCCATAATAATTTTCTGCACCAATAGAAATAGAATATACAGTAGATGGAATTGATCCACTATAAATTACATTACCACTCTCTGCAGATTTAAGGTTATATTTAATATTAGTTGTTCCCTTTTTATATTTTGCTGTAACTCTATCATAATCTGTATCTACAATGCTTGTATCTTCACTTTCCAAATTCAGATTGAAACTATTACCGTCAAGAGTTCTATCTGTAAACTCAATTGGTGTTTTGCTTTTTTCATTATCTATGATTCGAATATTATAAGAAAAACCTGCTTCCTTTCCATCTGGTAATAACTTTGTAGCTAATGCCCATTTTTGAAGCTGTTTCTTATTTTTTATCTCTGCTTGTGCAGAAACCTTCTTTTCAGAAACAGCAGTTGTTGTAAATACTGTTGATACTGCTAATACCAACGAAAGCATCACAGCTCAAATTCTCCCTTTTAAATTTCTACTTTTCTTCATACGTTTCTCCCTTCTTACAATTGATAGTTTCAGTATAACAATCGAGTAGGAGGCGGTGACTAACCGCCGTCCTCTCACAGCACCGTACGTACCG
>ERZ1035025.731-NODE-731-length-20005-cov-4.374185_pt1 | contig 20005 bp, 19 predicted proteins | sample MGYA00520619_ERZ1035025 | MGnify/ENA primary metagenome ERZ1035025 (study PRJEB33766, sample SAMN09781742) | gut metagenome | biome: gut microbiome | host: Homo sapiens | place: Madagascar | study: EMG produced TPA metagenomics assembly of the PRJNA485056 data set...
TCTTTCGAGCGACCGCGAGTTCGCTTTTCTAAAATGCCGCCAGTATCACCTTCAGGAAAATCCTGGTATTGATGCACAAAGTGACCAATCTCGTGTGCAAGCGTAAAACGAGAGTCTTCAAGCGAATCGTCTATGTCTAATACCGCCTTAAACGGCTGATAGGGCTCATCTTTGACAAGCATGCCTTCCACCCCATCAGGAAGCGAAAGTCTTTGGACAACCAGCCCTAGTTTTTGCGCCACGGCGTCGACATCAACAGGCAAGGCGACCCTGCTCTGCTTCAATCTACCCTGATCATCGGTAATGTTAATAGCAACGGTATTTAAAAGAGTGTCAAATGAAGCCTTTGCAGGGGTATCGATGCTGATTTTACCTTTTTCCATTTTTGGCATTTCCTGCACCTACCTCACTACCAATCGCTTGCAAGTAGGCATGATTGTATATAACAATTGTTATTGGTCTTCGGACAAACTAAAAATATGACGGGCACATAACTAAAACTACTCCGCAAAAGCATCTTATGCACACTGCCGGCCAACAACCACGACAGATTTCGTCGGGATGATACTGCAGCCACACTCAGTCGTCCTACTCATCCAGCTCCAGCAAAGAATCAAACCGGAAGATTCTCGAGGATTCGACCGGCACAATATGCTTAACCGCGAGCTCCCTATCGGAATCTTTAATTTCGGCAAATGTTAAAAAGGAATCAACAAGCTCCTGCCGGTGCTTTTGATAACGACGGAAGGAGCCAGACCTCCTATCGGGCAAGCCGTAATCAAAGATGTAAAGACGGGTGGGAGAGCCGATGATTTTCTTACCGACTTCTTTCCAAATATAGGCGTCACTGCGACCAAGACTGCAACCGTAAACGCAAATAGTACTAGCGCTACTCACCATATTTGTCATTTGCTGACACTTGGTATTGCGCAATATGCTGGAATTTCGTTCGCTTTTAACCCACAATTCCGCAAATTCGGCATCTTCTGCAAGCAGGCCGGAGGAAATCTGAGACTGGTCAGAAACCCCAAATATTGGCGAATCTCCATTGCCCATGCTATCAACAGACCCATGCAGATGAAGAACTTGTTCTGGAAAGAAGTATCTAGCAGCAGTGCCCCCTAGTGAAAGAGAATGCAGCTTATTTTCCTGGATTGCCGAATTCCAGAACAAATCAAACGAATGCGTATAGTTAAGTGAGAGTGCGGAAACCCAAGCGTTCTCAGACGGCTCAACCTCCGGAATAGCGTCATTCTGATCCAATTCCGCAAGCCGACGCGAAAACAGACACAACGACTCCCTGAATTCATCAATGGCAGCAGAAGGAATCTCTTCGGGCAAACGCCCCGCCTCCTGCGCTACATACTCCAACAGCTGATGCTGAATATCCTCGAACGTATCGTGGAATAGCTCGACGTCATCCTCGTAGAGCTCAGTAACTTTACCTAACAGTGACTCAAGATCGGACCAAAGATCAGACTGAAGCTCAGGCTCAAATTCCCCTAAGCGCCTAGCAAGCTCATCACGATATATGTTCACCGTGCCTGGGGCGAAGTACTTATTCAACAGAAATGAACGGTAGCCCGTATTAAGACCAAGATTTTTATCAAAGCCGTTGCCAATAATCCAGAGAACCTTAGACACTGAGCCCTGCCAATCTACTACGAAACCTACGCCTTAGGCTTCAATGTTAAAACGTATCCAGAGCCAGGAAGTGTCCAATTGTGAATAGAAATGGATTCTGTCACGTCGTCCCTAAATTCCGATGCATAGCCTTCGTACATATGAACGTTATACGAGCTAAAGGTTGCAACGAGCGGGTAATACAGGTGTGCGCCAGAGCCAGCAACAACCGCATTAACGCGCATGCACCTGCAAGGAAATACAAGTTGATAGGCATGGAAGAACGAGGCAAGCGGAACCGTATGAACCGTTTCGTATACAAGGCGAGTGTCCTTAATGTCCCACGAAAGAGGAAGGCAAACGTCAACGATATATGGAAGTTGCCTCTTGGGATCGGTACATTTACGAAGCTGGATATCAACCTGACTCGTGAGGTCTTCATCGTTGAGCAGGAACTTAACGCATCGATAGGACTCAGCCTGAGCCAGCGTCTCGAACCTTGGTCCAACCTGAAAATACGGAATACCTTCCTGAATGCTCATGTAACTAATGCGAGTCGTAATATCGACGGAAACGACACCATTCGCGCAATCAATTTCCAGCTTGATATCACGATCAAGTGCATCAATATACGTATCTTTAAGCAGGGACTGCTTCAGTCGATTTAAAATCTCGGTGTAAAAAGGAAAGCAACTACTCGAGTACGCATACCGGCTTATAAAAGAGCGAAACACATCTTTAACGCCGCCGAACATACGACGGTCATCGGGGTTACCAAAATCTCTCACAGCATAATCCTAATCAGCACGAGTGTTTTGCCCTACTCCCCCAGCGCTATTTTGACTTGCTGGTAGTCCCAGTCCAAATAGCCCTTGCTACGGCTTTTCATTGGAGCATGGACACCGCAATCCCTGATAACTTCAGGACACAAAGACTTATTCATACGCGCAGAGTTGTAGAGAACTACAATTTCGACTCCGGCCTCCTTGGCCATCCTGCATTCGTATTCGATATAGCTTACAAAGGTAACGTATCTCCCCGCGTCACACACCTTGTAGCCCTGACAGTACGAATCACACCACTGGCAGCCACCCTTTGTCACCAAGTCAGTATGGTCGCCCACAATAAGAATAAATCGCTTTGCAGCATCCATGCGTTGCCTAAGTGACGCCTTGATGCTGCAGGGCTTGCTCGTATCACGAGACTGATGAAGCTCATGAGCATCGGTAAAACTCAGCGACCAATAGCGACTGTCATTCCACTTTCTTAATTGTTCAACAGCTTCGAGATCGTGGTCCCAATCAGCTGCGATATAGGTTCTCGTGCGATAAACCATGTAAGATCCCCTAGTCCCAAATTGAAACCTTATCCGCATCACCGGAGTAAACAACAACCGTCGTATGCCCGGTCAATTTCTCGCGGTGGAGCGTTAAAAATGAAGTGATTAAATTGAATGACCCCTTATGGTCTAGGCCCATGCGCGATAAACCTGTACCCATTAAAGGAATAACCAAGTTACAACCCTGACCGTTTCCATCGTGGAATTCAATCACGCCATTTAGAGCCAAAAGCAGGTTTTCTCTATCACTATGAGCGATATTTCGATCATCAAATTGCGATAGAGCAGTAAGCAAATACGTAATATTGCCGACAGTAAAGGGCACAACGGTTCCAACCGGATACTCATTGGTTTTGCCGCGAAATCCAACAGGAACTGCTTTAACGGACACCGGATCAGCATCGGTTAGAGCGTCATCAATCCTTCGGTCAATTTCAGCAACAGACAGGCCGCGCTCCGCCATCTTAGAAAGCCAAAGACCATGCAGGCTAAATGGCGAAACGAGTGGATGCGCGCAGGAACCCGGTTTATCGACTACGGTATCGAAAGTCGTATTGACAGGAATAACGCAACAGCAATGACCACCTACAAAATCGTCTGCAATCGAAAACAAATCCCCATAACACGCCCGTAACGACGAGCTGCCACAAGACCAAAACTCTCTATTTTTCTTTAGAGCGGCGTGGGCAGTACTGCTCACGCACGACAAAAAGAACAAGAACAAAAGAGCCATGATCTTTAGGCAAGTGTTATTTAGCCCAAGATCATCAAGGGAAATAAAGGAGACTACTGCACCCCATATCCCAAACACTCCCCCACACCATTTGACAAAACAGCTCCGCCAAAGATGGCTGCGGACACGAAGCGTGTCGATAAGTTTATTCATCACCATCCACCTGGTCCCCAGACCAAGGATCAAGCCAATCATTGTCTGGCCTACACACAATTCGCGCGTCCATGTACGCTTTGCGCGGAGGAAGAATTGTATGACCCATATAGTTGCCGCTCTCAACTTTCTCGACAATCAGCGCGGCATCAACCTTGTGAGGGTCAACTAGACAAAGCGGCAACAATAAATCGACCTTATTGCCCTTTGGATAATACATTGGGACAGCAGTTTTATAGTTCCACCTAGCGCGCTTTTGGGATTTATTGACAGCCTCTTTTAGCTTTTCGTCCATACGCATATAGCCAGCGGTGCCCTGTGCCAACCGCTGGGCAAGCTGTTTCCAAAGCGGGCGCTTGTCAATATTCCTCGCTACCTTAATATCCTGCAGGATCCTTTGCGCAGCGATATCATCCCTTGCAGCTTCATCAAGGAGCCCAAAAGGCAAGCGGTTGATGTTATCCCGCAAAATATGCGGGCTATCGATTTTAATCTCCTTATGAGTATCGAGAACCACGTCATCGAGGGTTTCAATGTAGTTGGCAGCCTCAGGCATTTCACTAAAGTAACGAACGAGCAACTTGCCGTACTGTCCCTGTCCTTCGACACAGTAATCCATAAAGGGACGCTTTCCACCGGCTATGGGAGCTCCAAACAACGCATAGATGTTGTCATACTCCGCTGTCACTAATCCGGTATTGAAAACAAGGTACTGGCTATCATCCGACACTACGATTCGATTGTTCTTGTGAGCACAATCTTCTTTAAGCAAGCGCGAATAAGTAACGCCCAAGTAGTTCTCGAGAATGGGATAGGGCCGTCCAAAACTGCCACGAACTGTAAAGGACCAGGGCTCATCCATGGCAAGAGAGGCCAAGCGCCGCATTGTACCAGCCAGACCGCTGTCGCCAAAATCAAATGAATCATAGAGGTCATCGGTGGCGCTACGTCTCACCTTACCTGGGACAGTATCTTCAGCGGAAGCCGAATCTTCAACCTTGGTTTCCCAAGTATACACAGCTGTATACGACTTACCTTGCCGCGACGGAACCAAAGCAACCTCAACAACACGCTGCTGAGACCCAGCAAACTTCAGACCGATTGGAAACATGACCTTGCCGTCATATTCCCTAAACACACCAGTCTTACTCGCCGATAACCAGGCCTGTTCCAACCGAGCTTCCCAATTCTCGCCTGGTGAGCAAATATCCGAAACTGATTCCTTGCAGCGAGGCAACACGTAGCAAAATTCTAGGAAACTCTTATCGAGATAAGCCTGAAGCGCTTCAGGGCAGGCATGGCCACGATAAACGGGAAGCGAAGAGGCCACAGTTGTATAAGGTTTGGGACGGTCGTCGCCCCCATCAGAAGCACCAGAACCGTTACTAGAAGTGACTCCTGGTATCGAGGTGTCCACCAAACGAACCATAACCCCATGACGCCCCTGAGGATCGAGCGAAAAGTGAATAAAGCCACCCTTCGATTCATCAAATGCATCGAGCAGCTCCTTGAAGGATCCGAAGCCCAGATCTCTTGCACGAATCCCCGCGACATCGAACTCATGGGCGACCTTAGCCATGGGATAATCCGTATTAGGCAAGAGCCGCATAATAAAAACCTGTTTTATCCTGTCCGCTAAATCAGGAGTGACAACCGGAGACGGAGCAGGCGGCTGTATTTTTACAGGCAAAGTAGCACTACTTGAATCCTCAATCTGGCGACGTTCTTTGTCCAACGCGTCTCTAACTTTACCCGCCAGATCATCAACTGTGTCAAAATAATCAGGAGTGTGGCTTTGCTTGAGCATTGCCTTGAACTGTTCGAGCTTTTCGGCGCTGGGGCCTTTATCCACCATCAGATCAGTCGTTTTATACGAGTCAGAAGGCAGAAATACCAGCACACGGAGCCCGTTTTTAATCGCTTCGCGATATTCAATCTCTGTAATCGAAAGACCCATATACTCAGGATGATCGACCTGCATATACAGCATGCCGTACATGTACGCAGAGATAATAACGACAACGTCGCATTTCTTAACCTCATCGATACAGACATCAATTATCGAACGATGATGAGCACCAAAGTGCTCCATACATACAGGCAGAAAGCCGCAGCGCACCGCAGCATCTTTAACAGCATCTCTATAGGGCCGCAAGTCATACGCTGTAGAAGCAATAAAAACCTTTAACTGACGAGAGCCCTTATCGTTAACCGGCATGACAACCCCCAATAATCAGTCGACCAAATTCAATGGTCAACAAGTGGATGTTAACGTCATGCACCAGGCAGTGAACGCCTGAAACAATATTACTCCCCGACACTTTAGAAGAGCGCATCAGTCTATTATTTTCCGCCAAACGGTAGCCTGATGATCGAACTGTTTGGAACACAGCGGTGACGAATAATTTCTTCCGCAAAGTGACAACCGCATAGCGGAACACGGCGCGCCTTGTCATATGATTTCCAGCGATCAAACAGCAAATCACCGACAAAGGGACCGCGGACCGTGCCCGCGAAATCATATCGGTCCACGAGGGGTCGCTCGACGCACAGCTCGACGAGGTAACGTCCGAGCTCGTCGGGGCAGAGCGCAACGAGAGGACGGAGCGCGACGGGCTCGCCGAGACGCTTGCCTACGCGGAATTTCCGCCGGAGCACTGGCGCCGGATCAGGACGGACAACGGGATCGTGAGCATCAATCTCGAGATCAGGAGAAGGACGAGGCCCGTCGGGACCTTCCCGGACGGCAACGCGGCCCTCATGGTGGGTACGGCGAGCCTGAAGCACATAGTGGAGCACGAGTGGGCAGGAGAAGGTTCCTAGACATGTCCAAGCTTGAGGAAATGGACGAGCTGGAGGGAAAGGCGGAGGGCTAAAAGAGGACGGGGCCGAAGACAGCTAAATCAATTTGCGAAATAATCCTGACGGTACCTAACCGCACACAAATGGTTCGCGAACTACGTCGCAGAACGAAACAAGGCAAACTCCTATCAACAAAAAGGCACTAGGACCCACGGCGGCCCTAGTGCCCACGCGTAATAGCGACGGTGCGAATTCGCAATTCCCGTTAGTGCCCTAACGAGCAAACAGCGGTACCACTATTTTCTAAGAAGACGTTTTGCATATGTCTTTACAGACCTCATAAAGCCATACGCTCCCTCATATTTAGCAACGCACTCAATACCACCCCGCTCATACGCGCGCCAGAATTCCTCGACATCCCGCCGAGGCGTTGACGGTTTCGTGAGCATAATATTTCCTGGCAACACGTCATCGAGCGAAATTTCGGTCGAGCCTGGCTCGAACACTCCTTTCGATACAATTCGTTCGGCAAGATCGCTGTTGACCATAATGACGGACAGACCTTTATCGTCGTTAAGGTCCTTATGAACTTTATTAACTCCAACGAAATCTGCAATTGTAAAATCAGAAACTCTATTTACATCCGTATACTGGCAGCCATAACAACTGACATTAAGTCCATCGTTGCAGTAAAACAACGTTCGCCAAATATTGCTCTCGATCGTGTCATATAAAACGGTCCCATCATCCATAACGGCTTTTTCGAGATTGACCCCCCAACCTCTGTCCTTGGGACGATGTAAATATTTGACGACCTTCTTTCCGGACTTTTTTTCCAAAAAGGAAATGTAATCGCGGAACATGCGATTGCTAGGTGTGCCATGGCAGATTAAATCGCAGGCAACCAACTGTCCGGAATAGTTTTTCTTGGACAGAAAACTCCTAAGACCCGCAATCTGGCATGGGGTTCCGCTGTAGAGCACGTCAAAACCTTGTTTCAAGTCGTTATATGCTTCGACATATGAAGAACCAACGAAGCCCTGCGAGTACTTAGAACCTCGACAATCTTGCGCGTCATCAACAGAGGCGCAACGCCTCTGAACAACACGGAAATCTTCATCGAAGCAAGCGCCGTAAACGACGCCACCGTTATTTAAAACATATGTAGCCAATGTCCAAAACGCGGCACCAGAGGAGCTTTTTACGCGTTCGGCATCACTGGCCTGATAAGCCAACACCCGACGACAGACCATCTTCATATCGCCACTCGTGGTGCCATTTGCCGGACACGTCGCCTGACACAACCCGCACTCGATGCAATTTGACTCGTCAATCATCGGACGGTAAAACCCGTGAGAGTCCTCTGCAATCTGAATCGCCGATCGAGGGCACACGGATTGACAAGCCGAGCACCCGGTGCAGTGAATCTCATCAGTACATATAATCATTAGAGCCCTCCTCGCCCTTAACGATCTTCTCGTTCGAACCAAACATCGCAAAAACTGAAACGCAGGAAATGAAATACGGAATGTAACACTGTGGGTCATAGAGGGGGTTGCCTGAAAAACAATAAATTAAAAAGAAGAGTTGCAAGCCCAGACACGCCCACAAACAGAAGGAATCACCGTAGACAACGGATTCAAAATAGGAACTTGATCGGCGCATAGATGATGCGACAGTGATAAACGCAGGCACAGCAAACAACACCAAACCCACTATTCCAGTCTCTGCAAGCAGTTGCAGATACACGTTGTGTGCGCTCATCGCACTAAAGCCAATTTCTCTATACATGGCACCCACAGATGTCATTGCAACATATTTGGAATAAGCTCCCCAGCCAGCACCAAATGCTGGATTAGCATGAAAGAGATACCAGGCAAAATCGTATAAATAGGTCCTGCCGTTACCAGTATCATCCTCGGAAAGCTCAACAAACCTCTCGAGCGTTGCCTGAATGGCGGGGACAAACATAGCGAGTACGCCACAAGCTATAACAGCAATTCCAACGAAAACAAATACTTTAAGCAATGTGCCCGTGAATTTTTTTCTGTTGACAAAGAGATACGAGACTGCAATAGCGACGATAGAAGCCAATAACGGACCACGTTTGGTTGTAAGGAATAGTGCCAACAGAAACATCAAGCTCAAAGCCGAGTCCTTTGCCCGGAACTTCCCCCTGCAGCCTACCAAGCCGCACACCCAACATACGAGCCCAAGACTTAGGTAGATAGAGTTAGTGCTGTAGTGCGCGGTGAATCCAGAACGATAGTCTCTTGCCATATAACTGCTAGAGAAAAACATTGCTTTAACAGGGGGGAAGAGTGAAGGCGCAATCCAAAATAGAATAGTACAAAAAGCATGGAACGCCGCAAAACAGACAAGAGCCCTGAGACACGTTGCAACCCAGTCCCGCTCGCCCGATGCAACATACATGCACGAAAATAGCAGCGTATAGACAACAAATAGAGTCAAATTGCTAATGCCATATAGAAGGCAATGGATGTAAAACAACGCGAAAAAAGGCATCCAAACGAGTTCGAGACCGAACCTTTTTGAGGCAAATCGCCTATTGATTAAAAAATGAAGGAAAAAAGCCGCAAAAGAGACCAACAAACAGCCATATAGGACGATTGAAGACGACGCAAGAGATTGGCAAAAGAATGCGTAAAAGAGCAATGGTATAAACACCAACGACCCATCGTCCAAGGAAAAGGATGGAGTGCGCTCAACAGGAACCTCAACTCCGCTCTTCGCTGTAGCAAATAGACTCATATTACTTAATCCTAACAAAGCGACCGATTATCGATAGGTAGCTAGGCTTATCAAAAATAAACAGCGTTGTGCAGACGATAAACGCGCCCCAAACAACAAGACCCACAGCAACCGCGACCCATCCAGCCCAGCTAATGGCGAAACGAGCAAGCAGAAACCCGGGCAAGGCAACGAGAGCGGCTTGCAGCACATACAGCCCGAAAGATTCAAATGAGCTCGAAAGTGAATCTTGCGAAATCTTAAGCGGCTCGTAAAACAGCAGATCGATAACGCGATAAAGGTTGGAAACGCATGAAGCCGCTATTGTTCCGACAACACCAAACGAAATCGTCAAAGGTACACCAAGAACGATGATAATTGCGGCCTGCAGACAAGTCTGCACCCTAGTTTCCCGATACATACCAGCTGCAATTACGAGAAGTCCCTGGGACGATTTACCATGGAAAAGAAATACGTTCATAACAACGAGAAAGCCGAGCAAGGCGTTGTGATAATTGACGTCACGGAAACCGCCGGCGTACAAGTCGACAAACGGAAGAATCAGCGAGAAAGCACACCCGCAAGCAACGGCTGAAACTGCGTAGACGAGAGCCCTGTATGGTTTATAGGAAGCCCGAAGAGCCTCGTAATCACCTTCGGCAATCTGACGCCCGAACACAGCCTGCAAACCAGTATTCAGGACATTCGGAATCATTTGTAGACCCGTAGATACGAGCATGTAAACAGCAAGAACGCTGACTTCGCTCATGCTTCCGCAGAGGAAGGTCGCCAAAATAACAGGAGCGCCCGACTGAACGGCTCCCAAGATTTGGAGAAACAGCGCATCCCACCTCTGGGGCAGCTGATAGTCACCGTAATCAACTTTGCAATTGAGTTTCGGATAATGACGACGCGTGTACAGGGCGAGAATCAAGCTGCGTGCAAAAACTGCAGACAGAGCCAGCGCGTAGACGGCAACAACAGGAGCATGGAGATAGGCAAACAAGAAAATGACGGCCGTGTTAACCAGCGTGAAGACCGTCGATGCGAGTTGAATGAGCCAGTTCTTTTGATCGGCGGTAAGGAAAACTTGGTACTTGGCGAGGGAAAAGAAATCCACAACGATCTTGGCACCCAACAGGAAGGTAAGCACCATGATCTCCCAAGGCGCAAGCGAACCTACCGAGACAAATATGGGATAAACGACCGAAAGGCCAACCAGCAAGACAAGAAACAACATACCCGACTTCTGATAAAAGACCTTCGAGGCCGAAGCCACGACGTTAATCCCATCCCAGTCGCCCTTAGCAATAGGCTTATACAGAGCGAAGGTCGCCGCACCAGAAATACCAGCTTCGACAAGTGCGAAATAACCAATAAACTGAGTTAGAGAGGTCACCAGACCGTTAACCTCGGATCCATATACGCCAATAATCGCCCTTGGGACGAGGAAGCCGGCAACGATAGCGGTCAACTGGTAGACCAAGTTCCAAAAAGTGTTCTTTGCAAACATAAGCCAGAAACGACACCTACAATCCAATGCAGCGAGCGATAAAGGCACGCGCTGTATCACGGTCATGTGAGAGGGTCTGGTTGGCATGACCATAGTCAACAGCCGTAGTAACGACCTCGTCTCGATACAGACAACCCTCAATTCCATAACGTGCGAGCAGGTCGGTAATCCTAACGTTGCTCTGAACGGCGGAGTCCGACGTTTTAACGACAAACGACTTATTGAAATTCATGGAGAAGCAGGCGCCGTGGAAGGAATCCGTGCAAACAAACGACGCCTCACTAACAAGCTTCAAGAAAGCAGCCGGACCGATGCCCCTCACGTTAATCATGCCGGGGAATTTCTTCGTATTGTAATGAATGCAGACGACAGGAACGCCGAGCTCGCTGGCGATCTTCCTAGCTCGATCCACGAGTTTTTGCTCAGAGTTAAGCGTATAAAGCAGCACATAAGATTGAGGTATCGTATCCAAGCCGTCATCTGAGGCTAACGCCGACCAGTCATCGCCCGTAAGAAGTAGGGTCGGATCGGGCATAAATACTGATTCGAGCCCCATCTCGCTTAGGACCTCCATAGAGCTCGGTTCCCTAACGGAAAGACCAGTGAACTTTTCCAGCCTGTCTGCCGCGCCTTCATCGCATGCCGAAATGGATTCCGCCGTCGCATCTCCCAAACTGGCAGCATAAGACGCGACCTTTGTAACTTCAGCGATACCTTCACCCAAATAGACGGGGTCATGGCCATTAACCCGAGGATTGAAAACCTGATCGCTGCCAATGAGAACGCAGTCGAGGCTCTTGGCTCTATCAATAAGAGCTTGCTTATCAAGCTTTCCCGTAGGGCTTAGATTGCGCTTAGCAAATCGACTGAACGAATTAAGCCTCTGGCGCTCAAAACCCCTGCGAAGGAAATAACGAACGGCATCCGAAGGATTGAACGAGAAGCACGTACCCAACTCTCGATCATCGAGTTCCTTATTGCTGTAATTGAGCACTTCGCAGTCGCAGCCCAACGACATCACGGTCCTGCGCAGAGCGCATGCTTGTAGCGAAGCACCATAATTTACGGTATTCGAAAATGTGAGGATGCCTATGCGTTTCAATATCTTACCGCCTAACTATTCGCAAGCTCGTTAAACCAAATTGATGATGTAACCTTCAGTAGCGTTATCGGTTTCGATAATCTTGCACGGGTTGCCAATGACTATCGAATGATCGGGAATATCCTGGTTAACAAAGGTATTGGAGGCAATAAAGACATCGTTTCCAATGGTCACATTACCTGCAACCGTCGAGTTAATACCGAGATATACGCGGTCACCAATCGTAGGGACGCCCTTTCTATGGCCACGGTTTTCTTGGCCGATGGTGCATCCCTTATGGATGTTCACGTTACGGCCGAACTTCGCGCCGGCGTTAACAGTAATGCCGTAAGGGTGACCAATGTAAAAGCCTTCACCAATTTGAGTTGATGGCGAAATCTCGAGTCCACACTTCCTGGAAAGATGTTTCCTCGGAAGCGTGAAGAGGAGTTTTCGCAAACCCCCTGCCTGACACATCCTTAGATAGAAAACATAGCGGTAGCCAAAATCACCTAATAACCGGCCGAACTTTACGCCAATCGTTCCGAAGTAATGAAAACTATCTTTAGCGAATACGTCCACTCTAACTATTTTCTCCTTTAGCAATCTTTTCGCGAATAACGCCAAAGATCCTCTTAGTTCCTACAACCAAACCGCCATCGTTAAGCTCCATAAGAATTCGGCCTAAAATCTGCGAAAGTCTTCGCCCGATGAAGGGAGAACACTTACGCACGACCTTCCTCTTAACGTGATATTTGGGCTCGACCCAGCTTCCAGAAGAGCGATGAATGCTGTAGGTTTCACGCTTGATGTGATAACCACCGAAACCGTAAACGGGGTTGAACGCTTTGGAGTCCAAGGCAAGCCAGCCACTAAAATGCTGCTCTTTGTTCACGCGTTCAAAGCCGATTTTCTGGAGCTCAGCGGTAAACACTTCATTCACAGTTGTCTTATCGAGAAAATCAGGGTCGCTGGAGAACTCCATCGACTCATATCGTTCTATACATGCGCGAATTACAGGATCATGAGGCTCAACAGCAACAATCAGGCCAGTAGTGGCAGTCAACGACGATTCTTCGATTGCTGTAAAAGGGACACATTCCATGAGAGGCGATATATCACGTATAAGCTCGCTACCAACATCCATATAGATGCCACCATACTCGTACAAGACTTTAAAGCGAGCGTAATCCGCCACGAAAGCCCATAGGCCAGCTGCATACGCATCCCTTGACCAAGAACACGATGAATAGTTGAAGTTATTCTCATTCCACTGCCTGACCTCAAACCCAGGCGCAAACTTCCCCCACGAGGCCAACGACTTCACAGCAGTCTCAGAGAGCGGATTGCCGCCGAACCAGCAGTAATGAATGACTTTTTCCATCGTCATGCTCCTTTACAGGAAGCAACAACGCCAGCGGTCATCATATCCATCCAGTTCGCGATTGCAGCGACACGCCTCCTTAAATCAAGACCCGGGGCCCTGTTAAGACTTCCCTCTGCAAGGTGACTACGTAACTCCATGTCGCAGCGAAGTCGATCAATGGCTCTCGCTATCGCATCGATATCGTCAGGATCAATGAGAATCGAATTGTCCTCGCCACAAATATCGTAATCAAAACTTCGATCTGCCGAGACGATTGGCAACCCACAACTAATCGCCTCAACAGTCGCGGTGCAGCAGCCTTCGTTCTGCGTAGGCAGAACAAAGGCATCTAGGGCAGAGAGATACCAAGGGAGGTCAGCATTGTTGATAGGCGATGAAAGAAGGCATTTTTCACCAGACGGGTCGAGTGCCCCTTTTCCGGCGCAGGCATAGTAAACTCCATCCAATGCTTCAACGGCGCTTTTAAGGCGCATAACACCCTTACGCTCGTCGAAACTACCAGTCAGGCCCACAACGAACGCATCGTCAGGCCAGCCCATTTTCAAACGCGCCTCATGCTTATCTCTTGGATAAAATCTGTCGCCGCGACAACCGTTGGGAAATACGCCAATCTTGTTAGATGGGACAATGCCGGCATCAAGAAGGTATCCCTTATTTTGAGTAGAAACCGCCACCGCTCCAGTTAGGCCAACAAGTAAATCATTCTTTAGCCGAGCATTGCCAAAATACTCATCGCCAAAGTAGAGGGCCTCACCATGTTGGAAGAATGAAGGCACTCCCAGGCTCTCTCCAAGATTCACGGCCGCAACACCGCAGGGGCAAAGAAACTCGCCAAAGAAAAGAGCCGGGTCGATATGATACTCAAGCAAAGCCCGCCTTACAGACGCAACGTAATGTGAAACGGTAAAGCTGACGCGTTGCTTGTTAAAAGGACCAGGCCTCTGGCCCATACTTAGATAGTGGGGGCGCATGACGCGCACGTTATTGCCCCGTTCCGTTGTCTCAACAGTCTCGAGGGGCAGCTTTCGATTGGTATTATTCAAATTGACTGCAGAGGGGCACACCACGACGCATTCGTAACCTAAGTCGGCAAACGTCCATGCTGTCTGCTGCGTAAACACATTGATGTTCGGATCGAATTCGTTGGGATATTTGTTGGCGAGGATTACAAGCTGCTTCATCATCATGCCTGAATGTAGGGGTTTTTCTTGAGGAGCTTGGGGAGGAGCTCAGCGTCCTTGTTGCCCAGAATCGGACCAATGAAAATCTGGTGCCAATCAACGAGGGAGTCGATGAGGTTGTATTCGATGATCTTAGGGGCGCCCGACTCATCGAGAGTGACGTCCCAACTGATGATGCCGAAATGGGCAAGCCTCGGATGCAAGTCGCACACGAGCTGCTTCGCGTCCTCCCAGAACGGGATGTGCTCGCCGCCCCTCTTCATCCCAGCCTCCTGGGCTGTGTAGACTTTCATGTCATGGTCTACGAGCTTGTCGCCGATTGTACCTGTGGCCACGTCAATACTCACTGCGTAGCCGCCAGAAACAAAATTGTCCACGACGCTTCCTGCCTTACCTATTCTCATAGACGCGCAAAGGATGTCCACCTTGCCGTCGAGAAAAACGGACACCACACGTACCGACTGCACCGAGGTTGGATTGAATGATTTCAAAAACTCGTGCTGCTTAAAGATTTCCTGCACGCAAAAATTACCGTCAAAATCGGCGCAGGCACGCTCAATCTGTTCTGCGTCAATATCAGCGCCACTTACCTTAGACACGCCGCGACCGCCACCAGAATCAATGGTGGGTTTCAGGATGTAATTGACCCCGTCATTAAGCAAACCCGCTGCCATTTTCGCCGTAACTGGACGATAGTTCCCATCGAGAAGACTACCTGAAATACAGCGAACAACCGTATCAGGAGTATTCTCCTTGCCCAACACGAGATCGAAGTAGTTCTTATCAGTAAAAGCGCTGCAGTACTTAAGCGCATTATGATTTGGCTCAATAATACCTGCCCATATTTCAGTTGAAATGAGCCCCGGTTCGGGCTTAAGACCCCGAGAAGCATATAGACGGTAGTCATCGAGCTTAGGCTTCAGCCCGTAACGCCCCCAATAGTCGTAAATTGCGCGCCTGTCATCAGGCTTTAACGGGGAACAGCCTTTAGCCCTCTCTCGATCGATGGAGATGTAGACTTGCCGCATTACAAATCGATATATCGACACATATACGGAATATAGAAGGGAAAAGAATTTATCTTTCATTTGATGCTCCAAATCGAGTCATGGGGAGAGTCAGTTTGCTCCCCAGCTCACAATCGAACTTATAAGGATGGAATCTGTCGAAGCCGGATCCCGAAGTAAACGTGGTCTCACCGAAGATCAGTTTGCCTCCAACGATGTAAAAATCGACACGGACATGGTTGAAGGGCGCAGCAAGGGACTCCGCTGTAGCAATCATCTCGTCGAAGCACGCAGGTTTGGGAATAGCACTACCCGAGCGTTGCTCACCCATGTCGCAGCCTTCAATCAGGTTCCAGTCCATGTCGTAGCAGTCCTCAAGGTGAGCGTTTGCGGTACGCCCCGTGCACACAAGCGTCAGGACGGCCTTGCCGTTCATCACGAACACCTTATAGTCATCCAAGCCGTTATTGCCGTCGGACTCTATGAACCTCTCCACGACAATGCTCGGCTCTACGCCGCCACTGCGGCCATAGAACCACTCACCGTAGCAAGGAAGGAACTTGGCTTTAAGCCACTGGCGGCACTTGCGGATAACCTTGTCGCGATTGACAGACTCGTTGCCGTCAACAATCACGTTGAAGGTCGACCCATGCGTCACCTTCACCACGTACTTCTCGGGCAGTTCGTCAAATGGAATCTGTGCAGGGTCGTTACCGTGCCACAGAAGCTCGTTGAGGTACTTCCCGCAACCACACTCCTCCACATAACCGCGCACCGTGTACTTGTCGGCGCAGCGCGGCATCAGGGGGTTGTGGTCGTAGAGCTTAATCCACTGGATCTTCTCGCTAAAAGTCTTGGGGTGCTCCAGGTCAAGCGCATAGCCCTGCTTAATACGAAACAGAGCCTTTAGACAAAGCTCAGGTGACACGGCATAGAGCGCATTAAACGGCGCAAGCGCAACGTTTTTCACCATTGTGTTCATCGGTCGTCTCCCAGGCTGTCGATGTATTCTGAAAGATCGGCACAGAACCGTGCCGTGTTGCTCTTATAGGGCAGGTAATCCTTGGAAAGCGCCCGCGCGTAGGCGGCAGGTAGGTCAACCGGGTCAATGCAAGGCTCAATAAGCCCCATGTCCCCGAATTGGTTAACAATCTCAATCTGATGATCATCTACATGCTCGCCGTATTTGGCTAGACGCGGCACAGCGATGACCTTCTTTCCGTCCTTAACAGCGCCGATGATGGCACCGGTACCTCCATGGGTAACCACAACATCGCAAGCATCCATCTGAGAGCGGAAAGCCTCACGGTCCAAAAAAGCCTCATGCTGCATGTGTCCAGGAACATATGAGCATGCGCCCGTCTGCGCAAAAGCTCCACTCCCGGCAACTCCACTCGCGACAAGACCATCTACCGCCTTGATCAACCTGTCGAATTGGAACTTCTGAGAGCCCACGGTGACAAATATCATGCGATCATCTCCCTAGTACACGCCGCCGACAAAGCGGGCGTTGGGGTACACGGAAAGCATCGACTCCCACTGCACGTAAATACGATCGGCATGCTTGCTCAGCAGCTTTCCCGTCATGGTTGGTGAGTCGGTTTTGGCGAAAGACTCGATATATACGAGCTTGGCGCCCATCGCATGCCCAACTAGGCAAAACGGTATGGTAGCCAGCACCCCCGTGCACACAATCACGTCGGGGCGTTCGACGAACCAATAACGAAGAGACGTCACAGCGTTAACCGCCATTCGAGGAAGAAAGCTTGCCTCATGCCGATTCACCTGGCGAACATAGCGAGCCCGCACGGGCAGTTTGGCATTGTAGGCAGTCTTCTCGGTGAGAATGAAACTGTCGTAGCGCTCCATCAAGGGCCTAAGCGCAAGCAGTTGCTCCAGGTGCCCACCAGATGACGCGGCAAAGCACACTTTTATGTCCTTGTGACTTCCCGTCATGCACTAATCCCTCTTAAACAAATCGCGTGTGAAAACCTTGTCCGCCACGTCCGCGAGCTCGTCGCTCCAGCGGTTGGCGACAATCACGTCGCAGCCGGCCTTGAAGGCCTCCAGGTCGTGCGTGACCTCGGAGCCGAAGAACTCCGGCGCGTCAAGCGTGGGCTCGTAGACCACCACGGGCACGCCCTTGGCCTTCACGCGCTTCATGACGCCCTGGATGGAGCTCGCGCGGAAGTTGTCGGAGTTCGACTTCATCGTCAGGCGGTACACGCCCACGACAGGCTTCTCCTTGCCGGCGTACACGCGGTCCCACACCATCTGCAGCACCTCGTCTGCCACGAAGTCCTTGCGGGTGCGGTTGGCCTCCACGATGGCCTCGATCAGGTTCTGCGGCACGTCCCTGTAGTTGGCCAGCAGCTGCTTGGTGTCCTTGGGCAGGCAGTAGCCGCCGTAGCCGAAGCTGGGGTTGTTGTAGTGGCTGCCGATGCGCGGCTCCAGGCACACGCCGTCGATGACGTCGCGGGTGTTGAGGCCGCGGACCTCGCAGTAGGTGTCGAGCTCGTTGAAGTACGCCACGCGCAGCGCCAGGTAGGTGTTGGCGAAGAGCTTCACCGCCTCGGCCTCGGTGGAGCCCAGCACGAGCTCAGGGATGCCCTTCGAGCCGTCGGCGTTCACGCGCTCCAGCTCGGCGGGGTCAGCGCCCTGCGCGAGCAGGCCGGCGAAGCGCGCGGCAGCAGTAACGGCCTCGGAGTCGTCCTTCGGCGCGCCCACCACGATGCGGCTGGGGTGCAGGTTGTCGTAGAGCGCCTTGCTCTCGCGCAGGAACTCGGGGCTGAAGAAGATCTTGCTGTCGCCCAGCCTCTCGCGCAGGCCCGCGGTGTAGCCGACGGGGATGGTCGACTTGATGACGATCCAGGCGTCCGGGTTCACCGAGCGAACCGCGGCGATGGCGGCCTCGACGGAGCTCGTGTCGAAGAAGTTCCTGTCCGAGTCGTAGTTGGTGGGCGTGGCGATGACGGCGTAGTCGGCGCCCGCGTAGGCCTCGGCCACGTCGACGGTGGCGTGCAGGTCGAGCCCGCGCTCCCCCGCCTTGGCCTCCGCCAGGAAGCGCTCGATCTCGTCGTCCTGGATGGGCGACTCGTAGTTGTTGATCTTCTCGACCTTCTCGGGCACGATGTCCAGCGCGTGCACCTCGTTGTGCTGCGAGAGCAGGACGGCGAGGGACAGGCCGACGTAGCCGGTACCGGCGACAGCGATCTTCATTTTCTTCTCCGATTCGACTCGGTTGTTTAAGCTGGTCATTTAGCACGCACCCTTGCCGGTGATGACCTCGATCACCGTGAGGACGACGATCTTGAGGTCCATGACGGGGCCGCGCTTGGCGATGTACTCCAGGTCACGGCGGACCATGCCGTCGAACCCGGTGGAGTTGCGCTCCGTGACCTGCCACCAGCCGGTGATGCCGGGCTTCACGGCAAGGCGCTGCAGGTCAAACTCGGTGTACTCGGCCACCTCGTTGGGTAGCGGCGGGCGCGGGCCCACCACGGACATCTGGCCCAGGAACACGTTGACGAACTGCGGGAACTCGTCGATGGAGTGCTTGCGGATGAACTTGCCGATCTTGGTGACGCGCGGGTCGTCCTTCATCTTGAACATGGCGCCGGCGATCTCGTTCTGCTCCCTGAGCTCGGCGAGGCGCTCGTCGGCGTCACGGTACATGGAGCGGAACTTCCACATGCGGAAGGTGGACAGGCTGCCGTCGCGGTGGGTCTGGCCCACGCGGATCTGGCTGTAGAACGGGTTGCCCTCGCTCTCCAGGCGGATTGCCGCTGCGAGCACAAGGCTCGGCACGGCGATGACGGCCAGCACGCAGCCGCTGAACACGATGTCGAAGGCGCGCTTGACGGTACGGTAGGCCAGGCGTGAGTTATCCCAGTCCTTGACGGCCTGCATGGCCTTGTAGCGCATGCTCGCGTCGCCGCCATTCATGGCCTGGGCAACAAGCGCGGCCCCCACCGGCGCGCTTTGCTCTGTCACTTCTTTACTAGTCAAGTTCAAATCCACGTCCCTGTCCCCAGGGATCCCCCAATCGATGAATTCAAAATGCGAATGAATTGCCAGCGCGACGTCTCCCTTACGTTTTGCTGGGCACGTCTAACGGAAGCAGCTCCCTAAATGCGGAGTCGCCTTCGCCCACGTCCACCAGGCACCAGCGCTTATGACGGTCGATCTTCTTCACACGGGCCTCTTGCCCCACCAGCGGGCCCTGCTCTATGTGCAACACACCGTCTTCTATGCGGGCTACGCTGTTGCGCACCACGCCGTCGTCGTCGAGCACGCTGCGGTACCAGTCCTGCGCATCGTCCGGCATGGGCGCATAGGCCCGCTCCTTGCTGCCGGCAATGCGGCAGCCAAAGCTCAACTGGGCCAAAGCCTTGTCGAGCATGGCGGCATCGCGCGTGGCGACGAAGAAGTATTC
>ERZ1035025.737-NODE-737-length-19897-cov-4.128162_pt1 | contig 19897 bp, 21 predicted proteins | sample MGYA00520619_ERZ1035025 | MGnify/ENA primary metagenome ERZ1035025 (study PRJEB33766, sample SAMN09781742) | gut metagenome | biome: gut microbiome | host: Homo sapiens | place: Madagascar | study: EMG produced TPA metagenomics assembly of the PRJNA485056 data set...
GCATAGATTGATGGCCAGAGATATTGAGTACTGGAAAATAATTAAAGATGTGGAAAATGCAAAGGAAACCTCTATTGCAAAAACGCTTTTTGGGCGGTTGCATTCAATGGGTATTATTGAGCAGCGTTACAAATCAAAAGTTCTCACGTTAAAGAGTCATACTGCAAGTTAAATAATTTATTATGTCGCCTGGTTTTTTAGCCTCGCTAAAGATATATTATGAGACGTCATCAGTATTTGAATTGATTTACAATGCTGATGAGGCTGAATTGAAATATCTATAAGTCGTTAGGTTGTATCAATTGCAGCGCGACGTTTGTCACCACTGAGACGGTCGAGCGTTTTATCGCATCGCCGGGGGGTGTAGTACCTGCGGCACCTCACCCGACAACATCCGGGCAGCAGCAAATGCACTGGCAGTGACAAAAGGAAGCCCCGAAAATACGGGGCTTTAAACTTTGATTTGAGGGTTCAGCCTTAAACCAGCTGGGTGTGTCAAAGGTTATTAGCTTCTTTCTTAATGCAACCATTAAATACAAGAGAGTGCACTTTTATTATGATAATAATAGGAACTGTTAAAATCTAACGAGTTTTATTCAAGTGATTCGTGTGTTAAGTGTTTTTGAAAAAATACTTGAACATCCTTGCAGATAACTCCATGATAGACTCGTCATAGTTTTCTATGATTAATTCTGAAATGGTGTTGATATCATTGTTGATTGAGTTTTTTAATATCAAATCGTTAATGAACTCTGGGCTTTTGTCTAAAAGATAAATTCCCAATATAATACCATATCGAGGTTGAATTTCCTGATGAACTAAATTTCCTAGATTTTCGAATCTAAGTTGAATCTCCTTGATTTTACCATGTACAAAGTTATGTCCATAATCACCCGAAGGGTCGAAAATTTTATAAGAAGAAACTAAAGGACCTAAAGATGGGTCTCTAACTAACTCATCTGCATTGACTTCATGAAGTTGTAGGCTATTTTCTAAGCAATATCTTAAAACCAATATGGATAAATATGCGAAGGAAAGAGCACCGCAGGAACCTATTCGCTGAGAGGGTGACCCAAATTCAAGTAGGAACTTAAATTGACAATAATAAGCAATTGCTTCATTTAAAGATTTATGAGTGATCAGTAAATCATCATCATTTTTCATTCGAGAAATAGTAAAATCTGCAGCATGACCAATTTCATGGACTAAAAGATCTGTTGAAATTACCCCATTTGGATCATGATATGTGAAAATCTGATGTTCATCGTCGCCACATGGCCAGCAACTTCCCTCTGAATGCTCAGATGGGGAGTAATTAAGGTGACGCCATTGGATGTTTGTTAATTTAACTCCCATCAAGTTTTCAACGTAATCGCGAGAATTAATGAACTCAGTATTGCTAATAGGATTGTTAAGTGACCCTTTTGGCTGCTTTTGCCATAAATTTAAAACGTCGGAAGATAAATCAATATTTGTCAGTAATCTTGGGAAATGGTTGACTGATTTTGCAAGGTTATAATTGCAATTTTTATTGGTATTTATCAATGCCTCAATGCAAGTGTTGACACTATCATCATTTAACTGACCTCCAATTATTGAGGATATAACCGCTTTCTCTGCTCTATAAAGATTGGCTCTATTGGTTGAATGCATTTTTTACCTTAATTTAGATATATAAGAGTCTTGTGAAGCGAGTGCTATCAAATGCTAAAACTGTTGACGATTGCTGTCAAAACATATTCAGACCAATTGCAGTTTTTAAGTTGGATAACCCAAGTTTCAATAATAATTTTTCAATAAAAAATACTGCAAATTTTCCTTAGGTTGTATCAACGACCTGATTTATCATTGCTTTTCTGCTTTAGATAGTATTTAACCATATTTCGTGGCCCTACAAACATAATCATATTTCGCCATCAAATAGCTGGCATACACTAAGATAGGTCGATAAGCGTACTAATATCTAATAAGTACGTAAGTAGAATCCCTTGAATGAGCGGCTTCTGGTTTCGATGTGGTCAATATGTGGACACGACCTGAATTAAATCCTTTTATTTCATTGTGTTGTGGCGCTTCTAAAAGCTCCTGCGGGAGCCTTTTTAATTCTGTTTGACAATCCCTCACCATTTAGTTGTATAGTACAACTAAATGATGAGGACATAACATGCACAGTGAAACCCCGGTAGTCAGTGTTATTCGACGTTCCTCGCGCCTGATGGTGCGAGAGTTAGGTTTTATGGGGTCTACCCTGGCCTCAACGAATTACTCGCCTTCGGCCGTCCATACTCTGGTCGAAATTGCTCTACGCAAAGAGATGACGGCGAGCCAGCTGGTGCAACTGCTGGGCCTGGAAAAGTCCAGCGTCAGCCGGATGCTGGCTCGCCTGATTGCCGCAGGCGAACTCGAGGAAGTCATTTCTGTTGAGGATGCGAGAGCAAAGAGCCTCAGGCTGACCGCAAAAGGTCACGAGACGGTCAGCAAAATTAATGCCTTCAGCAATGAGCGGGTGGTCACAGCAATAAAGCGTCTTGCTCCTGCCCAGCAGCAGACCATCTCTGAGGGGCTGTCCCTTTATGCCAACGCGCTGCTGGCATGCCGCGAGGCCGGCAGCGATATGCAGCCCGACGAGCTGAAGATAGTGCAGGGGTATATCCCCGGCATGATTGGCCGTATCGCGGAAATGCATGGCAGCTATTATTCGCGGGAGCATAACTTTGGTCGCTTCTTCGAGGCTAAAGTGGCTTCAGGGCTGGCCGAGTTTAGTGAAAGACTGGAGAAGCCCTGTAACCAGATTTGGCTGGCAGTACTCAACAACAAAATTGTCGGCTCGGTGGCAATCGATGGCGAGGATCTGGCGCCGGGTGAAGCCCATCTTCGCTGGTTTATTCTTGATGATGGCTGCCGGGGACACGGCGTGGGGAAAAAACTGCTGAATGAAGCGATGCGGTTCTGTGACAGTGTCGGGTTTTCTGCCGTGCACCTCTGGACGTTCAATAAGCTGACCGCCGCCCGGCGTCTGTACGAGTCGTTTGGGTTTACGCTGGTAAAAGAGTGGGAAGGCGACCAGTGGGGGAGCCTGATTACAGAGCAGCAGTTTACCCGGTACAGAGGCGTGTAATCGCCGCCATAAAAAAGGCTCCTTTCGGAGCCGCTTTGGTATCAGAACACTTTCTTGTACGGTCTGACCGTCACTTTTGCATACACACCCGCTGCAACGTACGGGTCTGCGTCAGCCCAGGCCTGAGCGGCTTCCTGGGATTCAAATTCAGCAATAACCGTGGAGCCGGCAAAACCGGCAGCACCCGGATCGTTGCTGTCTACTGCGGGCATGGGGCCAGCGGTCAGTAATCGGCCTTCATCCTGAAGCAACTGCAAACGTGCCAGATGCGCAGGGCGCACAGACTGGCGTTTTTCGAGCGAATCAGCAACATCTTCAGAGTAAATCACGTAAAACACGGCGAAGCTCCTTAACCGGTAAAAGTGTCAGTTACGTTATGTGAAAGGGCAAACGACTGCAATGTAAAATAAAAACAATGTTAATACCCTGATCTGAATGCGCCTTTTTTGGCCTCTCAGGCGCTAAAGTTGCGCCAGAGCAAAGTGTCTTATTGAATATGATTGCTATTTGCATTTAAAATCAGGGTTCGGTTTTTTAACGTTGATGAATATGACTTCGATGACCCTTGATTTACCTCGCCGCTTTCCCTGGCCGACGCTGCTTTCTGTCGTGATTCACGGTGCCGTTGTGGCGGGTCTGCTGTATACCTCGGTTCATCAGGTTATTGAAATGCCCGCGCCCGCGCAGCCGATTTCCGTGACGATGGTATCGCCAGCGGATCTTGAACCGCCGCAGGTTGCCCCTCCGCCGCCACAGCCGGTGGCTGAACCGGAGCCAGAACCCGAGCCCGTTCCGGAGCCACCGAAGGAAGCCCCGGTGGTGATCCACAAACCTGAACCGAAGCCAAAACCTAAGCCGAAGCCAAAGCCGGTGAAGAAGGTCGAGGAGCGTCCGAAACGCGAGGAACGTCCGGTTGAACCGCGCGCGACCCAGCCGGTCGAAAATGCAGCGCCTTCACGTCCAGTGATGAACAATACGGCAACGACGTCAAAGCCAACGGTTACCGCGCCAGCGGGCCCACGAGCCGTAAGCCGCAATCAGCCTCAGTATCCGGCGCGAGCTCAGGCCTTGCGTATTGAAGGCCGCGTACGGGTGAAATTTGATGTCACTGCGGATGGCCGTGTGGATAACGTGGAAATCTTATCTGCGCAACCTTCTAATATGTTTGAGCGCGAAGTGAAATCTGCCATGCGCAGATGGCGCTATGAACCAGGCAAGCCGGGTAGCGGATTGATCGTCAATATTGTTTTCCGCCTGAACGGCGGGGCGCAGATGGAATAAAAAAAGCCTCCGAAAGGAGGCTTTTTTTTGCCTGTCGATCAGGCCTGTGGAAGTTGACGAGGTTTACCCTCGCTGTCCACGGCGACATAAATAAACAGCGCTTCAGTGGCCTTATAACGTTGCCCAATCGGCTCAGAAGAGACTTTCTTCACCCAGACTTCGATGTTGATGGAAATGGAGGTATTACCGCGTTTCACGCAGCGCGCGTAGCAGCAAACCACATCACCCACCGCAACCGGGCGCAGGAAGGTCATGCCGTCCACTCTCACGGTGACCACGCGCCCGTGGGCAATCTCTTTTGCCAGAATTGCGCCGCCCATATCCATCTGCGACATCAGCCAGCCGCCAAAAATATCGCCATTGGCATTGGTGTCAGCGGGCATTGCCAGTGTGCGTAAAACCAGTTCGCCCTGAGGGGCGTTAGTTGTTGTCATTGTTTTAACTCGTAACGGAAGACTTCAGGCGGGATGCTACTATGATTCGCGTGCGGAGAGAATAGACCAGAACGCCCGTCGTTGACGTTCTGGTCAGTCAGTAATCAGTGGTTGTCGTCCTGCGGCATATGACGATAGATGTATACACCGCTTAACAGCGTGAAGATAAGCGTCAGCGCAGTCAGGCCAAAGACCTTAAAGTTGACCCAGATATCCTGCGGCAGCCAGAAGGCGATATAGATATTAGCGAGACCGCAGAGAATAAAGAAGATTGCCCAGGCAGTATTCAGACGCGACCAGACTGCCTGCGGCAGCGTGAGTTCTTTACCTAACATGCTCTGGATAAGGGGCTTTTTCATGAACCATTGACTGAACAGTAATGCTGCTGCAAACAACGCATAAATAACAGTCACCTTCCACTTAATAAATTCAACATCATGCAAGGCAATGGTCAATCCACCGAACACCGCCACTAAGATGAACGTAATAAGCGCCATTTTTTCGACTTTGCGATAGCGAATCCAGCTATAGATCAGCACAACGGCGGTCACAACGATTAATGCTTTTGTTGCAGCAAAAATGTCGTACAACTTATAGACAGCGAAAAACACCGCGAGCGGTAAAAAATCAAGAAACTGCTTCATTCTGTGATTCCATCTTCTAGGCGGGGCGGGAGACACCGATGCCCCCCGCCTCGGGATTACTGACGAATTAACATATACAGGCGGAACAGATAGACGAGCAGTACCGCTGAAATGAGATTGCTCAGCGTATTCGCCACCACGGCGCCAACATTAGGCGTTAAAACCGCAAAATTCGGCGCAAACAATAACAGCAGCGTTTTGGCCAGCAGCCAGCCGATCACGGCGGGCGCCACCAAACGCATATTAGCCCATGCCAGTCTGATGCTGCTGCGCATCGCGGTAAAAATACCCATCTTATCCTGCACGACCATCACCGGGGCAAATGAGAGCACGATAGCCAGTAATACCCCCGGCACCACGACCAGCATAATCCCCATCTGCACCAGCAGGGTGGTCAAAAAGATCAGGATAAACAGCTTAGGTAAAACCGGCGCGCTGGCACCAATCGCCCGTAAGGCGCTGACCCGGTGACCCGCCGATACCAGCTGAATCATCAGCAAAACGCCGCCCGCCAGAACCGCATTACCAATCAGGCCTGAGAACGTGGACGCGGCAGAAGCGCGCAGCAGAATTTGCTGCTGCTCCGGCGTCATGTTTTGCACCAGTTCAAACAACCCCACGCTACCCGCAAGATGGTCGCCCTGGCTCAGGCTGGCAATCTGTTCTTCACTCGGTGAGAACGCATGACCCAGCACCACCGTGATAAAGGCGCAAAGCAACGCGATCAGTAAAAAGGTAATGAACTGATTGCGGAAAAAGTTTCCCGTGTCACGGTAGACAGACTTCGCCGTGATAGACATGCACTCTCCTTGAGTATTGCAGGTGTTAATTAGCCGGCAATTGTACACCGGATGCACCTGCTGTGGCAGCATCAAGGCTTGTATGGAAAAGCATATCTTTGTAAAGCGGCGGTAATCCAACGCGGGCGCGGGCGCGGTTACAGGCTTCGTTGACCTGCCCATCTTCCCCCGACATGGCAAATTCCCGGCACGGGCTGGGGCGATCCTCATAGATGGAACAGCGGGTCGCGACCCCAGGCTCACCCTGTAGCGCCACACAGCGGGCCTGCTTTTGGTTCGTGCCGCTCATGCAGCGCAGAAAGGGGGTTAACGGCTCGGTAAGATGAACCGGAACGGTACCGCCGCCATCGCTGGCTTCGGCCCAGTAGAAAGAGACTCGAAAATACGCACAACAGGCTCCGCACGTCATGCACGGGTTAATATCACTCATGGCACACCTGCAAAAGAAGAACGCATCAAATCAACTTGTAAGAGCGATAAATTATCCAGCCGCCAGAGGAAGAGCAAGAGGGGGAAAAGGGAAAATTTTGTAACCGTGAAATGCCAAAAATTGACATGGAAACAACTTATTGGTTTTGGATGCGTAACAAAAAATTAATCCAGATCAATGAATGTTAAGTTACTGGTTTTAATGTGATCTGTGGCAGATCACTTATTACCCTTTTGTGAGTATATTCTCATCCGCGATTAAAACCACAACGATGGAGCGGATATGAAAAAATTAGCGGTGGCAGCCCTTGTATTAAGCAGTCTCTCTGGCGGCGCGTATGCGCATGAAGCAGGCGAATTCTTTATTCGTGCCGGTTCGGCTACGGTTCGCCCAACTGAAGGATCGGATAACGTGCTGGGAATGGGCGGTTTTAACGTCAGTAATAATACCCAGTTAGGTTTAACCTTTACCTGGATGGCGACGGATAACGTGGGCGTTGAGCTTCTGGCCGCAACGCCGTTCCGTCATCGCGTCGGTTTAGGACCAACCGGTGATATCGCTACGGTTCACCATTTACCGCCAACGCTGATGGCGCAATGGTATTTTGGCGACTCAAGCAGTAAGGTGCGTCCTTATATTGGCGCCGGTGTGAACTACACGACCTTCTTTGATGAGAAATTCAACGATACCGGTAAAGAGGCGGGTCTGACGGACCTCAGCCTGAAAGATTCGTGGGGCATGGCGGGACAGGTCGGTCTGGATTACCTGATTAACCGCGACTGGCTGATCAACGCCTCGGTCTGGTATATGGATATTGATACGGACGTACGCTTCAAGGCGGGCGGTCAGCAGCAAAGTATCAATACTCGCCTGGATCCGTGGGTGTTTATGTTCTCTGCGGGTTATCGTTTCTGATCCCCCGTCAAACTGGCCACAGGGTGGCCAGTTTGCTTTGCTCACTTCAAAACGACGGATAAACCGGCCGCTCATCAAGCTTTACGCAGTGCCTCAGGATCGTTTCCCCATCATATAAATAGCTGAAAGCGTCGCTGGACAGGGAATGGAAGAGAATATCGCCGTTGGCAAACGGGATAATTTCGGTGTCACCCGCACGTTTATGTCCCGCGCCGGTTTCAAAATGACCGTGCCACCGTTCCTGGGTATGGTCATAAACGTGCAGAATAACCTCGACAAGTCCTCTTTGCGGACAATTCAGGCGCAGGAAGGTAGAAGAGAAATTCAGGGACAGCGCATGGAAGGGAATCAATAAGGCGAAAACCAGTAAAGCTCGTAAATACATCAAACCGCGAAAACCTCCTTCAAAAGGGAAATGAGATTTTACTTAAGTCAAAAATCACGTTTTTGCCGTGGATCAAGATGTCTTATAATTCAATACGATAAAGGCCCCTGACGGGGCCCTTAACGATCATTTTTGAATCAGATAGCGAATGGTTGGGCCATCCTGCTGGATATCCAGCACCGTATAACCGTGGTTTTTCGCATCCAGCGGTATGTTGTTGATGGACTGCGGGCAGTCGCTGACTACCTCCAGAATTTCACCTTTCTTAAGCTGCGGCAGCGCTTCAAGCGTAGCCACCGCCGGATATGGACAGGGCTCGCCAACCATATCCAGTCGATAATCAGGCACAATCTCTTTCATGCTGCATTCTCCTGCGTTTTTGTTTTAACGCTCGCACGGCGGAAGAAACGTCTCTCCTGTGCGACGACCAGTAAAAAAGCGACCAACAGCAAGGCGTAGGTGACGAGCAGGCCGCCGAGAGGCCCGAAGGTATTCAGCAGGTTGACCTTTTCCCAGTTGGTGGCCAGGACGGGAGACACGTCATCCCAGTAGTACGCCAGGATCGTCGAGCCAATCACATTTCCCAGTCCCACCCACCAGTAGTGCACCTGGCCTTCGACGGCGCGATACATCCAGCCGGTTTCACACCCGCCAGCCAGCACGATCCCGAAGCCGAACAGCAGGCCGCCAATGACCGCGTTAGGACCAGCCCACATGATTTTTGGTTCGACGCCCAGTTGAACATAGCTGAAGATGCCGATGGCGCTGACCGCCATCCCGGCGATAATCGCCTTCGCCATCATCGTGCGCCCGGTGATCCACATATCGCGAAACGCGGAGGTGAAGCAGATCTGCGCGCGTTCAATGAGCAGACCAAAACCCACACCGAACAGCATCGCCAGACCGAGCTTAGGTTGGTTCAGGGCGGTGCAGAGCGCCCATGCCACCATGGCGAAAAAGACCAGCATTCCGAGGCGGAAACGGCGGCGGGCCTGAGAGGGCTTCTGGGTTAACGGAGATGCTGCGCTGACTTTTGTCATTTTCACTGGAATACGAAACAGCGGCAGCAGGGTGAATTTTGCGCCAAAGTAAGAGCCGATGGCCGTGGCGACGGCAAAGAACCAAGCGTGAAGCGAAAACTGCGGGATCCCGGTAAAGAAGGCGGCAAGGTTACACCCCATCGCCAGACGCGCGCCGAATCCGGCAATCATGCCGCCGACAACCGCCTGCACAATGCGGATCCGGCTTTTGGGCATACGCAACTTAACGTTGTTTGCCCACAGCGCGGCAGCGAAGCAACCGCCGAACATGCCGATGATCATCATCCCGTCAATACGGGTGAGCGGCGTACCGTCGAGGTGGATGAGCTTAAAGTATCCCCACTCTTCGGCGTGCACGCCTGCGAGCTGCAGCAGCTGCCCACCCCAGCGGGTAAACTCGCCGGTCACGGCCCAGAAGGTACCGGTAATGCCAAAATAATAAGTAGAGAGAATGCCTGCCGCGATAACGGCCGGAACCGGTGACCAGAACTTAACCAGGTAAGCCTGTTTGAAGGATTGCCATGACATGAATAAGCCTCTGAACTCAGAAGGTGTATGTTGGTTTAAAGGACTGGAATATATACCCTTTTTCCCTTCTCCAAAACCTCTCCAAAACTTTTCTCCAAAATACCTACCTTTTTTATGACCTCCATCAGTAATTAATCCGATCCCTAAGAGCACCGCAGCGAAAAATTAAATTGCAAGTTTGGTCCATTCCTTCCCGCGATCGTCGTTGTATCTGTCAGTGGTTGACTGTGTTTTATGGCCCAGCAAAATTTTCGTATCGATCCCCTGGGCGCGGTAAAGTCTTTCGGACAATGAACGCTGTTCGTGAAATGTTGTTGGTGTTTTTCCTGCAGGCGGTACGATACCGGCTGCATCACGTGCCGCGGCAAACTCTTTAGAAACCAAAATGAGATTCACAGGTTTCGCCTTAGTTTTCATCTTCCCGTGCAATAAGTAGGGGCTGACAAACCTATCCCTACACTTCCGTATTACATCCTCCAGAGATAAGCCAATGGCTTCACAACGAAGGTTCAGCGGCAATGCAATGCGGGCCCCCGTTTTGCTTTGCTCGATGTACAGATAATGTAGTTAAGGCTCCTGCGGGAATTACTGCAAATTCAATTACGTCGAATACAAGTGTTTTCATCGAGAGTGACGACCGTCAGCATATTATTTTTCAAAATAAAGATGGCACCCCGAGAGCATATATTTATAAAGACCGTAATTCCGATCTTCGTCTTAATAACGGTAACGAGGGGGGCGGAGATTTTGTTATCTCCCGTACCGGTGACATCTTGTGGGGCCCGAATGGAGCGAGACTGAGCTATGACGGGAATCTCTACGGCTCTGTATGGGGCGGTTGGCTGTCAAACTGGCTAACTGGGCGGCTTGGGGCGAAGGCGGAAATTAACTGGGTGCAGTCAAATTTCATCACTGATGTCGCGCTGGGTGCCGAGGGGTCATTCATCATTGCTAAAAATGCATGGCAGCGCGCGCCTGCTGGATGTGTCCTTACTGGTTACAACGCCGAGGGTAACGAACCTGTAAACGATACCTTATTTTACCGCCCAATTCAGAAATATGTTCCGACTGTCGGCTGGACGGTCATTGGTCACACTGCATAGGACACATGGTATGGCATTAACACTTAAAAATTTAACGATTTACACACCTGAATATTATGACCTGATGATTCGGGCGATCTATCTTCAAACAGAAGATGGTCTGGACTGGTATCTACATTTGACCCGCTTCCAGCCTGATACGCTGAAAATTTGTTTTGATGATAAAGGGGTAATCCGATCATACCATGCTGATGCGTCACGCCTTTATCCGTTGAATCTTTCGGTAACTGAGGTCAATATCGCCGATGTACCGGATGGCCTGAATATTTACGGTGAATGGATGTGGAACGGCGAAAGAATAATTCCACGCGAGTTTACCCGGCAGGAAAAAATCGACCAGGCGGAAGCCCATCGTTCAGAATTGATCGCCGCTGCAGGGGAAAAAATTGCACCACTCCAGGATGCCAGCGATTTGGGTATTGCCACAAAAGTGGAAGCGGATCAACTGATGGCGTGGAAGTCCTACCGGGTGAAACTAAACCGCCTGGTGTTCACAAATGATCAGGAGATCAGCTGGCCGTCGCCGCCTGAAGTGTAATAGTACAAGGGGGTTATTTGTATTAGCTCAAACGTGATCTGGCACTGTTACTGCACAGAGCTTAACCTGGGCTGACAGTCCGCTCTGTGCCAAAAGCGGAAGTTGTGGAACTAAAACGGGTGTGCTTACACCGTTGCTCTGGTAGCCTGTTTGACGATTTTCGGATCTCAGGAGAATAAACGAAAGACTGGTGCCAGAAGGGCAATCGAGGAGGAGTATTGTTACAGACAAACGATTCTTGACAGATATAGTGAAGTAGCATGACAGAAGACAAAACGTGGATGGTGGCTGAAAAACGGGATCAGACAGTACGCAAAAAACATTATGCGATATACCTTAAGGATGACGTCAAGCATCCGACCACAAAAATAAGGCATATGATGGTCGTTGGGCTTTTGAATCATATCAGTCTGTGAATAATGCTCCACTTTTCTTAACGACAAAGCAGATCGTGTCAGGCCTGTTTTCTGGTTTACCCCAGGTAACCGGGAAATACGCTTCTATCTGATACATGTCAAATTTGTAGCAAACTAATAATTGTGGTGTGATTAACCACAACCGTCAGAGAATGCATCCTGCAACGGCAGGTATACAGATATGTGTCTAAAAATGGCTTCAGTCCGGACTATTATAAACTCCTCGTTTCAATTCTTGAAACACAACTCCACTTTTTCTGGATTTGACTATATGTCATAGTTTTTATTTGTTTCCCTTACCATTCTGTTAAGCAGATAAAACGTTTTAACTCGACAAATCATAAATTTCACCAGAGCCTTGACTAAAAAAATGGCCCTGCTGCTAGAGTGTCGAACACATGAAAATTCATAAATTAAGTTGCCTTGTCTGGCAATCGAGTTTTAATCAAATTAGGTCGTGACAATATGAAAGAACAAAAACAAGATTTATTCAGGTTTGCTGAGGAAATGCGCAATGAATACCGGGAGAAAATTACCCAGACGGGTGTGGCAGATGCAGTATCGGAAATCAGAACGCTTCGTATCAAAGCCACAAATCCCGACAGGGAAATCCCGGCGCGCCTATATGTGCCTGCAGGGATAAAAAAGGACGAGGTACAATTACCGGTGGTTCTCTTCATTCATGGTGGCGGGTTTGTATCCGGAGATTTTGATACTCATGACGTTTTAACACGAAGTATTGCTAATGGTACCGCAGCGCTTGTCCTGGCAATTGATTACCGGCTTGCTCCGGAAAATCCCTTCCCGTCTGGACTTGACGATATTCGCGCATCCCTAAAATGGGTTTCTGTGCATGGGTCTGAAATTGGTGCAGATACCTCAAGAATTGCAATTGCCGGAGACAGTGCCGGCGGGAATCTTGCTACCGTACTGGCCATGCAGTTAAGAGATTCAGGAGGACCTGAACTGGTGGCACAATGGCTTATGTACCCATGTCTTGACTACCGGATGGAGACCAAATCCTGGGCTAGACTCGGTGAGACAAACTTCCCTACCAGACAAATCAATGAAACTGTTTATGCTGCTTATGTTCCGTTTGGAATGAGTCCGTGTGACCCCCGGATATCTCCGGCAAGGGGTAATAAGCAGCACCTTCCCCCTGTATTAATACAAGTTGGCGATCTTGATCCTCTGTGCGATGAGAACATTGCCTATGCAGAAAGTCTTGCCCGGGCGGGAGTTGACGCTCATCTTTCAGTGTATAAAAATCATCATCATGGATTTATTCAGTTTTATAAGGATAAGGATGTTAATCCTGATGGTGAAAAGGCTCTTAAGGAAGGGATAATGTTTCTGAAGGCCATTTTCAGAACTGAAAACACGTAAGAGCACTGCGATGCCAATACTTATCTGCTGAAGAACAACATGTAACCGTGCAGGTTATGCGGTTATTCAGTGGATGAGTACATATTGAAAATTGACACAAAATACAATGAAGATATCTTAACACCTTCTAGCCTGCATTGAATATGGATATTAAGTTTCTGGTCACCACTTTTGTAATGCTTAATATTTTACGTTATGGCAGATTACATATCAGATGCGGTTGACAGTAAGTCTGTGAAACGGTAACCTCTTGCGCAGACATTTCGGAGAACCGAATTGCGTAAGCGTTAACGTCAACCAACGCACCACATGTGAGCTTCTCGAAGTATCGCATTTGACAGGTTGACTTTGTATGTCCGTCGTATCTGCTAAAACCCCACTTGCTAAAAATACCCTCTACTCCTTAACCTTTCTAGGGGTGCTGTTAATTGCATCCAATCTGCGGGCGCCAATTACCGCACTGGGTCCAGTGCTTCAGGAAATTGCCGCTTCTTTTAACTTATCCGGTTCTGCAACAGGTTTACTTAATGCGCTCCCATTACTTATTTTTGCGCTTGCCTCACCATTTGCACCAACACTTACCCGTAAAGTAGGCCTTGAGAAAGCACTTTTAGCTGCACTTTTTCTCATCGCTGCAGGATGCCTGATTCGTTCATTGATGGGGTTATCCGGATTATGGTTGGGTACGTTTGTTATCGGTCTTGGTATTGCCATCGCAAACGTGCTGGTAGTCCCTTTGGTTAAAAGAGATTTCCCTTCGCATACCGCACGGTGCATTGGGCTCTATGCCGCCACCATGGCGCTGACCGCAGCATTCTCCAGCGGGATTGCAGCACCCTTGTCAGAACAAAGTAGCGCAGGGTGGCGAATGTCAGTTGGTATATGGGTGGTACCTGCGGTTCTTGGCTTGCTGGTCTGGATTAGGGTTTGTACTGGTACTAAGAATGAAGCTGGTAAAACCGCTAAAACAACGGTTGCGGGGGCCGGTTCTGTATGGCGCAGTGCTATAGCCTGGCAGGTTTCGATGTTTATGGCTCTGCACACTATGGTTTTTTACACTCTTATTGACTGGTATCCCTCAATGGCAGCTGAGTATGGTGTGAATCCATCCACGGCAGGGTATCATCTGTTCTTGTATCAGGCTGTTGCTGTAATCGCCAATCTGTCCACTGCTGCGTTTATTTCACGGCTTAAAGATCAGCGACTGCTGGGGCTGGCATGTTCATTGTTCATTTCTGTCGGAGTCGCTGGGATCTTGCTTGTCCCTGTTTTGTCCGCATTATGGCTGTTATTTGCTGGCGTGGGTGCAGGAATGTCGATGGTGACGTGTCTTACTCTGTTTGGTCTGAGAACACGTGAGCACAGCCAGGCCGGTCAGTTATCTGGTAAGGCACAATGCATTGGGTATCTAATAGGTGCGTGTGGTCCCTATCTTGCAGGTATCATCCGGGGGCATTCTCAGAGCTGGAACGTCGCACTGATTTGTATGCTTCTGATAACATTTTTTCAGGCGTACTTTGCATGGCATGCCGGCAAGGACAGAGTTATTGAGGAAGATTAGCCCGAATATCCCGGGTGCAGCGTTATTAAAGAATGTTCACTCTATTGATTCCGGCTGAACTAATCTGATTTAAGAGTTAAATCCTGAACTATCGTGACAGTGGTTTGCCTGCTGAGAAGCCTTTTAGGGCATAATTAACAGGCTCCTGCTTGCAGGAGCCTGTTGGGTAACAGCAAAATCCCGAAGTATTTTTGCACACCTTATTGATGGTAACGAGAGATCAGAACGTCGCTGTTATAATGACGAGATGACAGAAACGACCCTACTGTGTTGAAAGAAAACGATCCAGATCATCAGAGAATTTCTGCGGATTTTTCATCATTAAGTTATGGTCACCGAAAGCAATTTTATCATAAATATGTAGAACTGAACCTGGTAAAACGGAGTGAATCCACTTCTGGCTATCAAGCCAGTCACTATTCTCACCTGTAAAAATAGCAGTGGGGACATTGATTTTCGTGGATATCACATCTCGCCAGTCCTGATGTATATGATCCCACAGAACAGCTATCATGGTGGCTAATTCAGTGGATATTATAGTTTTTCCAAATTCCCTGACATTCTCATAAAAAGGAGAATCCATAAGGCTTAATAATTCCGGAAGCTTCGTGTTTACAACCATTTTATTGAATGAAGCTTTTCCTGAAAACATATCTATCATCAATTCAGCCGATCTGCAGAAGGCACCGGTCTGAAGACGTTCATTCTCGGTCCAGTTCTGTCGTACAAATAATGCAGGAGCTTGGTCAACAAGAGCCAGTTTTTTTATACCTGTAGTGCCATAACTATCTATGTAACTCCACAGAATTGATGCACCCATGGAATGACCACACAGATACACATTTTGAGCATTAATGTGAATAAGGAATTCGTTAAGATCCTGAGCATAACGGGATACCCGGGTTCCATAATGGGAATGTGCTGAAAGTCCCTGATTTCGGTGGTCCAGTACATATACACGATACTTCTTACTGAGGAGCCAGATAATATAGAAGTAATCTGTACCATTAGATGACCAGCCTGGAACAAAAACTAATGGGCTACCTTCACCGGCTTCCCACCAGGTCAAACGCACGGAATCACTGGTAGTGAATGAATTAATTATCAGATTTTCAAAAGCCTGTATTGAATCAGGGAAACCCTCGACAGAATTTTTAAAATGGTAGTCATGCCCCAGCAGCTGGCAGGGGTGGCATGGCATAGTGATGACGCGATTTTCATTTGATGATTTCATGTTTAATTCCTTACTGTCAGAAGTACTGCCAGGTCGATGGTATAGAAACAACTTTTAACGCGATGTTACATTTATAATCTGGATATGCAGAACAACATTCATATGTTAATTAATGTGAAAAAGCAAAGGTGAGTATATTCTTTTATACATGAGTTACCTTTTCAGTATAATCAAATAATGCATTTCTGCATTCTCTATTTATGCGGTTTACTTTTCTTCGTATCAGGACCAAATCTCTCCATAACGAAATCTATAAAGCTGCGTAATTTTGGGGTCATACGACGATCCGGTGCATACAAAATATGAAAAGGACGTACGGGAATAGGATAATCAGGAAGCACCTCAATTAACTGACCATTATTCAGGTCATCTTTAACCAGCTCTTCAGGTTGATACAGCAGGCCCAGCCCTGCCCGTGCGGCATTTAATAATGCCTCACCAGTATCTATCATCAGTCTCCCATTAACAGGTACTACAATCAAGCCTTCAGGCCCCATAAAAGTCCATTTCGTACGCTGCTCAGTAAATGAAAAACTAAGGCATTCATACATCCTGAGATCATCTGGATGTCGAGGCTTCTGTCTGTTATTAAAATATGAGGGGGCTGCGCTTAGTATTAACCGGTAAGGTGAAAGCTGTCGTGCAACCAGCCCGCTGTCCGGAAGTTCGCCAACACGAAAGGCAATATCAAAGCCTTCTTCAATGATATCAACATTGCGGTTACTGAGGGACATGTCCACAGAAACATCCGGATTTTGCATCAGATAATCAGGAAGTGATTTGGATAGTGCATGGATGCCGAATGAAACCGGTGCATTCACACGCAACAACCCTCTCGGCACCCCCTGACGTATTGCCACCAGACTCTCAGCAGACTCCACTTCAGACAGAATGACTTTGACTCGCTCATAGAAAACACGACCAGCATCGGTCAGATGTTGCCTGCGCGTAGTACGGTTGATAAGGCTCGTTCCGAGGTGCTGTTCAAGACTCTGGATATGTTTTCCAACCAGTTGCGAAGACATTGTCATGGCTTCACCTGCTGAAGAAAACGAACCATATTCAACAACTTTAACAAATACAGCCATGCTTTTTAGCCGATCCATTAAAAACTCCTGTTTTCAAGTGTCTTTTCAATATGCTCATTTATCACTGAATGTTTCAAGTGTTTAATAGCTGAAAGTACACATCCTAGAGGAAATAACGATGAAAGTTGCAGTTATCGGAACGGGTAAAATGGGGTCAGGACTTGCATCGGCGCTGGTCGCAGCCGGTCATGAGACATTCATTGGGGCACGTGATCTGAATAAAGCCGACGCACTGGCAAAACAGATTGGACAGGGGGCACAGAGCGGTTCTGTCGCTACCGCAGCAAAATCGGCCGAGACAATCGTTCTGGCTCTGCCGTATGCCTCAATTAAAGAGGTCATCGCGCAAGCCGGCGATCTGACCGGAAAAGTGATTATTGATATTACTAACCCGGTGAGTGCTGACTACAAAGAACTTACTGTAGGTTTAACAACTTCAGCGGCGGAAGAAATTCAGAAACTTGCCCCCGGAGCAAAGGTTGTTAAAGCCTTCAATACCATTTTCTCCTCATTGCTGTCATCAGAAGTGCGCAAAGGAAAAAAACTGCAGGTTTTTATCGCTGGAGACAATTCGATTGCCAAACGCACTGTTGCAGATATAGCCGAATCCATTGGTTTTGAGCCAGTTGAGTCAGGTCCATTATCTAACAGTCGCTTCATCGAACCAGTCGGGGAGATGAATATTCATTTCGCCTTCTTCCTAGGTAAGGGAACGGTAGTTGCCCCTGCATGGGTGCAGCTCTGATGTAACACGAGAAGGTCTCTTGTTCAGAGAGGCCTTTTCAAAGAATTAGGCAGTAATGGGATTGATAATCCATTGATATATTTAGAATTATTATATGCTTTAATATTTCCTTCGGTTACTTAGTTAAGTAAACGACATTACTTGCCCAGAAAATTCAACTGGAAATATACTCAGGTCAGTAAATCCATATAGCCAAATTAATGTCTAAATTTTAAAAATCATACATGCTAACCGGAATAAATAATGAAATCTCTCAAAAAACATATTGTTTGCACTCTGTTAGTTTCCGCTCTTGTTCCATGCCTGGCACAAGCCCAGGATAACCAAGATGAGAAAAAAATCATAACAACACTTTCGGCGTATGAGGAGGCATTAAATAAATCTGACACATCAAAAATCACAAACCTGTACACGACAGGAGGCGTTCTGATGGCTCCTGATGCGCCATCTTCAGTGGGTAGAGAAAAAATAGAGGAATCTTACAAAAATACGCTTAAAGAAATCTCATTGAAACTAAAATTTAACGTTGATGAAGTAAAATTGCTGAATGAGCATACAGCCTTATTACGCAGCCATTCTAATGGCACAGTTAAAATTAATGGAAGCGATAAGCCTGCGGAAAAGGCAGCATTCAAGGAGCTTTTTATTCTCGATAAACAAAAAGACGGTGAGTGGAAATTTTCTCATTACAGCTTCTCAACTGCACCTGTAGATAAGTAAACAAGCAATAAACTGTGCCTGAACGTTAATCAGGCACTTTTCATAAACGTGACACCGTCTCAGATAAAATTTAATCTTAATATTTACAACTGATTATTGCTCATCATGACATTTCCGAATATCTTCGGGATATATTTCTCTCTTCGCTACCGTTACAACCCTGCCGATATACTCATCCATTAAACAAGCCCTAAACTCGCCCTAGAGACAGGCTTTATGGCAATTTTTATTTACCAATTTTTAACAAGCGTCCATACAAATCACGTCCACATTGACGGTGATTAGCATTACCAACTTTTGCTACTCGCTAATAGCAGACTGTCAGATTTGATTCTGTGCTGCCAGTGAAAACCGTCAGATCAAGTCTGAGCTAATACAGTTTATTACCCCTTATTAACACCGCACACGCTTAGTTGTGGATCAGTGCTCCGGCAGAAAGACGCAAGGGCAGGATGTCGCACCGTTTATTCGCTTTTTCAATCAGGGCATGCGGGCCAACTGGTTGCGAACGGTGTGGATAGAAAGCAGGTCGCGATAATTTATGAGGTGGATGTGTGCACACTGTATAAAAATTTTTCCGGTAGGGAAATATGGCAAAGTCTGTCAAAAAAACCTTCTCCAAAACTAAGGCGTAAGTGTATGAAAATGCTTGCGTTCACACAGCGTAAAATTCATTAAAAAACATGCCAAAAAGTGGTCTTATCTTATTGAATCAAAAAATAAATTTGTGTTTTTTGGTATTCTTTGAACTCAGAAGGATTAAAGATAAAAAAGAGTCCAGATCATACGCTTACACGACGGTTTGAAAAGCCATTCACACCGAAAATATCGAAAGGATCAATTTTAACGTCATCTTTTGTTGAGGGCGGGGAATAAAAGCTAACCGTCTGGCAGGGATGCCAGACGGTGGAGGGATCAGACTTTACGCGTCGCCGCCTTCATGGCGGTCACAAACGCCTTCAGCTCGGCCAGCATATGCTCGGGCTTGTCCACGTTCTTCTCGATGATCTTCACAATCGCAGAGCCGGAAATGGCACCCGCAGCCTTCGCGTCAATCGCCGCGGTGACTTGTTCCGGAGAGGAGATCCCGAAGCCCTGCAGCGGAGGTGCAGCATGGTACTCGGCCAGCTTTTCCACCAAATGATGCAGCGGCAATGCGGCTTTATTCTCGGCACCGGTCACGCCTGCGCGGGAGAGCAGGTAGGTGTAACCGCGCCCGTAAGAGGCAATCTGGCGCAGCAGCTCATCGTCCGCGTTTGGCGGGCAGATGAAAATAGGGGCGACATTGTGACGCATCGCAGCCTGGCGGAACGGCGCGGACTCTTCAACCGGCACGTCGGCGACCAGAACGGAGTCGACACCCACGCGGGCGCACTCGGCGTAAAACTCATCGATACCGCGGTTGAACACCAGATTGGCGTACATCAGCAGGCCAATCGGGATAGTGGGGTGCTTTTGACGGATCGCCGCCAGCATCTCGAAGCACTGGGTCGGCGTAACGCGTTCCAGAGTTTCCGCATAATAGCCCCTG
>ERZ1035025.738-NODE-738-length-19877-cov-34.650792_pt1 | contig 19877 bp, 20 predicted proteins | sample MGYA00520619_ERZ1035025 | MGnify/ENA primary metagenome ERZ1035025 (study PRJEB33766, sample SAMN09781742) | gut metagenome | biome: gut microbiome | host: Homo sapiens | place: Madagascar | study: EMG produced TPA metagenomics assembly of the PRJNA485056 data...
TTTTTAAAAGTTATTTTCAAAAAAATAATCCGTTGACCGTGGATTTTTTTTATTTAAAAACAATATTTAAAAAACGCAACAAGTTTTGGCAATCTTTCACGCCAGCCGTTTCACGTGCGGAATGCATTGCCCAAAGTGGTGCGCCCAAATCCACACCAGAAAAACCCAAAGCCGCATTTAAAATGGGCCCCACCGTGGAACCGCAAGATAAATCCGCACGATTTTCATAAATTTGAAACGGCATTTTATTTTGAATGAAAACTTTTTTTATTTTTGCCAATATTTTGGAATTATTTAAATAATTACCATTGCGATTGATTTTAATGCCCAAACCTTGATTGATATTCAAATAATGATTCGGTTCAAAATATTGCGGATAATTAGGATGAAAAGCATGCGCAGCATCCAAACTTAAAACAAAAGAATGATTTTTACAAATTATTTCTTTTTCTTTATTTAAATATTGATTTTCAAACAAACGCTTGAAAAAATCTTGAATAAAAGCGCCTTTTGCTCCTTCTGCTGTTTGGCTGCCAATTTCTTCATTGTTGAATAAAATCAACATAATGTTTTTTTGATTGTTTTGAAAATCAATATCCAAAAATGCTTTTAAACTTAAAAAAACAGAAATTAAATTATCCAAACGTGCATTGGAATAAAATTCATTGTTTAATCCCCAAAACTCTCCTTTTTCAAATGGGTAAACCAAAGCATTAAAATTTAAAATATTTTTGATTTTTGTTTCTTTTTCCAAGTAATTTAAAAATTTAAAATTGTTTTCATCCACATTGCCAAATAATAAATTAAGTTCGGTTTGTTTGTTAAATTTTAAACCTTCTTGATTTACATTTCTATTTAAATGAATAGGCAATTCCGCTAATTTTAAAAGTGGTTTTTTGAAATTAAACAAATGCGTATTTAAATTTTCATCTATAATTTCCCCAGCAATGGACAATTCTTGATCCACAAAAGAAGGAATAATGGCGCCGCCATAAACATCGCTGGATAACAAACACAAATGATTTTGAATTTTTTCCGGTTGGCTTTTAATATAAAAAGTTGGCGAATCGGTGTGCGATGCCGCCACAACAAAACCAGTTTCTTCTAAATTATTATTCCCCAAAACAAAGGCAATGAAAGCGCCATTTTGGCTTAAAAAATAAGGCGTATTTTTTTGAAGCATTTGCCATTCTTTTGCCCAATTTAATTCAAATGCGCCTTTTGTTTTTAAACTATTTTTGGCATTTTCAACCACATGCCATGGCGTTGGCGATTCACTAATCCAATCATTCAAAAATTGCATTTTTTTCCTTTTTGGAATTTTTAAAACATTTTTTTAAATAAAATTATTTTAAATTTTATTTAAAATTTTAAAATTGTTTCAATGGCATTGCAGGTTTTTTCTCTTCCCATATATTCCAAAACACAATCCACCGATGGCGTGTGTGTTTTTCCTAATAAAACAACGCGCAAAGGCATTGCCAAAACAGGCATTTTCAGTTTGTTTTCTTTTAATACCTTTTTAAATTCGGTATTGATATTTTCTTTTTGCCAATCGTTTAAATTTTCAAAGGCATTTTTTAATTGTAAAAATGCGTTTTGATTGGATTTTAAATCAAATTCTTTTAACAAATCAAAATCTAAATCAATCGCTTGGAAAAACGGCGCAATTTCTTTTGCCAATTCTTTTAAAGTTTGCACGCGTTCTTTGTATAAACTAATTAAATTTTCATACAAAGATTCATTTTCTTCAACTTGATTTAAAAAACCTTCTTGCTTGACAAAAGGTTTTAATAAAAGTTTTAAATCGGCAATGTTTTTTTCTTTAATATAATGTTGATTAAGCCATTTTAATTTTTCAGTATTAAATTGCGCCGAAGAAGGTGTGATTTTGTTTAAATCAAACCATTCTATGAGTTGATTCATTGAAAAAATTTCATCATCGCCGTGTGCAAAACCCAAGCGCGCCAAATAATTCAAAACCGCCTCAGGCAAAAAACCATCCTCTTTGTATTGCATCACCGACACCGCGCCGTGCCGTTTGGAAAGTTTGGTGCCGTCATCGCCCAAAATCATAGACAAATGCGCGTATTCGGGAATTTTTGCGCCCAAGGCTTTTAAAATATTGATTTGCCGCGGCGTGTTGTTGATGTGGTCATCGCCCCGAATAACGTGCGTAATGCCCATATCAAAATCATCCACCACCACACAAAAATTGTAAGTGGGCGTGCCGTCCGCGCGGGCAATAATCAAATCGTCCAACTCGCTGTTTTGAATTTCAATTCTGCCTTTAACAAAATCATTCCACACCACGCTGCCTTCTTTGGGATTTTTAAAACGCACCACAGGGGATGCCCCACTTGGAATTGGCGGCAAGGTTTTGCCTTCTTCTGGGCGCCAAATGCCGTTGTAGCGCGGTTTGATTTTTTGCGCTTCTTGTTCTTTGCGCATTTTTTCTAATTCTTCTTTGCTGGTGTAGCAATAATACGCCGTGCCGTTTTTTAGCATTTGCGCAATCACTTCTTTGTAGCGCGCAAAGCGTTGCGTTTGGAAAAAAGGCCCTTCTTCATAATTTAAATTCAACCACGCCATACCATCCAAAATGCCTTGGGTTGCGGCATTGGTTGAGCGTTCCAAATCGGTATCTTCAATGCGCAAAACAAATTTTCCGCCGCAATGTCTGGCATAAGCCCACGAAAAAAGCGCAGTGCGCGCACCGCCAATGTGTAAAAATCCAGTAGGGCTTGGCGCAAATCGGGTTTTAATCATTTTCAAATCGCTTTTTCAAAAAGGCATTATTAAATTATTTTTAAAATTTTTTGCCGTTGACCGTGGATTTTTTAAAAAATCCACGGTCAACGACAAATTTTTTTTAAAAATTCAAGCGTAAAATGAACGCTTTTAAGGAGAATCAAAAAATGTCCATGTCTAATCGCGATGGTTTTATTTGGATGGATGGCAAATTGGTGCCGTGGCGCGATGCCAATACGCACGTTTTAACGCATTCTTTGCATTATGGTTTGAGCATTTTTGAAGGCGTGAGAGCTTACAAAACGCCTTCTGGCGCGGCGATTTTTCGCTTAAATGACCACACCAATCGCTTTTTTGAATCCGCACACATTGTGCAAATGCCCTTGCCTTTTGACCGCGAAACCTTAAATGAAGCGCAAAAAGAAGTGATTCGCGCCAACAACTTGGATTCGGGCTACATTCGCCCGCTGGCGTTTTTTGGTTCAGACAAATTGGGCGTCTCACCCAAAGGTGTCACCGTTCATGTGATTATTGCCGCTTGGCCTTGGGGCGCTTATTTGGGCGAAGAAGGGATGAAACGCGGCATTCGCGTGAAAGTTTCAAGCTACACGCGCTTGCACGTTAATGTTTTTATGGTGCGCGCCAAAGTGGGCGGCAATTATGTCAATTCTATTTTGGCCAATAACGAAGTCACTTCCATGGGTTACGATGAAGCCGTGTTGCTTGATTCAGAAGGTTTTGTGGCAGAAGGTTCAGGCGAAAATATCTTCATCGTGAAAGATGGCGTGATTTACACACCAGACTTGGCAAGTTGTTTGAACGGCATCACGCGCCGCTCGGTCATCACGCTTGCCGAAGAATTGGGTTACAAGGTAATTCAAAAACGCATCACGCGCGATGAAGTCTACACCGCCGATGAAATGTTTTTCAGCGGCACGGCGGCAGAAATTACACCCATTCGTGAAGTGGATGATCGGCAAATTGGCATTGGCTCGCGTGGCCCCATTACCGAAAAACTGCAACAACGCTTTTTTGATGTGGTATCTGGCAAAGACAAAACGCATGCCGATTGGCTTTTTCCCGTTTAAAAAAGTTTAAAAAAAACACAATGCCAGAGCGTGCTTTAATCATCGCGCCTTCTTGGGTGGGCGATGCCGTGATGTCGCAAGTTCTTTTAATGCGCTTAAAAAAAGCGCACAAAGACTTGCGCATTGATGTGCTTGCCCCGCGCGCTGTGGCACAACTTTACACCCGAATGGCGCAAGTTGATGAAGTGTTTGAATGCCACTTTGCCCACGGCGAATTGGATTTAAAAGGGCGCTACCACTGGGGCGAACGCCTGCGCGCCAACAATTACGATGCGGCTTTTGTGTTGCCCAATTCCTTTAAATCGGCGTTGGTGCCGTGGTTTGCGCGCATTCCGCTGCGCGTGGGCTACACGGGCGAAGCGCGTTTTGTGTTGCTCAACCACCGATTTTTTTTGGACGAAATTGCACTGCCCAAAATGGCAAAGCGCTTTTTTCACTTGGGCGAAGCGTTTAATAAACGCGGGGCGCATTTTGACGTGCCGATGGATTTTCCGCATTTAACCGCGCACGACCCCGCGCCGCTTTTAAAAAAATTCTCTTTAAATATGCCACCAGCGGGCGTTGTTATTTTTTGCCCGGGCGCAGAATTTGGCCCCGCCAAACGCTGGCCGGCGGAATATTTTGCGGAACTTGCCAAACGTTTATTACCTTTAAACCTTGCGATTTGGGTGATTGGCACCAACAAAGACGCGCAAGCAGCGCGCATCATCACAGAAATTGCGCCAAATGCCGTGAACTTGTGCGGCAAAACGGAACTAATTGATGCCATTGATTTAATCGCCATTACACGCGCCGTGGTTTGCAACGATTCAGGTTTAATGCATGTGGCAAGCGCTTTGAATCGCCCGCTTGTGGCTATTTACGGTTCATCATCGCCCGATTTCACGCCGCCTTTAAACAACAAAGCCAAAATCATCCGACTCAACCTTGCCTGCTCGCCGTGCTTCAAACGCAAATGCCCATTGCAACATTTGAACTGCTTGCAACAAATCACGCCCGAGCAAATCTTCAAAACCTTGCAAAAAATGCTTCATTAAAATCCACGGTCAACACATTATTTTTTTCAAAAAAATAATGCGTTCACCGTGGAAAATCAGAGTTTTTGTGCAATGTTTTGGATAATTTCCCAAGCCAAATCGGTTTTTTTGCCAAAAAATTCGCTTTGATTGTCAGAATCAATTAAAAAAATACGATTATTTTCTCCGCCAAAACCTTGCGCAATATCGTTGGCAACAATCAAAGGAATGTTTTTTTTCTGCCGTTTTTCGCGCGCGTTGGCAAGCAAATTTTCACTTTCTGCGGCAAATCCCACGCAAAATGGCGCATTTTTTGCCGCAGCAATTTCCGCCAAAATATCGGGGTTTTCGGTTAATTCCAAAGTATTCAAGCGCTCTTTATTTTTTTTAAGTTTGTGGGCAACCGCGTTTTTGGGGCGATAGTCCGAGACGGCGGCAACGGAAATAAACACATCCATTTTGCCCAAAAAAGACAACGCCGCGCGGTGCATTTCTTCGGCGCTGGTAGTGGCAATAAAATCCACGTTTTCTGGCGCTGGCAGTGCCACTTTGCCGCTAATCAACGTAACCTTGGCGCCCGCATTTTTGGCAGCGTGCGCCAAAGCGTAACCCATTTTGCCCGAAGACAAATTGGTTAAACCGCGCACCGAATCAATTTTTTCAAAAGTTGGTCCTGCCGTGATAACAATTTTTTTGTCCTTTAAAATTTTGGGCGACAAAAGCAATTCCGCCGCTTCCAAAATTCCAGCAGGTTCCATCATTTTGCCTCTTCCCACATCGCCACAAGCCAAGGTGCCGCAAATGGGATGCAAAATTTGAATGCCATCATTTTCCAACATTGCCACATTGCGTTTGGTGGCGGGATTTTCCCACATTGCCGTGTTCATCGCGGGCGCCAGCAACAAAGGGCAGCGGCGCGCCAGAACAATATTTTGTAATAAATTGTTGGCCAAACCATTTGCCAAATGCGCCAAAGTGTTGGCAGAAGCGGGCGCAATTAAAATTAAATCGGCTGTTTTGGCAAAATCAATATGCGCCAAGGGTTCGGTGAAAGTGTCGGTCAAAACCTTGTGGTGCGACAAAGTCTCAAAGGTCAAAGGCGTGATGAATTTTGTGGCGGCGTTACTCATCACCACTTGCACATTGGCATTGCATTCGGTTAAAAGTCGGCACAAATAAGCGGATTTATACGCCGCAATGCCACCTGTTATGCCCAAAATAATATTTTTGTTGGCCAAAAAACGCATAAAAAACCTTTGGAAAAATTTTGTATTGCTTCAATTTTAATTTTGTTTTTTTAGTTTGCAATTATTTGTTAAGAAAAACAAAAAATCCACGGCAAGCCTTAATTTTTTTGGAAACTTTAAAAGGTTAACTGTGGAAAAATGCTTTTTATTTTTTATTTAAAAAAACATATTTATTTTTCTTTTTTTTGCCATTCTATGTGTCCATTGATATTGTGTTTTTCATAAACATTCAAAACATCAATTAAAAAATCAACCAATTCTTTTTCATTGTTTTTTTGCGCCGTCTCCAACATTTGAATAAACATTTTTTTACCCGATTCCGTTTGTTTTAAATTTTTCTTTAAAAAATTGTGGCGGGCGCAAAGTGTTTGTCCGTTTTCTAGTGTGGCTTTGCCGCCCAAATCTTTTGGGCGAATGTGGTCTATGTGCAATTCCACACCTTCTTTTTTGCCGAGTCCGCAAATCACGCATTTATAGCCGTCTCGTTTTAAAATTTGCGCCTTTAAGGTCGGGCTAAAATCTTCTAAATCTTCCCTTAGAATCACTTGTTCGGGGTCATAACGATAAACGCCTTTTTTAATTTTTTGCAAATAACCTTTTTGGTGCAGACTTCTAATGGCTCTGTCCGGGTCACGAAAAACATTGCCGGTGCGTTTTTTCCATTCGGCACTCCCCCAATCCACAACTTCGGGGTGGGCAATATCACGGTTAGGATTTGCCTTAAAAAATTCCATTATTAAATCAAGTTGTGAAATTTGTTTTTTTTCATCCATTTTTAAAACAACCCTTTTTCATTTTGTATAGTTTGCAAAAAACGATTTTTAGAAAGCGCACAATAACCACTATCTAATTCCAACCCCAAAAAAGTGCGATCGTTTAATGCCGATTCAATCATCGTGGTGCCAGAACCGCTAAACGGATCGCAAACGCAATCTTTTACAAAACTAAATAATTGAATGCATCGCCGTGGCAATTCTCTTGGGAATGGTGCCGGGTGCCCGATTCGTTTTTTAGATTCACCATTAAATGTCCAAAGTCCGTTTGTCCACCTTAAAAAATCTTCTTTGGCAATATCGCTCTCGCCCTTATGCTGTTTTTTCCATTTGTTTTTATACAAAACCACAATTAATTCTACCGGCGCAATCACATAAGGCGCAGAAGCAGAAAGCCAACTTCCCCAAGCCGTGCGGCGTGAGATATTGCCTTCATTCCAAATAATTGTGCTGTGGTATTGCCAACCGATTTTTTTGGCAATGGTTGTTAAATCCGCCCCAACGCTTTGTTGCCCGCCTTTATTTTTATCCAAAGGAATATTCAAACAAAAACGTGCGCCATCCTTTGCCCATAAAAAACAATTTTGCAAAAATGTGGTGCAAAAATTTAAATATTGTTGATAATCAAAGGCATCATTATTGGAAGCGTAATCAATGCCAACATTATAAGGCGGAGAGGTTATAAACAAATCCACGGCATTGTGTGGCAAAGCTTTTTGATTTAAAACGGAATCATTAAACAAATAAATGCCGTTTTGGTCAAAAAAAAGTTTTTCTTTATTTTGTAAAAACGAAGCGTCTTGCATTATTTTGCCTTTGAAAAACATCATTGCGTTTTTTCCACGGTAAACACCAAATTTTTTTCAAAAAAAGAAAGCGTTTACCGTGGAAAATTGTAATTCAAACCGCAAAAGATTGCCCGCAGCCGCATTGTCCTTTAACGTTGGGATTGTTAAATTTAAAACCTTCGTTTAAACCTTCTTTGGCAAAGTCCAATTCCATGCCGTCCAAATACGGCAAACTTTTGGCATCCACAAAAACTTGCACGCCAAAACATTCAAAAACGGAATCGTCATTTTGTTTTTCATCCACATATTCCAATTTATACGCCATTCCCGAACAACCGCTTGTTTTCACGCCCAAACGCAACCCCAAACCTTTGCCGCGTTTTTCCAAAAATTTTTGCACGTGTTCTGCCGCTTTTGGCGTTAAGGTAATTGCCATTGTTAACCTCCGTTTTTCTTTTTGTAATCCGCCACCGCCGCTTTGATGGCATCTTCTGCCAAAATGGAACAATGGATTTTAACCGGCGGCAGCGCCAATTCTTCGGCAATGGCGGTGTTTTTGATGTTTAAGGCTTCATCCACCGTTTTGCCTTTAACCCATTCTGTTACCAACGATGAAGACGCAATGGCAGAACCGCAACCATAGGTTTTGAATTTGGCATCTTCAATCACGCCATTTTTGCCCACTTTGATTTGCAATTTCATCACATCGCCACACGCCGGAGCGCCCACCATTCCAGTGCCAACATCTTGTTCGTTTTTATCCATTGAACCCACATTGCGCGGGTTTTCATAATGGTCTAAAACTTTGTCGCTGTAAGCCATTTTTTTTCCTTTTTTAAATTGGTTGAAAGGTTAATGCGCCGCCCATTGAATGGTGGATAAATCCACACCTTCTTGATACATTTCCCACAAGGGCGATAAATCACGCAATTTGCCGATTTTTTGATGCAACAAATCAACCGTGAAGTTGATTTCTTCTTCGGTTGTAAAACGTCCTAATGTAAAACGGATGGAAGAATGCGCCAATTCGTCATTTCTGCCCAAGGCGCGCAACACATAAGAAGGCTCCAAACTGGCAGAAGTGCAAGCCGAACCGCTTGAAACAGCAATTTCTTTTAATGCCATTAACATGGATTCGCCTTCCACATAATTAAAACTCACATTCAAATTATGCACCGCGCGGTGTTCCAAATCGCCATTGATATAAACTTCTTGCATGTCGGAAATGCCGTTTAATAAACGGTCGCGCAAAATGCGAAGCCGCACATTTTCGGTTTTCATTTCTAATCGCGCCAGACGAAAAGCCTCGCCCATTCCCACAATTTGGTGCGTGGGCAACGTGCCCGAACGCATACCGCGCTCGTGCCCGCCGCCGTGCATTTGGGCTTGTAAGCGCACGCGCGGTTTTCTGCGCACATAAAGCGCACCAATGCCTTTGGGACCATAAACTTTGTGCGCGGAAAAACTCATCAAATCAATGGGCGTGTTTTTTAAATCAATGTCCACTTTGCCGGCGCCTTGCGCGGCATCCACATGGAACAAAACGCCTTTTTCTTGGCACATTTGCGCAATTTCAACAATGGGTTGAATGACGCCAATTTCGTTATTGACCAACATCACAGAAACAAGCGCCGTGTTTTCTTTAAACGCATCTTTTAAAACGTTTAAATCAATTAAGCCGTTTTCCAAAACGTCCAAATAAGTCACTTCAAAGCCTTCGCGCTCCAATTCACGCATGGTGTCCAAAACGGCTTTGTGTTCGGTTTTAACCGTAATTAAATGGTTGCCTTTGGTATTTTTATAAAAATGCGCCGCACCTTTTAAAGCCAAATTGTCCGATTCGGTTGCGCCCGAAGTCCAAATAATCTCGCGCGGGTCGGCATTGATTAAAGCGGCAACTTCATGGCGTGCTTCTTCAACGGCGGCCTCAGCTTGCCAACCAAAAGAATGTGAGCGCGAAGCAGGATTGCCAAACTTTTGCGTTAAAAACGGAATCATTTTTTCTGCCACACGCGGGTCAACGGGCGTTGTGGCGGAATAATCCAAATAAATTGGTAAATGCATAAGAGCGTCCCAGAAAAACAAACAATTTCAAAAGAGTTTTTTTAATCCAATAAGTTCCATTATTTTAGCCACGCGGATGGTGTTTTTGATGCAATTCTTTCAAACGTGCATTGGCAATGTGCGTGTAAATTTGCGTGGTGGAAATATCCGAATGCCCTAATAACATTTGAACGGAGCGCAAATCTGCCCCGTGATTGATTAAATGCGTGGCAAAAGCGTGGCGCAAAACGTGCGGCGACAACCGTTTGGAATCAATGCCGGCTGTTTGCGCATACATTTTAATAATCTGCCAAAAGGCTTGGCGCGACATCGCCGTGCCGTGTTTGCTTAAAAAAACGGCGGTTGAAGCCTTTTGCGTGTGGCTCAAAATGGCGCGCGCACCTTTTAAATATTGCGCCAAATAATCCGTTGCAACTTCGCCCAAAGGCACCAAACGCTCTTTGTTGCCTTTGCCCAAAACGCGCACAACACCATCGGTTAATGAAAGGTTGTTTAAACTCAAATTCACAAGTTCGGAAACGCGCAAACCAGTTGCGTATAAAACTTCCAACATCGCGCGGTTACGCAAACCCAAGGGCGTTTTGCAATCGGGCGCATTTAAAAGCGTTTCAACCTCAAATTCGCTTAACACCTTTGGCAAACGTTGCGCCATTGTGGGATTTTTTAAGCGTTCAGCAGGGTTATCGGTTCGCAACTGTTGCAAGAGCAAATATTGAAAAAATCGCCTAAAACTTGCCAAATAACGCGCTTGGGATGTGGTGCGCGATTTTGCAGAAAAATCCGCCAAAAAGGCGTGCAAATGCGGCTCGGTGATATCCGTTAAAAGCTCGGCGTTTTGTTTGGCAAGCCACAATGCCAAATGCGACAAATCACTGCGGTAAGCGTTTAAACTCAAAGCCGACAAGCCGTCTTCAAGCCACAAAGTATCGCAAAAGGCATCAATGGCGGCGCCATCTTCTTTTCTTAAAATGATCATTTTGAAAAAAATTTTCGGTTGACCGTGGAAAAAAGCGATTTTCCACGGTCAACCCTTTCTTTTTTTGAAAAAAAAGCATTGTAGGCGATAAAATGCTGCTGACAAAATTTGTAGCATTTATAACAAAATGCGCCAAACATTTTGGGCAAAATGTTTTAAAACTTTTTTATAAACAAAGCCTTACAAAATATAGCTTCAAATGGCACATATTGTGCTTAAAGCAAAACAAACGGAGGATTCTCAAAAATGAAAACACGCGGTTTTAGCTTGGTAGAAATGATGATTGTGATTGCCGTGATTGGCATTTTGGCGGCTATTGCCTTTCCCGTTTATCAAGATTATGTGATTCGCACACAAGTGGCTGCCGCCTACCAAGAAATGTTGCCCGCCAAAGCCGCCGTGGAACGTCTGAAAGCAATGCGCATAAAGCCCAGCTTAAAATTCGGTTCAGGTTTTATTGCAGTTGGTGACGGTAGCGCAGAAAACGGCACTAAAGGCGCACATTGTTATTTTGGTTATTACGATAATGCTGAAACTTATTTAACTTGTTCCATGGGTTGTGGCAACGACAGAAATTTCCACGACAAAATATGGGGGTTTAAACTCAAATTACAACGTGAAGGTCCCGGGCGTTGGGTTTGCAAAATGGCAGGCGGCAGCGATATGACGCGCTATTTGCCAACAGGTTGTTCACTCGATGCCAACCTTGGCGTAGATAGACCTTGTCCAAGATAACAAAAATGTAAATACAGATTTTTTTCCGCCGAAAAGTCCCGCCGCAGGCGGGCTTTTTTTTGGGATTTTTTCGGCTAAAAATCACATAAAAACGGGTTCAACTTCCAAAAAAACGCCGTATTTTTGTTGAATTATTTGTTGAATGTTTAAAACAAATGCGTCCAAACCCGCGCGGCTGCCGCCTTTATTTTCCAAAACCAAAGCGTGCTTTTGGCTCATTGCAAAACCTTGCAATGCCTTGCCTTTTAGCCCTGCCGATTCAATTAAAAATGCGGCGGAAAGTTTAAAGTTTTCAGCATTTTCCCAAAACACCAAATTCGGCAAAATCTTTTGGATTGTTGAAAATTTTTTGCGGTTTACCGTGGGATTTTTAAAAAAACTCCCCGCGTTGGGGAAAATCGCCGGGTCTGGCAATTTGGCGGCGCGGGTTTTTAAAACGCAATCAAAAACTTCAAAAGGCGTGGCGTTTGGCGTTAAATTAAGGCGCGCGTTGATTGGTTGATATTGCCATTTTTTGGGGATTTTAAGTTGCACGCGAAAAACAAGAAAGGGATTATCCTTTGTTTTAAAACGCGAATGCCGATAAGCAAAATCGCAAGCGTTTTTCAAAAAAACGTGGTGTTTTTTTTCTTTTAAATCAAAAACTTCTAGCGCTTCCACAAAATCAGCAATCTCGGAACCATAAGCGCCAATATTTTGCACCGCCGCCGCACCGGTCAAACCCGGAATGCCTGCCAAACTTTCTAAACCAAAAATTTGGCAATGCACTGCAAAACGCACAACTGCCGCCCATTTTTCGCCCGCGGCAATGTTCAAATGAAAAAAATCGTCAGATTCGGTAATTTCAATGCCTTTGTTTTGGACGCGAATCAACAAGCCATCAAAAAACGGCAAAACCACGCTGTTGGAGCCGCCCGACAAAATAAAAAAACGTTCAAAATCGTGAATTTTTTCTGCCAAGGTTTTGAGTTGCGATTCGCTTAAAAAATCGCAAACGGCGGCGGCGGCAAACGGCAAGCGCAAGGTTGTGGCGGCGGTTAAATCGCTTTGAGAATAATCAAACTTCAAAAAAATTCTCCGTTGACCGTGGATTTTTAGAATTTTTAGAATTTTCAAAAGCGTTTTGAAAGTTTTCAAATGCTTCTAATGCTTCTAAATAAAGGTTTTCAGCCGTTTCTAAATCTTTCAAAAGTTCTGCGGATTCTTTTTGCAAATCCGCTTTTTGTTTTGGCGTTTTGCTTAAAAATTCGGTGCTTAAAAAAAGTGCATCCAATTTTTTTTGGCGTTGATTCAAAAGCTCTAATTGCGATTCTGCAAAATCCAAGTTTTTTTTCAGCAATCTTTTTTGTGCCAAAAATTTCGCCCGCTCTTCTTTTTGCGCTTGGCGTTTATTGATTTTTGCGGTTTTGGGCGTTGTGTTTGGCGCCGATTCTTTTTTTAAAAGCAGATTCGCATAATCTTCCAAATCGCCTGAAAACTCGGAAATTCCGTTATTCACCAACCAAAATTCATCGCAGTTATTTTTGAGCAAGTGGCGATCGTGCGAGACCAAAATCATCGCACCTTCAAAACTCTGCAACGCCAAAGTTAAGGCTTGCCGCATTGCCATATCCAAGTGGTTGGTTGGTTCATCCAACAGCAACAAATGCGGTTTTTGAAAAACAATCAACGCCAAGGCAAGCCGCGCCTTTTCGCCGCCTGAAAATTCGTTAATCGGCGCAAAAACTTTGTCGTTTGAAAAATGAAAACGCCCCAAAAATTCGCGCAACGGCAAAGGCGGCGAATTCGGCGCTAATTTTTGCAAATGGTCAAAGGCGGAATCGGTAGCGTTTAAAAAATCCACCGAATGTTGCGCAAAATAGCCGATTTTAAGATTTTTGGCGCGCAAAATTGTGCCGTGAAAAGGTTTTAAAACGCCTGCGATGATTTTAATTAGCGTGGATTTTCCAGCGCCGTTTTTGCCTAATAAGCCAATGCGCGCGCCGGCGTCAATGGTGCAATTGAGATTTTCAAAAACGCTTTTTTCAACATATTTTGCCGTAACGTTTTCAAGCGTCATCAAAGTTTGTGCAGGCAAAGCCGCATTTTCAAATTCAAAGGAAAATGGCGATTCTGCTTGAACGGCGGCAACAATTTTTAATTTTTCCAGCATTTTCAAGCGGCTTTGCGCCTGAGAGGCTTTGGTCGCTTTGTAGCGAAAACGCCGCACAAAATCTTCCAAATGCGCAATTTTTAATTGTTGTTTTTTAAACAGCGCGCTTTGCGTGGCTTGGCGATTCGCAAGCGTTTCTTCATAGCGCGAATAATTGCCGTGTTGCAAATATAAGTGATTGTTTTCAAAAGACAAAATGTGGTCGGTGGTTTCATCCAAAAAATCGCGGTCGTGCGAAATAACAAAGAGCGTGGCAGAGGATTTTTTAAGCCACGATGCCAACCACAGCACCGCATCCAAATCCAAATGGTTGGTGGGTTCATCCAACAAAAGCAAATCCGCCGGGGCAAAAAGTGCGCGCGCCAAATTCAAACGCATTTGCCAGCCGCCAGAAAATTCCGCAATGGTTTTCGTTTCAACATCGGCTTCAAAACCCAAACCGCTTAAAATTTGCAAAGCACGCGCCTTTGCCGAATAAGCGTTTTTAAAATGCAAGGCTTCGTGCAAATGCGCAATTGCCGCGCCGTCATTGTTGGCATCGGCAATTTGGAGTTGGTTTTGTAAGGCGATGATTTCCGAATCGGCAGACAACACAAAACCCAAAGCGTTTTCTTTTAAGTTATGGATTTCCTGCGCAATATGGCTGATTTTTATATGTTGCGGCAATTTAACATCGCCCGCTTCGGTTGATAACTCGCCTAACAACAAAGCAAAAAGGCTTGTTTTTCCTACGCCGTTTTTGCCGATAACGCCAAGCTTCCAGCCGTTTTGAATTTGAAGATTTGCATTTTCAAACAACAATTTTTGCCTGCGAAAAAGCGTGGCGTTTTTGAAAATAATCATTCTTAAAACATAAAAATCCGCGGTCAACGTGGATTTTTTTTCAAAAAAATTAAGGGTTTACCGTGGAAAACACCACAAACGCCGTGAAAATGCCAACCACAATGCCTGCCAAAACTTCGTGCGGGCGGTGGCCCAAGCGTTCGCGGAATTTTTGGTCGCGCGACATTTTGTTTAAACGTTCTGCGTGTTTTCCTAATTCACAACGCAAACTCATTGCATCCATCATCACAATAAAACAAAGCGTTAGCGCCACGCCAAAAGCTGGCGTATCAATGCCGTGTTTCAAAGCAATTAAAGCGGCAGTAGAAGAAACAATTGCCGAATGGTTGCTGGGCAAGCCGCCATAGCCAATCAGCGATTTGGCTTTTTTGCCGTGGCGAATGAAATTGATGGCAAATTTTAAAGAACCTGCAAAAAGCCAAGCAATAAAAGGCGTTAAAGCGTAGTCCATAGTTTTTATTCCTTTTTTATAAAAGTGCAACGGCGCAAAAAATGCCCCAAACAATAACAACAAAAGGCAGTTGCCAATCAGAAAAAAGCGCATCCGTAGGCGATTCGCCAAGGTTTTTGATTTCCATCACATACCAATAACGAAACAAACCAAACAACACCAGCGGAATGGTAATGGCAAGTGCGGGTTTTTGAGAAATCACAAACAAGCTATAAAAAAGCAAAGCGCCTGTTGCGGACATTTCGGCATAGCGGTCAATTAAAGAAACCGAGTATTTTGCCAAAGCGGCGCGGGATTGTGTGCCTTGTTCTTTTAATTCTTGGCGCCGTTTCACCGAAACCAAAAAGAGCGCCAAGCAAAGCGTGGTGATGAGCATCCATTCAGAAAGTTGCACGTTTAATGCCAAAGCGCCCGCCCAAACCCGCAACACAAAACCAAAAGCCACACAAAAAATATCCCACACAGGCTGGTGTTTCAAATAAAAGCTATACGCCAAATTAAGCGCCAAATAAATGGCGATGGCAGGAAAAATAGAGGGCAAAGCAACATAGCCAACAACCAACAAAAAACTTAAAAATAAAAAAAGAAAGACTGCGGATTTTTTGCTTGCCGCACCGGATGCAAGCGGGCGCGTTTTGGATTTTTTGGGGTGGCGTTTGTCTTTTTCTATATCCTTAAAATCGTTGATGATATAAACCATTGAAGCGGCAATACAAAAAATCAAAAAGGCTTCCAATGTTTTGATGACGGCGGCAAGGTTTAAAAAAGCGCCCACAAACAAAAGCGGTGCCCAAACAAAGGCGTTTTTCACCCATTGTTTGGGGCGCACGAGTTGTATAATGCCGCAAAGTTGTGTTGCCATAAGAAAAAACAAAAAAATGATGAACGCCAAAATCGCCCTTTATTATATTATTTTTGCGCTCATCGCCACGGCAGCAAATATTGTGGCGCAAGATTGCAGTGTGCAACTTTACAACGGCGCATTTTCCGTTGCGGCATCTATTTTCATCGGCACGGGCGTGGGTCTTCTTGTAAAATACGAGTTGGATCGGCGCTACATTTTTCGTTTTTATCCCAAAAACAAAAAAGCGCACCAAAAAACCTTTTTGCTGTATGCGCTGATGGGCGTTTTGACCACGCTCATTTTTTGGGGTTTTGAATGGGCATTTCATCTCATTTTTGCCACCAAAACAATGCGCTATTTGGGCGGCATTTTGGGGCTTGCCATCGGCTATTGCAGCAAATACCACTTGGATAAACGCTACGTTTTTACAGCTCAATATGATTAAAGAAATTGTTTCATCTTGGGGGCGCTTGCACGCCGATGTGCATAGCGTTTTTTACCCACACAAAATTGCCGATGTGCCCACAATTTTAAACAACAAATCCACCTCATTTTTGGCATTTGGCAAAGGCCGCAGTTACGGCGATGTTTGCTTAAACCCCGAAGGCGCGCTCATCAACACCACGGCGTTGGATCGCTTTATTCACTTTGATTCGCAAACTGGCGTTTTAAAATGCGAAGCAGGCGTTTTGTTAAAAGATATTCAAGCGTTTTTTATCCCACAAGGTTGGATGTTGCCGGTGACCCCGGGCACGCAATTTGTAACGGTTGGCGGCGCCATTGCCAACGATGTGCATGGCAAAAGCCACCACGTTTGCGGCACATTTGGCGCACACGTTTTGGCTTTTGATTTGTTGCGCAGCAATGGAGAAACCTTGCATTGCACACCAACTAGCAATTCGCCTTATTTTGCGGCAACCATCGGCGGGCTTGGTCTAACCGGCATTATCACCACCGCAACCTTGCAACTACAAAAAACCCCGGGCGCTTGGCTCAAAACTGAAAATATCGCCTTTAAAAGTTTGGATGAGTTTTTTGAATTATCGCAATCTTCCACCGAATGGGCGCACACCGTGGCGTGGATTGATTGCTTGAACACCCAAGGGCGCGGCATTTTTATGCGCGGGAATTTTGTGGCACATGACGAAGTGCCGCGCAAAAATTTAACGCTAGCTATGCCTTTTACACCGCCTTTTTCAATGGTCAATGCGCTTTCCTTGCGTGCTTTTAATATGGCTTATTACACGCTTATGCAAGCCAAAAAAGGCGAATGCTTAACGCATTATGTGCCGTTTTTTTATCCTTTGGACAACGTGCGGCAATGGAATCGCCTTTATGGTCCCAAAGGTTTTTATCAATACCAAAGCGTTGTGCCACCTGCTTCTGCAAAGGAAGCCACCGCGGCAATGCTCCAAAGCATTGCGCAATCGGGCACGGGTTCATTTTTGGCGGTGCTCAAAACTTTTGGTAATCAACCATCGCCCGGGTTGTTGAGTTTTCCATTTGAGGGCACAACGCTTGCACTTGATTTTCCCAACTTGAATGACAAAACCGAAAGTTTATTCACCAACTTGGATGCCATTGTGCAAAATGCAGGCGGCAGGCTTTACCCCGCCAAGGATGCCCGCATGCCGCGCACAATGTTTCACCAAACTTACCCACAATTAAACGAATTTTTAAAATGGCGCGATAAGGGTTTTTCATCCGACTTGTTCCGCCGTTTGATGGAGTAAAAAACATGCAAAAAATTGTCATCATCGGCGCCACATCTTCTATGGCAGAACACTGCGCACGGCTTTGGGCAGCCAAACAACCTTGCGGTTTTTATTTGTTGGCACGCAATGCCGAAAAATTGCAAAACGTCAAAAATGATTTGCTCGTGCGCTCGCCGCAATCACAAATTGAAACAGCAAGCTTTGATTTTTTGGATACGCAAAAAATTCAAAACTTTGCCGAACATTGTGCAAAAGGCGCACCCATTGATATTGTTTTAATCGCCCACGGCACGTTGCCCGACCAAGAAGAAGCGCAAAATGATTTGGAATTATGCAAATCATCCTTGGCAATCAATGCCGTATCCAGCGCCTTGTTTATGGAAGCCTTTGCCCAGCAATTAGAAAAATCAATGCAGGGCAAACTTGCCGTCATCGGTTCTGTGGCGGGCGATCGCGGGCGCAAATCCAACTACATTTACGGCGCACCCAAAGGGCTCATCACGCGCTACGCCCAAGGCTTGCAACACCGTTTTGCAGGTTCAAACGTTCACGTTATTCTCATCAAACCCGGCCCCACCGCCACGCCAATGACGGCAAATTTGCCTGCTAAACCGGGCAACAAACGCGCAGCGGTTGATGTTGTTGCCGCACAAATTGTGCAGGGCATCGCAAAAAATCGCACAACTATTTACACTCCGCCCTTGTGGGCATTGATTATGTGGATTATTCGCCATTTGCCAAGCTTTATTTTTAATAAACTCAACATTTAAAAAAATCCACGGTAAACCGAATATTTTTTTGAAAAAAATAAAATGTTTACCGTGGAAAATTGCAATGAAACAAAAAACCACCCTTTTTCTGTTATTTTTATTTGCCTTTTATGGCGCATTTGAATGGGCAACATTATTTCCATTTTACCCAATCGCTGATTTTGCAGGCGATATGCTCACCACTAATAAAATAAAAGACGAAGGCGTTTTATTCATCGGGCATTGGTCAACGTGGGGGTTTAATCACCCGGGACCTTTTTGGTTATATTACAATTATTTTATTGAAAATATTTTGCAAATATTTAATTTAAATCGCCTGCAAATGTGGCGCATTGGGGCGAGTTTTATTAGTTCTATTTTTATTTTATTTTCCGCATTTTCTTTATCCCATTATTTTTTCAAAAAGTTTGATGCGGTATTTTCCTTTATTTTCATTTTTTTATTTTGCCATTTTGTTGAACAAGTCGGCAATTTGTGGATGCCTTGGCGCATTGTTGCGCCTTGTTGCGCTTTTTTTATTTGTTTGTTGCACCTTGCACGTGGGCATTTGAATTATATTTTGCCAGCCGTTTTTTTAAGTTGCATTTTAATTCACGGTTATGCCACAATGCCAATTTTCACTTTGCCCTTTTTATTAGTCGCTTTTTTAATCGGCTTAAAAAAACAAAGGGATTTAAAACCTTTTAAAACCATTTTTATTTTCTCTATTTTAATTACCCTACTTTTTGCAAGCCCGATTATTATTGATTATTTTTTAAACAAACCCCACTCCAATTTAGAAACAATGCTCGCCGCCAATGCGGCAATGCAAGAAAAAAAACATCCACAATTAAATAGCATTATTTATGAAATATTTTACCGTTGGTTGAATAAAAATGAATCCGCTTATTCTGCCAACCCTGATTATACTTTTTTGCTATTATTGCCGATTGTTGGCATTTTATTATTATCAAAAAAACAAAAACCATCTTTTAATCGTCATTATTTTCAAAAACTATTTGGCATAATTATTTTAATGCTTTTATTTTATTCGCTTTCTATTTTTTATTTTTGGCGTTTTACCTTTGCTCCGGGCTTTGCTCCTTTTTTGGTTTATTCCGCTTACTATTTAACAGCCTTGCCGCCTATTTTAATGGCGGCGCTTTTAGTTCCTTTTTATACTGAAAAAATAAAATTTCAATGGTTGTGGGTTATTTTGGCAATTATTTTAATTTTAATTCTTCATTTACAATTAGAATTGCCCAGCGTGCGCACCAACCACCAAATCAAAATTATCAGCAACGCCATTAAAAACATTGGAAAAGAAAAAATAAATATTGGGTTAGATTATATTCCTTCCGATTACAAAAATGGCGAAATTATTTATTCCGTTTTATTTAAAGAAGTGAAAATTTCATCGCAAACACCACCTAACAATTTTGGTCATTCCAATTTTAATAACGAATTAACATGGTTTATTTTGGGTTTATTAGAAGAGTTGAATCAACAAAACATTCACGCTTGCGTGGTAAATACTTTAAATATCAGCCCGCCAATGTTTACCCAAAAACATATTTGCAATAAAACCGATAACGCCAACATTCTTTTAACCAAACCCGAAAATTGCAAAAAAAATTGTCTTGGCATTTCGGAAAATTTTGGATTGATAAAAATAAAATGAAAAA
>ERZ1035025.739-NODE-739-length-19874-cov-6.433069_pt1 | contig 19874 bp, 20 predicted proteins | sample MGYA00520619_ERZ1035025 | MGnify/ENA primary metagenome ERZ1035025 (study PRJEB33766, sample SAMN09781742) | gut metagenome | biome: gut microbiome | host: Homo sapiens | place: Madagascar | study: EMG produced TPA metagenomics assembly of the PRJNA485056 data set...
ATCGCTGATGACGCGCCCGAAAAACGCGTCAATATGAGTTCGCCGGAATATTACGGCGATTCACATGCCATGCATAGATTGACTGCCCGCTCCACACCATCAACCGGTGATCGTCAGGACGATAACTGCCTTCCTTTCGGGATGAATATAAATTTAGAACCGGTAATTTACCCTTGTATGGCGTACTGCAGTAGGGACAAACCGGCTTTGTCTTACCTGAGAAAACGTACCATTTCTGTTCACACGCCTTGTTCTGGCAGGGCTGTATCAGATCAACTGTTTTAACCAGGGCACTTTCCCACTCATCGGCGGTCGGGCGTTTAGTGGCATCGTGTAAGCCATCAATAAAGGCGCGTTCAAACAAAGGCGTCAGATAAGGGCCCATGATGGTGTAAGGAATTTTCTCCGGGTCAGCCCAGGGCAGTGAAAAGGAGGATAGCTGACTGACTTTGACTGCATTGCTTTTGTCTGTCGGATGTTCAATGAAGAGCGCCTTCTCACCCATAGATAAGGTCTCATCACGTACTTCATCCGACATGTCATGTATTTTTCCGCCACGTAGCGGATGACGGAAGAACAGATACATGTAGATAAGCACCGACAGCGCATGACGGTCAGTAGTAATGCTTGGCAATACGCGGTTCGGATCCTCTTTGGAAAGATGGCTGGTTTTCACCACTTCCGGAGCGATAAAATCCGGGGTGCCCACGACGTCGGGAGGATACTTTCCAGGGACAACCAGGCCGTCTACGTCAATGATGCAGGCATGTCCCATTTCTGGATCGATAAGCACGTTTTTATAGCTTAGATCGCTGTGACAGAGACCTGCCGCATGCATCCTTCTGACGGCTCTTGTTAGCAGCAGGCAGACCTTGAGATAGGTAAGCGTATTGCCTCGTTCACGTGGGTCGAGAAATTTATTCTGGTTGCTGGCGCTGGCAAACCATTTGCCTTCCTTTTCACGGCCTTTTATGCCAAGAAAATCATCGTTTTTAGAGCCGTATTTAAAGAAAAAGTAGCTTTTGTAGGTTGGAACCACGATGCCGATTTTATCCCCATGCTCAACAACGTGGGTCGGCCAGCAAAACAGGTCCTTCCAGTATTCACCTCCGGACTGACCAAAAATGTTTTGCCTGTAGCGTCCGGTGATCATATCAATCCGATCCCGGGCCTGCTCGTTCTGCGGTTTATGATAAAAAGCGACGACGTATGATTTATCAGGCGAGAAGTAAACATCCTTCATCGAGCCCGAACCAATTACCTCGTCAACATACTGGACTGTTTCGCCGTCCTTTGTTTTGCACGTAACGATATTTGCCATATTGATCACCGAAAAAGCGTATCCCTTACCACAACACCGCAATAGTGCGGTCATCGTGGTTCCCTGTGGAGAAAAAGTTAAGCCAGTCGCCTAACCTCTCAGGCGCAATACTGGCGTCTGTAAGGACAGGGTTGAGCTCATCAACGAGACGGGTCCATTTTTCGTCACTGCGAAGCCCATTATCCGTCTCAAACAGAGGGTCTGAGACGCCGTCTGTCATGAGGATCAAGTGAGATACATCATTCCATTTACCCACGCTGATGCGGCCGCTAAACGAGGGGTCTGCGATAATGCTCTGGTCAAGGAAACGGGTTTGTCCTGCGTATTCTCCGCTATCGGGATTTCCCAGTATCCTGACTTTACCGGAAGGGCTGTATGCACCTATCGCACCATCACCAAGCCAGAATGCAGCCGCAAACAGCTCTTTATCAGTTCGTAGCGCTACAGTTGCCAGAAGGGTTGTTGAATAGGATTTCACAGGTTGTTCTGCACAAATGGCTTCGTTCTGGATACTGTTGACCGCGAGCGTAGCTGCCTGTTTAAAATGATGAAGCATGGCGTTTATGGTTGCCTGCCGATCGCTCCCTTCCCACGCCGTGATGTGCTGCTTTAAATGGACGCCTTTCAAACCACTGAGCTGATTGAAAAGGTAATCGCCAGCCGTTTGGACTGCAATCCGGGAGCCTTCCCGGGAATTTACCGCACTACCGGCCCCGTCTGCGACCAGCATGACAGACCATCCTGTTTCCTGGCAGTGGTTGATATAGAAGTCGTCATCTCTGAAGCTCCCGGCATGCTCATGAGATCGTCCCCGGCGACTGGCGGCAGCAATACGTATGTCACCCCTGACCAAGCCAGCAGCGTCCAGATGGGACTTAGGGTAGGAAGCGTCTGCTGGTGGCTCTACCACCTTCCACAGGCTTCTCGGATCGGGATTGACTATAAAAAGCTGTTTTGTTTCGCATTCGTCGTGTGAAGCGCATGACCAGAGTACTGAAAGCTCTATATCGCCGTTTTCGGTGGGTGTACCTGTCAGCAACTTATGCTCTTTGTCAAAGGTCAGGCCAATGTTCCGGGGAAAGACAACGTCCCTGACAGTAGCCTGCTGGCCCTCATCCAGAACGATAGCAACCGGCGAAGAGAAACGTTCGCCTGCGCGGGCGTTGGGAATAATTATTTTAGCTCTCGGGGGAACGGCAGGTGGCACAGCTAATCTGGTCCGCTGCTGGCCTGTCGGTATCTGCCCGGGTTTTAATACCAGGGAAGACAGGTTTTCGTCTTCCCTCTGTGCTGGTTTATCAAATTCGTAATAAGGCATCAGCTTCCAGAACGGAGGATGAGGTTCATTTTCTGGCAGGGGTTGCAGTAATGGTGTATCGGTAGCGTCAATGCCCGGGTTATCAGCATCACTTACGACAGTTTGTTGCTGATCGGAAAGGCTGGATGCTGACGAGGCGGCGATCTCTGCGTCGTTATCACCTTCGCTAACCCGCGCAGATAAACCCTGTGCAAGGCTCTCAATCCGCTCTTTAAGCCGCATAATCTCTTCAGTAAGGGAAGGGGCGTGCGATAGAAGAAAAAGCCGCTCACCTTCTACAGGGTGGCCCAGCTCAGACAGCACTAAGCGGATAATCTTCTCTTCAAGTAAAGCATTTTGCGACATCAACCTCTCCCTCTGTTTACGTCGAAGTTAGTGTTTCCGCCATCATTGCTGAATGACAGACCTGTTTCACACCACGGGCAGATCACGTCATCCGGGCCGTCAATGCACAGCAATTTTCCGCATGAGCACAGGGCAAACGCACTGGCATTACCGCAGTGAGGGCAACCCGGTACGCCATGCAGTTCGCTGGTGTTTACCTGCAAACCGGTAGCGGTGGCATCTGACCATGCAAAATAGTCCTCATCGATGGGATAGCATCCGGCAATATTAAAGCTGTTCAGGTTCAGGCTGAAATCGAGCCCGGAAACCCTTGCTGGTGGCCGTTCATACTTCATCAGATACGGACGACGGGTCTTGCTGCAACGGCCGGTAAGCGTAACGCAGTTTTCGTCGTACGCTTTTACTGGCTCGTCCTTGGCCAGCCGGACTATGTATTCAGTCTGGCTGAGCTCAGGTTGTTTGTCGTCCCCGACGCTGCGGCTGTGCGCCGTAACCGAAGCCGTGATCCATTTGATGAAGCGGGTAAAGTCCCCTTCCTGAGACTCGGTGAACAGCATGACATTCTCTGTCAGTTGCCGCAGGATATTCAGGTCCGCTGACGGCCCCAGGCCAACGGCAATGAGATTCACTTTACTCGCGTAGTGATCCTTCCAGCGCTTCACTTCTGCGGTTGTGTCGTCAGTCGGACGTCCGTCGGTGAGGAGGTACACGACGGGTTTCCAGTCGCCTTTAGCCTCATGAGTGGTTTTTCTGACCTGAGTATCAATTTGCACGGTCAGCTCACGCAATGCGGCCCCAAGGCTCGTACCGCCGCCAACGGGAAGGCGGGGAGGGTAGAACGAGGCAATTTCGTGAAGAGGTACAATCGTACGGGCTACACCGGCAAATGCGATTACCGAAACCCAGGCTGTTTCAAGTGCGTGTGGATCCTTTCTTAAATCTCCGACGATCATTTGCAGACCATCAGTCATTTTTTTCAAGTTTTCACCAATCATGGACTCTGAACAGTCCAGGACAAAAAACACGGGAAGGCGTCTCATAATTTTCCTCGTACGGCTGGTACGGCCAGCAGAAAACGTTGCTGTACAGAAAGGTGTTGCCCGGAAACAGCACCTTTCTGTCTGTCAGAGCACCAGCTGGATTTCTGGTGGAGGAGGGGGAAGGGTATCAGTTCCGTTATTAATCCCCGCGCTTGTGCTGCCGGAAGACACGCTGGCCGATACCCATTTAAAGAAACCTGCAAACGCGGTTGAATCTAGCGTCTCCAGAGACACAACCTTATCGGTGAGCTGTTTTAAGTGTTCATGGCCTGCTTTAGGACCAACGGCGCAGGCAATGATGGATCCGAATCCCCGGCCGCGAATCGCTTTTACCGCTTCACCGTACGCCAGGGCATCAGAAGGGGTTCCATCAGTCATCAGGAATACCAGAGGACGCCAGTCTCCTTTGGTATCACCATCTGAGCGACGTACATCCCGTTCAACACACTGCATCAGACATTCAAGGGCAGCACCGGTGAACGTCCCGCCTGCGCTTGGCACAATGATGTCAGAAAACTGGAAGTCTTCCAGCGGCGTGAGAGGAATGAACTCACGCGCCTCATTGTCATAGGTGATAATGGAGATATGAACGCTTTCGAGGGCGTAGGGATCCTGGCGAAGAGCGCTAAGCATCGCCTGAATTCCAACGTTAACGGAATGGATTGATTCACCGCGCATCGAGCCGGATGTGTCGATAACAAGGTAAACAGGCAGGCGGCGCATCACATGTAATTCCTCAGGTGCGAGACAAACGAATCTGATTCTGAAGGCTCACCAATTGCCCTGAGTTTCCAGCCTGTAGCCTCGCGTATCAGCTCGGCAAAGACCATGGAGCGCTGGCTGGCGAAGGCGGTTCCGCCAGAAAGATCGAATCGTGCCATTTCAATATTACGGGCATCTACTGCCCGGATGAAAGCATTCTGAACTTTACCAAAGTGCTGCTGGAGCTTTTCACCATTGTAGATCTGAACGATGAACACAATTTTCTCGTACTGAGCGTCAAGGGAATTCAGGCGCACAATAATTTGCTCATCGTCACCGTCACCGGCTCCGGTTCGGTTATCGCCCGTCAGCCAGATATTGCCTGACTTATGGCGAAGGCTGTTGAAAAAGATGATATCGCCATTCACAAGCGTTGGTTTACCATTTTCCACATTGCCGAGATCGGTCACCTTTCCGGCTGAATTACACAGGAAAGCGATCACATCAAGGTCGTATTCTTCTTTTTTACCAAAGATCCCGCCGAGAAAACCTTTCTTTTCCTCATTAATATCCCAACCCAGGCCGATAGTAACGGACGAGAGATCGTATTCATTTTTTTTCAGGCTTACGCCCTGGCCTTTGCTCAGACTGACAGACATGACATCCCCTTAATCAATAAAATTATAAGACCACATTTACTTCTGGCGGCGGCGGTGGTAGGTCTTCAAGACCGATCACTTCTTTTTTGCTGGACTCCACTTTTTGACTGCCTACCGAAATGCTCGCACTGACCCATTTAAAGAAAGCTTTAATCGTCGAACTGTCAGCTGTATCGAGCTGAACCACGATTTCAGTGATTTCTTTGAGGACGCTGGTATCGGCATCATGCCCGGCTGCACATGCCACAACAACGCTGGTTCTGGCGGCTTTAAAGTCATTCAGGCCTTTACGCCAGTCATCATTCGGACTTCCATCCGTCATCAGGAATACAAGGGGACGCCAGTCACCTTTAGTGTCAGCCGTCGTTTTCTGTACTTCTTTGGCAATGGAGCTGGCCGTGAGAGTAAGCGCTTCGCCAAGAGACGTGGTGCCGCTGGCTGTTAGTGCTGGCATCTGGAAACTCAGGAGGTCTGTCAGGGGGACAGCCTGTCGGGCTGAAGAATCAAAGGTGATCACTGACACGTAAGCCGTTTCGAGTGCATACGGATCCTGTTTCAGCGTGGTAAGCAGCGTCTGAACGCCATTCTTAACCGCTTCGATAGGCTCTCCGTGCATAGAGCCGGACGTGTCGAGTAGCAGATATACGGGTAAGCGTCTCAAATGTAATTCCTTCTTAAGAGATCGGAAGAGGAGAGTAGTTTCAGGAAGAGGCCAGAGTTTGTTGATTTGATAAAACGGCACGACATCTGTCGGGTGGAGATTAAATACTCAGAAGCGGCATTATAGAAATAAGTTAACCACCATTGAATTACCGACATGTGAATGGCCTCTTATCAACAGAAAAAAATTCAGACCGTACTGGAATATAAGATTCCGAAAAAAACTCCGGCAAAAATAAACTTTCTTATGTATGAAAATCATCATACATCACAGATCTGCATGAATGGAGTGTAAATCGCCCAAAGATTGATATGTAGCACATGAGGATGTCAAGACACCAGCTTTTGTAGGCAGTAAGGCGCTGCTGACATTGCGGAAGGAGAATAGATCAAAACTCCCTCACGCCAATACAGAGGTGAAATATGACAAAACCGGAGTTTTCACCCCGGTCTGAGATTTAGCGTCAGGACTTTTTAGTGCTGTATTCTTTTATCAGTTCATCAACGGAGTGCAGAGCCAGCTTCTCTACCGCTTCACTTCGGGTCGAGCCACTCAGCGCAGCCAGACGGTCAATTTTTCTTAGAATCCGCATGCGTAGCGATAATGATACGGCTGTTTTTTTATCCTTATCGAGAACGACCTTCCCTGTGGACTCACCAGTTTTCAGTTCAGCATTCTGTGCGAGCGCTTCATTCATCCGGCGAAGGGTCTTTTTATCCAGCTGGCCCGGATTAACGAGATGATAGGAATGACCTGCCTTGCTGTATTTGATCTCCGCAGAATATGACTCGCGTAGCTCTTTGAGGGCCCGGGTTAATGTCGGCTCTGAGCATTCCAGACTGGTTATAATGTCGGCAGCGGAAACGGGCTTGCCGGTGCCCAGTAAGTTGGCAAGCTTAAAAATCCGGGCCTGTCTGGTATTTAATTGCATCGTAAGATTTAGCCTGCTTAAAGGGTTAGTGGTTCAATAGGCTGAAAAATGAAGGTACTGCTCATCTTTCTAATAACCGGGTGATCGCCTAACGCTTCAACCGGATCAATGTGTTCTATGCCTTCAAAATTTACTGACGACATCTGGCTGCGAGTGCATTTGCAGGACAGGATATACTCATCCTCCAGATAGCCGGTCCGCTTACTGACCCGTTGCGTAAAGCCTGACACAATCACGTTGTCGAAAGGTAGCGTATGTAAAACGATACCGACCAGGCGGAACAAGCAGCCATGGACGTGGTGGGCATAGTTTTCGCGTACGGCTTTTTGCGTCATGGCTTTTTCCGTCAGCTCCGTTCCCCGGGCATTAACGCCGTAAATCTTATCAGGGAAATCTTCAATCTCAGCTAAATCAACGTCCAGCAGGACTGCTGATAGCTCCGGCTTTACTTCAAATGCAACAAGCGTTTCACGCGGCCATTCAGTTTCTGCCAGCACACCCGCCAGGTATGATTCGAAAAACGCGGCGTCTGTCCGGAACTGCTGCCGGGCATCTGCCTGAGCCGTGGCGAGCCGTTTTTCATGTTCTTCAGCTTCAAACTTCCAGTTTGCATACTGTTCGGCCCAGGCCGTCCGTTGTTGCTGGTACCGGTGCTGTCGAAGGGTATTCTCACGCTCCACATCAATCAGCTCCTGCTGCCACCGGCGAAGATTTTCGGCGTGGCGCTCAGCTTTAGCTGATTCCGATTCAAACCATTTACCCAAAAAACTAATGCCTTCGCTCTCGGCAGGCTTTTCCGGCAATACAAGGTAGTCTGGCTTTTCTGGACGCACCGGTGCCGGAACCTGAAAAGGCGACGTTCTGTTATGCAGGTATACTGCTTCCAGCTCTGCCCAGCTGATGCCTGTTTTTGGATCCGGCGTCAGCTCGTGAATATTACGGATTGCGGTTACCGCTGACATGAGTTCAGCGGCTTTCTGCTCAAGCGCCTGTCTGAGCCCCGGGTCGGTTGCCGTCCGGTTTTCACCTCTGGAACGCGCGGCCCGGTCAAGCCGGGTACGGTAACTCAGCCCGGTACCGGGCAAGCCCAGATTGGCATAGGTCCCCCGGCTACCAAAAGAAACGGAAGCACCTCTCGGCCCGACACTCAGGCTCGGTGCACCGTTACTCAGGTTGAGGCGAACGCCAGGAATAATGTTGATCGACTTTCTGAACCTGAACCCCATTATGATTTCCTTAATGATGCTGGGTCACGGTAAGTAATCTGATTCCATCAGCGCTTTGCTCGTTCTGTAACCCATAAAAACGAGCCCTGTCCAGAATGCCAGCCGCCCAGCGGCGATGTGTGGCGGGTTCACACATTGCTCCCTGCGACTTAAACACGGCCTGGGTAGAGTTCAGGATCCGCAGAGCGTCAGAATGCTCACCCTGAGTGACCATCAGCGCGTTTTGAATGACCTCTATCTGACCCGGGTGAATGGCCGTTTTCCCAACAAGCCCGTGTGCCATATCAAGAGCCAGCTCTCTGGCCATAACGGCATGATCGTCAATATGCTCACATACGGGCGCGGTCAGGGCAAAATCACGCGGGCCGAAGACCGAAACGAGCATTTTGATGACGTAGCCCATCGGGCTGTCATACAGCGTCAGGTCCCGGGGACGGCGAAGCGACACAACGTTCATAAGATCGTTGCCGCCGATTCGAAGCGCAATAATGCGGTCGTGGCAGGGATGTTCCTCCAGACGGGTAGCCAGCTCGCGCATCTGAACCACGTCAAAGACATCTTCTGTTTCCAGCGTTGGCATCATGCACAGGTGAGTCCCGACCATGATATCCCACCATTCAGCTAACGAACTGAGGGTAAATTTAGGCAGCACAAACCCGTCGACAGCGGAAAGATCATAATGCGCTTTTAACCATCTGCCCATTTCGGCATGCCGGGGGCGAATGAACACCAGAGGCCAGTCATTTTTACCCAGGCTACTCATGCTGTTACTGAGCTCGTGCAGCAGGTGCTCCAGATTTTTGAGGGCGACGGGGATGTCTGCTTCACTGACAGCATCCTCCAGGCAAATCACCAGAGAGCGCAAGCCCGGGATTTTCCCGTGCAGGACGGCATCAGCAATATCTTCCCGTGTTGCAGGCATGTATAGCGTGGCTCCCAGATTCCAGGGAGAAAGACGATTTTTCATCAGAGTACCTTCTTGATAATGGTTACAGCCCGATACTGGCCGAGGGTTCCCCCCATTTCTGTAACAACTATTCCCTTTTCACGAGCAAGCCCTACAAGCAAGGCAACGTCCGGGTCATCAATAGAACGCACAAATACATGGTCCGGTACCCGACGTAATACAGCCCGGGTTGCTTCAGCAATACCGGGTTTAATACGATTGACACTGTCCACTTTAAATTCATCGGCCAGGAACGCGATAACGTCGCGACTTGTCTGCCATAAGACCCGGGCTGATTCCGTATTCCAGCTCAGGGGAGCGAGGGATGACGGTGTTAACTTCTTACGGAAATGAGCGACGGTATCGACAAGCATCCGGCTGCATTCGAATTCACTGAGATGCTCGCAAACCATGCACCCGTGTAATCCTTCAGAGGACCATACTGACCGGGATATCAGGCCTGATACCGGCGCACCCATGATGCCAAAAGGAATGAGCCAGTCATCATCACTGGCTGCAAGCCAGGAGCAGCCACAGGGATCGGCCAGGACAACCAGTCGCGGCTGCTCAGGATAGCCTGGGCGATCTTTCAGTGCGCGTACAAGCTCTCCGGTAATTGCGCCTTTACCTGTCCATCCGTCAACAAAGACAATACCGCTGGTACCATGCCGCTCTTCAATGACGTCGAGGGCTGCACCGTCAATTCCACGATCCCGGATAATGCTGATACCGTAATGCCATGAGGTTTTCCCCATGTCACGCAGGGCCTGGTGCAGCATAACGCCGAGCGGAACGCCAGCCCTGACAAGACTTGCCAGTACAATGGGCTCATCACCGAAGCGTTCGGCCAGAGCAATAGCGAGCTGTGTGACTTCTTTTGCAAGCCTCTCTGCGCCCCGATCCAGCGCCCGGTGAAACAAATCAAGATGCCATTGTGTAGGCGCTGGCTCCTGGCTGAGCATGTCTGAATAATGTTTCTTCCCGGACTGAATCAGTTCTTCTTTTTTCTCAACCGGCGTCATCTCAATGACAACCGGCTTTAGCAGAAATTCCACGTCACCGGGCTGGTATGAGCCGGTAAATGTTTCATGTGGCTGCATTTTAATTTTCTCCAAAAATTCGCTGTGAAATGGCATCTGCAAACTGACTCTGACGCGGGATGCCAAACCAGCTGCACAGTTTCATAAAACGATGATCGCTCAGGCTGTCGCCCAAACCAATTACGGGGAAAACTCCTCGTTCAGCCCGAAGTTTTTCAAGCAGCCAGCTGACTGCCAGCCCTTTCTCAACCGGGGTGGGAAGCCAGGCCACGTTATTACTGTTGCGGTGGATGTAGAAGCCCTCGGTCGGAAACACCGTTTCTATCTCATCTGCAATGGCATTGAGCTCGTCAAGGCGGGTGCTGTCGCGGTGTTTCATCACCATATAAACCGCCGTTTCACCGTATTCGAAGTTCAGCCTTGCCCAGGCATTGATCCCTTTTGCGTCCATCATTTCAGTGATCAGACGCTGCATCGATGTCAGCTTTTCCTGGTAGGGAGCCAGCTGGCCGAGCATATGGGCCTTCCACTCCTCGTCGGGTTTGCCTTCAGGCGTGAGAATGACGGCCCCGTGCGTTGTGATTGCCCAGGAGTGGAAAGGGATCCGTACGCGGCTGATTTCTTCAGTTCCCCGTGCGGTAACGGGTATGAGTTCAGCCTGCTCCAGGAGCCAGTCCACCAACATGGACTGTTCTTCCGTCATAAAGCTTCGTGGATTCAGGGTGCGATCAACGGCACCGGTACGGAATGGCTCCAGGGCCAGCTCGTCCACCATTTTACGACGGGTCTGAAAGAGCGTGTCGTCAAGGTCGCTCAGAACAACGGGTTTATTCATAGGTAACAATCTCCACGACGGGCGCAACCTCAGCCAGCGCTTTAAGAAGCTGCGTGTCAATACTTTCTGCGGGTGTCTCAGTACACACAAGAATGCGGTCAAACTGCTGGTGGGCGACGTTATAGACAAAATTGGGGATGCCCAGCCCGTAGTTATCCGTAAAGGAAATGGCGGACTCAATGGCATAACCAACGGCGATAGGGGAGCGGGTGGTCGATCCATAAAATGCCTGTGCTCCGGCAGCTTCGAGCCGTTCAGCAAGCAGGAACGGCTCCCAGACGAATTCCCCGGTCCCGAGAACCAGAATACGTTCCCCCTTGTGGACGGAGACCTCATGGCCGAGATCGGCCGCAGGTGCGAGCATCCCCAGTCGGCCCCATGACTGTTTCCCCTGGATGTCCCATTCTCCTCGTGAAGTTACGTTGACTTTCGGCATGTCCGGGACAGGTGCATCAGGTAATGGGGTCCATCCCCACTGACCGCTTACAAGCGAAACCGAAGTGACGGGCAAGGGGGTGCGCTCCGACAGGGCATTGCCACTCCAGTCGGTCAGCGTTACGGCGATAACCTGTTCAATATGTTGAAGCTTGCCGGTATTACGCAGGGCAGAAAGCAGGTTAATAAAGGTATTACCGGTGGTTGCCTCGTCATCAATCAAAACCAGCGTTCGTGCGTTGGTAACACGACGTCTTTTCTCTTCATCATCTGGCAGATAGATCAGATGATCGGTGGCGTGGCTGTGTTCTTCCTTGAACTCGCAAAGCAACGTGCCATCAACCGGGTGACGGGTAGAGGTCAGATAGACAGATTCACGATGCTGGTGGCGCACTTCATCAAATACACCGGCCCCAAGCCCAACGGCGGTTTCAGCCATACCGATAAACAGTACGGGTCCTGTCAGTGTCGAGGGGAACTGGCTGGCAAGCTGTCTGTAGGCCTGCCGCATGACTGAGGGTGGCACGGGAATGTGCCTGCCGAGTACTTTGCTGACAAACAGAAAGGCGCGTTTCGGGTTACGTCTTTCAGCGATGTCAAACAGGTCATCGAGCGAAACTTCACCCTGGTCACGGGTTACCTGAATCGTACCGCATGAGAGGGTACGGCGATAAATCATATCTTCGAGGATATCAGACATAAATACGCCTTAATTCAGAAGGTTAGAGAGTGATTCCGGGTATGCAATTACATCCGTAATGGATCTCACCGCAACCGGAGAAAAGGTGTTTTTAGCGCTCTGGCGTACCATATCTTCAGACATCAGACCGAGCTTAAAGGCAGCAAATAACCCAGGAAGGTTCACACCGCTGTGAAGGGTATAACCCACCCCCCCTGACGGACGCATGTTGGTTTCAAGCAGCACCGGGTTGCCATTCACATCGTTTCGCGTCTGAACATTCACCAGCCCGTCGGCCTTCATAACACGGGCGCAGTCACACGCCAGTTCCCAGGCGCTTCCTTCGTTTACCAGATACTGGATAGCCCCTTCCTTACGGCGTCCCACGGCTGCGAGTATTTCGCCCTTATCCGCGAGGATATCGACGGAAAATTCCGGGCCTGGCAGGTACGGCATCAAAACAAGAGGTTTAAACGACTCAGCAGCTGATGCTGCTGCAATATACTGTTGCGGACTGACCAGACGATGTTCGGGATGATTAAAGACGGCCATAGGCGAAGCACTGTCATCAAAGCGCCAGAATCCCATGCCATAGATACCCGTCACCGGCTTCACGCATACCGGGCTGTCAGTGAACGGCGGGGCCGCGAGGTGTGTCTTTAATTCTGTTAGCGTATTCACCCGCCAGGATGGTACGACCGGGAGACCCTTTTGCTCCATAAACTGAGCAAAAGTAACTTTTTCGTCAGCCAGAGTTAACCAGTCGACGCCCGTTGCACCGGTAGTAAGGGTGGCACCGGTCGATTCAATGGCTGAACGGTGTTCTTCAAACCACTGGCTGTTACGGCCAGTATGAATATGGTGGATGCCGTAGGTCTGAATGGTTTCCTGGATAAACTGAAGACGTTTTTGAGGATCTTCAGGTTCAGTCAAAGAATAATCGGCAACGGAAAGGATTTCATTTCTTTCGTTACGGTGGGAGGCAAAAACGGTAATGGCAAAATTATTTTTTTGTGCAAATGATTTTACCCCCTGAATAATATCTCGCTGGGAGGATAAACCTTCCATAAACCAAATTTTCTTGTTCATTTTTTTAATTATCTGGAACGCCATGCAAATTTATGATTGAGAAGTGAGTCTATGAGTGTCTAAGCTACATGTCAATCATAATATGATTAATAACTCCTGTGGTTATGGAGTGCGTCAGTGTTTTTTGGATTCCTGATAACACATTGATATTTAAATTAAACATAGAAAAATCAACACCCTGAAAAGGATTTCTTTTTGTGTTTTTACAGAAAACTACCAAAATTTCCCTTGTCAGAGAACTTCATCATGATATGATTTTCTTCGTCAGTTACTAAATATACCTTTGTTTGTCTCGGTCATTACCATTTTAAGGAATAAAACATGGTTTCATTAGTTAAGAACCAGACGGTATCACTCAGCAAAGAATCATCTGCATTAAGCCAGCTTCATTTCGGTCTCGGTTGGGATCCGGTTAAGAAAAAAGGTCTTCTTGGAGGATTGTTTGGAGGCAACGACTCAATCGATCTCGATGCTGGCTGCGTATTAATGGACAGCACCGGTAAAACAATTGACACCATCTGGTTCCGCAAACTGAAATCCACCTGCGGCGCTGTTGTGCACAGTGGCGATAACCTGACCGGTGAGGGTGACGGTGACGATGAAGTGATTAAGGTCAACCTCTCCCGCCTGCCTGCAAACGTTGAATACCTGGCGTTTACGGTAAACAGCTTCCGTGGTCAGTCGTTCAATGACGTCGAAAACGCTTTCTGCCGCGTTGTCGATCAAACCGGCAAAGAGCTGGCTCGCTACAAGCTGACTGAGCAGGGCTCACATACCGGGATCGTTATTTCTTCGCTGCGCCGTAATAACGGCAACTGGGACTTTACCGCCCTTGGCCATGCCTGTCGCGGCCGCACAATTGACGATATGCACTCCGATATCGTTTCAGCGGTTATTCGCTAATGAACCTGACGCCGGGGGGCAATGCCCCCGTTCCAGCCCAGGAGTTGCGGGTCCGGATCACCTCGGGCGGCCAGGTGGATGCTTCGGCGTTTCGCCTGTATGCCGACGGGAAGGTGCAGGGTGATGCGGACATGGTGTTTTATGGTCAGCCACGTAACGATGATGGTACCGTCAGCCTGGTCAGTGAAGGCCAGTACTCAACCTTTACTGTCGCGCTCAACCGGCTGAAACCTGATGTCCAGAAAATTGCGTTCACCGTGACCTGTGACGGTGGGCAGACGGTGTCCGGTCTTCGTAATCTTTCCATCGACGTGGAGCAAGGGGCTACCGGCCTGGTTAGCGGCAGTGTCGAACTGAGCGGCCGTCAGGAAGCAGCCTTAATTCTGGGGGAATTTTACCGTCGTAATAATGACTGGAAATTCCGCTTCGTTGCGCAGGGGTTCAACGGTGGACTTAAACCGCTGGCAGAGCATTTCGGCGTAAATATTGCCGACGAACCGGCTCCCGCAGCCCCGACTCCTCCGGTTGTAGCCCCTCCGCCAGTTGAGACAAAAATCAGCCTGAGCAAGGTATCGCTGACAAAAGAGAAGCCTGCAATCAGCCTGACCAAACGGGATAACTTCGGTGAAATCCGGATCAACCTGAACTGGCACCGGAGCAGTAGCAAATCAGGCTTTGCAGGCATGTTCGGCTCCAAAGGAATCGACCTGGATCTGGGGGCCTTTGTTGAGCTTCAGAACGGGTATAAATCGGTCATTCAGGCGCTCGGTAATGCATTCGGTGATTATCGCGATGAACCGTATGTTCAGCTCAAGGGCGATGACCGGACGGGTGATGTATCAGACGGCGAGTGGCTGCATATCAATGGACGTGAATGGAAGCATATCCGCGAAGTGCTGATTTACGCCTTTATTTATGAAGGTGTTCCCAGCTGGGACAAGACTGATGGTGTAGTCACCATTCATGTGCCGGATCAACCGCCCATTGAGACCCGCCTGACCGAAGGTGAAAACCGTCGCACATTGTGCGCCATTGCCAGACTCGTAAACGAAAACGGCGCAATTAAAGTCGAGCGAATTAACCAGTACTTCAAAGGCCAGGACGAAATGGACCGGGCATTTGGCTGGGGATTTCGCTGGAGCGCCGGTTCTAAATAACACAGCAACAAAGGAAACAGGTATGAGCTTTTTCGACAAAGTTAAAGGTGCCATTAACTCAGGCCGTGACGAACTGACCCGCCAGGTTGGCCGTTTCAAAAACAAAAAATTCATGCAGGGCACCGTTGCTGTATGTGCCCGTATTGCCGTATCGAGTGACGGCGTAAGTTCGGAAGAAAAGCAGAAAATGATGGGCTTTCTGCGCTCTTCAGAAGAGCTGAAGGTCTTCGATACCAATGAGGTGATTGAGTTCTTCAATAAACTGGTTTCAAGCTTCGATTTCGATGTTGAAATCGGCAAGGGCGAAACCATGAAATACATCCTGGCGCTGAAAGATCAGCCTGAGGCCGCTCAGCTGGCCTTACGTGTTGGTATTGCCGTTGCGAAAAGTGACGGTAACTTCGATCAGGACGAGAAACTGGCCTCCCGCGAGATCGCTATCGCGTTGGGCTTCGACCCGGCTGAATTTGGCCTCTGATCCACATCCCTAAGGGTAAAATATGGTTTCCACACACATCGGCTTCCCGACTGAAACGGTCATTGTTTTTATTGCACTTTCAGTCGGTGCCATCTTTATTGACCTGTTTATGCACCGTGATGACAAGCCAATCTCGCTGAAGAGTGCTGCGCTCTGGTCCGTATTCTGGGTTGTGGTTGCGATGGCATTTGCCGGTTTCCTCTATATCCACCACGGTGCTGAGGTTGCCAGTCTGTTTGTCACGGGTTATGCGCTGGAGAAAGTGCTGTCGGTCGATAACCTGTTCGTCATGATGGCCATCTTCTCCTGGTTCGCCGTTCCGGATCGTTATCGCCACCGTGTTCTCTACTGGGGGATCATTGGTGCCATCGTCTTCAGGGGCATCTTTGTCGCCATCGGTACGAGCCTGCTGAGTCTGGGGCCGTACGTTGAAGTTGTCTTCGCTATTATCGTTGCCTGGACGGCGGTCATGATGCTTAAAAGCGGTGATGACGATGATGAAATTGAGGATTACTCCCAGCATCTGGCTTACCGCATGGTTAAACGCTTCTTCCCTATCTGGCCGAAGCTCAGAGGGCATGCCTTCCTGCTTAACCAGAAGGAAGTGGATGCTGAACTGGCGAAACCAGAAAACAGCGATGTCACCATTGGCCGTGGTAAAAAAGCGGCGCTGTATGCGACCCCGCTGTTCCTGTGTGTGGCTGTGGTTGAACTCTCGGACGTAATGTTCGCGTTTGACTCGGTACCGGCAATCATTGCCGTCAGTCGTGAACCGCTTATCGTCTATAGTGCCATGATGTTTGCTATCCTGGGCCTGCGTACTCTGTATTTTGTCCTTGAGGCACTGAAACAGTACCTGGTTCATCTGGAGAAGGCCGTTATCGTGCTGCTGTTCTTCATCGCGGCAAAACTCGGCCTGAATGCGACCGATCACATCTGGCATCATGGTTACAGCATCGCGGCAACAACCAGCCTGTATGTTGTACTGGGTGTACTGGCGCTGGGCATTCTCGCAAGCGTCATGTTCCCGGGCAAACCTGAATCTGAGGAAAAGGGGAGTTAATCCCCTTAAGTGTTAACCTGAACAATTACTAATCGAAGAGGTTATTTTATGAGTGTTTCTCTTTCCAAAGGCGGGAACGTCTCCCTGAGTAAAGCAGCTCCGTCAATGAAAAACGTCCTGGTGGGCCTTGGCTGGGATGCGCGTTCAACAGACGGTCAGGACTTTGACCTGGATGCTTCAGCATTCCTGCTGGCCTCAAACGGCAAAGTGCGCGGCGATTCAGATTTCATCTTCTATAACAACCTGACGTCATCCGACGGTTCCGTAACGCACACCGGCGATAACCGCACCGGTGAGGGCGATGGTGATGATGAATCGCTGAAAATTAAACTGGACGCCGTCCCGTCTGAAGTTGACAAGATCATCTTCGTTGTGACCATCCACGATGCTCAGGCTCGTCGCCAGAGCTTTGGTCAGGTATCCGGTGCGTTTATTCGTCTGGTTAATGACGATAACCAGACTGAAGTCGCTCGCTACGATCTGACCGAAGATGCGTCCACTGAGACTGCCATGCTGTTCGGCGAGTTGTATCGCCACAATGGTGAGTGGAAATTCCGCGCAGTAGGCCAGGGTTATGCTGGTGGTCTGGCATCTGTATGTGCTCAGTACGGCATTAACGCGTCCTGATCGAAAAGTAACTTTTCATATCTGGGGCTGTTAATTCAGCCTCATTCAACTGTTTGCAGGAGCTAAAAATGGCAGTTTCTCTCGTAAAAGGCGGCAACGTATCTCTGACCAAAGAAGCACCAACCATGAATGTCGCTATGGTTGGCCTGGGCTGGGATGCCCGTGTAACCGATGGTCAGGGTTTTGATCTGGACGCTTCCGTATTCGCAGTAGGTGAAGACGGTAAAGTACTGTCAGATGCCCATTTCATTTTCTTCAATAATAAAACCAGCCCTGATGGCGCAGTAGAGCACCAGGGCGACAACCGTACCGGTGAAGGCGACGGCGACGATGAGCAGGTCAAAATCGATCTGACCAAAGTCTCAGCAGACATCAAAAAACTGGTATTTGCCGTTACCATCTATGATGCAGAAGCGCGTAAACAAAACTTCGGCATGGTGAGCAACAGCTTCATGCGCGTTTACAACAACGACAACGGGACGGAAATTGCCCGTTTCGATCTGTCTGAAGACGCCTCAACCGAAACCGCAATGGTTTTCGGTGAACTGTATCGCCATGGTACTGAGTGGAAGTTTAAAGCTGTTGGCCAGGGTTTTGCCGGTGGTCTGTCAGCGCTTGCTTCCCAGCACGGCGTCAATGTCTAAAAGACGCTGAGTCTGACCCCGGCAATGCCGGGGTTTTTTTTGGGTATCGATCCGCTATCAACGGGTGAATATGGGAAAGGGGGGCGGGGGCAGAAAGCAGAGCTATGTTAATTCTGGCATGAACCTTTTATGCAGGCCCCGGGTTTATCTGTGGTTGCTGGTTAAAGCCAGTATTCCGTGTCTGATATCAACAGCATGCCCTTCGGATATATGTTACTTTTGCGACTTATGAAGGAACGGGCCCTGGAAAATAAGATACCTGGTCAATGAAAATTCCAATTCAACAGGTATAGAAACTTCAGCGTTATGAAAAATGGTGTCATATCATATTTACGCCTCACCGAATATCCAGCGTCCAGAACTAAGCCTAGGGAACATATATAAACGCTGCGCATTAATAATAATCAAAAATCAGGAGAGTTAATATGAATCTACAATCCGGACAAAACATACCCCTTCAGCAATCTACGATCAGGCTGAATCTTCAGTACCCTGCCAAATCCGGCTTTAAAGGCGAACCCGATACCTGCCTGTTCATGCTTAATGCTCAGGGAAAGGTCAGTGGCGATTCTGACTTTATCTTTTATAATAATTTGTCTTCTCCTGAGGGGGCAGTCAGGCTCGTTACCGGTTCGCAGCAGGCCAGCATTGAGATAGCACTGGATCGTGTTCCGGCGAACGTCAGTAAAATTGCGATCACCGTTGTCATTGATGGTGAAGATACCATCAGTGGGCTCAGTTTATTGAGCATTCAGGCTCCTGGTATCGCTGATTTCCAGGCTGAGACTCAGGGCCGCAGTGAGAAAGCAATCATTCTGGGTGAAGTATATCGGCACAATGGCGCCTGGAAGCTTCGTGCGCTAGGGCAGGGTTTCAACGGTGGACTTGAGCCTCTGGCCATTAACTATGGCGTTGATGTCGCACAGCCAGCTCCGCAGCCAGCAAAGCCTGCTCGTATCAGTCTGGAAAAGAAACTGGAAACCCGATCTCCGCGCCTTGTAAGCCTCGCTAAAAAAGCCTCGGTCAGTCTCACTAAAAATAAACTGGACACCCTTGAGGCTGCGGTTGCGTTCGCACTTGACGCATCCGGCTCGATGAGTGGCCAGTTCAGTAAGGGTAACGTTCAGTCTGTGCTGGACCGCATCGCCGTTCTTGCCGCCCAGTTCGACGACGACGGTGAAATGGATGTCTGGGGATTTGGAGAGAAGCATAAGAAGTATCCAAACGTCACTCTGGACAATCTGGACACGTATATTCAGTCGATTCGAGGGGCTGGTAAGCGTTCATCCTGGGAGAACCTGCCGGGCCTTGGGGGGACAAACAACGAGCCTCCTGTGATGGAAGAAATAGTCGACTACTTTAAGGACTCGAAAATCCCGGTATATGTTGTATTTATTACCGATGGCGGGATCAGCAAGACCCGGGCGATTAAAGATGCAATCCGGCGTTCTGCCAACTACCCCATCTTCTGGAAGTTTGTCGGCCTGGGTGGTTCAAGCTACGGTATCCTCAAAAATCTGGATGACTTTACTGACCGCCGGGTTGATAACACCCACTTCTTTGCCATGGATGATTTCGGTTCGATTAGCGATGAAAAGTTATATGATAATTTACTGGAAGAATTCAGACCGTGGATCGATGAAACAAAAAGGTTAGGCATCCTTTAATACACATAGTTAGAGCATGGGTGAATGAGCTCTACAGCAGCTTAATACTGTAGTGAACCGCCCCGGGAATCCTGGAGACTAAACTTCCTGAGAAAGAGGTAAACAGGA
>ERZ1035025.749-NODE-749-length-19655-cov-5.043776_pt1 | contig 19655 bp, 29 predicted proteins | sample MGYA00520619_ERZ1035025 | MGnify/ENA primary metagenome ERZ1035025 (study PRJEB33766, sample SAMN09781742) | gut metagenome | biome: gut microbiome | host: Homo sapiens | place: Madagascar | study: EMG produced TPA metagenomics assembly of the PRJNA485056 data set...
GCTGTTTATGGCTACCCCTGAACAAGTAAATGAGTTGACACAAAAGGGTAAAAAAAGCCTATCTTTGATTGTAACTTTGTCTACGAATGAATGGAATGGCGTGGTTAAGCCCCAAGGTAAGATTAAGCAGTTTGAAGTTAGTAAGGTTGAGGATAGGAATGAAAGTTGGAAGAATGATTTTTGATGAAATTCAACAGAAGCATGAGGAAACCCTAAATAAAATTCTTAACTTCCAATTAACCAACTTTAATCACGCAGACAAACATGAAGCTAAAATTGTTAAAGTTGCAGAACCTTGGCAATGGTATAACAACGACAGGATTGTTTGTAAAGTTTGGCATCAAAAATATTTTGATACTATTGAAGAGTTTCCAACTTATGTCCGTATGATGTTCCTAAGTGTTGATGATTTTGCAATGCACAAAGACTTCTTTGGTGAATTGGACGAAGCATGGAACGAAGCTATGAAAGTTTATAATAGTGTACCAGAAGTTGTAAATGATGAATGGTTTGAAAAAAATAAATTTAAGAGGTTTTGAATATGAAATACGAATTTCATGTAGGCGATTATGTAGAAACCGTGGAAGGTAAAAAAGGCTATCTTTCAGGACACCAAGTGCTTAGCAATAATCATATTGTTTTTTATGTTCGATATAAGAATGAGAAAATTTATCCTTGTGATGTGACAGAAGATGAACTGAGGTATAGATTTATCCGTATCGGTCAATATGATTTTACTAAGAAGGATAAAATTGAATTTTTAATAAGTAAAGATAGCAATGATTATTGCGATAGCAAGTTAATGTGGGACAAAATCAACGAACTTGTTGAGGCCGTAAATGAATTGAGGGATAAGAATGATTGAATATCTGGAGGGAAATGACCTTAAACTAAAAGATACAGATAATAACGGCAAAGAAGGTTTCTGGGCAATGTGTACAAACCAAGGCAAGGCTTACTGGCTTGACTATAATAAGGTAGTAGATAAATTTAATGAGATTATCGAAGCCGTAAATCGGTTGGAGGAGAAAGTTAATGAAATGGCATAAAGTTGAAGATTATCCGGTTGAATCTGAGCCATGTGTATTGGTTTCTCAAGTTTTTCTTGGAAGCAGAGAAAAAGATTGGTGTTTTGTTGCTTCGATGAAAAAAAGGATATTGGATTAGTGAGTATGATTTTGTGGAGAAGGTGCAACCCACAGACCGCTGGTGCTATATTAACTTACTGAAGGATTGAGTATGACTTATTTAGAATTCCTTGAAAAAGTAGTAGATGAATTTTCTAAAACTGTAAAAGACTCAGTTAAATTAGAGATTCCTGTAAAGTCTTTTGAACGACCTGATTATCCAAAAGGAGCATACATTGAGGCCACATTCAGTAAGGCAAACATTTCTATAGGTTTTGATTGTGGCGTTAACAGTGAAGCCAATGTTTATTATCGCCATCTTTGTGACTATGGGGGCACAGAATCTTATATTGATTATTGCGTAGAATGGTTACGACATTGCTTAAAGTATCAAATTTTGAAACTTTTTGTTGGAGAGGATTAAAATGGCACGACTTAAATACCATCCACGAATAAACGAATATCGTGGCAAAAATAGAATCAAAGAAGAATGGCTGAAAGAACAATTCGGCAAACAGTATAAGTTGCTTTGGAATGGGCATAGCCACTTTGCTTTAGATGAAAATACTGGTGAATTTTTCTATATCTTCAAGACGCTAAAATATCTGTACCCTGTTAATGAGTTTTGGCAGTATAGAAGGCTAGGCCGAAAATATCCGATTAAAAATTGAATATGGTATTGACAACCCCTTTCATTTGTGCTATAATATAGACAATCAAGAAAGGGGTTGTTTTTATGACTAACAGCTATTATCAGATTACTAATGTGACATATTGTTTTCCTTATAAGACCGCTTGCTATTTGAAAAATAGGTTTAATAAGAATTGTCTTTTAGAAACAACCCTTGATTTGCTTGGCGTTTTGGCTCCTTATGCCAATAAGGAAATGACCGAGCAAGAGGCTGATGAATTTATTTGCAAGATTATTAAGGGTCATCCTTATATGAAGGACGCAATGAATATTACAATTGATATCGATTGTTTTTCCAAGCAGGGGGTTTCCTTGTATCATACTATGACGATTAAAAATGATAATTACAAGAAAGAAAGAAAAGAATATGTCGCAACCCCTATTAAATGGAGAGAAAAATCGCTTGACAACCATAATTAAATATGTTACAATTAAACCGTGGAGAAATCTACGGTTTAATTTTTAGGAGGGGTTGGATGATTGATTATAACAAATTGATTAAATTGGTAGAACAAGTAAAAACGAGGGTAGATAATGATATATGTCTTTATTTTTCTGAAAGAATATATAATGCCCATAAAGATGAAATTTCTAAATTGCCTTATTCAATCAAAATATATCCAAATGAAGCGGGGGATAATGTTTATATTGTGAAGAAGGACGTGGTAGAGCATGAGTTACTTTAACAACCACAATCACACAGATATGAGCAATGCTTTATTAGGTTTCCCTGACGTTATCTGTAAGATTCCTGATTTAATTCAAAGAGCCTATGATTTGGGTCTTGAAGGTATTTCAATTTCTGAACATGAAGGAATATCCAGTCATATTAAAGCTCTTGATTATTATGAAAAAATGGAAAAGACACGCCCATTTACATTAGCTTTAGCGAATGAGATTTATTTGCTTACTGAGGAAGAAGACTACCTCAATCGTCAAATCCCCAACACCATCCCTTGCTATCATTTTATCTTAACCGCTCTTGATACTGAAGGCCACCACCAACTACGCTTACTCTCGACTCGTGCTTGGTTAAGAGCGTGGAGACAAGGTAAGATGTTCCGTAGGCCGACTTATTATAGTGACCTTGAGGAAATTATTAAGCCTAATCAGGGTCATATTATCGCCAGTACGGCTTGTTTGGGGTCGAGGATTGATAAGTTGCTACTACAAGAATATAATGATGGCTGTGGTATGGGAAAGGCGTTTGATGAGGCCATGAGTTTACAAGGCATCTTTGGTCAGGGCAATTTTTACCTTGAAGTTCAGCCAGCTAAAGACGCTAATTCTGACCAAAGCCATGTTAATACCCTAATGTGGGAGCTTCATAAAAAAACTGGCATCCCCATTATCCCAACCACTGACTCTCACTATCTCCGTAAAGAGGACGCTTTTATTCACAAGGTCTATTTACAGTCGCAAGAAGGCGATAGAGAGGTTGACGATTTCTATGCCACAGCTTATCTTATGGATGAGGCCGAATTAAGACAACATCTATTGATTGATTTTAATGATGCTCAAATTGACCAGATGTTTAAATGGAGTTGTGAGTTAGGTAAAAGAATTAAAGGTTACAATATCAAGCACAATCCAATTATCCCGCAACTTCCGCTTGACAAGATACCAAACTTTACCATTAGTCATAGATTCAGTGATTATTATGATAAGTACCCAAACTTTGGTTGGTACTCTAATCGCCCCGAAATACATGAGCAATATTTCTTCAGCCAAATTGAGCAAGGACTTCAAGACAAAATTGTAAACAAAGGCAAACCTATTGAACAATATATTGCTCGATTGGACGAAGAGTGGAAAGAGTTAAAAATTATCAGTGAACAGCTTGATACATCTATGGCAAGTTATTATTCAACTATGTCAGAGATTATTGAGCTTATTTGGCAAGCTGGTAGTTTAGCTATGCCAGGGAGAGGCAGTTCGGTAGGGTTCGCAACGTGTTATCTACTTGAGATCACACAAATTGACCCTGTACCATTGGGTGATTATATGCCAAGTTGGAGACACTTAAATCATCAACGTGGCGTTGAACTTCCAGATTAACAACATAGTCTGGCTATGTGGTGACACATAGAAAACAAAGTGGTGAACCCAGACATCTGGGGTGTACGGTGTAAGCCGTGCTAACAGGGAAAACCTAAACCCGAAAGGGCATGGCAATCCTGTGCCAAGCGTTATAGTGTGTATTTTAAAAGAAAGGAGGTGATAATATGGAAATTAAAAGAATTGAAAATTTTGAAGATTATGGAGTCACGAGAGATGGTAAAGTTATTAGTTATAAATATAAAACACCACACGTTTTGCGTGGTTTTGTCAACAAAGGCGGCTATGTTTATGTAGATTTATGTAAAAATAATAAAACATATCGTTTTGCCGTGCATCAACTTGTGGCTTTGGCTTATGTAGACGGATGGTTTGAAGGAGCCATAGTCAATCATAAAGACGGCAAAACCCAACATAACGAAGATACTAACCTTGAATGGACTACACAAAAAGATAATATTCATCAAGGTTATGGAACGTCTGGATTAGGCCCAATGCGGAATTATAAATATCATGTGATTGAATATCCAGACGGAACAAAAACAGAGCCTATGCCGGGTCAACAACCAATTAAAGATTATATTAAAGAACACAATCTTAATGTGTCTTTTAATAGCCTACTACGAAACGGCAGAAGCCGTGGGTTCAAATTACATACACTATAACGAAGGTGCAACGACTAAGTGGTGTGGGGTGAAATTCCCCACATCCTGTGCCACTCTCTCCTATTGGAGATGAAGATATAGTCTACTCCGATTGCTTAGAGCAATGTTAAAGTATCTTGAAAAAGACGGTATAAAGGATTGATAATGACTCAGAAGCATCAAAGAAAAAGGCCATAGTTGATAAGATGAAGGAATATTTTGGCGAGAATAAAGTCATCAACGTAGGCACGTTCTCTAAAATTTCCTCTAAAACCGCCATTGAACGAGCTTGCAAAGGTCTTGATATACCAAACGATAAGGCGGCTTATTTTAAGTCTTTAATCCCTGTCAACCGTGGTAAAGTTAGTAAACTCAAAGATGCTGTGTACGGCAATAAAGACAAAGGCATTAGCCCAGCCCCCGGCCTCAAGTCTGAACTAAGCCAATACCCACATCTGCTTGAGTCTGCATTAGCTCTTGAAGGGCTGATTACCAACCGTGGTACTCATGCAGCTGGTGTGCTTGTATGTAACACCCCTTATACAGATTATATAGCCGCTATGCGTTCAGCAGATGGAACGTTAATTAGTTGTTATGACCTATGGGATGATGAAGCGGCTGGATGTATTAAGTTCGATATGCTTACGATTGAAGCCGCAGACAAGATTCACCGCACAATGGATTATTTGCTTGAGAATGATAAGATTAAGGATGAAGGCTCACTAAAAAAGACATATTATAAATGGGTACACCCTGATGTATTAAATTATAAAACGCCTGATATGTGGGATATTTTGCCTACTATTTATTCTGTGTTTCAGTTTGATACCCCAATCAGCACCAAAGCCCTGTCTGCCACTCACCCTCATAGTGTAATGGATTTATCAGCTGCAAACAGCTTACTTCGTCTTATGCCAGACAATGCGGATGAAACGCCTATTGACAGATATATCCGTTATAAACAGTCAAAAGACGCTTGGTTGAAAGATACAACTGATTTTGGCTTAAACGAAGATGAACAGGCTATTCTATGGAAATACCTTGCAGACGCTTATGGTATGGCTGATAGCCAAGAAAAGGTAATGCGGTTGAGTATGGATGAGCATACCGCTGGCTATACGCTTAAAGAGGCCAATAAACTCCGTAAATCCATCGCTAAAAAGGATGAAAAATTACAAGCTGAAGCTAAACAGTTGTTCTTTGATTGTTGCGAACGCCAAGGTACAAGAGAAATCTTTGCTGATTATATCTGGAATGTAGTGTTTGCGGCCAGTATGGGTTATTCTTTTAGCCAGTTACACTCTTATAGTTACTCTATCATCGCTCTGCAAGAGCTTAACCTTAACTATTACTATCCTCGTGTTTATTGGAACTGTGCTTGTTTATCTGTTGAAGCGGCTGGTACAGACGAAAATAATACAGGGTCAACAGATTATGGCGAAATGGCCAAGGCCATTTACAAGATGAAAAAGTACGATGTTGGGGTTCATGCGCCTTCTATCAATGATTCTAACATTGACTTCACTCCTCGTGAAAAAGACAGTGCTATTTTGTTTGGACTTGGTGGTATAGCTGGCATTAACATTGATATTTCTCGCCAAATCCTTTCCAACCGCCCTTACGTATCCTTTACCGACTTCTACAATAAAAACGTTTACAAAGGCTCACTTATCACCAAATCTAAATTCATCCAACTAATCAAGGCCGGGTGTTTTGATGAGTTTGAACCTGACAGACGTGTCGTGATGAGACAATATTTCATCCTATCCACGCCTAACGTCACATCTCTTGCTATGAACAATATAGGGCAAATCAAAGCCGCAAGAGTACCCATTCCCAAATCTATCATTGGTCCATACAACTTTAGAAAGTATGTATGTAATAAGCAATTTAAGTACGGAAATCACCCTAAATTTAAATCTAAGGCTTTATATTGGTTAGACCAAAAAGCCCTAAAATACTTCGAAAATCATTATAAAAGTTCTATGGTTGAGGGCGTAGATTATTGGTTTGAAGATGACAGATGGGTTGTTGTCGATAAGAGCCTTGAAAAGTTGCTTATGCCATCGATTGAAACGTTAAAAGCCTATATCAATACGCCTGAGTTCTTGGCGAAGTTTAACAAGGCCAGAGCTAAACAGAATATGATTGAGAGTGTAGATGGGTTGAATGTGAATAGGTGGAGTCTGGATTCATGCTCATTCTACTCGAATCAACACGAATATGCCAATGTAAACGCTGCAAAATATAACATTACGCCGTTTGAACAACTACCAGAAGAACCAGTGTTTATCACTCAATCTTTCAAAGGGCGCGAATGGAAACAATTTTCTTTGAGCCAGATTATTGGCGTGGTGCTTGCCCGCAATGACAATAACCATATTGTCACTATTCTTGATTACCATGATAATGTTGTTAATGTAAAGTTTGATGGAGGGCTATATGCTTACATGAAACAGCAAATCTCTGTGATAAACCCCAATGGTTCTAAAACTGTTACAGATAAATCTTGGTTTGCAAGAGGACAGGGGCTTATCTTAACAGGTTATCGTTATGGCGATGATTTTAGAATTAAGAATTATAATCGTAGCGTTTTTCCTTGTAAGGTGATTAGAGTAGATGGGATAAACGATGATGGTAGTCTTGAATTGACTACAGAAAGGCATAGTGGAGAAGAATGATGCAATTTAAAATTACTCCTTCTGCGATTAATCGTATTACTATTGAGAAAAAACCAGACGATGAGTTTAGTGTAACAGTAGAAACAGATGGCAAAAAGTCATATTACGAAGGATATAATAAAATAAACGAAAATATTACGGTAAAAGGCGAATTTACAGCCACTAAAATTGAGGATATTATTACTTATGCAAAGGAGTGGAAAGAAGAATGAAAGAAGGATGGATTTGCCCAAGATGCGGCAGAGTTAATGCACCATTTATAGGGCAATGTACTTGCAAAAGCAATAACCTATCTATGTCAAATCTTGAGGTAGACTGCATACATGATTGGGATTTTGATAGCATAAGCTCTAATACAGGCGGCATTATGTATAAATATCATTGTGCTAAATGTGGCAAAAGCATTACCACCGAAGTCCCTATGGCATCAATAAAAATTTAGAATAAAAACTTGACAACCTCCTTGCAACATGGTATACTTAAGCCATCAAGCAAGGAGGTTTGTTTTATGAAAATGTATCTTATGACTTTTGACGAGGCTTGCAAAGCCTATAACAGAAAATACCCCACGAAAATTGATTTCAGTAATGGGCATATTTTTGGGATTGGGAAAAAATCAATTCCTTGGGGTGAGAATGTAGAAGTAGATATTGAAGCTTTAGATGCTAGCGGCAACGTACCTGTTTATGGGTTAAATGGCTTCTTTGTCCCTACTTGTATGTTTAAGGTTAATGACAAAAAGCATGACAAAGAGCCTTCTATAAACGATATTCTCCACTATGGCACGATTCTTATAGACGATGGACCTTGGGAGGAAATGGATGCTTATATCCGTATTAAGATTATGTCTTACGAACAAGCCATTTATTATATTAAGATGGTAAACGGCGAAGTAGTAATGGTTAAGAAAGTGAGTGCTACTGAATGATTGCTTTAGCTATTGCTTGCATGATTACTATCATTATTCTTGGCGTAATTTTTATATTTGCAAGCGATCTGGGTGAAGATATTACAATTACTCTTTTTGGACTCATGATTTCAAGTTTTGGCGTAATAGGGCTTTTAGGTTTAACAGAATTGATGGACAGCAATAATTCTCAATACATCCCGGCAGAACCCCTCGCCCGCAACCAAACTCAAACCGTATTCACAACTGACAAAGGCACATACCTCGCAGACGGCCTTTATCCAGATGGCACATATCTATTGACTGTAGACGGTGAAAATGTACTTATCGTATGGCAAAACGTTATGATTGGAGATGTAGGACAATGAAATTTATGAAGATTAAAGCTTATGAATTTAATATGATTGGAGCAGATAGAACATACGACTTATATCTAAATTTGCATACTGTTATTGCATTTTATGAGTCTAACATTAACGGCAATCCTTGTATAAAAATTGAATTGCTAGACGGCACTCTGTGCCGTGCGCCAATTGAAGAATTTGAACGTCTTAAAAACAATGTAATTTCTCCGTTCTGTGGTGATGTGTAATGTCATTTACATTAAAATTAGAGCCAATCAGAGAGATTTATAGCAAAGAGGATTATAGAACGATTGCTTGTATGCCACATGGGTTTTATAAAGACCTAGAACTCAATAAATATCATAATTTCACTTTATCAGGTACAAACTTAGATATGCTTGAAATTGGGGTTGAATATGATTTAGAGATTGAAAAGGCCATAAGCAAATACGAAGCAAGCTATATTCTCATTGGTTGGAATCAAACAGGTGAAGATAATAGTATTAAAATCACGCCTGAACAAGAAGTCGCTATTCTACGCCGTATTGCCGAAGGTAATCAGCCTGAACATATCCATTCTGCTTATCCTAATTTTGTACAGATGATTCTTGACGGCAAGGAATCTGAGATTAATATTAACAATATCAAAAATGTAGGCAAGCAACGCTTTGCGTTATATGTTGATAAAATTAGAGACAGCTTCAATTTTATCAAGTATCTACCTATCATGCAGAAGTGGGGTGTTACAAGTCAATCTGATGTTGACGGCTTAATCAAAAAGTTTGAACAGCCTGAGCAATTAGAAGAATCTTTGGACAATAATCCTTATCATGTGTTCTTTGATTTGATGAATTATCCTTTTGCCAAATCCGATAAGTATGTGCTAAACCATAAACCAGAATATACCAAGTCCATTGAACGTGCTGAGTTCGCTTGTCTTGAAATATTGAGACAAAACGAACTTGAAGGTGATACTAAGATTGACAACGAATTGCTTGAAATCTTGGCTGAAGAACTTGCACCAGAAGTTGTTGATTTGATTCCACAAGCTATTAAACAAAGCGAAAGAATCATTCGTATTGGCGATTATATGGCTAACCGTGGAACTTATCAGGCCGAGGTTAATATTGCTAATAATATTAAAGAACGGCTAGAGCATGAAAATTCATTGGGGATAGACTTTAATCAGTTCGTTTTTGTTGACGGTTTTGAATGTACGGATGAGCAAAAGCAAATTTTAGACTTTGCTAATAGATATAAAATATGTATGCTTCGAGGAAATTCGGGTACAGGAAAGAGTTCCTCCATGAAAGCACTTGTTCTAATGCTTGAGCATTATAACCTCTCTTATGTTCTATTGGCTCCAACAGGGAAAGCATCTCAACGACTCAGAGAAACAACCGGACGTGATGCAAGTACAATTCATATGTATTTGGCTTGTGAACATGGCTCTTCGCCTGATTTCGTTTTGATTGACGAATCTTCAATGGTGGGCGTTGGATTGCTATCTTTGTTGTTTTCTGTTCTTGATAAAAACACAAGGATTATATTCATTTGTGACGAAGCTCAGCTTGCTTCAATCTCTTGCGGTAACGTAGTACAAGATATTATCGATTCTGGTATTATGCCAACTGCAAGACTAACCAAAGTGTTTAGATATGGAACTTCTGGGCTAGCTACAATTGCAACTGACACTAGAAATGGTGAACTTGGCTCTAGAGTAAATAGCAATTTTTCTGATTATCGGTTTATCCCTATATCTTCTAAGCCAATCAGACAAATTTTAGATGTTTATGAAGAACTACTTGACAAATATCACAAAAATGATATAATGATATTATCCCCGTATAACAAAGGAAATTCAGGGACAGTAGCAATCAACAACGCAATTCAATCTAGATTCAATCAAAATCCTGATACAAATGCTATTCGTAAAATTCCGACAGGGGAAGTTATGTTCAAAGTAGGTGACAAAGTTATCAACGCCCACAATGAATATAATATGCCCTGCTGTGAACTTAACGAATATGGCGAATGGGATTATAGTCGTAACACGATTCCGGTTATGAATGGTGATATTGGTTATGTCCGGCAAATTAAAGACAAGGACAATAACAAGATTGAAATGCTAGTTGAATTTGATACTGGTATGGCTTGTATAAATAATTCTTTGATGAATAATCTGCTGTTAGGATATGCTATTTCCATACACAAATCGCAGGGTTCGGAGAGCAAAGCAATTATTGTCCTTTTAGCTAAAGAACACCAGCGCCTACTAACCCGCAATCTAGCCTATGTAGCCGATTCAAGAGCAAGAGAATTGTTGATTGAAATTGGTGATATTAATGCTATTGAACGCGGTTTAGAAAAAGTAGAGAACAAGTCAAGAGAAACATTCTTAAAAGAGTTATTACTAAAGGAGGAGTAGTCACATGATTGTATGCGATATTTGTGGCAAAAAGATTGAAAACGATGATACGGGAAATTATATTGCTCTGGGCGAAGATATTTTCTATGCTGACGTTTGTTCTAATTGCCTAACTAGTATCCACAATTTTATTGAAAATAAAAGAGGTGAGAAAAAGTGAAATCGTTTATAGTAAAAGAAACTGTCAATCACTACCATAAAGTAACGATTGATGATGAACTAGGTGTTGATGATATTGTGTCGCTTGCCAGACAATATCTAAAAGGAAATACTGGCTTTGAGGCAATTAATCAAGTCCTATTGGGCATTGAGCATAAGTATGGTTTTGCATATTCTATCAAGCCTAATTATTGTGGAACTGAAACAGTTCATATGGAAGTGATGGGATGTGATGATGATAGTCCTGAATTAGATTAAAAATGTAACAGAATTGTAATATTTTATTCACAGTTTTGTAACATTTTTATGATATAATATAATCCCACTTGAAAGAGTGGGATATTTTTTAAGGAGTGATGTTATGCGTGTAACAAAACGTGACGGACGGCAAGTGGATTTTGATAAAAGTAAAATCTTTAATGCTGTCTTTAAGGCGTTTAGTCAGCTAAATAAGCCACCTATTGAGTCAACTCAAATCGCTGGTCAGATTGCAGAAGAAATTGAGTCTGAATACAAAGATGGCGGTAGTGTAGAAGACATACAGGATATGGTAGAACATAAACTTATGGGGACATATTATAAGGATGTTGCCAAGGCTTATATTACTTATCGCTACCAAAAGAATCAAGATAGAGTTCTCCAAGGTAATCTTGAGACCAGATATGAACGGCTTCAAAAGTTAATCACCGGAAAAGACGAAGAAAGCAACAAAGAAAATTCAAATAAAGACACCCGCATTATCCCTACTATGCGTGACTATATCGCTGGATTTACTTGCCGCGAATTAGCCAGCAAGGTTGTTCTTCCACAGGACATTGCCAAAGCACACGAAGAAGGCATTATCCATTACCATGATACCGACTACAGTCCTGTTATGCCAATGACAAACTGCTGTTTAATTAACCTTGAAGATATGCTACAAAACAGCACAGTAATTAGTGGTGTTAAGATTAACAAGCCTCATTCTTTTAGAACGGCTTGCACTATCACTACACAAATCATTACCCAGGTAGCAAGTTCACAATATGGTGGCAATACTATTACCCTGTCCCATCTTGCCCCATTTGTAGACATTAGCCGCAAAAATTTGAAGGAAAAACATCCTGAGTTGACTCCTGAGCAAATCGAACGTTTCATCGAAGACGAGATTAGAGACGGAGTACAAACTATTCAGTATCAGCTTATTACTATGAGCACTACTAACGGTCAAGCGCCCTTTACTTCTATGTTTATGTGGATTAACGAAGTTGAGGATGCACAGACTAAACATGACTTGGCCTTGATTATTGAGGAAGTGCTTAGACAACGTATTGCTGGCGTACCTAATGAACAAGACGCACCTATCACAGTCGCTTTTCCAAAGTTATTGTATTGCCTTGACGATAATAATATCAAAGAAGGCACAGAATATTGGTATCTAACCGAGCTTGCTGCTGAATGTAGTGCTAAACGCCTTGTACCTGATTATATTTCTGCTAAGAAAATGAGAGAATTAAAGGGTGATGTATATCCGTGCATGGGTTGCAGAAGCTTTCTGACACCCGACCCAATCAACCACAAATATTATTCTCGTTTTAATCAAGGCGTAGTTACTCTTAACCTCGTAGACGTAGCACTAAGCTCTAACAAAGATATGAAAGATTTTTGGCGAATCCTTGATGAACGCCTAAATCTGTGTTATAAAGCCCTTATGACCCGTCACAATAGCCTAAAGGGTACGCTATCCGATGTAGCCCCTATCCTATGGCAACACGGAGCTTATGCTCGTCTAAAGCCCGGAGAGAAGATTGACAAATTACTATTTAACAACTATTCCACCATTTCACTTGGCTACGCTGGTCTTTATGAGTGCATCCACTATATGACAGGTGGTAGCCAGCTTGATAAGGAAGGCAAGGCTTTTGGTCTATCCATAATGAAGAAGCTAAATGATACTTGTTTCAAATGGCGCGAACTTACTAACATTTCCTTCTCATTGTACGGTAGTCCAATCGAGTCTACTACTTATAAGTTTGCCAAGTGCTTAAGAAAGAGATTTGGTGTAATTCCCGGTGTTACTGATAAAGATTATGTGACCAATAGTTATCACATCACTCCGTCTCAAAAGATTGATGCTTTTAGTAAGTTAAAGATTGAAGGCGAATTCCAAGAGTTTAGCCCAGGGGGGAATATTTGCTATGTTGAAACTCCCAACATGACTAAAAATATTCCCGCGTTACTTGAAATTATCAAATATATCTATGAAACTAATATGTATGCCGAAATCAATACTATGACAAGTTATTGCCATGTGTGCGGATGCACCGATATTTATATGGGCGATGACCTTGAGTTCCATTGTCCGCAGTGCGGTAATAATGATTATAACAAGATGAATGTGGCTCTAAGAATTTGTGGATACATTAGCACTAATCCTTTTAATAAAGGACGAGCTAATGACATTCACGATAGAGTTTATCACATTGGAGATTAAGGAGGTTTTATGAAATCTTCAAAACAAGTGCAAGAGTATATGGCGGAACTATTTGATAAAGTATGGTACATTCGTTCTCTTACTCATACGCCGGAGATGTTGCGAGAAAACGGCACACCCGAAGATATTATTCAAGGGATGCTAAACGCTCGTAAGAACGTTATTGACAAATATGGTTCAGAATGGTACGACAATGTAGACAATTGGGAATATGGCTTTCTTTCTGGCGCTCTTGCCACTTTGCGTTGGGTAGCTGATAAGAAAGAGGAAGATAAAAGGTTCTTAGACACATGAATTATGGAAACATAAAATTCTATGACATCGCCAACGGAGAGGGAATCCGCACCTCCCTCTTCGTGTCTGGCTGTACCAACCGTTGCCAAGGGTGTTTTAACGAAGAAGCCCAAGATTTCAACTATGGCCAACTTTATACTCCTGAAACAGAACAAGCTATCCTTGAACAAATCTCTAAGCCCTATATTGCTGGTCTAAGTATCCTTGGAGGCGACCCCTTATGTCAAACGGATGAAGACAAACTCGATTTATTAAGCCTTATCACCAAAACAAGAAGTTTACATAAAACTACTTGGCTATGGACAGGATTTACTTGGGAAAAAGCTATCACCAATGTAATGAATCGAGGTATCTTTACTCTTTGTGATGTAGTGGTAGACGGGCCGTTTATCGAATCTCAAAAAGACATAACTTTGGCCTTTAGAGGTTCATCCAACCAACGTGTCATTGATGTTCAACAAACCCTAGCTCAAGACAAAATCATTCTATATAAGGAGCACACATAATGATTCTAAAATATTTTCTGCGATTCTTCCTGAGTGAAGATAACGAATGCTTCATCAAGTTTGAGTATGATTCTCCTCCCCCAGTCCCCCGTATTGGGGAGGAGGTATCCTTCGAATACGCAGATGAAGACAATTATTCTTGCTATGTCGTTAAATCTATCAACTATAACTACCCCCAGCTAGACGAAGATGAAAATCTGATTGATGATTATATGCTAATTGATATTATTGTCGTGAAGGAGGCTCTACAATGAAGAATTGTGATGTAAGATTCTTTCTAGGCCGATTTGGTGACGAACGTCTGCTCTTTGAAATTAAAGCTGAAAACCCTAGAATCCCCCAAAAGGATGAGTTTATTAACTTTGAAGACGAAATGTACAAGGTTCTGTACATTATGACTGATATTGACCACAATGAACTTGCTATTTTTGTTCGCCATGCCATTGAGGAGGATTATTGATGAAGGTAACACTACTAAACCCGGAGCAAGTCAAAGACCTTTTTAAAAATTGGTCTATTACTTCTGCTGTGTGTTATGGCTCTACAATCAATCCTGATAACCCCGAAACAATTGGTAAACATTGTATGAAGTCAGGCCATTTTAGCGGTTCAAGAGGCGATTATATCAAGTTTCGTGTAGATAACGTAGACCGCTCTATGGTTGACCAAGCAGTTAGGCATGAAATTGGTGTATTTAAGAATGTAGCTTCTTTCAGATATATTTCTAAGAATGAGTTTAGATATTCTACACCTGTTGAAATTTTTGATAACCAAGAATTATTCAACCGATACAATGAACACATGGACAATACTATGGAACTGTATTCTGATATTCAGGATTATGTGTATAAGAAAACAGGCTCCCACGAACGAGCCAACGAATCGGCTCGATATGTTCTTCCAATGTCCACCCACACTAGCTTTGTAATTGGGTATACCATTGAGGCATTTATCCACCTATGTAATTCTCGTCTATGTGTTCGTGCAGAAGACAACATTCGTGAAATGACCGCGCTTATGAAACAGGAAGTTCTAAAAGTTCTACCCGAGCTAGAAGATGACCTTGTTCCTAACTGTGTCAAGCTAATGTATTGCCCGGAAGGCAAAGCAGGATGTGGTGCTTATCCTACTAAGAAACAAGTACAAGAATATATTAAACTGGGCAAGAAAGCCATTGAAAAGGAGTAAATTATGTCTGGAATCATCCTACCTAATGACCCTGCATTTACTGGTCAACCCCAACAAGTAGACCTAGGCCAAGTTTGTGCTCAAATCGCTATGCAAGTGTTTGAACAAATGTCTATTTGTAAAGTCAAAATGAAATACAAGAAGCTAACACCCACAGCTAAAACACCTACATATGCAACTTCTATGGACACTTGTGCTGACTTATACGCAGACGAAGACGTTGATATTCAACCCCATACTGTAGGCAAGATTTCAACAGGGCTTGCTTTTGAAGCGCCTCCTGGTTTTTATTTCCGTATTCTACCCCGTTCTGGTATGAGTTCACACGGCATTATCGTGACTTCTGGCGTGGTAGACTCAGGCTTCAGAGGCAATGTCATTGTAGCCCTCCACAATTCCACCAATGAACCTTACCATGTTTCAAAAGGTGAAAAAATTGCACAAGTTGAAATCCGTAGCTTCCATCAAATGGAAATGGAAGAAGTAAGTGAATTAAGTGATACTGACCGAGGAAAAAAAGGTTTTGGCTCAAGTGGGAAGTGAAGGAAAATACTATGATTATTTGCGTAGGTTTTGATGATACCTTATCCCTAGGTACTAGATACCACTACATCGGAAAGCCGAATACAGAGCTATTTTCTTTATTAAATTTACTACAAAAATTAGGTCATACAATCATTCTGTGGACTTGTCGTGAAGGTAAACCACTTGAAGACGCTATATCTTGGTGTAAGGAAAATGGGCTAGAATTTGATTATGTAAACCAGAATGTACCTTGGTTGGGTTTTGACTGCCGTAAAATTGTGGCTGATTGGTATATTGATGACTGCGCTATTAACGCCAACGACATTGAAACACTAAAGACCATCGCAAGACAAGCTGAATTTAATGATAAATATCATTCATAATTTGTTCATAATTTGAAAAAATAGGGAGCCTAGACAATTCGTCTAAGCTCCCTAAAATTTTATCCCTGAGGAATTTCTTCTAGTTCAACAGTCAGAGTTTGGTCTTTGCTGTTGGTAATGGTCAAATGCTTACCAGTGTAGCCTTCTTTTTCGACATTAACGCCATATTGGTCTCCAATGCCACTTAGTAAAAATACATTAGTCTTGCCTTCGACAGGCTCAATTTCAACAGAATCAGCGTCTACAACCTTAATGCTCGCAGTATCAGGGGTTGCATTTACGGTTAGTAGGAAACCGTCTTGTAGGCTTACAACACCCTTGTTCACCTTAAAGAACCGGCCATCTAAGCCAACACCACAGTTACCCTTGGCAAAAACAGGCTCACCAATTTCTTCGCCTTCACTGTTATGTAGAGTAATAATCTTGCTATCGCCAACCTTAACAACAGCAAATAGATTACCATCCCAAAGCTGACCACAAGTAGAAATCGCCTTGCTAACGTCAACAGTAGAAGCATTTACATCACAAATAACACCTTTGATAATTTTCAAACTTTCTGAACTTAATTTAATTCCGCCACAATATTTAGCCATATACATTACCTCCTATTATTTAGCAACCCAAGCCAAAGCACCATTAACAATACCCAGCACCTTGCCATTGTCAGCTTCAGTAAATGCGGGAAGGATAGCGTCAACATAGCTCTTAGATACAGCTTCATTATCCTCGCTAGGAGTACCAGTTAGTTTTAGCTTGCCCACCATAGTCCCACCAGACTTGAGGATAGCACTAGCTTGAATAGCACCTGTCTTACCATCCACATAGTTCTTGGTGGCGGCATGATAAGTCTGCATAGGCTCACCAACGCTAACAGGCACATACTCATTTTGTGTACTTGCCTTAACAAAAGCCGCAGAGCCATCACTAGAAGCGGTCAATCTAGGTGAATTAGTCTCTACAGACTCAATCGTAGGGCCAATAAACAAAGGCGCAGGGCCATTTGTAGAAATCTTGTGAACATTAACAATAGCGTGTTCGTTCATGTCAAGTTCGCTATCAATCTTGCCATCAGCACCCAAAACAGACCGTTCATCAACATATTTCTTTGTTGCAGCATCTTGCTCTCCAACAGGGTCAAGCAAGTCTGTGATTTTATGATTATTTAAACTAACCTCAGACTCAATGGCCATACCACTATCAGTATTGCTAATAGACTTTACACCCATAATAGCATTACCTGACATATATAGATTACCTGTCATAGGGACAGTGCCATCAGCCTTGAAGTCGCCCTCTCCACCAACGCCACCAGCTTGACCAATCATATTAAGCACAGGCCGATTTAGCTCGTCTTTAGTATACTTAAATTGGTCGCCATTAAGCAAATATGCGCCATCACGGGCACGAATATTTTTAGGCATATATGTTTTCCTCCTTATTTTCATTATAAAAAAATAGCCCCACAGGAATATCCCATGGGGCTAAAATTAGGCTAAATTAGCCAAAAATAACAACCTTGTAAGTGCCAGCAGTTAGGGTATTAGCACCAGCAACGTCATTGATAACAATCTTCACGTCATGGGAAGTGCCATTGATGGACACATCAGCCATCACTTGGTCGCCAGTAGCAACCTCAAATAGCTGAACAATAATGGCGTCAGAATTAACACCGTGAGTAGCGGCGGCAATAGTCCAAGTGAAAGCACCACCAGCGGCAGTTAAAGCGGTGTTAGTAGCACTATACTTGTGGAAGGTTTCAGGCATATCCTGGAAGGTAGGAGCGGTATTAGCACCATTAGAAATCAGGATTTGACCTTTAGTACCACCAGCAGTAGGCGCATAGAAAGAAGGAGTCTTAGTGGCAGTGCCATTCAGAGTAATAGTATTCTTGGTAGCGCCAGCTTCGATGCCTTCTAGCTTGGTGTAATGAGCAGAACTCATAGCACCAGCTGCAGTACCAGAAGCTAGAGATAGCTTAATACCAGTGGCGTCAAGGCTTAGACCATTCTCAGACACAACCTTGACAGAAATGACATTTGCCTCAGACACCTCGATACCATTACCAGCCGTGTACACATCAACCAAATCTTCAACGTTCAGGTAAATATGGTCTTCGTTACCAGTACCAACCTTGGTATTGATGACAAAGTCAATATACTTAGTGCCTTCTGCAAAGCCAGAAGGATCATCCACAGTTGCAGTCTTGATAGAGGCAGACTTAACTAGATAGTCCTTGGGAATATCAATGTTTACACCAGCGGCAACGCCGTCTTTCTGGAGTTGATAAGTGGCGAAGTAACCATCAGTAGCAGTTTCTAGCTTGGTAATGGTATATTCTGCGGCGGCAGGAATAGTAACCATCAGGCCATCAGCAGATAGGCTTGCGGCATTGCCAGCAGTATCATCTAGCTTGATACCGACAGTAGGTTCAGTAGCACTGCCACCAATCTCAATGCCTTTATCAGCAGTAGCGGTCACAGCAGCAACCTTTTCCTGTGCAATAGATTCAGCGGCGGCGGCATCGGCTTGAGCTTGCTTAGCTAGAGCTTGAACACCATAAACAGTAACCTTGTCGGAAATGTCACCAGGCACACCAAGAACAGCAGAAGCAGAACCAGCCTTATCAGCGCCGATAGTATCAGGAGTGATTGCTTGAGCAGTGACAGCAGTAACGTGGCCAGCCTGGTCAACAGTGATAGCGGCAGAGTGGCTAGAATCACCATACGCACCGGCAGTAACACCACTCAGGCTATGGCCGATAGTAATATTTTTACCTTCACCAGCAATATCAACCCACTTGTTACCAGAAGCAACAGAGAAGGTGTCGGTCTTCGTATTTGCGCTTAAAGTTGTATCGCTAGTTGCGCCTGTAACAGCCGTAACAGCACTAGATTGCTTTTTAACTTGGATATTAGACCAAGCATTTTGGTTTACTTCGCCCCCACCAGCCACAGCATTTTTCACAGCAGTGTCCAATGCTGTGAGTGCCTGTTCCATAGTCATTCCTGCTTCAACATATCCGCCTTCGATAGGAGAATATCCAGTTAATGTCAAACCAGTAACACTAGTAGTGGTAACATTACCCGCAGAATCAAGACCAGTGATAACAGCCCCAGTGGTAGAACCTTGATTATAAACAACACCAATAGGGACCCAAGCAGTTCCATTATATTGGTAAATAATCTTATCAGAGCTATTATAATAAATTTGCCCTTCAGTTGGATTAGAGGGCGGTGTTGCTAGGGGT
>ERZ1035025.756-NODE-756-length-19550-cov-4.492126_pt1 | contig 19550 bp, 18 predicted proteins | sample MGYA00520619_ERZ1035025 | MGnify/ENA primary metagenome ERZ1035025 (study PRJEB33766, sample SAMN09781742) | gut metagenome | biome: gut microbiome | host: Homo sapiens | place: Madagascar | study: EMG produced TPA metagenomics assembly of the PRJNA485056 data set...
GAGCACGACCTTGCCAAGGTCGGGGCCGCGGGTTCGAGTCCCGTCTCGCGCTCTCTTTCATCAAAAAAAGGACATCATTCAGATGTCTTTTTTTTGATAAATCGAGTCCTGCCGGACTCAAACTTTCGAGTTTCTTCGCTTCCGCTCCGGTCCGCGCATAGCGGACATCCACCGGATGTCCTGCGGCGGTTCGCTCTAGCGACATTATTCCACTCCGCCGCAGTGCGATCCTGCCCGGAGGGCTTTTTGATTCATAGGACGTAATTTCCTATGAATCAAGAAAAAAGTCCAGTAAAACTGGACTTTTTTCTAATGCCGGCAATGGGACTTGAACCCATACGATGTTGCCACCGCCAGATTTTGAGTCTGGTGCGTCTGCCATTCCGCCACGCCGGCTTATTCTTTTTTAATCGCTCGAACAATAAACATCTTATCATATCATGTTACAAATTGCAAGCAATTTTATTTTAACATTTAGGGATTACTTTCCTGATTTCAGCAAAAATCCGAAGGTTCACACTCCCTTCGGATTTTTTACCATCGCTATTCTTCACCAACTCCACTGATCTTTGTCCTCTGCACACTTGTGACACCGTTCTCCACAGTCGTTGTTTCAAGATAAGTAATACCATTGACCACAACCGTCTTTGTTGTTGTAGTAGTTTCGTCATCACTGTCTCCACCGCCACCGGCACTACCAGCAACCCCGGTTCCAGATGCCTGCCCTGTCTGTCCTTCTCCGCCGGAAGCAGAATATCCATCAGACTGACCTGCTTCTGCTTTTGTTTTCTGGATCACTTTTAAGATATCGCCTTTCTCTCCCCGTTTGTATTCTTATTTTTATTTATATCTTATTACATTTTGAAGTTTATAACCAGTTTCACAAAAATTACATAAATACAGATAAACAATCTTGCTGTTTTTTCTAAACATTTTCTAAATAATATTTCGTCGTTTTATCACAGTCTCAGATTCTGAAATGCCCCATACACATCAAGTGTCCCATATCCCCACTCCCGGTTCGGATATGTCCGGTTTTCCGGTTTTGCAGTACCGCGGATCAACATGTTTTTGATAGATGTATGTGACATGATCGTATTATTCTGATCCACGATCGCCCACTGCATGATCTGCGCACAGGCTCCAGCTGTGATCGCTGCGGCTGCACTTGTTCCCGTAAAAGTGATAAAATTATTGCGAAGTCCGGGACCATAAACATCCACCGCCGGTGCCACAAAATCGGGTTTGATCTCTCCTGTCGTAGTATAACCTCTTCCGGAATCCGCATAGATACTGGTGTTCGATGCCTGATAACCGCCCACTGTGATGACCTGTCTTGCCGCACTGGGGGAAGTCAGTGTAATTTCCGGATTCGACCGAAGGAAAAAATTATTGCCATCTGTCATTTCTTTCAAAGGAAGCCAGAGATGATAATTTCCGGTGACAGTAAGCTGTGGAAAAATACGTATTGTCCAAAGTCCCGGTGTCGGTCTTATAAACCGGAAAAAAATCAGCTGGCTTGACGTTTCTTTCATATCGATCCGGTAATCTACCGTGATCGTCGTCCCCTCAAAAATAAAGTTAAACTGCTCTGATGCCCCACGGCGCACCGAAATCCGCGGAATCTGCTCTCCTGATGGTGAAATTACCGCAACCGCATACAGTTCCGGCGCAGATGCCCACAGTTCCACAAAAAAACCTTTCGTATTTTGCTCTACCGTGATTTCTGCATCCTCATGCTCCATCTCCCCTATGATACGTCCCTGAAAATGATGTCTTGCATTCGCCTCGTTTCCGGCTGCAACCACAACGACTCGTTTTCTTCTTCCGCACATATAATTAAGATAAGAAGGAAGAAAACCCTCACTCGCATGGCTCCCGGCACTGTTTCCTAATGCCATGCATATGACAAGCGGACGATTCAAAATATTTGCTACACTGTTTAAATAAGAAACTGCCATCATAATATCATTTTCCTGATATGCCGGAACACCGTCCTTCACAAAAAAGAAATCCCGAAGATACTGCTTTGCCTCTTTTAATTTTATCATAATGATCTCAGACTGGGGTGCCGCCCCGATAAAATCACCGTTTTCACTCTCACTTGCACATGCCACTCCTGCAAGAAATGTACCATGTCCATTGGTATCACGCGACGGCACGATATCGTACGGGTCTTCGGAAAATAACGCCGCATTGATCTGTTCTTTTGTATACTCTGCCCCATATAAAATACCCGCTGGTGGCGTTCCATCCTGTATCGTCTGATCCCAGATACGGACGATCCGGCTGCTCCCGTCACTGTAGCGAAATGCCGGATTTGTATAATCAATCCCCGTATCAATAAATCCGATCAGCACACCGTTTCCCTTTAATGCAAGAACAGGCTGATTCTGCATTTTTAAAATACCGGACACCTCAAGTGCTGTCCGATCCAGCAGTCCATAACATTTTGGGATCTCAGAATAAGAATAACCGCCTACACTAAGCGGAGGTAATCTCTCCCTCGGATAATAATAGATATCATACCCTTCATCGATTCTCTGGATACAAGCCTCTGCGATCGTCTGTCCACTGGTTTCCTCATAAGATACGATAAAATCAAAAAAATCATCAGAATATACCTGTTCCCTGCAATCTGCCATAAATAAAAAAACTCCGGTCATCTATTCATTTACTAAATAGATGCCGGAATCTTTTACTTTAGAACCATATTTTTTATTTTAATTCGAACTTCTGCACAAGTTCATTTAATGTAACTGACTGTGCTGTCTCCTGCATCATAATCATCTCCGGAGATCGTGTCACCTGATGTAATAGATACATTACTGTCAATGTCCGCAACAAATACGCCCTAAATGTTTTATAAATTGAAAAAACTCCGGTCATCTGTTTATCGTAAAACAGATGCCGGAGTGCCCGTTACAGACTTATTTAATTGTATTATTCGAAAGCCGCGATCTCCGGAGCTTTCTGTTCCCCGATCTGTGGTTACTGTTCACACTTCCAGTGTGACCAGCAACGATTACAGCCCATGAAAAGTGCCTCTTCGAGGCAGGGGCTGTAATCTCACAACAATATACACTACGGCGCATAGCTTGACAGCAAAGTGTCAAGCTTGCGTCTGAACAGCAGCAATCTGTGCACAGCCACGCATCGTAATAAGTGGACCGCCTTTTTTCTCCACATACTCTTTCGTAATGGTTACCATACCGATATTGTCATCTTTCGGAATTTCATACATGATGTCAAGCATAAATTCCTCGATGATCGCGCGAAGTGCACGCGCACCGACTTTCTTTTCCTTCGCCTGCTTTGCGATCGCCATCAACGCATCATCCTCAAATTTGAGTCTTACCTCATCCATGGCAAGCAGCTTCTGATACTGTTTTAAAATCGCATTTTTCGGTTCTTTCAAAATGCGTACCAGCATATCTTCTGTAAGTGCTTCTAGCGTAAACATGATCGGCAGACGTCCTAAAAACTCAGGTATCATGCCAAACTTACGCACATCTTCTGTAGTCACTTTCTGCAGGATATTTTCGTCCTGATCATATTTATCCTTTAATTCTGATTTAAAGCCGATCGACGCAGACTTATTGAGACGTTCCTTAATGATATCCTCTAACTCCGGGAATGCACCTCCACAGATAAAAAGGATATTCTTTGTGTTGACCATAGTCATCGGCACCATGGCATTCTTGCTGCTGGCTCCGACAGGCACCTCAACTTCTGCACCCTCTAACAGTTTTAACATTCCCTGCTGTACGGACTCACCGCTGACATCACGCTGGTTCGTATTGCGTTTCTTGGCGATCTTATCGATTTCATCGATAAAAATAATACCGTGCTCTGCGCGCTCCACATCATTATCTGCTGCGGCAAGCAGCTTACTTACAACGCTCTCGATATCATCACCGATATATCCTGCCTCTGTCAGGGATGTTGCATCTGTGATGGCAAGCGGCACATCTAAAAGTTTTGCAAGTGTTTTCACCAGATAAGTCTTACCGGAACCGGTCGGTCCGATCATTAACATATTGGATTTTTCAATCTCAATACCATCCTTCTCATCTGATGCGATTCTCTTATAGTGATTGTAGACAGCAACAGACATAACCTTCTTTGCGTGCTCCTGTCCTACTACGTACTCATCTAACGATGCCTTGATCTTATGCGGTGCCGGGATCTTTTTGATATCAAGCACCGGCTCTTTATTTTCTTTTGGCTTTTTCTTTTTGATCTTCTGGTTATTCGGAATAAATCCCTGCATCCCCTGAAGATCTGACAGATTGATCATGCTGATATTCGGCATCTTGCCCATATTCATGTTCAGCATATCATCCATGGAAAATCCTGTCTGGTTCATGCTGTCAAAAGTTTTCTGCATGCAATCCTGACAGATACAGATATTATTCGGTATCCGTATCATCTTTCCTGCAATATGTTCCGGTCTGCGGCAGATATAGCAGATATCTTCGTATTCCGTTTCTTTCTCCTCCGGTGTGTCTGCATTTGTCACTTCTGCCTCTGCGGTTTCTTTTTCATGTTCTGATACATCATGGGTATCACTACTGTTTTCCTGTCCGTTTATTTCGTCCTTTGAACTTGTAGAAACTGTTGTTGCTTCATCCTCTGTTACTTCTCTATAATCATTATTATTCATCTGAAAATCTCCTAAATCATTCCATTCATCTATCTTTAAAACAGACTTATTTAAGACATTGTACCGCAAAATATCTGCAATCACAAGGAAATCAGGAAGATTTCATTTTTATTTAAGGATTTCTGCGAATATTCTGTAACAGAAAAAATCCGGGCATTCCTTTCACCGAAAGGTCATACCCGGAGATTCCACATCCGTTATCTTGCACTGTTATCAGTAGCATTTCCACTATTGTTATTATTTCCGGTTGCATCATCCACACCGTTTTCAACACCGTCGATAATATCTTTTCCCGCATCACCGATGCCGTCTACTACATCATCCACAACAGCACCACCATCTGTGTCATTGCCATTGTTATTATTTACGGTTCCATTCGTGCCATTTGCGTTGGTATCATTCATTGTATCAGTTCCATTCACATTGGTATCATTCATACCATTTTCGGTAGCATTAACACCATTTTCCGTGTTACCGTTTACCTGGTTTTCCGTACCTGCAGCCGGATTATTTCCATTGTTATTGGTATCCGTGTTGTTACTGTTTGTGCCGCATGCGGTCAGTGCACTAAGAGACAATGTAAGCACCAGGCATGCCGCAAGCATTTTGAATTTTTTCATGGTCATTCTTCTCCTTTACTTTACAAGAAATTATTTGTAACCGCTCAAAAACTCTCTGAACCATTACCTTTTCAAGGATAGTATGACCAACTCTGCTATTTTCTATACCAGCCTAATTCCATGGATAATTCTTCCTGTACTTTTTTGACATCCACAGACAGCTCTTCCACGCGCTCTCGCGTCATCCGGCTGGTCGGACCGGAAATACTGAATGCATATTTTACTTCATTATGATAATCACGAAGACTCGCCGCGATGCAGCGCACACCTTCTTCATTTTCTTCATCATCAAGCGCATATCCATTCTTTTTTGCTTCTTTTAACACCCGAAGCATCTCATCATAATCTGTGATCGTATGCTCTGTCTTTTTTTCGATGATACTCTCATTCCAGATCTGCTTCACTTCTGATTCCGGAAGTTCTGCCATGATCGCTTTACCCACACCGGAACAATACATCGGATGCACCATACCAACATGGGACACCATGCGGATCGTACCAATCTTTGCTTCTATTTTATAAATATATAAAATATTATTTCCTTCCCGCTGCACTAAATGCACCGTTTCCCCGCTGATATCTGACAAACGTTCCATATATGGTTTCGCGACCTGTAAAATATCCATGCGGTCAAGCATTTTTCCTGCCATGCTTACTATTTTATAGGAAAGCATATACTTCTGGGATACCTCATCCTGCTTTGCATATCCCATATAGACTAAAGACATCAGAAGGCGATGTACCGTGCTTTTGTGAAGTCCTAACGCTGTGCTGATCTCCATCAGTCCCATCTCACCGTGATCGGCTAACATCTCCATTACCTGAAAAATGCGCTCTGCCGACTGCACCGGATTTTTTGTTTCTTTCTGTTCTGCCATAATTACCTCATATTCTATGTAAGGTATCAGTTATTTTTCCAATACCTGTCTTTTAGGTTTCATAATTCACATTATTGTTTCATTATATGAAACCATATGACATCATAACATGACCTTCCAATAAAAGTCAAATTTTTGTTTTTTGCAAAATACAACATTTTCTTTCCCTAAATTATTGACAAGGCATTTTGTAATGTTATAATACTATTGTACCGTTGTATGAAACAATGTTTCATATTGTGAAACCAATTTAAGAACCTTAAAATTATTCAAAATAAAGGAGAAGAATTATGAACAAAGTATTAGAAGAGTTTTCCAAAATCGGTATTATTCCGGTTATCGCACTTGACAATGTAGAGGATGCTGCACCTTTAGCAAAAGCATTATGCGACGGTGGTCTCCCATGTGCAGAAGTTACTTTCCGTACAGCAGCTGCTGAGGAATCTATCCGCATCATGTCCGAGCAGTTTCCGGAGATGTTAGTAGGTGCAGGTACTGTTCTTACCACAGAGCAGGTTGACCGTGCTGTAAATGCAGGCGCTAAATTTATCGTAAGCCCTGGTTTAAATCCAAAAGTTGTAAAATACTGTGTAGAAAAAGGAATCCCGGTAACTCCTGGATGCTCTAACCCAAGCGACGTTGAAGTTGCGATCGAACTTGGTCTTGACGTTGTTAAATTCTTCCCGGCAGAAGCTGCAGGCGGACTTAGCATGATCAAATCCATGGCAGCTCCTTATACCAAAATGAAATTCATGCCGACCGGCGGTATCAATGCAAAGAACTTAACAAGCTATCTTGATTTCAAGAAGATCATCGCATGCGGTGGATCCTGGATGGTTAACAAAGACATGATCGCAGCAAAAGACTGGGCTGGCATCACAGCTTTAACAAAAGAGGCTGTTTCTACCATGTTAGGTTTCAAACTGTTACATGTAGGTGTAAACAACGCTTCTGAGGAAGTAGCTGCTGCTGAGTCAGCAAAATTCGCAACTTTACTTGGTGAAAACGTAAAAGTTGGAAACAGCTCCATGTTCGTAGGTTCCCTGATCGAAATGATGAAAAATCCGGGACGTGGAACCAATGGTCATATCTGCATCCAGACTAACTACTTAGACCGCGCTATTTATCATCTTGAGAAACGTGGTTTCGTATTTGACGAATCTTCTTTCAAATACAATGACAAGGGCGAACTTACTGTTGCCTACTTAAAAGACGAGATCGCAGGTTTCGCAGTTCACTTCAACCAGAAATAATTTTAAAAAATCAGGTCTGCACCGGTCTATGATTTGTGCAGACCTTTTTTTCAATGTTAAATAAAAAAACAGACACGGGAGGTTTCTTATGGATCAGAATTGTGCATATTGTATGGAGGGCGAATTAGTTGCCCAGTTTGGTATTAAAATCTGTGAACTGCCAAGTTCAAAGGTATATCTTTTTAAAGAGCAGAGCCACAAAGGCCGTGTGATCGTTGCACACAAAAAACATGTCAGTGAGATCACCGAGCTGACCGCCGAAGAACGTGCTGCTTACATTGAAGATATCAATCATGTGGCAGAAGCACTTCACAAAGCATTTCACCCGCAGAAAGTTAATTATGGTGCTTACGGTGATACAGGTCATCATCTGCATTTCCACCTCGTTCCAAAATATACAGACGGTTACGAGTGGGGAGGCACATTTGCCATGAATCCGGGAGAAAAATTCCTGTCAGAGGAAGAATATGCCACATTGATCGAAGATATCAAAAAATACTTATAAAGTCTATTTTTTCATCTTAGGCTGAAAAATAATACTTGCAAGATATGCAAAGACCAGTGCCGCTGAAATACCAGCGGCACTTGCTTTTAAGCCGCCTAAAAAGATCCCAAGAAAACCATATTCATCGACTGCTTCTTTCACACCCTTAAACAGGGTATTTCCAAATCCAAGCAACGGAACACTTGCTCCCGCTCCTGCAAATTCAATAAACGGCTGATAAATTCCCAACGCTCCAAGCAGCGCACCAAGACACACCAGCATGACCATAATTCTGCCCGGAAGCATCTTCGTTTTTTCCATTAAAATCTGTACCAGTGCACAGATCGCACCTCCCACCCAGAATGCATTGACATAATCCATGATTTTTTCTTTCCTCCTTTTTAATCTGCATGCTCGATCACAACACCATGTGCGATTCCAGGCACCGTTTTTCCCTCATTAAAAGATACCGTGGAAAGCAGTGCACCGGTCGGTACGAATAAGATACGGCGTAATTTTCCCATCTCAACCTGCTTTAAGAAATGTCCTGCAAGTGTCACGGCAGAGCAGCCGCATCCTGAGCCTCCGGCGCCGGTTTTCTGTGCTTTACTCTCAAAGATCAGCATACCACAGTCTAAATGCTCCTGGCTGATATCATATCCTTCTTTCTTTAAAAGATCGATCAGTATCTCCTGTCCCACACTTCCAAGATCCCCGGTAATAATTTGATCATAGTCCTCCGGTTTCCGTCCGAAATCTTTGAAATTCTGACAGATCGTATCTGCTGCCGCAGGTGCCATTGCTGCCCCCATATTCATGGAATCTTTAATTCCATAATCCATGATCTTACCGGTCGTGATTCCAGTGATACAGGCACTGCTTTTCCTTTTTCCAAGCACATACGCACCACTCCCTGTCACCGTCCATGTTGCTGACATTGGTCTCTGGTTTGCATATTCCAGCGGAAACCGGAATTGTTTTTCGGCACTTGCAAAATGACTCGACGTCATTGCCACAACGTAATCTGCATATCCTGCCGCAACACACATTGCACCAAGTGAAAGTGCCTCGCCACAGGTACTGCATGCACCGTACAGCCCAAAGAGCGGTACCTGATAATCCATAAGTCCAAATGAGGTTGCAATATTTTGTCCCAGGAGATCCCCTGAAAAAAGATAGCGGATATCTTCTTTAAAAAGTCCTGCTTTACCAACCGCCATCCCAAAGGCCTCTTTCTGAAGCGTACTCTCAGCCTCTTCCCATGTATTCTGTCCGAATTTATCATCTTCACCGATCAGGTCAAAACAATCTCCCAGTGGCCCTTCTCCCTCTTTTTTTCCAACAATGCTTGCGCTGCTTATAATATAAGGCGGCTCCTTAAAATAAATACTCTGTTTTCCCATCTGCATGCTCATATGATTCTCCATTTCCAGATCTAATTACAGCATTGTTTTTTCAAACATCATGCTCTCTATATGCTTTAGCATGTACATTTTGCAGATATTTATACCAGAGTCTTCATCTACTTGCACTTCATTTATTACACTTTATTTATCACGCTTCGCACCTGCTCCGGCTGTATGCCAAGACACACACATAAAGTAAGAAATTCCTCCGCATCCAGTGGTTCTTCATAATCCTCCCGCAGTTTTCCCGCATCGATGCCCGCATGTGCCGCAAGCGATTTTGCATCCATCCGGTTTTCTTCTATATAACGGATCATATAATCAGTCACTTTTGATTTTCCCATGTTATCGCACCTCTTCTACAAAAATCTGTTTTCCCTTATTTTATTCTTTAGCTTTAGGAATTGCAATTATATTTTTCTCTCATATTAAGAACTCGTTGACTGATAAAATGAGGTGGGATATGATACGGTTACAAAGCATTTTGACTGCTTTAAAATGCAATAGAACGGAGATCAACATGAAAAATCAGAATATAGCAAAGGTTTTAAAAGAATATCGTAAACGTAATCATCTGTCTGTCAATGATGTATCTCTCCTGTTGGACGAACGTTCTTTTACCGCTGCTCCAAAGACAATTTACGGTTGGGAAAGCGGGCAGGCAAATCCAAGTGCAGATATCCTATTAACCCTCTGTGATATATATAATATTACCGATATTCTTGACGCATTCGGTTATGACAGTAATGAAAATTTTCATGTAACGCCCTCTGAGCGGATGATCATCGAAGCCTACCGTGCACATCCGGAAATGCATGAGGCAGTCAGCGTTCTGTTAGGCTGCAGTGCGCCACGCAAAAATCCTGCACCTTTACACGGTACCACAATACAAAAAGACAGTTCACATAAAAAACAACACTCTGCGGAAATGAATACTTTGACCGCCCATAAGAGTATTTCTTCCAATAACCAGCATCTGTAATCTGCCACGAAAAAGCTCCTGCGCATTATGTTTAGCGCAGGAGCTTTTTCTCTCTGATCTGTATCTGTTAAATTAGTTTTCTCATCCTCTTACCGCTCTTTATCTGTCTATTGCCCCTGATCCTGTGGCTGGCTCTGGTCTGGCTGCTGCCCCTGATCCTGCGGCTGGCTCTGATCTGACTGCTGTCCCTGATCCTGTGGCTGGTTCTGGTCTGGCTGCTGCCCCTGATCCTGTGGCTGGTTCTGGTCTGGCTGCTGCCCTCCATCAGCCGGCTGCTGTGCCTTCAATGCCGCAAGTGCCGCCTCTGCCGCTGTCAGTGTATCATAATTCGTTACCTGCGCCTTGTCTGCATCTGAAAGTGAATTGTACATATTTCTCGCATTCACGATTGCTGTTTCGCTCTCTAATGTTACAGGCCCGATAATACTGATCGCATTGATCACAGATGGAACATCCGCCTGGGGCTGCTGCACAACAGTCGGATTGTCACCCGGCATACGATATACTAAAACTGCATATCCCTTATCGATCGTCTCATAGATCTTCTTTGCTGCAGATGCCGGCAGGTTGATACATCCATGAGAACCACCTGTCTTATAGATACTTCCTCCAAATTTGTTACGCCAGGTCGCATCATGCATACCTACGTCACCATTAAATGGCATCCAGTAAGTAACCGGTGTCTCATAATCCGGTCCTCTTAAAACCGCATTCATGGTCTTATAAGTCAGTCCGAATGCACCTGTCGGAGTATCATGCCCTTTTGCAAGATTTCCTGAAACAAAATCACTTTCCACCACCAGCTTTCCATCTTTATAGAGGAATAAATGCTGGTTTGTCAGATTGATCTCAACGTAAGAATCACCATAGTCATGCTCTCCATGACTGTTCGCAGTTGTGAGATATACCGGCTCTCTTTCCACGTCTTTTCCTGCTTTTAAATCTGCTAAAATCTGTTCTACTTCTCCACTGTTGTCAATTCTCCAGCCATAAAAACCACCTGTGACCGTAACTGTCGTACCGTAAGAAGTTTTTAATTCTTTCGGGGAATAGGCTGTGTTATATTTTTTTGCCAGCGTCTTTACAAATGCAAGCACTTCTTCCTCATCAATGGAAACCTTTTCATCGGTACCCTCAGAAAGCCAGGTACTGATCGTAGTTCCATCCAGGACTTCCTTATCATCCCCAAAGTCATATGTAATCGTAACACCTACATACTGGTTTAACGTGTCAATCAAATCCAGCAGATCTTTGTCATCATCTCCGACTGCAGGCTTCCGATAACAGTCGCTCTGCTCTAGATCAACGGTTTCATCCAGTACTAAAATGGCGTCACTTACTGCCTTTTTCACTTTTGCCGCATCAACCTCTGTTCCATAATCGGCCGGGACAAGTGCATAACCGTTTTCTTTTGTATAATCAGCATAAGTCGCATCCACCGGTGTGCGCTGATCTTTCATACATGGTAAATTACTGACTGCCTCATTCAGTTTCTGCTCATCATAGGATACAACCTTTTCCAGTTCAAACTCCTGCTTCTGAAACATCCGTATCAGCCAGGAAAAGCCATTCTGCTCATTTAAAAGTGTTTCTATCTCACCCTGGAATACAGGCTCCATATCAATATCCGAACCTGCGATCGTTCCATTTTTATCCTCACGTGCAGTAACTGTCAGCTGGTAATTTTTCATTTCAGTCCGAAAAGCATCCTCGACTTTTTCCACACTGCTGCCACCGACAGCAATTCCATCAATAGACGTTCCAAAGCAAAAATGACTTTCAAAATAAATCGCAAAACCGACATAAATCACTGCGATCGCCGTCATAATGCATGTAAGCACCAGTCCCGTATAATTTTTCCCGGACGCAGCCTGCTGCTTTTTCCGCTTATTTTTTTCTTTCATTCTCCTAAATATCCTTTCATCCCATGTGTAAAGATATGTTGTATCGCATAAAATATGCAAACGGACACCTACTCTATTATAATATCCCGCAAAGTCTTGTCAACAAATTGTCCAAATCGTAACATTAAATTAAGAATTCGTTCTTTTTTCGCATTGTTCTGTAATAAAAAAAACCGTCAAACTCCCCAAAAACACTGGTCATAGCTTAAAGTTTTCTTAAATTTTAAATAATCTTTCTTAAAATAAGAAAAAGGTAATTGTTTCTGAAAAATTGCTGTGCTATAATCCCTATCGTTGAGATTAATGAAAAGAGGGTGAAACCGTGAAAACAAAGACACGTGATGCGGTCAACGCATTTATCGAGAGAAACAAACATGCTCTTCTTTTGCTTTATTTCATGATTTATCTGCCATGGTTTGGTCATTTAGAGAGAACCGTTACCACACATTTTCATGTGATCCATGTTGCACTGGATGATTATATTCCTTTCTGTGAATATTTTATCATTCCATACTTCTTATGGTTTGGATATGTGGCATGGGGACTTGGTTACTTCTACTTTAAAAATAAAGATGAATATTTCCGTTTATGCACCATGTTATTTACCGGTATGACGATCTTTCTGATCGTTTCTACCATTTATCCAAACGGGCATTATTTAAGACCGACTACCTTTGTACGTGATAATGTATTTGTACATATGGTAAAATGGCTTTACGCAACTGATACAGCAACGAATCTTTTTCCGAGCATTCACGTTTACAATTCCATTGCCGTCAATTTAGCTGTATGGCACAGTGGGAATTTCCGTGATAAAAAAGTTATCCGGATCGGCTCTGCTGTTCTTATGGTAAGTATTATTCTTTCTACCATGTTTTTAAAACAGCACTCTGTATTCGATGTTGTTACCGGAATCATCATGGCAGTATTTATGTATATGCTTGTTTATGTACAGAATCCGGCACGTATGCCGGCTGGCGAGCGCAAATACGAGCGCAAATTTTTATAATTTGCACTCGTATCCCGCTACATATTTCGCACAGACTGTCATCAAATTCTCATCATACATCATCCGCTGTGTGCGCTCTATTGGTGTATATTTTCTGACTTCCTTCGATATATGATCTTCTACTACTACCGCATCAAATTCATATCCATCCAAAAAAGTACCAACTTTTCCAAAATAGCTTCCGCCTCCGGCTGTTGCTAAATAGAATGCCTCTGCAAACGTCAGCGGCTTGCTGTTTTCATCGATCAGACGCCAGTACATTTTTGAAACCTGTACTGCTAATGTCAACGCTTTTGCCATGGATAAAGATGAGCCTCCCGCCACATCAGAGCCAAGTCCGACCGCAATACCATCTTCTAAAAACTTCCGGATTGGTGCGATACCGGAGGAAAGATTTAAGTTTGATTCCGGACAGTGCGCCACATAGACACCATGTTCTTTCAAAAGATCCATCTCATCTTCACTGTAAATACAGTGAGCCATGATCGCCGGATGCTCCTTATCTCCTAACATATCAAAAATGGCATAAGCATCTGCATAATTTTTTGCCGCCGGAACAAGTTCTTTTACCCAGGCAACCTCAGACGGATTTTCCGACAGGTGAGACTGCACACGAAGCCCGGTGGTCTTCTGCAGTTTTGCAAGTGCCATCATCAGCTCATCCGTACAGCTTGGGATAAATCGAGGCGTTAAGATCGGTTTTGTTCTTTCATATTTTCCGGCTGTCTCATCAATCCACTTTTTTGTGTCCTCTGCTGCTGTCAGCGCATCTGCCTCGCATAGATTTTCACCGCCATTGCGATCCATATCTACCTTACCGACATAGCTTACAACTCCGCTCTCTTCCAAAAGATCCATCAACATGATCGTCGCTTTCCTGTGAAGCGTTGCAAAAATACATGCACGTGTCGTCAGACTGTGTTTCAGATCAGACACAAAATTCCCATATGCACGTTTTGCATAGGAGATATCCACATATTTTGCCTCTTCCGGAAAAGTATGCACATTCAGCCAGTCTAGAAGTTCTAAATCCATGCCAAGCCCGCGGAAGGTATATTGTGGGGCATGCACATGAAGATCCGTCATGCCCGGAAGAATGATCTTATCTCCGTAATCTGTAATCGGCAGTTTTTCATACTGCTGCGGCAGCTTTTCAAATGCACCTCTACAGATACCGTTTTCACAAACAATATAACCTCCTTCCATGCTGTACAGTTCTTTATTTTCTCCTGAAAATACAATATTTCCTTTTAAAACAAAACTCTTTTTTTCCAATACTTTTTATCCTTTTCTTTTTGTCTTACCATAATTTGAAAATCCGGATCGCAGATTTCATTACTTTATATTTCACATCTTCCAGTTCTGATGCTGCACACTTTAGCTCTTTTCGGATTTCAAGATGCTGTGGACAATGTGTCTCACATTTTCCGCATCCGATACACTGTGAAGCACTTGCCGTATCCTTGCGGAAAGCCGTACATTGTAAATAATCTTTCCTTCCGGATTTTTTTCCTTCTGAATACATTGCATTATAGCAGCGGAATGTTCCCGGTATATCTACACCTCGCGGACACGGCATACAGTATCCGCAGCCGGTACATCCGACTTTCACGTGCTTTTTGATTTCTTCCTTTACCTGTTCGATCAGCGCAGCATCCGATGTCGTCAGACAGCCCACATGAGACTCTGAGGCAGTCTTTACATTCTGTTCTACCATTTCCATGGAATTCATTCCTGAAAGTACACAGGTCACTTCCGGCTGGTTATAAAGCCATTTTAAGGCGAGTTCTGCCGGTGTACGTCCTTCTTCATCGTTACGGAACAGCTCTTTTGCAGATTCCGGCAGAAGATTTACAAGCCTGCCTCCCCTAAGCGGCTCCATGATAATAACAGGAAGTCCTTTCGCATTTGCATAGCGCAGTCCCTCCACGCCTGCCTGTGAGTATTCATCGATATAATTATACTGGATCTGGCAGAAATCCCAGTCATAAGCATCCACAAGCTGTTTGAACATCTCGGTATTCCCATGATAGGAAAATCCGATATTACGGATCTGACCGGACGCTAACTTTTCCTCGATCCAGTCCTGCATACCGATCTTTTTTAATTTTTCCCAGGTTGGAATATCGGTGAGCATATGCATCAGATAATAATCGATATAATCGGTCTTTAATCTGCGAAGTTCCTCCTGAAACATCTTTTCCGCACCTGCGACAGACTTGATCAGATAATGCGGCAGTTTGGTTGCAAGATAGATCTGCTCCCTGCAATGGTTGCGGTTTAAGATCTCTCCAACTGCCACTTCATTGCCTGCATAAACATATGCAGTGTCAAAATAATTCACACCTGCTTTTATCGCAGCCATCACTTCTTTTTCTGCTTTATCAATATCCACACTGCTGCCGTTTTTGGTAAAACGCATACATCCATATCCCAAAACAGAAATTTCATTTCCTTTTTTATCCCTGCGATACTGCATCCTTTAACTCCTCCAGTTCTGATAACCATATAGCAGCACACGCATCCGACGGCATACGCAGATCTCCGCGCGGAGATACTGCAACACTTCCAACCTTCGGTCCGTCCGGCAGACAGGAACGCTTAAACTGCTGCGCAAAGAACCGGCGGTAAAATGTCTCTAACCACTTAAAAATCGTCGCATCATCATAAGTTCCGGCAAAAGCCTGTTTTGCCAGACGGTAAACCTTTGCCGGTGCATAGGAAAGGCGCAGCATATGATACAGATAAAAATCATGCAGTTCATAAGGGCCGACCAGATCTTCCGTTTTCTGTGAGATCTTTCCGTCCTCCGGCGGCAAAAGTTCCGGTGAAACCGGTGTGTCAAGCACATCAAGAAGAACCTGTTTTAATGTTTCATCCCCACAGGTATCTGCATAATAGCGTACCAGATGGCGTACTAACGTCTTTGGCACCGATGCATTGACTGCATACATGGACATATGATCTCCATTATAAGTTGCCCAGCCAAGTGCAAGCTCCGAGAGATCACCGGTTCCGATGACCATACCGCCGGATTTATTTGCAATATCCATCAATATCTGCGTACGCTCTCTCGCCTGTCCGTTTTCATAAGTCACATCATGCACGGATGGATCCTGTCCGATATCACGGAAATGGACGTTAACAGCGTCTTTAATATCAACCTCTGTAAAGTCCGCTCCAAGACAGCGGATCAGTGATACAGCGTTATCATAGGTACGGTCTGTCGTACCAAATCCCGGCATCGTAACTGCCTTGATATTGCCATGATCCATTCCAAGAGCATCAAAAGCACGCACGGTAACAAGAAGTGCCAGTGTGGAATCGAGTCCTCCGGAAATTCCGATCACCGCAGATTTACAGTGTGTATGCTCTAAACGTTTTTTCAGTCCCATTGACTGAATGGATAATATCTCTTCACAACGCAGTGTTCTGTCACGCTCCCCGGACGGTACAAACGGCATCGGATCGATATAACGTGTCAGTTTTGTCTCCTCCATCTTTAAGGAAAATACTGTCTCATGATACATAGGCTCTGTAGCTGTCTCAAATGTCGTCATTCTGCGGCGCTCGGACGCAAGACGCATCACATCGATCTCTGTGGATACTGTCTGTGTAGAAAAAAGCTCCGACTCTGCCAGCAGGCGGCCGTTTTCTGCGATCAGGTTATGCCCGGAATAGACAACATCCTGTGTGGATTCTCCATCTCCTGCACTCGCATAGATATAACCACAGAGCAGTCTCGCCGACTGTCCGCTCACAAGCTCCCTGCGGTAAGCCGGTTTTCCGGTTGTCTCATCCGATGCAGAGAGATTCACGATAAGAGCTGCCCCATGCATAGCATGTGAAATGCTTGGCGGATTCATCGTCCAGAGATCCTCGCAGAGCTCTGCCGCGATCACAAGTTCCGGCATTTCGAGGCAGGTAAAAAGCTGCCTTGTTCCCATTGGCACGATCATTTCTTCGGTCAGTCTCACATCAACCACTTCTTCCATGCCTCTTGTAAAATGACGTGCCTCATAAAACTCATTGTAATTCGGAAGATAGGTTTTCGGCACAATGCCAAGAATTTTTCCACGGTTTAGTGCCGCTGCCGCATTATATAATTTACCTTTATATGCAAGTGGAAGACCAACAAATACGATCGCATCTATATCTGCTGTAAATTTTGCAATATTTATTAATTCATTTTTTGCCTCCCGAAGCAGCTTTTCCTGCAAAAACAGATCTCCACAGGTATACCCGGTGATACATAACTCCGGCAGGACGATCACTTTTGCTCCCTCATCTGCTGCCTCTTTGATTGCCTGGCAGATTACTTTTGCATTATATCCGGTGTCGGCAACCCTGATCTTTGGCGTTACTGCTGCAACTTTTACAAATCCCTGTCTCATTCTTTCCTCTTTTCCGGTTACGTTTTACCTTACTTTCTATTTTGCGGAACGCATTTCTTTTAACTCGTCCACATCAAAATGATATGCCTTATTACAGAACTGGCATTTTACTTCGATTGCCTCTCCGTCATTGATGATCGAATCTAAATCTTTTTTGCTCAACGTGGAGATTGCGCGCGAAACACGCTCTTTAGAACAGTCACACTCAAATGCCGCCGGAATTTTATCCGTGATCTCAAGACCAAAATCTCCTAAGATCTCCTCTAAGATCTGCTCCGGTGTCATGCCCTGTTCTAACATTTCCGTCACGGATGCGATCTCTTTGATCTTATTTTCCAGTTTCTCGATGATCTCATCACTGGTAAATGGCATAAGCTGGATAATAAAACCGCCTGCCTGACGCACTGACAGATCTGTATCTACTAAAACTCCAAGTCCTACTGCGGACGGAATCTGCTCGGATGTCGCAAAATAATACGTCAGATCCTCTGCAATCTCTCCCGTCTGCAGCGCGATCTGTCCCACATACGGTTCTTTTAAACCCATATCTTTAATTACACTCATCACACCAAGTCCGAGTGCACCGCCCACGTCTAATTTGCCCTGTGCATTTAACGGCAGTTCTACCTGGGACTCCATCGGAAATCCCTTGACATGACCATGGGAGTCAGCAGTCACGGTAAGTCCTTTTGCAGGACCGCCGCACTGGATCTGGATCGTTAAAAGATCCTTCTCCCCCTTCATCATTGTTCCCATCATTGCTGCACCACTCAAAAGACGTCCTAACGCTGCTGTAATGACCGGTCTTGTTTCATGGTCACGTCTTGCCTCTTCCACCAGCTCTTTTGAATTAATGGCAAATGCACGGATCTGGCTGTCTGCCGCTGTTGCTCTTACAATATAATCACTCATATTTTATCCTCCATTTTCGTACTATATTTATAATTTTATTCAGTTATTTCTGTCTTTCCGGCATTACTCCTCGCAATCACATAGATGCGTTCACTGTCCTCTTTTAGCGGTTCTCTCGTAAATGCGTCATATGCTGCGACGAGTTCAAGTCCCGCCTGTTCTAAGAGGTGTTTTACGTTTTCTAACGCATATGCACGCTGATAATGCGTCTCTTCAAACTTACGATAAAGCCCCTCTTCTTCGCGGATAAAAAGTGTCAGATCGTATTCGTTGATCTGTTCTTCTTCATCAAAGTAATTGTCCCAGATAAAACTGCCTTCCTCACGGTTCTCTGCAATCGTCGTCTCACCTAAAAGCTCTTTATATTTATATACTGTGTTCAGATCGAAGATAAAAATACCATCCGGGTCTAAATATTCATTTACACGATAAAACAATGAAAGCAGATCCGTCTCTTCCAGCAGATAATTCATGGAATCACAGATACTTACGACTGCACGCACACTTCCATACAGTTCAAGTTCTCTCATATCCTGCAGCAGATATAAAATCTCATCCTCAGGCATCTCCTGATATCCGGTTTCCGCTGCGATCTCTAACATTTCCGGTGAATTATCCACACCGATCATATCGTAGCCCGCTTTTTTCAACAATCTTGTGATCTTTCCTGTACCACATCCTAAATCAAGCACTGTTCCTTCACAGATCCCATATTCTTTCAGAAGTCCTATAATGTACTGGCTCCACTCTTCGTATGGAACATTATCCATGAACAGATCATACACCTGTGCAAAACTCGTATATGCTTCCAAATTATAATCTCCTTTTAGTGTTGGTTACTGCTTTTCAGTCATTTCTGCAGTACCTTTCCAAGCAAGTACCATCTTATCACAGGTTTTAGTTGAAATAAAGCAAAAAAGAATCTATACTATTAACAGTATGTCATTTTTTATTTGAGAAAAGGATTTTGATATGCCTGAAAATTACGATCATTATATCAGCAAAAATATAAAGGCGTTTTATAAACGAAGACTTGCAGCTC
>ERZ1035025.763-NODE-763-length-19455-cov-16.422680_pt1 | contig 19455 bp, 25 predicted proteins | sample MGYA00520619_ERZ1035025 | MGnify/ENA primary metagenome ERZ1035025 (study PRJEB33766, sample SAMN09781742) | gut metagenome | biome: gut microbiome | host: Homo sapiens | place: Madagascar | study: EMG produced TPA metagenomics assembly of the PRJNA485056 data...
CTTTTACCTCTGTTTTTCTTAACTTAATGACATTGCAGCGAACTTGGTCGGTTGTCTGAATCCGCGTAGCGGATGAGTTACCGAAGGAAAGTTCGCGAATCAGCGACTTGTCAAAACGCCGTCAATGGAATTCGTTTTTCGTACCCCACTCTATCTTTCTGTTTCTATTCATACTCAATACACATCTGTTTTTCAAATAAATTTATCACTCCTCAGATCCCTTAAGTAAATATTCCCCAGGGTACAACAACCCAAACTTCTCCGTGGCCGTCTTTTCAATAAATTCTTTTGTTTTAATATATTCTTTTTTCTTTTTTAATTCTTTCTTCTTTTGTTCCTGTTTCTTGATCTGAGCTTCTACCTGCTTTTGTTCTTTCTCAAGCTTCTTGGTCTTGTTTCGTAAATTCACATACCCAGCTGATAAGACAACCGCAAACGCAACCGCTACAACAAATATGATCTTTGCTCTCTTGTCTTTGTTATTTCTTTTTTTCTTTCGTGCCACCTTGCTCACCTCTTTTTGTTTGCTTCTTTAGTGCAATTGTAACGTTTTTTTTCTGCTTTTTCAATCTCCATCTTAGATTTCTTTGAATGCCACACAGAGGTCTTATCATTTTATGGTACACAATCTTTAAAATATTTTTTACGACCAAAAAGACCTGCTTCTCAATTGAAAGAATACCCGGACTTATCCTGATATGGTAGAAAAGCATTCCAAGAAAAATTCCAAGGAAAAAAAATCCTCTTAATTCTCCATGATTATATGTACAAAGAAACGCAAAGCTTGTGACTGCTGCAAACAATGCAAATCCTAAATCTTCCATGATCACAAACACTGATTGATGATGAAATATCATTCGAAATGCCCGGAAAAAATCGTAAAGAAAAAGCAATCCCATTCCAAACAGAACCGATATTAAAAAAAAGAAAAATGGCTTTGTCACAATTTCCTGCATTATTTTAACAGCCTTCCTAAAAAGCCTTCTTTCTTTCCACGGTCTTCTTCTATATTTGAATATAAGAAGCTGTCGATCTTACCACTGATCTCAACCTCTCCTTTCTCCACCAGCAATTTCTTTACATGAAGATTCATTCCTTTGATCATCAATAATCCTTGATCTGTATCTAAAATAATCTCATTTAAATCAAATGAGACTACATCTTTCACACCAGTGATCACCCCAAGCGACCGGTTTAACAGACTGATCTTATGTGCTCTTACAGGTTGTCTTTCTTCTATCATAAATAAGCTCCTTCCAAAATGTTTTATACATCTTATGAAAGGAGCTTATAAAACATGCCTATAAAAATTTATACAGATCTGCTGCTTCATCTTTCTTAACTGTCTCTGCAACAGAAACCACTTCCACTGCAGTCTCACGATTTCCAAACTGGATATCAATACGGTCACCCGGCTTTACATTCGTTCCTGCCTTGGCTGCCTTTCCATTTACCAGTACTCGTCCTGCACTGCATGCTTCATTGGCAACGGTTCTTCTTTTGATCAGTCTTGATACTTTTAAAAATTTGTCTAAACGCATAGTCCCATCTCCTTCTTACTTCATAATAACTATCTTTTAAATGTTTTAAATGTTTTAATTATTGTAAAATAGAAAAAACTGCCGGATCATCAGAACCGGCAGTTGTGTAATATTAAATGAACATTCTATTCGTTTACAATATCCTTTAAAGCTTTTCCTGCTTTGAATTTAGGTGCTTTAGAAGCAGCAATAGTCATCATTTCTCCTGTACGAGGATTTCTTCCTTCTCTTGCAGCTCTTTCGGACACTTCAAAAGTTCCAAATCCAACTAACTGGATTTTTTCACCTTTCTTTAATTCTTCTGCTACTACATCTGTAAAAGCTTTTAATGCCTTTTCTGCATCTTTCTTAGACAATTCTGTTTTCTTTGCAATTGCAGCAACTAATTCTGTCTTGTTCATTAAATTTTCCTCCTAATCTCAATTCAAACATATTTGTTTATGTCTGTGAATTTGCATAAGATAATTCTATAGTCTTTCCTCATCTAAGTCAAGTAAAAACTTCAAATAAACCACGTTTTTATGCTGTTTTCTGGCTTTTTCTTTCGCTTTTTTATGGAACTGTGTTATAATGTGTGAAAACGACAAAAATCAATGATTAAGTGTCTGACAAATCTAAAAATTAAGAAAGAGGATAAACATGATTCAATTAGGAAAATTTCAAGATTTATATATTGTCAAGAGAAAGGACTTTGGTGTTTATGTCAATGACAAAAAAGATATGACAGAAGGAAGTATTCTTCTTCCTGCCAAGCAGGTACCAGATGGTGCAAAGATTGGTGATCAGATCTCTTGTTTTGTTTACAAAGATTCAGAAGACCGTCCGATCGCTACAGTTCACATTCCAAAGATCACTCTGGGTGAGATCCGTCCGCTTCGTGTCAAAGATGTCAGCAAGATCGGTGCTTTCCTTGACTGGGGACTGGAAAAAGATCTGTTTCTTCCATTTAAAGAACAGTTAGGTCATATCCGTCCAAATAAGGAATATCTGGTATCTCTTTATATCGATAAAAGTGACCGTCTTTGTGCAACGATGAAGATTGGAAAACTATTATCTACTGATCACAATTTTAAAGCTGGTGACTGGGTTCATGCTACCGTTTACAATGTCAATCCTGATCACGGTGCTTTTGTTGCCGTTGAAGATCAGTTCCTTGGACGTATTCCAAAACGTGAGATTCACAATAAGATCACGATCGGTGAACAGCTTCGTCTTCGTGTCACAAAAGTTGCTGAAGATGGTAAATTATCTTTAAGCCCTCATGAAAAAGCATATTTACAGATTGACCGCGATGCAAAATTAGTCATGGATACCATTGAAAGTTATGATGGCCGTCTTCCTTTTAACGATAAAGCAAGACCTGCTACGATTGAACGTGAATTAGGACTTAGTAAAGCTGCTTTCAAACGTGCTGTAGGACGTTTGTTAAAAGATGGAATGATCACGATCACTGATAATGGAATTCTGAAAAAATAGTGAGGTGTTTCCATGAAATATATAAAATCTGCTGGTTTTTTCAGTCTGTTTTATGTAATTTTATATTTCGGACTCTCCATTGGAATGAGACTTTTTGTTTCAGACAGTGATCTTTACACGGCGCTCTTTTATGGAATTACTCTAGCCGCTGCTTTGGTCTACCTTAAGATCTGTGGTGATGATATGAAAACTGCCTTAAGAATCCGTCCAATTCATATTGGCTCCTTTTTTCTTATTATTCTTCTGGCATTTACGATCCGTCCAGTTGCCGGATTTATTACCCTGATCGGTGACCTGTTTTTTAACGATTTTACAACAACGACTATGACACAGAAAGTTATGGAGAATCTTGGAGTTTCCATTTTTACAACAGCCATTCTTCCTGGTCTTGTAGAAGAAACTCTCTTTCGCGGCGTTTTTTATTCGAAGGTCCGAAAGGCCAACCCGATCAAAGGAATTTTACTGACTGCTTTGTTCTTTGGAATCGCACATATGAATTTCCAGCAGTTTTGTTATGCATTTTTCTTAGGTATCGTATTTGGACTTCTGATCGAAGCAACGGATTCCATCTTATCAAGCATAACAGCACATATGATCTTTAACGGCTCATCCCTGCTGTTGACTTACCTGATGTCAAAATCCGGAGTTCTTTCTTCAAATACCGCTGTCTCAAACAGCAGTATCAATAATTTGTCCTCCATCATAGCCTCCATTCCAATGGCTGTGATCGGGCTTATCCTTACCGTCATATTGATCATGGCGATCGCCTATTTAAATGGACGGCTTGGTTATATGAAAACATGGTTTGATAAGGATATCCGAAGAACCTGGCCAAAAGAAAAAGCTGTGAATCTCTCATTCTTTGCCGCAATCGGCATTTGCTTTATCTTTTCTATATTGATGGAGATTTCGGCACACATTATTTAATATTCAACAAGAAAAACGACTCTGCAAAATAAATGCAAAGTCGTTTTTTTAATTCGTATTTTTCTCTACCATATAATAATTCAGATCACAATATCCCATCCCTGTATTTGCCCCTGAAATCGATGCCTTACTTGTATATTGCCACATATCGTATTCAAACGGCACAGATGGCTCTGAAGCCTTTGTATAATGTGCTACCCATATCTTATAAGATTTGATCTTACTATAGTTAAAATAGCTCTTTAAAGCCTCAGCATTTGAATACACCATCGGTTCAAATCCTGCTTTTTTGATCTCCTCGCAAAAAGTTGTTGTGATCGCTGTCACATTGCTCTCTCCTGTCTGAAACGTTGCTTCCTCTTCGATATCAAATGCTACCGGAAGATCCAGATCATCAGAGCTGATCCCTTCCTGCTTTAAAAGGCTGAGACAATGCTTCCCTTCTTTCTTTGCATCATCCACAGTCTTTGCATAAGAATAGTAATAAACTCCACAATGAATTGATGCATATCTTGCATTCGTATAATTTACAGCAAATTTACTGTCTTTCTTTCCCTTTCTGTTCTTATTGATCCCAGAACCAATCTTTAACATTGCATGATTGATCTGGTTGTCTTTTACTTTCTTCCAGTTGACTGTATGATTATATGAAGATACATCGATCACTTTGATCCGCCCTCGTTCAACCTGTGTTTTGATCGGTAATCCGATCGTCTGTACAATCCACAAAAATGCAACTGCAAATAAAATTAAAACCGCAGAAATTACTTTTAATTCTCTCTTATTTTTCTTTGTTAATTTCATTTTCTTCATCTTTGCCTGTCACTTCCTGGTATCTCTTAAAATGATTCTTCTACCGCATGCACATATGTCCTGTTATCTTCTCTCTCATAACTGCAGGTTACAAAAGTATAAATATGTTTTCCCTTTGTCTTAACGCCCTTGATCGAAACTTCACTCCTGTTTTTTATCTTATTTATATATTTCTCTTTTTGTTTTTCTTTAGCAAATGTAATCGGCATCTGTTCTTGTGCCTTTGCTGCATATGCACTGATCACTTTTAAATGAATCGTCTTATCTGGTGTATACAAAATGATCTCATCATGTTTCTTCAAAAAAGATTCATCTCTAAACTTTAACAAATCTGCAAACATCGTTCCGTTTTTCATATGATGTCCATAAATGATATTGTTATCTGAAGAGAAATTCTTATCACAATTATAGTCTAAAAAGATGCTTCCCGAACTGCTTTTCTTCTTATTAAAATCCTTGTGAAGATATTCTTCATTATCTTTTCCCTGCACGATCGGATAATCGATGGATGTTCCTTTTGCATAAACCCATCCCACAATATCCGGATTCTGTGTTTTTAATTTCTCAAAATCAATCTTTCGTTCTTTCTTTTTCGATGTCTGTATATTCTCTTTTCGAATCTTATTATACGTATCTTTTGCATCTTTGTAAGATCTGTAATACCCATATAATTTCCATGCACTTATACAAAATATCAAAACACAGAATATTAAAAGGATATTGTATATGATTTTTCTCATCCTGATGTTCCTCTTTTCCTTTTCGATACTTTTACTATAACAGAAAAAGTATTTGATTTCATTGAATGAAACCAAATACTTTCTTAATTTTTTCTATGTTTGATTAAATTTTAATTAAAGCTCTACTTCATCTCTTACACGAAATACGCATCTTCTCTCGATGACTCCAATCTCTTCTAATGTTGTCATCATGCGATATACTGTTGCCATTCCAATGGAGGAATCTCGTTTTGCTGCTTCGTAATAAATCTCTTTGCAGCATTCCCAGTCTCCATTCAGGATGACATCTAAAAGAATCTTTCGTTGTTGTGTGATTCTTTTACCACTTTGCTGTAGGGCTCTTTCTACTTGTTCTTGACACATCCTGCTCTCCACCTTGTCTTGCTTGCTGTATGCATGACTGCGGGATAAAGTCTATGGCATGACACTTTATCTCGCATTCATACTACATAAATGATTATACTATATAAAGGTCGTCTTGATGAGTTAGTCTCATCTAATTACATATATAAGGTTAGCACTGTCTAACCGTTTTGTCAATACTTTTTATCAACTTTTCTTGTTTTTTCTCGGTATTTTTTTCTCATATGCTTCCATTGAAAAGATTATGTGTTTATGATAGAATAATAATCAAAATTAACATATCTTTTTAAATAGATATACTATTAGTAAGGAGGAATCTTTTTGAAAATACAAGAATCCGCTGAAAATTATTTGGAAGCCATTTTAGTTTTGAAACAAAACAAGGGATCTGTAAGATCCATTGATATTGCTCATTATTTAAATTTTTCTAAACCAAGTGTCAGCATTGCCATGAAGAATCTTCGTAATTCTGATATGATCACAGTTGATTCTGATGGATTTATTTCTTTAACTGAAGCAGGGCATAAGATCGCTGATACGATTTTTGAGCGCCATACTGTTTTATCAAACATGCTGATCAAACTTGGAGTACCTGCTGAGATTGCTGCCGAGGATGCCTGTCGTATGGAGCATGTGATCAGTCCAGAAAGTTTTAACGCGATCAAGAAACATTTAAGTTCTGAGGCACATCTCGAAGCTCTCAATAACCAGCACAAATAATTCGACAAACAAAAAGCACTTTTATCTCTGTATCATTACAGAATTCTAAAAGTGCTTTTTTATTCTTTATGAAAGTGATACAACTTTATATCCTGCATCTTCTACCGCTTTTCTAAGCTCGATATTGCTTAATTCACGATCATATGAGATGACTGCCTCTTTCGCTTTTAAGGATACTTTCGCGGAAGCTCCTGGAATCTTATTGATCGCATTTGTTACGTTATTTACACAATGCTCACAAGTCATACCTTTGATCTTCATTGTCTTTGTTCCCATAACAGGTCCGTCTAAATGCTTTTCATTTGGCTTCTTGACATCACCACCGCCGCCACAGCAAAGACTTTCTCCACGCATATGTTTTGCTGCCTGTTTTACTGCAAATACTAAAATTACAGCGATGATCAATAAAATAATAATATCTGCCATCTTGTTACACCTCTTTTTTTAATATCATATTATTTACCAAGTAATTTACGAATAAATTTGTAGGCTTCATAAATAATTACGCCGATCAGATACAATCCAATAAAGATTGCAAATGCGTAAAACATAGATGTTGTTGAATCTCCCATCTCTTAATTACCTTTCTTTTTCTTTGGAGGCTGGGCTTTAAAACTGCTGCATCCTGAGCATCCTGCACAGTTTCCGCTGCATCCACCATTCTTCTTGTTTTTTACCTGTCTGTAGATCACATACCCACAGTATGCGAGAATAAGAACTAATATGATAACACTTGCTGGATTCATAATTATACCTCCTTTATATCATATCGTTTTAATATGAAATCTGATAGATAAGAAGCCGGATGCAGATACACCCAGCTTCTTTTATTATACACTATTTAAATTATGCCTGTACAGATCTCTTAGAATATACTTTCTGATCTTTATAAGGGTCTGGTCTGAATAACAGGAATAACATAACAACTAATAATACGATTGCTACAACTGTTCCTACACCGAATGCTCCACCTGTTACAACAGAACCGATCTGGAATACGATCAGTGTTACAACATAAGCGAAGATATTCTGGAATAAGATTGCGAACCAGAACCATTTTCTAGACTGCATTTCTTTTGCCATTGTAGAGATTGCTGCTAAACATGGAGAGTCTAACAGGTTGAACAGTAAGAATGAGAATGCTGCTACAGCACTTGGGAACCAAGTTCTTACTGCTTCTGCTACTGTGACAGCATCTTCTGACGCATCTCCAGTTACGTTTGCAAGTACACCCATTGTTGATACGATAGATTCTTTTGCGGAGAATCCTGATAAAGAAGCTGCAACAGCTTTCCAGTTACCAAATCCAAGTGGTGCAAAGATTGGTGCGATTGCTCCACCGATGACTGCTAATAAACTGTTTCCTGGATCTTCAACAGCTCCGAATGAACCATTGACGAATCCATATCCACTTAAGAACCACATAACTACGCAAGCTAAGAACAGAATTGTTCCGGCTTTGATGATGAATCCTTTTAATCTTTCCCATACGTGAAGTAATACTGTCTTAGCAGATGGGATATGATACTGTGGAAGTTCCATTACGAATGGAGCTGGTTTACCAGAGAATGGTTTTGTCTTCTTTAAGATGATTGCTGCAACTAATACGGCTACGATACCAATGAAGTACATACATGGTGCCATTAATCCACCTGCTTCATAACTTCCTGTTGCATAACTTGTCATAACTCCACCCATCATAGCGATAACTGGAAGTTTCGCTCCACATGGGATGAATGTTGCTGTCATGATTGTCAGTCGTCTGTCATTGTCCTGTTCGATTGTCTTAGATGCCATGATACCAGGGATTCCACATCCTGAAGAAATCAGTAATGGGATGAAGGATTTACCTGATAATCCAAAGTGACGGAATACACGGTCCATTACGAATGCAATACGTACCATATATCCACAATCTTCTAAGATAGACAGGAATAAGAATAAGATTGCCATCTGAGGAACGAATCCAAGGACAGCTCCTAAACCACCAATGATACCATTAACGATCAAATCCTGAATTGTTGCACTTGCACCAATTCCTGCTAAAAAGCTTTCAGCTGCTGGCTGAATCATTTCACCAACAAATGTATCATTGGTCCAGTCTGTTACTAAAGTACCGATTGTTGTTACAGAAATATAATATACAACAAACATGATCGCGATGAAAATAGGAATACCTAAGATACGGTTTGTTACGATACGGTCGATCTTATCAGAAATTGTTAATTTTTCTCCACTCTTCTTCACTGTAGTAGAAACGATCTTCTGGATAAACTGATAACGTCCATCTGTTACGATACTTTCCATATCATCATCTTCAGCTTTTTCAATCTTTGTTCTGTTATCTTCTACTACTTTTGCACCATTTCCTGAAAGTGCTACGCTTTCTGCTACTTTGCTGTCATTTTCCAGGAATTTTACTGCATACCATCTTCTCTTATCTTCAGAAATAGATGATGGAAGTACATTTTTAACTTCAGCAATCGCTGTTTCTACGTCTTTAGAGAAAATCTCTTTTGGCAGATCTACGGTATTCTTCTTCGCAACTTTGATTGCTTCTTCTACTACTTCATCAAGACCTTTTCCTTTTAATGCGGATGTCTCAATGATTGGACAGTTTAATAACATAGAAAGACGTTCCACATCAATTTTGATCCCACGTTTTTCTAATAAGTCTGCCATATTTAAAGCGATGACAACTGGTACACCAGTTTCGATCAGCTGTGTTGTCAGATATAAGTTTCTCTCGATGTTTGTTGCATCAACTAAGTCAATGATAACATCTGGATTTTCATTTAATAAGAAGTCTCGGCTGACTACTTCTTCTAATGTATATGGTGAAAGAGAATAGATACCTGGAAGGTCAGTGATCGTGATGTCTTCCCCTTTTCTCTTTCCTTTTAATTTACCTTCTTTTTTTTCTACGGTAACACCTGGCCAGTTACCAACGTACTGGTTAGCTCCTGTCAGGGCATTGAACATGGTAGTTTTACCACAGTTCGGGTTACCCGCAAGTGCGATATTAATAGCCATTTCTTTTTTACCTCCCTGGGAATTACTTTCCTCTTAAATAATAGCTTTTCTTGATATTAGATATTACTAACTTTTATTAGATACTACTAACTCTCATGTATTAAGCTTCTTTAACTAATACACACTGAGCATCATTCTTTCTTACAGAAAGTTCGTATCCTCTGACTGTAATTTCAACAGGATCTCCAAGAGGAGCTACTTTACGAATGAAAATTTCGCTTCCTTTTGTAATTCCCATATCCATAATACGACGTTTGTAAGCACCGTCTCCGTCAATCTTTGCAACTATAACTGTGCTTCCAACTGCTGCGTCTCCTAAAGTCATGGTCATATCTCCTTTCTTCTCAATATTTCATCGTCTTCAAATCTATCAAGCATCTATCAAATAAACCGCTACGTGACAATTTATTCCTATAAACGCAATATAACAAACATATTAAACCATAATATGTCTAGCCATATCCTTATTAATTGCAACTCTGGAGTCTTTAATGTTCACAATGACATTTCCTCCGATTGCTGATAATACAGTTACTTCTGCTCCCTGTACAAAACCTAAGTTTGCTAAGAATCTTCTTGTTTCTTCACTTCCACCGATTCTCTGGATTGTACATGTTTCTCCAATTCCAACCATAATTAAAGGCATGATATCTTCCCCTTTTTCTCTATGTTTTTATCTATTTGTCTGTTGTTAGTACTGACTATCTTTTGTTAGCACTGACTAATTTCCTACTTACAATTTGTTAGTATATTCTAACTTCAAAATACTGTCAAGGGGTTTTTGTGTTTTTCTCTCTATGCAATTTCACAATGCTGTTCTAAAATTTCTGTTAAAGCAGCCTGGCTGCTTGAATGACTTCTTACAACTTCGATATTTTTATTCTTTGCTTCACTGACGGCACATCTTACCATTTTGTGTGAAACTGTGTTTGTAAATAATACGACTAAATCCGGGTTTCCTATTTTCTTGTTCAGACATGATGGCATCTGTGTAAAGATCTTTGCCTTACAGTTATGTTTTTTACAGATTGTCTGATACTGACGCACCATACGGTCATGTCCTCCGATAATTACAATACTCATTTGATGTTCCCTCCTTCTAGATAACTCTTGCTGTGTTTAATACAGCCGGACATATGATCCATACGCCCGGCTGTTTGTTTTCATTCTTTATTTTTAAAACTAGATTGCTGCCAGTTCTTTACCCATAGCTTTTAAAGCATCCTGAGCGTCATCATCTGGAGCTTCCTGGCAGATCGCATCTTCTCCACCAACGACTTTTGCTCCTGCTTCTTCCATCTGGTCAACCCAGTTTCTCATCCATTCTCCGTCTCCCCATCCGTAAGATCCGAATAATCCGATTGTCTTTCCTGAAGCAAATCCACAGACTTCTTCAACAAATGGTTCCATTACAGATTCTTCTAACTGTTCAACTCCCATAGATGGGCATCCAAGTGCAAATGCTGCTGCATCTTTTAAATCTGCTGCGCTGATATCATCTACAGAAACAACTTTTGCTTCAGCTCCACCTTCTCTGATTCCCTCTGCAACATATTCTGCCATCTCTGCTGTGTTTCCTGTTCCTGTCCAAAATGCAACGATTACTTCGCTCATGACTTATCCTCCTAATGATTGTCTTTCTTTTTTGTTTTGTTTGAGTGTTTTATTTTTAGTTAAGCATACCTAGGTACCTGATAATTTGTGTACATGTCGACAAGTTCTTTAAAACTCTTTCCGTATTCCACAAGTTTGACCATCTGAAAACGAACTTTATCATAAACTTCAAAGACCTTTTTCGTCTGAGAAAGGTTGTCGTAAACCTTCCAGTAGCTGCAATATAAACAATTTTGTCCGTTGTTTTTGATAAATCCGATCACATCACATAATGGATATCCGAGAATCAAGCCAAGTTCATGTGGAAAATCTGCCTGCCCTGCTTTGTAAAGCCTGTAACGATTCTTAAGTGTATAAAGGATATTTTGAATCTGAAAGGATGAATAGCCGCAGTGTTTTAAAAATCTTTGGTTTTCTGGATCCATCAGATATTGGTTGACTTGCTGTTCACGATACAGCAGCCAGAGACATTTACCATTTCCTGAATAGATCAGTCCACATTTAATTTCACTCCCCGCAAGTGACTGTATCAACTCTTTTGAGTCCACGTAGTCGAGAGTTACTGCATTGGATGGCTTTATTCCTGCAAGAACAGGTGCACAGTGCATCGCCATCTGCATCTGCATACATTTTTTCCATTTTACCTGACTTAATTCTACTTGATATCTCATCTGGTTCCTCCTTAGGTTAGTCTTAACTAACTATCTGCATCATACACCTATCTGTTCCATTTGTCTATAGCAAAAAATGAGAAGATTTATCACTACGTTTTGTTCTTTGTAGTCATTAATCTTCCCATCTTTGTATTATTTATTCTGTTATTGTATCTTTACGAGATTACTCTTTTATTTTAATTGATCAAACTTTCCAGCCGCTGTGAAGCTTCCTTGATCGCATTTCCTTGTTCTTCCGTGATATTCTGCGGTTTGATACGTCTCATGGAGTGTTTCAGATCACTGATTGCCTTTTTCAGCTCTGATTTTTGCTCTCTTGACAGCTCTTTCTTATGCTGGGATAAGTAAGCTTCCCCTTTATAGAGAGTATCATTCCCCTTATTGTAATGTTCGATCGCATCACGTTTTTCCTGATCTTCTGACTCATATGCTCTCGCATCCTGCATTGCACGTTCTATATCTTTATCCGACATATTAGAACTTGCTGTGATCGTAATAGACTGCTCTTTTCCTGTTGCAAGATCTTTGGCTGATACATTTAAGATACCATTTACATCAATATCAAATGTAACTTCACTCTGAGGAACCCCGCGTAAGGCTTTTTTGATACCTTTTAGTTTGAAAGTACCAAGGACCTGATTGTCCCTTGCCATTGCTCTTTCTCCCTGCAGCACCTTGATCTCCACACTTGGCTGAAAGTTTACAGCGGTGGTAAAGATCTGGCTGTATCTTGTTGGAATCGTTGAGTTTCGCTCGATCAATCTTGTCGCAACTCCACCTGCTGTCTCTATAGATAAAGAAAGCGGAGTAACATCCATTAATAAAATTTCATTTAATCCGGCTTCTCCTGCGATCTTTCCGCCTTGGATCGCTGCTCCAAGGGCTACACATTCATCCGGATTCATGTTTTTGCTTGGTTCTTTTCCAGTTAACTGTCTGACTTTCTCAGATACTGCCGGCATTCTTGTAGAACCGCCGACTAAAAGCACCATATGAAGTTCACTTGCACTGATGCCAGCATCGGATAATGCCTGATGAACCGGTCCGGACGTCTGTTCAATAAGATCAGCTGTCAGCTCCTCAAACTTAGCACGTGTTAATGTGATATCCATATGCTTTGGTCCGTCATTTCCAACTGCGATAAATGGAAGATTGACCTGTACTGTCATGGAAGATGAAAGTTCTTTTTTTGCATTTTCTGCTTCTTCTTTTACTCTTTGAACTGCGGTCTGGTCTTTCGACAGATCAATGCCTTCTGTCCTCTTAAATTCCTGAATGAGATAATTCATGACTCTCTGGTCAAAATCATCTCCTCCAAGATGATTATTTCCTGCAGTTGCAAGTACTTCAACCACACCATCCCCAATCTCGATCACTGATACATCAAATGTTCCTCCTCCAAGATCATAGACCATGATCTTTTGAGATACAGATTTATCAAGACCATAAGCTAATGCCGCGGATGTTGGTTCATTGATGATACGTTCTACTTCAAGTCCTGCGATCTTTCCCGCATTCTTTGTTGCCTGTCTTTGTGCATCACTGAAATAAGCTGGAACTGTGATCACGGCTCTTGTTACTTCTTCTCCCAAATAACTCTCAGCATCTTTCTTAAGTTTTGTTAAGATCATTGCTGAAATCTCTTCCGGTGTATACTTTTTACCATCGATCTTAACCTTTCGGTCTGTTCCCATCTGGCGTTTTACGGATGCTACTGTACGGCTTACATTGGTCACTGCCTGCCTCTTTGCCGGATCACCGACTAAACGTTCTCCATTCTTTGAAAATGCTACAATAGATGGTGTCGTTCTTCCACCCTCTGCATTTGGGATCACAACTGGTACACCGCCTTCCATTACGGCAACACAGGAGTTCGTTGTTCCCAAATCTATTCCAATAATCTTACTCATTATTTCTTCCTCCTAAGTTGTGCTTCTGTTATCATATTAAACATTAACACCAGTATCTGCCTCCAAAACAGCAATTGCACATCAGATTCAGCATACAGATCTTCATACACCAGTCTCCGCTTGTAGAATATGGATTCTGGTATGTGCTCTGCCGCTGCTGATACCATGAACCATTTCCTTCTAACTGGTTTAATAACATCTGATATTCATAATTGTTTGGTTCCATAGAAACCGCCTGTCTTGCATGTTCCATAGCAGTCACATTATTTCCAAGACCCTGATTTGCTGCTGCACTGTAATAGTACCATCTTGCATTTCTTCTGGCTTGTTCCATCCCATCTAAGACATTTCTTGCCTCCTGATAGTATCCATTCCTTACATAATTTCCTGCAGCTCTTAAGTGAGTATCTTTTTCATATCCGGTTGTTGACTGTTGCTGCTGCCCGCCGCCATTTGTATAATAACCGCCAAAATTTCCAAAGATGTCTTCAAACGGATTCCATTCTCCATAAGGATTTCCCTGCTGGTTTCCATATGGATTTCCTTGTCCTCCATAAGGGTTTCCCTGGTTTTGATAGCTGCCCTGACCTTGATATCCTCCATAAGAGCTCTGGCTGTATCCGCTTGTTTTCTCTTTCATCACCTGCTGATATGCCTGCTGAATCTGTTTGAATTTCTCCTCTGCTGCCTTTGGATTATCAAGATTTGCATCCGGATGGTATTTTCTGCTTAATCTTTTGTATGCTTTTTTGATTTCTTCTTCCGAAGCGCCTCTTTGCACTCCTAGAATTTCATATGGATCAGACATTGTTTTCTTCCTTTTCGTTTTCTCTTTTCTCTCGTACCTGTTCATAGCGGTACCACACTCCGGAATACAGTACATTTCTCAATATATCAATATCCTCAATCAATGGTAACTGTTCAAATGCTTTCGAACATTCCGCCATCATCATCGTTAAGATCCGATGGATCATATCTTCAAATTCCGGTTTCTCATATAATTGCTTCAATGGATTATAATTGTTATTCTTAAGATCATCCTCGATATCCTCATATGCATCCATCAGATAAATAAATTTGCCCAAGAAAAAGCCAAATCTAGACAGCAATTCTTTCCATTCATCATCCTGATACAGCATGATCTCTGCCATGATCTGCCCAAACATTCCAGACATCTGGTCAATATCCTGATTGTCTTTTTGTTCTTCTTTAGAAAGTTCGTCTAACAGACTGCTGATCTTTTTCCACTTTTCTCTGTAAAAGTTCCTGGAAAAACCACTTTTGCGATATAAGATCTTCTCTAACACCAGCTGCTTTAACTTCCGATCGTCATTCCAATCATCTTTACATTTATAATAAGTAAGAAGAATATTCATATGTGCAACATAATCCGTAATATCATTTACTCTTGTCTCATGTTTCTGAAATGGATGTGTGATACATCGTTCCTTGCTTCTTGTTGTTTCCGGTTCATAAAGGCTTGTTAGTACCATAAGAACAAAGGTCATATCATAAGACAATGTGATCTGCCCAAACTTTCCATAATGTTGTTTTAGTTTTTTACATAAACCACAGTAATATCCATGATAAACATCAAATTCACGAAATTTCATCTCTGGTTTATTGACAATGATATAACCAAACATCTTATTAGCTCCTCTTTATAAATGTTGTACGACACTTTGGACAACGAACTTCAATCTTTCCCTTTCCTCTAGGGATTCTGATCTTCTGTCCACATCCTGGACACTTGTAGATATGATAATTCTTCATCTGCTGTGCGTTGTATTTTCTGTTGCTCCAAAATCCCCGCATATTGGATGTCTTATTTAAGAATCTTCGATTCTCTTCTGAACGTTTATAGATATTTCTTGAAAACATGCGGACATAGCAATAGATCATCAGTGCTAATGCGATCCAATAAAAAATACGGCTTAATGATATTACGCCGCCAAATACGATTCTTCCTGTAAAAAATGATAATACAAACGCTGCTAAAATGATCTTCATTAAAAAGCGGTTCAGATCGTCATTCCCGTATCTTCCCTGCATAAACTGGTTTAATTTATCTCTCATAGGCTTCTCCTTCTTTGATATCTGTTCTATTATAGATATCACATTTAAGTATAATAGCAATTATAAGCAAACGAAGTCTTAATAGCAATGAAATAGATGTAAAGAAATTATAAAATTTATTTTATAATTGAAATTCCATTGTTCCATCACTCTGCAATTCTGCCTGATCTGACAGATAAAATTCTAATGTTAAAATATTCTTATCATTGAGCTCCAGCTTCTTTACTTTATATTTTACCATCTCACTGATCGATAACGTTCCATCTTCCTCACGGTAGATCGTTGTTAGAATCCCTGTCGTCTTTCCTTTACTGCTTTCTAATTTGATCCTTGCAAAACCTCCGGAACTATTTTGCTGCAGTAAGGTTATCGTTGTTGTCTTCCCGCCTTTTGTTTCTTTATAAAATGCTTTTATTTTATCTGCATGGCTTGTTTTGGATGGTTTAAACTGTACAGGACTGTTTTTTTTACTGTGATCTTCTTGTCCTATCTTCGCTGTTGGATATCCTCTCTTAGTCAGGGCAGAATAAATCTGTTCCAACTCCTTGCTTGTGACTTTGTTTTTATCGATCTTGATATTCTGACAGCTCTTTGAAATTTCTTTTACCTCTTTCTTCGCTTCTGCTTTTTCAGCTTTGCTAATCTCTTGTGGTTTCCAATGATCTGCCTCTTTTGCCTGCTGTGCTTTTTCTTTTGTTCCTTTTGTTGTCTGACATGCTGTCAATGCAAGCATAGTGATGAACAGCAGGATACCTGCAGCGATCTTACTGCAGGTATTGTTCCAGAATCTTCTTTGTTTTGTTGACCACATATCCGCTTCCTCCTCGTTTCTTTACGTCTTCTGTCATGGATATCAATTGCAGAGATTCTTTATATTCAGTCTTTGGCATGATCGTTACAAACCATCCAAGCTCTGTTCCTTTGGTATCTGTCTGCGTCAGCTTAATCTCTGCGGTTCCTGTTTTACCTCGCAGGCTGATACCATTGATTTGTGCAGCATGCCCTGTTCCATTCGGATTGCTGATCACTTGTTTCATTGCATTATTTACCGTTTTGACAGCATCCTTTGAAAATACATTTTTCTTTAAAACTTCTTTTTTACTGTCTTTTTGTTTGATCAGATATGGCTTGATCATGTTTCCTTTGTTTGAAAATGCTGTATAGATCGCTGCCATATGTACTGGATTGACCATCATCTTTCCTTGACCATATCCGCTGTCCGCAAGCTGGATCTCTGAAGTAAATCCATCCATTCCATAAGATGATTTATTTAAGCCAAATGTAAATTTAAGCTCTTTTCCAAACAAAAGATTATCAAACTGATCTTTTAAAGTGTCTTTTCCGATCTTTAATGCTGCTTTTGCAAAATAAATATTATCAGAATAAATCAATGCGTTTGTGACATTATGTCCGCTGTAATCATGCAGGGTTGTCACATAATATCCGCCCCAGCTTTTGTTCTTCTGCCAGCGCTTACCACTATTGCCAAAATCCTCGGTCGCACTGAATTTGTTCTGGCTTAGACCGATCGCTGCTATGATCGGTTTTAAAGAAGATCCTGGTGCAAATGTACTTTTAAAACGGTTCTGCATCGGATGTCTCTTGTCATTGTTGATCTTACTCCACTTTTCTTGTGTCATTCCAAGAATAAATGCCTGTGCATCATAAGAAGGTGTACTTACCAGCGCCTTCACTCCCCCGGTTGTCGGATTCATTGCTACATGTGCACTCTTATCCTTTTTGTATTGTTCATAAATGTTTTTCTGAAGCCTGCTGTCTATCGTTGTCTCTAAATCCTTCCCATCAATCTGGGCTTTCACTGCTAAAGACTGCTTTTTTTGTCCATTTGCATCTGCTATGTATATTTCTAAACCGTCTGTTCCATTTAACTGATCATCATAAAGTTTCTCAAGCCCAGCCTTTCCTTCCCCATTCTGCATATATCCTATCAGATGAGAAGCTGCTTCTCCTAACGGATAGATCCGTCCTGTTTCTGTCGATACAATGATTCCTTTGATATCCAGCAAATCTTTACTGTATTCTTTTAATTTGATCAATGGCACAAACGAATCTTTTGTAACCCATCTTTGATCAAGTTTCTTTGTGATCTCTTCTTTGGACATTCCCAATTTCTTTGCTGCCAGTTTAACAGAGTTCTTATCCATCTTTCCTGGAACAAAACCTACCGAATAGATCTTTCCTTGTACAGCCAATGCATTTCCTTTTGCATCTTTGATCGTACCACGTCTGGCATGAAGTGTCACAACCCTTACCTTATCTTTCGCTCCAAGCTGTGGAAAGATCACGGAATCATCCCATTCCATGCGGTATCTTCTGTTTTCTTTCACAAACTCTGTCTTATTATTATAAGAAATCGTTCCGGCACTTGTCTGCATCTTTACATGATAAGTCACCACAGGTTCTCTTTTCTTTGATGTAACCTCTGCATCTATTGTCTTTATTCCGATACCTTTATAGATATTCTTATTTCTTTTGATAAATTCTTCCTTTGAGATAGAATTTTTGCTGTCTTCATCCAGAAGATCGTACATTTTTTCATATTCTCCATCTTCTGCATATGACATATATTTTAATAAAGTTTCTCCTGGATTCATTGCAATATTATTCTTATAAAATAATACAGCTCCTGCTCCAGCAATCACCAGTGCAAAACCAATCGCTATCTTTTTTGCTATATTTTTACCATTCATACAGGTCCTCTCTCCTGTTCTCAAATACAGGATTTGCCTTTCTTACTATCTTTATCTGTTCTAAATCGATGGCAGCAAAAAGAAGTTCCTCTGTTTCTTCTCCCTGATACAACTGCCTGCCATCTGGTCCAAATCCAGTGCTTCTTCCCATATAATGCTGTTCACTATAATGACAGCATCCAAGAACATACATTTCATTTTCAATGGCTCTTGCACGAAGAAGAGTCTCCCATTGCATAAATTTATTCTCTCCCTTTACCCATGCAGATGGATAGAGCATGATCTGTGCTCCTTTTAGTGCTTCATATCTTGCCACTTCTGGAAATCTAAGATCATAACAGACTCCAAGCCCGATCTTCCCTGCCGGTGTCTGTACTGGATCAAAGAAATGATCTCCTTCTAATGTATCTTTTGATTCCTGCCAATTAAATGCATTAAATAAATGTGTCTTATGATACTTAGCGATCAGTTTTCCATGCTCATCGATCACTGCCATTGTATTATAATTCTTTGTTTCATCCACAGACATTTCATTCATCCCAAAAATGATCCAAATCCTGTATTCTTTCGCAAGATCTTTCATCTTTGTTACAAAATCTCCATAAAGCGTCTGGGCTTTTTCTATATATTTATGGTCCGCATCCGGATAATAATTCATAAAATATTCTGGAAAGATGATCATCTTTGCCTGTTCTGCTTTTGCTTTTTTCATAAAGTGTTCTGCTTTTTCTGAATTTTGTCTCCAATTTCCTGAAGATCTTGTCTGTGCAATTGCAATTTTCTCCATCCTGATCTGACCCCTTTCCAGTCTCTAGGATACCATATTTCCGGCTTTTTTTGTACCTGTATTAAGTTTT